>ERZ773239.23-NODE-23-length-187111-cov-12.411337_pt1 | contig 187111 bp, 186 predicted proteins | sample MGYA00580521_ERZ773239 | MGnify/ENA primary metagenome ERZ773239 (study PRJEB29015, sample SAMEA2737801) | human gut metagenome | biome: human gut; feature: human-associated habitat; material: faeces | place: China | collected 2012 ... | reverse complement strand
ACCAACGACCCCGAGATTACAAATCACGTGCTCTGGCCAACTGAGCTAAAGAGGCAAAATCAAACTTTGCAGCCTCGTCATTTTCCATAACTTAGCGGCTGCAAAGTTAGATATTATTTTTTAATCACAAAACTTTTACGCAACTTTTTTATTTACCTTGAAGTTTTTCTTTTGCCTTCAACAGTTGCTTAGACAGTGCCTCCATGCACACATCTATCGATTCTTCGAATGTATCACTTATTTTTTCCGCATAAAACTCTGAATTCAGCGCCAGCACGCGCACCCCTGCTTCTTTATTCATTGCAGTTTCAGGTTTTACAACTTTCAAAGACACCTCTACTTTCATTATATTATCGCAAAACTTCTCGAGCTTCTCAGCTTTTTTCTGGATAAAAGCTTCCAGTTTGTCAGATGCATCGAAATGAATGGATTGAATTCTTACTTCCATAAATACCTCCTTTTCTTTACGCTCTAGGATGAGCTTGTTCATAAACTTGTTTTAACTCCTCAAAAGTTGTATGAGTATAGACTTCTGTCGTCGTCAAGCTTTCATGCCCCAGCAATTCTTTTACCGCCTCCAGCTCTGCCTGATGGTTTAACATAGATGTAGCAAAAGTATGCCGCAACACATGAGGGCTTTTCTTCTTCAGCGTCACAACCTTTGAAAGGTATCGCTTCACAATATAGTTCACAGATGAAGGAGAAAGCCTTACCCCACCCTTTCGAATAAAGAAAGCTTCACATTCACCCGAATAAAAACGAGTTCTTTCCTGTAGATACACACTCAAAGCCTCTTGCAGTCTATCTCCAAAAGGAATTAAGCGCTGTTTATTTCTCTTTCCCGTTACTTTTATCACCAATGCCGAAAAATCAACATCTCCATCCCTCAAAGCAATCAATTCAGCACGCCGCATGCCCGTAGAATAAAACACCTCAAGCATAGTCTTATCACGCACCCCCTCAAAAGTTTGCGGAAATTCGAAACCATCAAGAAGTTGACTCATTGCCTCATCTCTTACAAAAACCGGCAAAGGCTTCTTTTTTTTCGGACCGACAACTTTTGCCACCGGATCCACCGCCACCAACTTCTGACGTAGCAAATAATGATAAAAAGAGCGAAGCGAACTAAGCTTCCTATTTACCGTTGTTTCAGCGCGACCTTCATCCATTAATGAGAGTACCCATCCACGAACCACATCCGCATCCACGCTGGTAAACTCAAGCTCTACATCCACACCCTTAAAGTATGCTTCAAACTCACCCAGATCTATCCCGTAACTAAGAATTGTCTTTTCGGAATAATTCCGTTCAAGAAGCAAATACTTCAGAAAAGAATCTTTCAACATAGAAACATCGCTTTTATTCTCAGCAACGAATTTATGAAAAAGAATTCAATAATTCAAGAGTTTTGCAGAATTATTAATCTTCGTTCTGCTGCATTTTCTGAACGTAAATAGCACGTTCCATTTTAAGTCTCTTCAAAACAGACGGTTTGTCATACTGCTGTCTGTTTCTCAGTTCTTTTACAACACCTGTTTTTTCAAATTTTCTTTTGAATTTCTTCAGCGCTTTTTCAATGTTTTCGCCTTCTTTTACTGGTACTACAATCATGTTTTTAAAATTAAGTATGTTGTTATTAAATTATTTCGCAGTCAATTTGCGGCGCAAAATTACACATACTTTCTTTATTTACAAAACTTTCCGAAAGATTTTATTCAAAAAATCAACTTCAGACAAAATCAAGCCTCCCCTTTCTATACCATTTATTATTTTTGTCATGTTAGTTTAGAATCTTCTTAAATTCATTTACATCATGAACCGTATATCTGATAGAATTGAAGCCTTACGCAGATTTATGCAGACCAAAGGCATATCTGCATTTATCGTACCCAGTACCGACCCTCATTCTGGAGAATATGTACCTGCTCATTGGGAGTCTCGGAAATGGATTTCCGGATTCACCGGTTCGGCCGGTACAGCTGTAATCACCATGTCACAAGGAGGATTATGGACCGACTCCCGTTATTTTTTACAAGCAGAAGAACAACTTCAAGGAAGCGGACTAATTTTATTCAAAGACCGGCTTCCGGAAACTCCTTCCATTGCCGACTGGTTAGGGAGCATATTGAAACCTGGAGAAAAAGTCGGTATTGACGGGTGGGTAAACAGCACATCCGAAGCCCTACAATTACAAAAAGCACTTGAAAAATACCATTTAGAGCTGGTTAATGTAGAAGACCCATTCCATTTATTATGGAGAGACCGCCCCTCACTGCCTCTGAACCCTCCATTCATTTTGCCATTGGAATACAGCGGAGAGGCATGTAATCAAAAAATCAGTCGGATACAAGCTATTCTTAAAGAAAATCAAGTCAATGGCATCTTAATTTCCGCCTTGGATGAAATAGCCTGGACTTTAAACTTAAGAGGCACTGACGTACATTGCAATCCGGTATTCGTTTCCTATCTTTTCATCACCTCTACTTCAAGTACATTGTACATCCAGCCGGATAAACTAACAGATGAGGTACGTCGCTATTTAGAAACAAACCACGTTTCTATTAAAGACTATACACAAATAGCCCAAGAACTGGAGGAACATAAAGAAGGCTGCTTACAGCTACCCAGTTCAACCAATTATACCCTTTATCAGGCTGCCAGCAAAAGCAGTCAGGTAAAGTTACTCGAATCTCCGGTATTATATTTGAAATCTATCAAAAACGCTACAGAAATAGCCGGATTCAAACAAGCCATGACACGCGATGGAGTGGCTATGGTTCGTTTCCTTTACTGGTTAGAAAACGCTGTAAAAAGCGGGACAGAAACAGAATTATCCATTGACCAGAAGCTATACGAATTCCGCTCTGCACAAGAAAACTTCCAAGGTATCAGCTTTGATACCATAGCCGGTTACCAGGAACATGGCGCAATTGTACATTACGAAGCAACTGAAGAAACTGCAGCAACCCTGAAACCAGAAGGCTTTCTCCTTCTTGACAGTGGAGGACAATATCTCGATGGAACAACCGACATCACTCGTACCATCGCATTAGGGCACGTCACAGAAGAGCAGAAGAAAGATTATACCCTTATCTTAAAAGGGTTTATACAGCTCTCCATGGCTCACTTCCCGTATGGCACCTGTGGCACTCAGCTCGACGTATTGGCACGACAGTTTATATGGAAAGAAGGTATGAACTACGGACATGGTACAGGACATGGCGTCGGACATTTTCTGAATGTGCACGAAGGACCTCATCAGTTCCGCATGAACCACATGCCTGCTCTTCTCCTTCCTGGCATGACGGTCACCAATGAGCCAGGAGTATACAAAGCTGGGGAATATGGTGTACGCACAGAAAACACCATGCTGATTGTAGACGACCAGACGACTGACTTTGGCGAATTCTATAAATTTGAAGCATTGACTCTATGCCCTATCGATCTCAAACCAATTCTACCTGATTTACTCAGTCCGGAAGAAAAGGCATGGTTAAACGATTATCACCAGAAAGTGTATACCACACTTAACCCATACCTCAGCGAGGAAGAAAAGAACTGGTTGAAAGAAGCGACAAAGGCCATCCACTAACCAGTCTATAAACAAAAATCTCCCGGTCAGTATTCTCTGTATGAAAATCCTGACCGGGAAATTTTTTAATCACTTTTATTTAAGCAAACATTCTACTTACTCGAAGCACGCCTTCCACCAGCGCATCTATTTCTTCTTTCGTATTATACAATCCCAAAGAAGCACGTACTGTACCCTCAATGCCCAAACGGTGCATCAAAGGTTCCGCACAATGATGTCCGGTACGAACAGCTATACCTAAGCGGTCAAGCAAGGTCCCCATATCAAAATGGTGTATATCCCCTACCAAGAAAGAAATGACTCCTCCTTTCTGCTCCGCTTCACCCAAAATCCTCATTCCCGGGATTTCTTTTAAACGGTTCATGGCATACTGAGTCAGGTCATGTTCGTAGGCAAAAATGTTATCCATTCCTATTGCTGAAACATAATCTAACGCTTTTGCCAATGCTGTAGATCCGATGTAATCGGGAGTGCCGGCCTCAAACTTAAAAGGAAGTTCATTAAATGTCGTCTTTTCAAAAGAGACATTCTTGATCATCTCCCCTCCTCCCTGATAAGGGGGCAGTTTTTCCAGCCAAGCTTCCTTTCCATACAATACACCGATACCCGTAGGGCCGTACACTTTGTGACCACTGAACACATAAAAGTCAGCATCCAAATCATGTACATCCACCTTCATGTGTGGAATGCTCTGCGCCCCATCTACCAGTACCGGAACACCTTGCGAATGTGCAAAAGCAATCATATCCTTTACCGGATTGATTGTTCCCAACACATTGGATACATGAGCCACAGAAACAAGCTTCGTCTTTTCCGAAAAAAGCTTTTTGTATTCATCCAACAAAAGCTCCCCCCGGTCGTTCATCGGAATTACTTTCAGCACGATTCCTTTCCGTGCTGCCTGAAGCTGCCAAGAAACAATATTACTGTGGTGCTCCATCACAGAAACAATAACCTCATCCCCTTCCTTCATCTGACTATCGGCAAATGAAGAAGCAACTAAGTTAATGCTCTCGGTCGTTCCACGAGTAAAAACGATTTCCGAAATACTGCGTGCATTAATAAACCGACGTACCGTCTCACGTGAAGCCTCATGCAAATTCGTTGCCTGCTGCGACAAGAAATGCACTCCACGGTGTACATTCGCATTGACCGAATAATACTCGTCTGTAATAGATTCCACCACGCAACGAGGCTTCTGAGTCGTAGCCCCGTTATCTAAATAAACCAGCGGTTTTCCATACACCGACCGCGCAAGAATCGGGAAGTCTTCTCTTATCTTATTGACATCGTATTGCATAAATTCTCTGTTAAAATATGACTATTTACAAATCGCACAGCCCTGGCATTTATTCAGTTCTCCACGGAAGCGTTTTTCTACCAGCAGATGCAAGCGATCTTTCAAGGCATCCATCCGGATATGGTCAATCACTTCGTTGACAAAAGCAAACATCAACAGCAAACGTGCTTCCTTCAGACTGATACCACGCTGCTGCATATAGAACAATGCATTTTCGTCCAACTGCCCTACTGTAGCTCCATGAGAACACTTCACATCATCTGCATAGATTTCCAGCTGTGGCTGAGTGTACATACGTGCTTCACGGGTCGCACACAGATTCCGGTTTGTCTGCTGAGAAGAGGTATGCTGTGCTCCTTCTCTCACAAGTACCTTTCCGGCAAAAGCTCCCACAGCCTGGTCGTCAAGCACATACTTAAACAATTCATTACTTGTGCAATCGGGTACTTTATGATCAATAAAAGTATGGTTATCCACCTGCTCATTCTGATCGGCAATGGCCATTCCGCACAAACTGATTTCTGCCCCCCGACCAGCCAATGTCACTTCTGTGGTATTACGAGTCGTTCCATTGTGCAGTGTCATCCCGTTCAACAACACATTACTGCCAGCCTCCTGATTCACATATAAGTTATTGAAACGTACCGTACTGTTATGAGTCTCTTCCAGTTCATACAAGTCGAATACAGCATTTTCTCCTGCAAAGACTTCCACCACCTGAGTAGAAAGGAAATTCACGTCGTCCATCGCATGGTCGCATACCAGCAACTTGGCCTGTGCACCATCCTCCAATATAATCAGGACACGACGGTTTACCATGAAATCCACATCCGCACGCAAGATATTCACCAACTGGATTGGACGTTCCAACACCACATTCTTCGGTACATACATGCACACACCGTCCTGTGCAAACATCGTATTAAATGCCGCCAGAGCATCCTTCGACGTATCAGCCAGCTTTCCGTAATATTTTCTGACCAAATCAGGGCGCTGTTCAGCCATATCCTTCAAGCTACCGAAGTAAACTCCCTCCGGCAACTGAGCAGAAGGATGCACATGCTTGTCAAACGTATCATTTACCACAAAATAAAGTGAGGTACTCATATTGGGCACATCACACTTGAACACTTCATACGGATTAACCGGAAATTCCAGGCGATTCAAGTTCAACCCATAATCCGGAGCAAAATACTTGCTCACCTCCGTATATTTATATTTTTCCTGCTTGCGAGTCGGGAAGCCCAGCTTCTCAAAATCAGCAAATGCCTTCGCACGGGGCGCATTCAGCACATCCGCACTTTGCCGACAAATAATAGCCTCGCACTGCGTGAAAAGATCAATATATTGCTGTTCTGCTTTCATGCTCATTCTCCCAGTTCTTTCTTAATCCAATCGTATCCTTTTTCTTCCAGTTCCAATGCCAGTTCCGGACCTGCAGTTTTCACGATACGGCCTTTATAAAGTACATGTACAATATCCGGTTTAATGTAATCCAGCAAACGCTGATAGTGCGTAATCACAATACAGCTCGTTTCCGGAGTTTTCAGTTTATTCACTCCTTCAGCCACAATACGCAACGCATCAATATCCAGTCCGGAGTCAGTTTCGTCCAAGATGCTCAGCTTCGGTTCCAGCATAGCCATCTGGAATATTTCATTACGCTTCTTCTCACCTCCAGAGAATCCCTCATTTACCGAACGGTTAGCCAACTTGCTGTCCAGCTCCACAATCTCTCTCTTTTGGCGCATCAGTTTCAAGAACTCACTGGCCGTCAAAGCTGGAAGTCCTTTGTACTTACGCTGTTCATTCACGGCCGCACGCATGAAGTTCACCATGCTCACTCCCGGAATTTCTACCGGATACTGGAATGACAGGAACAATCCTTCATGACTACGGTCTGCCGGACTCAAAGCCAATAAATCCTTTCCATCAAACGTTACGGTTCCTTTCGTCACCTCATAAGCTGGATGACCGACCAATACATTACTCAATGTACTCTTTCCCGAACCGTTAGGCCCCATAATCGCATGAACTTCGCCTGCCTTTACAGTCAGGTTAATACCTTTCAATATCTCTTTGCCATTAATGTTGGCATGTAAATTCTTTATCTCTAGCATAACAATCTATTTTTATCGTTTATCCTACACTGCCCTCCAACGACACAGACAGCAATTTCTGAGCCTCTACGGCAAACTCCATCGGAAGTTTGTTCAGAACCTCCTTTGCATACCCATTCACAATCAATCCTACGGCATCCTCAGTAGAGATACCACGCTGGTTGCAATAGAAAATCTGGTCTTCCGAAATCTTGGAAGTCGTAGCCTCATGTTCCACCACAGCCGTTTCATTGTGAATGTCCATATAAGGGAATGTATGCGCTCCGCAGTGGCTACCCAGCAACAGAGAATCACACTGACTGTAGTTTCTTGCATTATCTGCCTTTTCAGCCACACGCACCAGCCCGCGATAAGAGTTCTGACTCTTTCCGGCACTGATACCCTTACTTACGATAGTAGAACGAGTGTTTTTACCCAGATGAATCATCTTCGTACCAGTATCTGCCTGCTGATAATTATTGGTTACCGCTACAGAATAGAACTCTGCGGTAGAATTGTCTCCACTCAAAATACAGCTTGGATACTTCCATGTAATGGCCGACCCAGTCTCTACCTGTGTCCAGGAAAGTTTACTGTCCACCCCTTTGCAGTTACCTCTTTTGGTTACAAAGTTATACACACCACCCTTACCTTCAGCATCACCAGGATACCAGTTCTGCACAGTAGAATATTTCACTTCCGCACGGTCAAGCACCACGATTTCCACAATTGCCGCATGCAGCTGGTTTTCATCACGCATCGGTGCCGTACATCCTTCCAGATAAGACACATAACTGTCATCATCCGCAACAATCAGCGTACGTTCAAACTGTCCGGTATTGGCCGCATTGATACGGAAGTACGTAGACAATTCCATCGGACAGCGAACCCCCTTCGGAATATACACAAACGAACCATCGCCGAACACAGCCGAGTTCAATGCGGCAAAGAAATTATCACGATAGCCCACTACCGAACCTAAATACTTCTTCACCAAATCCGGATGTTCACGCACCGCTTCACTGATAGAGCAGAATATAATTCCCTTTTCCATCAGTGTCTCCTTAAAAGTTGTCTTCACAGAGACGGAGTCCATAACCGCATCTACCGCCATACCGCTCAGCGCCATACGTTCTTCCAAAGGAATACCCAGTTTGTCAAAGGTTTTCAACAGTTCCGGATCCACTTCATCCAGACTCTTCGGCCCTTCTTTTTTCTTAGTCGGGTCTGCATAATATGAAATAGCCTGATAATCAATCTCCGGAATATTCAAATGTGCCCATGTAGGCATTTCCAGCGTTTGCCAATAGCGAAACGCCTTCAAACGGAACTCAAGCAACCAGTCGGGCTCACCTTTCTTTGAAGAAATCAGCCGCACGACATCCTCATTCAGTCCCTTCTCTATAATATCTGTGTGAACATCCGTAGTGAAGCCATATTTATACTTCGCCTGCGTCAGTTCCTTCACATATTTATTGGGTTCTATTTGCATATCAATTCTGAATATTATCTGTTTCTATAAATTTCTCTGTTACAGTTTTCACCACAGGATAAAAGAAAGCGGAAAAATCCTTTATCGGATAATATAACAACGAACTTCCTTTAGTGGTTGAATGTATTAAGTTATCTTTAGAGTCGGCAAAATCAATAAAATGGATGACCAGGCTGATTACAAGCGCATATTTTATCACTCCAAGCACTGCCCCCAAAAGGCGGTTGATAAAACCTAATCCTGTCATATCCACGATTTTCGTCAAGGCAGAAGCCAAAAGAGACAACACCAAAGGTACTATCAAACCTATCAACAGAAAAGCCAGTATCTGCCCGAATGTCACAGAAGTACCTACCGCTACGGCCAATTGCTCACCTAAACCGGCAAATAAAGCACGTGCTACCAGCAGTCCGGCTATCAGCCCTACAACCGCTGCCAGTTGTTTGAAAAATCCTTTCATAAAACCAGAGACAGCTCCTAAAGCCAATAAGATGATAATCACCCAGTCTATTGTTGCCATTTATCCGAAATATATATTAAAAACAAAGCGAAGAACTTGTTCCCCTGTCTGATGGGTGAATACAAGAATCTTCGCTTTGCTCTGAATGACAAATGTATTTATTTGCACCCAAACAATGGTCAGACGTTACGTCCTTACAATGTCTGTTTTACTTCCACTTCTTCATACGTTTCAATCACGTCACCCACTTTCAAGTCGTTGCAGTTCGTCAAGCTGATACCACATTCAAAGTTAGTACCCACTTCTTTCACATCGTCCTTGAAGCGCTTCAATGCATTGATTGAACCCGTAAAGATTACGATACCGTCGCGAATCAAGCGAGCCTTGTCCGTACGTTTTACTTTTCCGGTCTTCACCATCGCACCGGCAACCATACCCACCTTGCTGATGTTGAACACTTCACGCACTTCGATTGTAGAGGTAACCTGTTCTTTCAATGTCGGAGCCAACATGCCTTCCATTGCCGACTTCACTTCTTCAATCGCATCGTAAATAATAGAATACTTACGAATATCCACACCTTCCTGTTCAGCAAGCTTAGCCGCATTTCCTGAAGGACGTACCTGGAAACCTACGATGATTGCATCCGATGCCGCAGCCAACGATACATCCGATTCTGAAATCTGTCCGACACCCTTATGGATTACATTCACCTGAATCTGTTCGGTAGACAACTTGATCAATGAGTCGCTCAAAGCTTCTACAGAACCATCCACGTCACCTTTCACAATCACATTCAATTCATGGAAGTCACCCAATGCCAGACGACGTCCCACTTCATCCAGTGTCAACATCTTCTGAGTACGCAAGCCCTGTTCACGAGCCAGCTGTTCACGCTTGTTGGCAATCTCACGTGCTTCCTGATCCGTATCAAACACATGGAATGTATCACCCGCAGCCGGCGCTCCGTTCAATCCTAAAATCAATACCGGTTCAGAAGGTCCAGCCTCTTTCAGGCGCTGGTTACGTTCGTTGAACATCGCCTTCACCTTACCGTATGAAGTTCCGGCCAACACAATATCCCCTACATGCAGTGTTCCATTAGAAACCAGCACCGTAGCCACATATCCACGTCCTTTATCCAAAGAAGATTCAATAATTGAACCGGTAGCCTTACGGTTCGGATTTGCTTTCAAATCCAACATTTCAGCTTCCAGCAATACCTTTTCAAGCAATTCAGGAACACCGGTACCTTTCTTGGCTGAAATATCCTGAGACTGGTATTTTCCACCCCATTCTTCCACCAGGAAGTTCATGGCAGCCAGCTCTTCCTTAATCTTATCCGGGTTTGCATTCGGTTTATCTACCTTATTGATAGCAAACACAATAGGTACCCCCGCAGCCATCGCATGGTTGATAGCTTCTTTTGTCTGCGGCATCACGTTGTCATCCGCAGCTACGATAATGATTACCACGTCAGTTACTTTCGCACCACGTGCACGCATAGCTGTAAATGCTTCGTGTCCCGGAGTATCCAGGAACGTAATGCGACGTCCATCCTCCAGTTTCACGTTATATGCACCAATGTGCTGTGTGATACCTCCGGCCTCACCCGCAATTACATTTGCTTTACGGATATAGTCCAGCAAAGAAGTCTTACCGTGGTCTACGTGACCCATCACGGTAACAATCGGTGCACGCGGTTGCAAATCTTCTTCCGCATCAGCCTCTTCCTCTACAGCCTGTGCAACTTCCGCACTTACATATTCTGTCTTGTAGCCAAATTCTTCTGCCACAAGGTTAATCGTTTCTGCATCCAGGCGCTGGTTGATAGACACCATGATACCCACACTCATACAAGTTGAGATAACCTGAGTCACCGGAATATCCATCATGTTAGCCAGCTCATTTGCTGTTACAAATTCAGTCAGCTTCAATACCTTGCTTTCTTCCTGTTCCAGTTCCTCCTGTTCCAGCTGACGGTTCTGAATATTTTCACGTTTCTCCTTACGATACTTGGCAGCTTTATTCTTTCCTTTATTTGTCAGGCGGGCAAGTGTTTCTTTCACCTGTTTTGCTACATCTTCGTCGCTCACCTCCTGTTTTACCACCGGTTTCTTAAAGCGGTCCTTGTTATGTTTTCCGCCCTGTCCCTGGTTCTGGTTATTCTTTCCAGATTTCTCATTTCGTGAAGCTCCAGATGCGTTGGAGGTTGCATTAATATCAATCCGTTCCTTATTAATACGGTTGCGTTTTTTCTTTTTCGCAGCCTCATCACTCAGGCCACCCTTATCCGTCTTTTCATCACTCTTACGAATTTCCTTGATAATCGCATCTTTCATCTGCTTACGCTGTTCCTGACGCTGCTTATCCTTTTCCTCTCTTTCTTTCTTCTTCTCCTCTTTCGATTTTTTCTTCGGGCGGGTAGACTGGTTCAATGCAGCCAAATCAATCTGGCCTACTACATTAATCTTTGATTTAAATTCTGTCGGGCGAATTTTAAAAACTTCGTCTTCTTTATTTTCCTGAACAGATTGTTGCTTTTTTTCTTCTTCCATCGGCTCTGGTTTCAATTCTTCTGCCTTTATTTCCGGCTGTTTCGGTTCTTGTTTTTCTTCTACCTGAGGTTGTTGTACAGGAGCCTCTTCAGTTTTAACCTCCGTTTTTTCCACCTCAGCTTGTTTATTCTCAGGTTCTGGCTTAGCTGGCCCTTCCTGTACAACAGGCGTTTCAGCAGGCTCAACCACAGCCGGTTTTTTCTTTTTCTTCAGACCATCCAAGTCTATTTTACCTACAGGCTTGAATTTTGGTCGCACATCTTCTGGAACCACTGTTTCTATCACTTCCGGCTTTTTCAGTTCCGGATGAATATCCTCGATAGAAACAGAAGCCTTGTTACGCTCCTTATTCTGCCGTTCCTGAATAATTTTCTCAGACTCTATTTTCAAATCCTTGTCTTTGCTGAACTCTTTAACCAGTGCAGCATACTGTTCTTCAGTAATTTTGGTATTTGGATTCGCCTCGACCGTATATCCTTTTTTCTGCAAAAAGTCTACCACCGTGGTTATTCCAACATTCAAATCTCTTGTTACTTTATTCAATCTTATAGTCATAATTCATCACAATTTATAGAGTTCAGGAAAATATATCAGTCACAGATAAACAAGCAGACGAGAATGAATTGCTCATCCTCATCTGTTTATTGCAAGCAAGCGCTATTCCTCAAACTCTGCTTTTAAAATTCTCAGAATATCATCCACCGTATTTTCTTCCAAGTCTGCTTTTTCGATAAGCATCTCGCGCGGTGCGTTCAATACACCTTTAGCCGTATCAATTCCGATAGCCTTAATCGCGTTGATAACCCATTCATCAATTTCATCCTTGAATTCATCCAGGTAGATGTCTTCATCAGCTACAGCATCTTCACCCAGTTCACGATATACATCAATAGTGTATTCTGTCAACATACTGGCCAGCTTAATATTCAAGCCACCTTTACCGATAGCCAATGATACTTCTTCCGGTTTCAAATATACCTCAGCTCTCTTTTCATCCTCATGCATGATGATAGACGAAACTTTTGCCGGGCTCAAGGCACGCTGAATAAACAACTGGATGTTAGATGTATAGTTAATCACATCAATGTTTTCATTACGCAATTCGCGTACGATACCATGAATACGAGAACCCTTCACACCCACACATGCACCTACCGGGTCAATGCGTTCATCATACGATTCTACTGCAATCTTCGCACGTTCTCCCGGAATACGGGCAATTTTCTTGATGGTAATCAGTCCGTCATTGATTTCTGGCACTTCCTGTTCAAATAAACGCTGCAAGAAGACCGGTGATGTACGACTCAAAATAATCTTCGGATTATTGTTCTTATTATCTACACGAGCTACTACGGCACGAGCAGTTTCTCCTTTCCGGTAGAAGTCACTCGGAATCTGTTCTGTCTTAGGCAACAGCAATTCATTACCTTCATCGTCCAGCAACAGGATTTCCTTTTTCCAAATCTGATAAACTTCCGCACTGATTACAGTACCTACTTTATCAATGTATTTATTATACAAGCTGTCTTTTTCCAACTCCAGAATCTTTGAAGCCAATGTCTGGCGGAGATTCAGAATTGCACGGCGGCCGAATTTTTCAAAAATCACCTCATCGGTCACTTCCTCTCCCACTTCATACGATGCATCAATCTTGCGTGCTTCCGACAATGCAATCTGCAGGTTCGGGTTAGTCAGCTCCTCATCCGCCACAACTTCACGGTTACGCCAGATTTCGAAATCCCCCTTGTCAGGATTTACAATCACATCATAGTTTTCATCTGTACCGAACATTTTTGCAATCACACTGCGGAACGACTCTTCCAACACGCTCACCATCGTGGTGCGATCAATGTTCTTCAATTCCTTAAATTCCGAGAATGTGTCAATCAAGCTGACAGTTTCTTCTTTTTTGGCCATAATTATTTAAAGCTAATTAAGTATTTGGTGTATTTTATCTCATCATAGGTAAAGGTTACATTCTGTTCCACCAGCTTCGGACGCTTGGCACCTTCCGGTTTTATTTTCACTTCTACCGTAACCGTAAAATTCTCTTCGTTGGCATCCGCCAGCACACCCGTCCATTTCTTCCCGGTTTTGTCCAGCACTTCTACTTCGCAACCTACATGTGCTACATACTGCTGCAAAACCTTAAATGGCTGACCGATTCCCGCAGAACCTACTTCCAGTTCGTAATCTTCTTCTTCACGACTTAATTTTGACTCAATATAGCGGCTCAGTTCCACACAGTCGTCTATCCACACACCTTCTGCATGGTCTATTTCCACTACAATTTTGTCATCCGGACTCACATTTACATCAACCAGAAAATAACTTTTATCTTCCAGCCATTCCTCTACAATCCGAGCTACAACGTTTTTATCTATCATGTATTAACTATTAAGAACAAAAAAAGGAGCTAAATCGCCCCTCCACCTTTTCATCCAATCATTTGCAAAGATATAAATAATCTCATGCCACACAAAATAATGACAAAATTATTTATTACTGAGGAGTAGTATGAAAGAGCGGCAAATGATATAGAATCATCTGCCGCTCTTCTGTCGGAATGAGGCGACTCGAACGCCCGACCCCTACGTCCCGAACGTAGTGCGCTACCAACTGCGCTACATTCCGATTGCAACGTTTGTTTTTTCGTTTGCGCTGCAAAGGTAGACATATTTTCAATACTGACAAAAGAAAAACGAGTTTTTTTCATAAAAAATATTTTTTCTCATTTTCATCTCATTTATTTTGGAGATTAAAGATTTTACTCTATCTTTGCAACCGCAAAACGATGGTGCCATAGCTCAGTTGGTAGAGCAAAGGACTGAAAATCCTTGTGTCCCCGGTTCGATTCCTGGTGGCACCACCAAAGAAAGTACATAAATGCTTTTCACACATGAAAACCCTTGAATTAGAGATAGTTCAAGGGTTCTTTTTTTACCCTCACTACGCATTCCGCTACATATTTGTGAAGTTGGATTTCGCCAATTCAGTGGCTTTTTTTAAGGCTTTTGAAAAAGCCATAAATATGTACCATACTTCATTGTTTTTCAATTGTTTGACAATTCCAATCTCCGGTGTGAAAAAGTAATTTTGCACACATGACCGGATGAAGTCGAAAAAGTGAAAGAAACTTAAAAATTCGGTATTTCCCATCGGGATAAAAAAAAGGAATCGAACCCGGGATACAAAAGGCAATTCGAACCTGAGAAAAATGGGATTTTTATGGCTTTTCCATAAGTCCCTCAAAAAAGCCACCGAATTTAACATTTCGCTCCATGTCCTCATGCCATCCGGTTTTGACGAAACAATTGAATGTAACACCTCAAAAAACAAAAGTGATGAAACAAGGAACAATGAACATTCTGTTTTTCGTGCTTAAAACGAAATTGTTGAAAAACGGTGAGGCACCGGTATTGATGCGGATAACCATCAATGGAGACTATGACGATGTACGTATCCAAAGAAGCGTACCCCTGAACTTATGGAACGCCGCCAAAGGATGCAGTAAAGGCAGGGACAGGGCATCAGTGGCACTGAACGCCTATATTGCCGAACTGCACGCACGCGCCTTGGAAAAACACAAGGAACTGGTATTGGAACAGGCCCTGATTACCCCAAAACTGATTCTTAAACGTGTTTTCGGGAAAGACACCGAAATGCGTACACTGCTCGGCACCATGAGGGAAGGCATCAAGGAAATGGAAACACTGGCGGGTATAGACTACTCTCCCGTCACGATCAACCGGTATAAGAACGTGGTGAAGAAATTACAGCTGCTCATCCCCTCTTATTATGGAAAGGAGGATGTCACTTTCCATGAGCTGACACCGGAGTTCATCCGTGCGTTTGACATTTACCTGAAAACGGAGGCGGGACTGTGCCGGAACACGATAGTCCGTTATATGAAATGCTTCAAGAAATTTACCAATATGGCATTGGCAAAGGAATGGATGCGCAAGAATCCCTTTTACGGTTACAAGATGGAGCAGGACGAGACCGATCCGGTATTCCTGACCTACGACGAGTTGCAGACCGTAATGAAAAAGAAATTCACCATTCCACGGCTTGAACTGGTCAGGGATGTCTTTGTCTTTGCGTGCTTCACCGGTCTGGCATTCTCCGATGTTGCCAGTCTGAACAAAGAGAATCTGGTACAGGACAATCTCGGAGACTGGTGGATAAGAAAAGGAAGGGTCAAATTGGAACACCGTAGGAAGGCCTCTTCCATCAGCAATATTCCATTGCTGCCCGTACCCCTGGCCATATTGGAGAAATACAAGGAACATCCGACCTGCATTAAGAAAGGATGCTGTTTGCCCGTCATGTGCAACCAGAAGATGAACAGCTATCTCAAGGAAATAGCCGATTTCTGCGGCATTAAGAAGAATCTGACCACGCACGTTGCCCGTCACACTTTCGGGACTACGGTCACGCTTGCCAACAATGTGCCTCTTCAAGATGTTTCCGTCATGCTCGGCCATGCCTCCACACGTATGACACAGCATTATGCACGGGTCATGAACAGCAGCCTGAAAGAAGCAATGAACAACGTGAAGGAGCGTCTTGCACAATAAGTATACAAATTCAGTCATTAAGCCGTCCCCCTAGGGATGGCTTTTTTTGTAATCTATAAATCACAATATCCTGCCGTCCTTTCAATTTCTTACCTGCAAATATAGCCATTTGTCGGGTTGATTGCGCAAGGCGGCCCCTTTCAGGGGCTGGTTGGCTAAAAGAAAATCATCCTCGCTTCGCTGCGGTATTTTCTTTTGCCAAGCCTTGCTCAATCCCCGACAAAGGACAGCCCGGCAAGTAAGAAAACGAAAATCCGGCTCCATGGAGCCGATCATGTCAAACTTTAAAAAATAAAGGTATGAACAGAAAGACGACAAGCAAAGGACAGCAGGAAGCCAATCCGGAAATGACGATGTTGGTTTATCGGGAAATGAGCTATCCTGCACGGGAAGTGCAAGGCAAAGATGGGAACTATCTGGTTTCCGTAGAAAGACTGGAACAGGAACTGCTGGATGGCATCAGAAGCCTTGATCCGGCAGCATTCGATTTGGACGAAGAAATCGCTTACTATTGTTCGGACGAAGAGATCCGCCTGTTGACGGACGATGAACTGGAAGAAATGATTTACGGCTGACATTTAAAAAAGTAATGATTATGAATGAAACAACAGCAAAGGTCTGCGAAGAGCAAGTAGCAGGCCTTACCATAGAGAATGCACACAGGGTCACGATGATCCGGAAAAAAGGTACGGACTATCCCCCCGTACCGTTCCATTTCAGAAAGGAGCATCATGGAACGGGCAACTATGTACACCTGTACGGAAATCCGGAAGATCACAATGAATTGCATTCCAAGGACTTCAAAGACTGGGAAGCCGTAGCATTCAAACATCCTGCCTATTTGGATGATATGTGGAAACAGGCTTGCGACGCATACGCCTGGAGTTCCTTCAATCCGGAGATTCGCGGCGAGACGGACATCATGATTTATGGAGAGGAGCTGCACAACGACCTGCAACTCATGCCGGAAGAGGAACGGGATACATACATCGCCGCCTACCGGCAAAAGTTGTCCGCCCAGCTCTCGGCCCTCTCCCGCTGTGCCAACCCGATGGTGACGGGACGGAGCGGATTTGATTACTACAGGCAGGAAAAAACGAACAGAAGCTATCAGAACCGTTACGAAGAATTCCGCAATTGGCGGAAAAAAGTTCTTGAAACCGTCAGACGGAAAAAGGAAGCCGCACGACCGGAGGAAGAGAAACAGGAAAAGGCATGGCAGACGCTCAAACGCGACATCAAGAGCAGTGCCGATACCATCCACGGGATTGATACCGGACAATGCCGGGGCTATAGCCGTGCCCTGTTTGTCAGCAGCATCCTGAACAAGGTATCCACCCTGGCCAATCACGGGGAAGTGGAAATCGTCCGTAGGGCCGTGGACTTCATTTCCGAATATAACGCAAGGGTGAAGAAACCCGTCATCACACCGAGAAACAAATTCTTCCAATTGCCGGAACTGGCGGAACGGATGCGCGAAAAGCTGAAAGCGATGCAAAGCCGGGAAAACAAGGAAGTGCCGTTCGAGGGCGGGACACTTGTATGGAACTATGGGGAAGACCGCCTTCAGATCCTGTTTGACAGGATTCCCGAAGACAACAGACGCAAGGAACTGAAATCCTCCGGATTCCGCTGGTCACCCAGAAACAAGGCATGGCAACGGCAGCTCACCTCCAATGCCCTCAGTGCCGCCAAAAGAGTGTTGAACCTTCAAAACATCTGAACCATGAATAACGACAAACTGAAATTCGTAGTCGATTCACGCAGTTTTGACGGCAGCTGCGTGACCACCATGTCTGACGGAATACACGGCGACTACCACCATGAGACACTGGAGGAACTGAGAGACAGGGAAAAGAACCCGTGTCTCACAGCCGTGTCCGGAAATACCGTCCGCAAGATGATACGCATCCACCTGCAATCCCTCTGCGCCCCGTTCAGTGAGATTACGGAAGAAAGATATTTCGACTACATGGATGTCTTGCCCCCCATCCGCCATACCCGGAATTTCTTTTTCCTGGGAGAGCCTTATCATGCGGACATCTACCGGTTCTGCTTCCGGGCGGGCGGACGCTACTTCACGGGACTCCGCTCCGTTACCACGCCAAGGAAGGAGCTGGAACGGCAGATGGACAACCATTACCGGAACATTACCTTCAAAGGAGACATCCAGAAAGAAAAGCCGATGGTCATCTCCAACCACGCACGGCATGCCTCTATAATTATAGTTCCTTATCTGTTTCTTGACATAAATGGCGAGAAAAAGTTCATCTGCAACCTGATGAGAGGAACGGACGAATCGTCAGGCAGGGATGTGAGGCTGGAAACCGCCAAAATCCTGCGAAGCCTGCGCCGTCATCATTTCCTCTACTTCTCCGGCTATGAGGGAAACGACGATATGGACAGGTTCCTAGGCGAAGTGATGAAGAAAAAGCACACCCTGCTGGCAAACGGCAACTTCTTCCAATATCCCGTGAACCGGGAGTCCGTGTCGTTTACCGGAACGGTCAGGGAAACAGGCGAGCCGTTCTTCTTCCGGATTTACGACAGGGAGCTGTTCCTGCACCTATTGTACGTCCTGAGAGGCATCAAAAGGGAAAAAGCTAAAATATAACGTGACACATAACGACGGTATGGTGACTGTCTTTCCGACCCGTCACCATACTAAAAAAACAATGAGATCATGAGAACTGTGACCGAAGAATCGTTGCGACGCAGGCTGGCCCGTCTGGAGTCGGCCTTGGAAAGCGAAAAGGCACGCCTGAGAAAAGTATGCGGCGGCATCCCCTGGGGAGCCGGGATGAGGCGTACCAAATGTACCCCCTCATTCCGAAGGGAGGACGAACTGATCGGGAAAATCAAGGCGGTGAGACAGCAACTCTCCCAAATGTCCGCAGGCGGTGACAATCACACGTTTAAAGAAACAGGCAGGTGAATGCCGGCCAATTAACTTGCAAGTCAATAATTTTAAAACCAGTTACGAATATGAACACCCGATTGGCTATAATCCGTTCAGAGGGAAAAGAACATCTCTGTTACCGGGAAGAGGAATGTTTTGTCGATGTATCCTATCCGATGGTGACATTTACCAAAGGGGAGGATGATTTTGAAATTGTCAAATGCGACCATCCGTCCATGGAAGAGACTTTCCTGTATCAGGAAAGCCGTTTCTCAATCGTGATTGAAATGTACCATAACGGCTGGCCGGCATTGTCTCTGAAAGATCCCGTGACCCATGAGATATACACGGTCCTGACGGTTAACCTGGAAGATAAGGCGGCATTCTCACTGCCTGACAGGGCATTCGTGGACATCAACAACAATCCTGATGCCATGGAGTTCCTTCTGTCCAACAAATTGGCTGAGGATACAGGTTATAGACGTCAGAGCGGCTGGGTAAGCTACCCGATGGTCACACTTAACCTTCCGACGTTTTACAGGCTTGACCCACATGCCTTTAGCGCAATATTGAATATCCGGTAATCCTTCCGGGCAATGAATCTGGTATCAACAATCAAATGGAAAGAATCATGAAAAGATATGACATAAGAGTAAGGTATTCCTTCGAGGGCACTTACACGGTAGCGGCAGAAGACCGCGATGAAGCAAAAAGAATGGTAAATGACGATTGCGGTCTTGTTTTGGGCGGCGATATCCACACGACACGCGATGACGATGAAGTGCTGGAGTGGGATTTCTGTATCCATCCAGACACGCGGATTCTCTCCTTGCAGGAAAGAGGCGGAAAAGGAAGTTTACCGTCAGAAGCCGTTGATTTCAGCGGCAGGATCAAGGAACTGCGGGGGGACATCATCGACGCGATACGGCAGTTGCTCCATGCTCACTGCGTGAAAGAAATTCGTCTTCCGAAAGAGGATTATGATCCGGTCTGGGTGATATGGTTTGGCAAGAACGGAGAACCATATGAATGCAGGGTGACAGGACTCCGGGTAACGGCGGACAGCCTGACCGTCCTTGCCGAAGAGAAAGAAAGCGGTGACGGGGTGCAGTGTCACAGCCCGTTTGAACTCGGCGCGAAGAACATAGACTGGCTTCATGAGATGTATGAGGCTGTGTGGCATCAACTGAGAGAAACAAACAATGTAGAATCACAAATAGAAGAACCATGAAATATCAAGCGGAAAATACCGTCTCCAGTTTCTTCTACTACATGTGGAACGCCTGGAGCGAGGAGGAATGCAAAGCCGTGTATGGCGGCATGTACCCGCATTTCTGGAAAAAATGGTGCGTGGCGACAGACAAGGGCACATTCGGCGCGGCGGAACGGTTCTACCTGGAACTCTCGGAAGACAACCGCAGGATTCTGGTGGAACGGGCCGTCTCGATATATGACGGACGAGGCCTCAGAAACAGGAACAGAAACATAAAAAATCAAACAGCATGCAGGGAAACATTATCAGTCTGATCTGCAACTCATGCGGTTGCGGTCAAACGGAAGCACAGGAATACCTGGACTCCGAAATACGGTACCTGCGCGAATTGCAGGAGGCGGACGACCTGAGAGAAGATGACATGGAAACGGCCTGTCTCAACCTCGGTCTTGACCTTGACTACCGGGAATATTTTATCAACCGCCTCGCAGGGACATAAAAAACTTATGGCTATGACTTATTTTCAGAACATACACTCTCTGGCAGACTTGAAGAAAGAATACCGTCGGCTGGCATTGGAGCACCACCCGGACAAGGGTGGTGACACCGCAATCATGCAACAGGTGACCACCGAGTTTGGAAGGCTTTTTGAGGCTTGGAAAGAAAAACCGGATATTCCCTCGACCTCAACCGGATATGAATATGACTATCCGGGAGCCACGGCAAAGGAATACACCGGGTATGTGTATAACGAATACCACTGGAAAGGCCGCAATTACAAGGGGCAGCACGCTCCGGAAATCGTGGGACTGGTACGGACATGGCTCAAGGAGACCTATCCGGGATACAAGTTCTCTGCCAGACGGGAGAATTACCACTCCATCCATATCCGGTTGATGAAAGCGGATTTCGAGGCGTTCACCAAAGAGTCCGGAAAAGTTCAAGGCGATGTCAACCACCATCATATCCATTCAGACAAATCATTGACGGACAGGGCAAAGGATGTAATGATGAATATCTGCGATTTCGTCATGTCGTACAATTTCGATGACAGCGCCCCCATGACGGACTATTTTCATACCAACTTTTACCTGACGCTCGGAATCGGAAGTTACAAACAGCCGTACAAGGTGGAACCGCCCAAACTCGGCAGCAAAGACAAGCCGGAGGTATTCAAGCATCCGGAAGGTCCGGCACACAAGGCAATGCGCCAGGCATTGGGCAAAGCGCGTTTCGGCATCATCGAAAGCCGGAAGTATGCCGGGGAAATAATTCTGGGGGAAGACTGTTTCGGCTCACGGGGCGAAGTCTATTTTTGGCCGAAGGAATATTCAAGCGCAAAAATGGCCCAAAAACGCATCGACAAACTGGAGGAAGCCGGAATAAAGTGCGAACCCACCGGCTATAACGGAGGATACATCCGCCTGCTCGGGTACACCCCTGAAATGAGAAATTCCCTGGAACGGGAACGTCAGGAGTATGCCGCCGCGTATCAGGCATGGTACTCAAAACAGAATTTGAAAACAATCTGATTCAGAAATTATGGATACAAACAATTTGGACAAGTGGTGGTACGGACTTCCGGGAAACACCAGACAGGCTATAGGAAACGATGGAATATGGGAAAAACTGGATATGCCGTCCCGTTCGGCGCTACACCGATATTCCCGGCTTAGAATTTACGGAACGGCAAAGGACAGGGATGAGGAACGCACGCTGCTCAATGAAATCGCGTGCGGACTGGGCGACCTTGCCCTTGTCCGTAAAAACGGCATCGCGTTGGAGGAAATGTGCAACGGGAACGGGGAATTTTACGATGAATACCAGGAACAGTTCAACATATTATATGACAATTACGGACACACAATAGAAAATATAAGCTGGCCGGACTGGATCGGACATACAATTCCGACAAACAGGGAACTGGGCCGATTATTGGAACATCACGGTTACAAGCGTATGGAAATCGATACCGACAGAAGAATCCCGAAAACTTTCTATGTTTTCCGTCGTGGGTTGCACATCAACGCAAGCGAGGACTTGTCTTACCACATCGTACCGCAACAGGACAGTTTCGGACTAGGGCGTTTTGCGGTATGTGCTACCAAAGACGGTGAAAGCTTCCAGCTGGGAACTGACTGTGCCCGGCTCTTTTTGAGGCGCTTCCTTGCCTTCCTGAAGGGTGAAAGAAGCGGGAAAGAGATTATAGATGAAATATGCAACAACCGACAAACTGAACGATAGTATGAAAGCAAAAGTATTCAAGTACAAGTCTGATGGAAATACCGTCGTGGCTCCTTATATGGAACTGGAGCCGTACGCGGAGAATGTATATCTCTCCCTGTCGAGAAAGAACGAATACGGGAATGAAGACGATGACTGTTTCCATGTGGTCTGCCGGATTGAAAACGTTTATTTCTCCAGCGGGCAGTATTCACGCCGGTTCCTCAAGGGAGAAGGTTGCAGAGAGGAAGCCGCCACCTATTGCAGGAACTGGATTGCGGATACGCTTCAAAGTGCGGAAAGAGGAGCCTTCGTCAATTTGATCTCCGTCCGCGTGTTCGAAGCTCTCGGACTTGACACCACCCCCCTGGTGCAAGCCCGTGAGGAATATAAAAGAATACAGGAGCAGAAACGCAGGGAGCAGAAGGAGAAAGAGGCGGAAGAGCGCAAAGTGCAGGAAGAGCAACATCAGCGGCTGCTCAATGAACAGAAACAGAAATTCCTGGACGGGGAACGGATCACGGGAGAAATGTTCCTTGAAATCACCGGAAGGGACGGTTTTGACATCCATATCAGAACCAAAGGGACATTCAACAGGCATGTGAGGGGCATTGACAGGAACGGAACCGTCAGTTTCCGGAAAATCAAGGGCTGCCGGACTCCGGACTTTACCGGATGCCATAAGGCCGTGTCCGTCTATCTGGCGTTCATAACAGAAAAAGAGGGCAAATAATTAAATCCGGGGCGGTAACGGTCTGCTCCATGCAGCTGTTACCGCTACCGGCTTCCGGCCTCACAATTCACGGTTCAGCGCCATTGCCAGCGGAAACATCAACCGGTTATAGGCTTTAAGCTTTTGCAAATTCAGTACATATCCGGCATAGGGATTGGTCAGATCGGTATAGAAGAATACATCGGTAAATCCCGCGTGTTCCTCCACGACTTCACCCTTCAACGGAATCTCCTCCACATTGAACCGCTCCAGAGGCAGTTCTTCCAGACGGGTCTGTTCCGCATTTCCCAACACATTGAGGTTACGGTTAAACAGCACGAATCCTTTCTTCCTGTAATCCACACGCATACCGTACGGACGCTCCACAAGGAAAGCATCCGCCGCTTTCTTTACATAGTTTTCCATAATCCTGAAATTAGAAATTGCAAAAATACAGCATTTGTCCGGCAATGGCGAACAAATCAGGAAGATTATCTAAGGAATCCACACAAAATCCCACAACAAAAAACAACCGTATATTTTATTTCCCACCCTGCAAAGGTAGTCCCGTGTCCTGTGTACCCGTACAAGGTCAGGCCCCTGCGGGGTTGGCTGAAAGAAAATCATCCTCGCTTCGCTGCGGTATTTTCTTTCGCCAAACCTTGCGGGTACGGCCACGGGACTGTCAGGCAGGCGAGAAATAAAAATACCGGCTCCCGGAGCCGGACGTGTTTAACAGATAAAACACCAAAGTTATGAAAATCCTGAATGAAGAACATTTCGAGAACGTAAAGCGCTATGCCGAATCCATTGGTGACACCTCACTTCAAAAGTGCTTGGAACGGTTGAAGAGTTGGGAAGGGAATTCTGACTATCCCAGTGAGATTTCACTCTACTATGACCATGCCCCATACTCGTTCGGCTTTACCCAGCATTATGCCGATGGAAGAATAGGTATCGTAGGAGGTCTGCTCTATCATGGAATACCTGACAGGTCGTTTGCCGTAACATTGCAGCCGTTCCACGGATGGCAGATACATACCTGAAAAACATGAAACTTGACAATGACCGAAAAGCAGACTTCAGAACAGAGAATCCGAGGTCTGCTTTTTCATTTCTTGCTGTAAAGATAGCCGTTTTCCGGGCTGATTGTGCAAGGCGGCCCCTTTCAGGGGCTGGGTTGGCTGAAAGAAAATCATCCTCGCTTCGCTGCGGTATTTTTTTTCGCCAAGCCTTGCCGCAATCCCCGAAAAACAGACTGGAAAGACATCAAGAAATAAAAATGCCTACCCATGTAGGCCGATGTTTTACTTAAAAAAGAACAGATATGGAAACACTGGATTATAACCAGCTGCTGCTTGTCTCCCTGTGGCAATACAACCACCACGGGGATGAAGGGCTGACTCCTGCACTTTTCGAGGAAACGTTCGGAAAGGTCTATGGAAGTCACTATTACGAAAAATGGACCGGCTACTTCAATCGGAATCTCTGGGACATGATTGCCTATTTCAGAAGCGAGAAGGAGAACGGACAGAAGTTCTGCGACATGGTTACCCGTCAGGTCAAATTGTATCAACAAAAACGATCTCAATATGAAGTACGGTAATTTTTATGACCTGGAAAGTCTGACTCTGCTCAACAGGCATGAAGGGTGTGCCTGCTCCATAAAGGAATGTGATGTGGAGAAGGTGAACCGGCTGATTTCAAGGATGCGGGAGGACAGGGAAAGAGTCGGTTTACCGACTGCAGGAGACATTGTCACTTATATCACCCGTGGCGGTGACTATTATCCGCAGGCACACATTGAAAGGGGCGATGACCGGGAAGTTCATATCTGCCTTCTCCCACAAACACCTTTTTGCCATGAAAATGAAAAGTGTACCGGTTACAATACGGAAGGAGGCCCTTGGGTTACAACCGATCCGGAATTGCTGATTCCCGATGGCATACGCAGCAAACAGTTCCGGATATGGGGGCATACCGGAAGGCACAGGAACGGTGCCGTCCTCTTCCACACATTCGTCAGGGCATGGAAATACACAGAACCCGATCCTCTGTACGGAAAGTACACCACAAAAGAATGGACGAGATACCTTATCGAGTGTCAGCCGGATATTGAACCGGCTGATGCCTTTGTCTATCGGAATGAGGCATTCACCCTTTACTCGCGGGAAGAACTGGAACGGCTGGCCGGGATTCTGCACGGAAAGCTTTTCAACGGATTCCGTCCCGGTCTGTTCATACTCTGGGCATACCGTATGGAATGGAAGGAACTTCCTGCATGGGAATGGAACATGCTGAAAGCGGACACCCATCTCTCTTTCCTTGGCATTTCTCCCGTCAGGATACAGACTGACCATAAAAGACATATAGTAACAATCTATAAAAAATCAGAGTAATATGGTACCATACAACACACCGCAGACGATACGTCCGCTTGAGAAAATGGTCTGTGATTTCGCCTATTCGAACGGCTACGATCCGATATCCGTTTTCAACGATTTCCTGCGTTATGTCATTCACGGGTTCTCTCCCGGCGCACCGCCCCTTATGGACTGGAAATACAAACGGCAGCAGAACAGGCATTTTATGGAAATGCTTACCGGATGGATACGGCTCATGCAGCGGGAATTGCAATCCGGCGGATGGTTTGATGCGTTCGGTGACCTCTTCATGGCAATATCCTCCAAAAGCGGTCGGCAGGTGAACGGACAGTTCTTCACTCCGCCGGATATCTGCGACCTGATGGTCTTATGTACCGATTCGGGGGAGACAGCGACAGGGAAACGTATCTGTGACCCGACATGCGGAAGCGGAAGGCTGCTGCTGGCATATCATGTACGCCACCTGGGTAATTATCTGGTTGCAGAGGATGTCAGCCGTACCTGTTGCCTGATGACCGTTTGCAACATGCTCGTACATGGCTGCATAGGTGAGGTCATCCACCATGACAGCCTCTGCCCCGAAAACTTCATGGACGGCTGGATGGTAAACCATACACTGACCCGGACGGGCATTCCCTCCATTCGCCGGATGAGTGAGGAGGAATATCGGACAAGCAGGAACATGTCCGTTGACCTGCTCAGAAAGCGGAAAGAGAAATTGCGCCAAATGCAGCCTGGCAAGAAACAATTGCCATATAAACAACAGAATTTATAAACAATAAACCGAATGATTATGAAACTGAATGTTAGCAACGAATTGAAATCCCGCCTGACCCATGCGGCGGAAAACGGAAGTGTGATAGCCAAAGATATCCTTTCGGAAGTAAAAAAGAACGTACCGGTGGAAGAAGTCATACGGGGGTCCTACAATTTTTTCTCCACCAAACGCAAACGGACGGAAGCCGGCACGTTCAAGAAAATCCGGATCGTGTTCACGGCATGCAACAAAGACTTGGGCCATCCCAATTTCCCGGACCGGAACAATCCGCAGGCGCCCTGGTTTCCGGAGAACCGGACAGATCTGGAACCGTCCACGTTTATCGAGCTGTTCAAAAATCTGGGACCGTACCAGCCCGATGAAATCAACTATTTCTGCAGCGCCATCTCACTGGACAGCAAGGTCACAATCAGACTGCATGACAGTATGAACGATTTTATGGAGGCTTATCTGGAAAGCAACTATAGTCCCATATCTGACGGTAGCGAATCCAGCCTGCACAACTCCTGTATGAGATATGAAGACAAGGCCCGTAATGCAGCGGATTTCTATGCCAATTTCGCAGGAGCCAAAATACTCGTGGCAAGGGATGACAGCAGCAATGTGGTCGGACGGGCCATTGTATGGAACGAGATAACATTGTGGAAATCAATAAACACACCGATTGCCGCCTCCCTGCTGGATCGTATCTATTCCTCACACGCATTCGTCATCGAACTGATCCGCAAGCAGGCGCAGGAGGCAGGTATCCTGTTGCGACGCAGATACAACGATTATACACATACAACGGATTTCACCGTACTGAATCCCATTGAGGGGCAGGAATGGGCGGCCGGAGATAATATACAGGTTTCTTTGACGGTGAAAGTGCCCGCCTGCAGGTGGCACAAGAAAGGGGTGCCTTACCTCGACACGTTCTACAGCCTCCATCTGACGGACGGTAACCTGGAACTGAGAAATACGGAGGGCGACACGAGCATAGCCACCTGCCGGAGCACGGAAGGGTGTGCAAACAGGAAAAAATATGTATGTCCCAAATGCGGGAAGATACATATCTTCCCGGATGCGGCATTCTGCAAGAACTGTCAGGATATGTACTATGTATCTACCGTATTTGGGAAAGTCCTGAAAGGATTATCAGTGGAATATAAAGGAAAGAAATATCCGTCTTTTCTCTTTCGTAAAGGGCGTCCCGTACCGGAATTCAGACGATACCTGCAAATCGAAAAATTGTTCATTTCCTAAAATATCATTATCATGGAAAAACTAATGGCTCTTTACGGCATTTCTTCCCCCTCTGGCAGAGAGGGGAAGATGGCTAAATTCATCATAGAGGAACTCAAAAAGATGGAGATTCCTTTCCGGCAAGACAGGTACGGAAACATCTATGCGGTCAAAGGCAACCGGGAAAGCTACCCCTGTGTCGTGGCGCACATGGATGAGGTACACTGGCGCAAGACAGGCTCTTATGCAGCCCATCTTGTGGCGGACTCGATGATTGTCGGCTATGATCACAAGCGTAAACGGATGACCGGAATCGGTGCGGATGACAAGAACGGCATCTGGATCTGCCTGAAATGCCTGGAGGATTGCAAGACGGTGAAATGTGCCTTCTTCGTACAGGAGGAGGTGGGATGCATAGGCAGCAGCCATGCCGATATGTCCTTCTTTTCCGATTGCCGTTTCGTGATTCAGTGTGACCGGAAAGGGAACGGGGATATGGTAACACAAATCAATGGGATGAAGCTCTGCTCCAACGAGTTCATTTCAGCTATAGATGTCCGGAAGTACGGCTACAAGCCGGCACAGGGACTGAATACAGATGTGGCGGCTTTGAAAAGAAACGGTCTGGAAGTATCCTGTATCAATCTTTCCTGTGGATATTACGAACCTCATACGGACAACGAATATACCGTCGTGGCTGATCTTTGCAAGTGTTACCGCTTTGTCCGGCATATCATCTGCTGCCACAAGGGAACCAGCATGCATATACCGGAAGCGGGAAAAAAAACTTTCCCCGGATATTATGAACTGTTCGGGCTGACCGGATATAGCGAAGAGGATTATATCCGTTTGTCAGAAGAAAAATACATGGGACATACTAAAACAACCAAGACAAGCTCTAAGAATAAATTCTGATTCATCAACATTAAAAACATAGTATTATGGAAACAACAGTAATGCCGGCAGCTGTATCGGTACAGAAACAGCAGGGCCTCAACCAGGTAGTCATTAACAAGGTACAGCGGATGATAGAAGGCAGGCAAGGTGGTGTCATGGACACCATCAACCGTCTGCTCAGTGAGGGACGGATCGCGCAGGATTTCATCGCTCCCATCGGGGTAAGCCAACGTAGCAAGGAACGCCCCGTTATCTCTTTCAAAGCGGAAGGAAGGGTACAGATGGCAATGCCCGAAGGGAACTTCAACCTGCACGGCAACGCCATAAGCCAGATTTCGGAGAAGATGGGCATTCCCGCCAAATACCTGCGCGAGCTTTCTGCCGGGGATGTTTGGCAGAAACAGTTGTGCGCCACCATCCTGAACGAGCATTCGGGATGGACCGAGCGTACACGGGTACTGATACGGGCGGTAGGAATGGAAGTCCGGGGCGTATTGTCGGACTCCTACCGTCGGCTGAACTCGGTGGATATCCTGACCGCTTTCATCCGTGAGGCGGGAGGACAGGGAGCGGTCGTGTCCGATGCCTATATGAACGACACGAAAGTATGGTGTGAGACAATCCTGCCCACTCCGATAGAGATACCCACCCGTAAGAACGGAACGGTCATCATCTTCGCAGGAGCACGCTTCTCCACATCCGACTATGGCAACGGATCGGTCGATATGCGGTCGTTCCTGCTCAACGGGGCGTGCCTGAACGGGATGGTCAGGGAGTCCGTCATGCGGCAGATACACCTTGGAGGCCGACTGCCGGAATCCCTGTCCCTCTCCCAAAAGACCTACGAACTGGACACGCAGACCACCGTATCGGCTGTTTCCGACCTGACCAAAGGACTGTACAGCAAAGACACCATCATGCAGAAGGCCATCGAAATTCAAGGAGCATCGGAGATAGACGTGGATTTCGACAAGGAACTGAAGAATCTGGTGCAGAAAGGAGCCTTGTTGAAAAACGAGGGACGTGAGGTCGAGAAACTGCTGATGAACAACAATCCTGACGACGGAGTTACAGGCGGGGCCACGCTATGGAAACTGACACAGGGAATCACCGCCTTTGCAAGGGAACAGCAGCCGGAACGCTGCCGGGAACTGCATGAAATTTCGGGACAGCTGATGAACCGGGTAAAGATAAATTGAGAGAATAACAACCGAATTGTATGACAAGGGCGGCCGTGAGTCGCCCGTAAAGCAGAAGAACAATGGGAAATAATATAGTGTGCAGCAGATGCGGATCGGCCAATGTCAGGTGTGAGGCAATGGTAAACCCCAACACAAAAGGGTTCGACCACTTCACGGACGAAGCTTTTTATTACGGGTGGTGCGAAAACTGCGGATTGGGAGTTGCCCTGACCGACAAGGAGGAAATCCGGAACGAAATTTTGGAGAAATACCACAGGTTCAAGAAAGAGAATGCTTGTGAGCCACATTACGCGAATTGCCGGATTGTCCAAAGGGACAGCGGTCAGGTCAAGGATGTAAGAATTATGCTTTCACCGGACACCGGTATGGCCGATGACGGTATTTTCTTTTACTGCCACACATTGGAAAGGCTTATTGGGCTGTCCGTTCCCGGCAGGGAAAGTTTCACCCTTACGGAATGTTTCGGTTTTGCCTTGCTGACAGACAGGGAAAAGATGGAACGGCAGGTATTTAAACATGAAGCGGACGGAAAGCCCGTTATCGTAACAGGCCGGGAAGTGCTGCTTTTCTATGGGGAGCACTATGGTATAAGACCGGAAGAATTGAAGCAATACGCAACGGAGTATTGCTGCCATATCAAACATTACAGGGAATATGGATATCCGTTGCTGGACAGGTCCCTCGTGAAAAAAATGCTGGAGGAAGAGGAACGGATTACAAAAGGGGAAACACGGTCATTCACTCTGCGGATACACTTTCCTTGGCATGTGAAAATCACAAAAGAGGATAATCCTGAATATGCCCCATACAGATATGCCTTGAATGCCTATTGCCTGGACAATCCGCAATGTTTTAACCGCAGATACACCACTTTGGAGAAAGCCTTGCTCCATTGTCTGAATGGATTCAATGAAAATGCCACAATCAAAGACCGGTATCATTCAATAGGGGAATACTTGCTTCAAAAGTAAGAACAGCAGACAACTACATCTTAAAAAACAGAAACGTCACAAGGGGATGTATATCACATCATACCTGTGGCGTTTCTGTTTTAGCCACTTCCCGATTCTTGATTCTGCCCGCTTTGGAAATCTGCATCTAATATGGCAATTGGGGTCATTTCCTTATTTAATTGAAAAATAGGCAATTGCTATGCCCAATATAATGGCACATACAATACTTCCCAGTACTATAAAGAGATAGTTGGGATAATGAAACTCAAGGTCCATATAAGGTATATGTTTTCGTTTTACATATTTACTCCATAGCCAAATAATATATTTGCCTATACTTTCCAGTCCTACAATATCAATCATTATTATTGTCTTTTGAATATTCATTCCATATACTGACTCCATAACCCATATCGTTCCAAAATTTTTTACTTTCGACATGCATTATGTAATGTTCTCTTGCCTGCTTGAATTTTTTGCTTGCTTCTTTTTGCCAACCTTTGCCTGAAGGTTTATACATCTTATATTGTTTCGTTTTTAAAAACGGATTATATCCATTTATCAACCCTTTTCCTACTTTGCCACAAAAGCCAATGGCTTTAACCCCTCCAAAAAGAGGAAGCGATATTATATCCAAAAAAGCCCCAAACCGTTCTTCCGATAATTGACTTGCTCCTGCTAAAGTACGCCCCGTAAAAAAAACTAATGGTGAGTTTATTTTACTATAAGCTGTATTGACAAGAATTTTACCTATGCCTTCAAGAAAAGTGTCGGATGGTGAATCCAACCAAAATTCAAGAGAAGTCAAGGCTCCAGCTTTTTTAATTTCTCCATTATCTATTGTGTGTGGTATATCTATAATCCTTCTTTCCGTTATGTCAATTATTAATAATCTTTGTCCTGCGGATATAGAATACTCACTTGACAGATCATTCCATCTTTTTAATTCTTCAACGGTAACATCAAACATTTCTGCAATATATGCTAAGGTATCTCCTTCACACACTACATATCTTGCGCATCCATTTTTGCTAAATAGCCCTCTGAGGCTTTTTTTTATCATTTCCTTTGAGGTATCAATGCATTGGATTTGAACAATGTTAGGTATGCATATTTGGTATGGCAATATATTGTCATTCATATCTATGACTGTTCCATCTGTATCCTCGTAATAATCCTGATATTGCACAAAAGCATACCCTTCTCCTATTACAAATCCAGTATACGGAATTCCTTTTGTTTTATAATCCAGAAAATCTTCTCTGCTTATAAAAATATTATTGTATTGGCTCATACTATTTATTGTTATCAACTAAATGCAAGCTAAAACATTCCCCCCAATTCATATATGATACTTCTAAACACTTTCCCTTTGTATTGCAAAACTTATATAGAAAATTGTTATGATTTCTTTCAAATTTATCCAACTCTATTTTATTTAGAGAGCATCTTAACACATTAACACTTAATTCTTCAAAAGTACCACGATAAATAGCACAACTGTCTGTATAAAATTTCATCTGCAAATCAAAGTTATTTCTTTCTAACAAAAACAAACTGACAAATAAGAATTTATCTGTTTTATCATGGTGCTTTTTAAAATACAATAAATCACTTGTCCCATCAGTATAAACTAATCCATCTGAATAACTTGCAGATTCTTCGTTCGTTATAAAAGAATTGACAGGATATTTACTATTATTCAATTCTTCTAATATCGAATGCAAGAGCTTTTCATTATCAACAAAATTATTTATCAAGTAGGTGCAGCAACTATCTACACCTACATTATATATCTTAATATTATTGGTCATTTGGATATTTTTTTCAATAACAATAAATCCAATAAGAATGATTGCAATTATAAAAAATATTTTTTTTCGCATTTTACTTTATTTCAATAATATCATTTGACACAAAAACCACTTCTGTCTCAAAAGGATGATAATTATAATGATGTTGTAGCCAAAAAAAACATTGTAAAAACAAAGGCTTTATTGCTATATCATTTATATCTTCCCAATCAGAGCCATACCAATCCTTTATATGCATTTTTGTTTTTAAAAGGAACTTATGCTGGGAAAACTGAATTACCTCTATATCTACTACAATCTTTTGGGTTCCCCCAAATATACCATAGTAATCATAAGAATAGATTTCACTTTTAACTGAGAAGTTAGGTGTTCCTGTTTGATTACCTCTAATAATAAATTCTTTTTTTATTTGTTCACCATTAACAACTTCAAGTTTATTTTTTACTATTAATCCTTTTATTACATTTAAATACATTTGAAAATATGGTTGAAAACTTGGAACAGAATGAAGCTTTTTTGAAAGAATAGAATGTTCATCAAAGCTCAAAGTAGTTTGTTTTCCTGTTATAAAATTATTTGTAACGACTTGTTCTATATTATCGTTATCAGAAAGAACTAAATTATTTATACATTTATAATGGTCTAAAACAGCTTTTTCTGTTAGTTTATCCAAATCCCTCATTCTACTTTTAGCCCAAAAATCAGCATTCTTATTTTTTAATAAATATTGAAGAGATAATTTATGACCATGTGCAGAAAATTGTGAATTTTCATCTTTTCTTTCCGATTGTAATTTTCCCCACTCTTTTCTTCCTTTGTAGTAATACAAAGGATTTACATACACACTACATTTTCCTCCCATATTTTTGTCTGCTATATAGGCATAGAACGTAATTATAGTACCTATTAAATCTTCGTTGGATACTTTAAAGTCAATAAGTTCACCTCTATTGTGTTCTTTTTCAAATGTGCCAATAACGACATCTCCATTATTGGAAATATAACTATACTCCCATTTTATTTCATGCTTTGATTCAGGAACTCCATTTGTATAACTTTTAACTCTCAGTTTATAGGATTGACTATATTCCAATCCTTTTTTGTTTGTGTATTTATTAATTAATAATGGGGTTACAATTTCTATTTCTGCAACTTCTGTTTTAAGTGTTATTGCGCTTTGAGCTGGGGAATATATTATATTTTCCTCCTTATATTCCTCCCACCAGAATCCGTCTGTAGTATTTATCCGCCTATCTAGCCGAATAGTTCTGTTAATATCCAACCGTGTAGGAGATATGAGGAAACGAGTAATCATAGGAGCTTTTCCCTCCGCACTCATACTCTCCTCATGATAATAAAGATACGCTTCATCAAAAGCAAGTTCACGAAACATCATATCGTCTATGCTATGCAGTATCTTCCCCCAAACCGGAAAAGGTTCTGCATGAGAAAAGAAAGCGGAACGCTGCCGGTCCGTATCAACAAGCATCATATCCAAAATACAATTGCTGCCATTAGATTCCATTTCTATATATATGTTTCCTCCTAACACTCCTGTTACAGGTCTTCCTTCACGGTCTATATTACGGGAAAAACAGTATTTATACTTTAGTAGATTGCATTTGTAGCCATTTATTTCCAATATTATTTCTGAATTCATGACGACTTGTTTTATGCATTTGATATTACATCTCAAACTTAGCAAAAAATCAAGAAAGACAATGTTCAAGGAGCATTTTTTATGCACCATATGCTCAATAACACATTTTATGTCTTTCGGTTACATTAAAATACAACACCTGTTCAGGATGTAACATGCCGGACAAATAAAAAAGGTTCGGTCGTCTCGTAACAACCAAACCTTTATCAGCAAGCAATCTACGGAATATAGAACAGTTCAAACTCCTCTTTTCTTCTTCTCTCTATGCTTGGAATGACTTTCCCCCGATAACAGCGGAACGATACATATTCCCTGTAAATATCCCGGTTGCCGCTGTCCAGTTTCTGAATCAGTTTGCTTTTAGGTATCTTGCCGTTGCCGATCAGACGGTAACAGCCTACATTAAAGCCTAACAGACTTAAAAGAAGCGAGTCTTTCCCATATTTTCGGAATACCTTCAAACACCGTTCAAGGTCGCATCTCAAAAGTGAGTCTGCCTGTGCCTCACTCAGGTTCTCGGTCAGCGTCTCGTGGGGAAGCAGGCGGTGTCCGTAACCGATGTAAGGCATTTTCCCCCGGTGCCAGCCTTCCCACCGCTTGATGCAGGCTACCGCCTTATCTTTGTCAGACGGGGGATTTTCCGCCTTGCCGTACAAGACAAGTAACAGAAAGATCATAACAGCCGGTATTCTTTTCATGCAGCCTCCTTGTTATTTTCTTCATCCGTATCCTTTCCATTAAAATCATATGTCAATTGTTGCAGATTCCCCCAATTATCTTCAAGATAGAGGTCTATGGTCTGGGATTCCTTGCCGCTTTGCGAAGTATAGTAAAGACGGAATTTCCATTCGTTCAGCAGATAACGGTCATTGGGCTTCAGTACCGTTCCGTCCTCCATCTTCAGACTGCCCTTGCCGTCCGGCTGGAAATACCTTAGCGTATAGACGGTTCCGGCAAAGTTCCCTTCCGGCTTGATTTCCAGCCGGATTTCCACAGTCTCCCCATCGGTAATCTCATCCGCTACCGGCATGGTTTCTACCGTAAACGGGTATTCCTGTCTGATATCCAGCTCATTGTCACAAGCAACAAGACCAAGAAAGGAGAATGTCATACAGCAGGCTGTCAGCATAAAATCAAGGATTTTTCTTTTCATGGGTATGTATTCTTTTAAGGTTAGAAAATGTATTTTACTCCGATTCCATACTGGAAGTGGCAGATCCCCGAGGCACTGCCCCACACGAAACGCTCACGCAGACGCACCAGCAGGACAACCCTGTCGGACAGGTAGCCTTCCGCTTCCAGCGTTACCGCGCCGCCATAGATGAAAGATTCGCATTGCTGCAAAACGGCTCCGTCATCCAGCAGCCGGTCTCCTTCGTTCACGGTCTCATAGCCCAACAGGGCGGAAGCGCCGAGGTTCAGGAAGAAGGACTTGCCGGGGGTGGAAAAGAACGTATGGTAGTAACCGCCTTCCCCCGTATATTGCGACAAGGGTATATGCGTACTCCGGTAAGGGATGTTACGTTTCAGCATCTCACCGCCAAACATCCACTGGTTTCCGCTCCCGGTACAGGTGGATACAGCCAGCGAGAAGGCATAGCCTGCATCGTGACGGTTTGCCCGGCTGTAAAATCCGTCGGCCATTTCAGTGGTGAAGCGGACGGCTTTCATTCCCGGCAGACGGCGTTGGGCTTCTGCCTGCCCCGTAAAGAGGGCAAGCAGGAGGATAATAAAGAGGGAGTTTCTTTTCATGGCGTTCATCTGACTTTCAGTTCATTGACGGTTTCTGCGCGTACCAGGTCCTCATTCTCCACATCAAAGGACTGATGCCGGCCGCCTTGCTTCTCATACATTTCCACTATCAGCTTCTTGTCGTCAGGAATGGTGAACTTGGGCAGGGCAAACACCGTCCGCTCGTTCTTCTTTCCGTCCACACGGGTCACATAGTTGAAGGCACGAAGCGGATAGATGACCTGTTCCTGCATGGCGGTACGTTTCATGATTTTCTTGTCCACGATCTTGAAGGTCACGAAGTCCACATCGAAAGGCACGTTCGTGGCGTTCTTCACTTCGGTATGGAAATAGATCAGTTCGCCGTGCGCATAAAGTCCTTTAAGCAGATATTGCACTCCGAACCGTTTGCAGCCGATGTGCTTGACCTTGCGTTTGTTCTGTTCATACACGGATTTCATGATCAGCCGTACCAGACGGGGAGACTCCCCGGCGAGTTCCTGCAAGTAGATTTCCATTGCATTGTTCGGACGGTTCACGGCCTCTCCGTCATGGATGAAGTCGCACATTTCCACATTCAGCAGCAAAGGCTCGTCGGCATACTTGACGTTGAATGTATAGAAGTTGCCGTCTTCGGTAATTACGCTCATGTTTGTCTCGCTCCGGAAATGTTTCCGGGTTGCCTTCACACGGATCACATTTTCCGCACCGTCCGCCTTGCCCGCTATCAGATTGGGCGAACCCAGGTCCACATATCTCACGGGAGAGGGAAAAATAATATGTACGGTCTTGTCATATGTGATTTCCAGACCGTGCGGGGGAATCATCCGGCTGAATCCGATCTTGCGGCTCAGTCCTTCATAATAATCCCCGCTGCTCTGCTGCGCGTATGCAGCCACTGTGCCCGCAATCAGGGCAAGCATCATCAGAATCTTCTTCATGTGTGTTTCTTGGTTGATTGGTGAATAAATGGTTGATTTCCTTTCCTCCTTCATTTTTCAGGAGAATGCAGCAACAGCCGGTGCCCGGCCTTCAGGGTAATTTTCACCGTGCGCATCTTCTTGCCCACATATTGTGACACACCCCGTATCACCCCCTTGCCCACATCCGAGGCAATCTGCGCTCCGGCATCCGTTGAGATATTGATGCTGCTTCCTATAGAGGTGCCCATGCCGGCGGCAATCTCACGTGCGGCATCATACTCCATCGAGTTCGGTACAAGGATTCCCTGCTGCCCGTCAGCGTCATACACTTCGAGTTCCACCGGGAACAGCGTGCCCCTGTACTCCACTGTCTCGATCAGGATTCCCATCCGTTCCCCCTCGACACGTGTGCCGCCGACCAGTACCGTACCTTTTGGGATAAGGAGATCGTCCACTGCCATCGGCTCAAGCAGGCGGATACGCAGTGCCTGTCCGTCAGATACGGTCTGCGTGCCATGCACACAGGCGGCGATGGTATTCCTGCCGGAAGATGGCATTTTGCCTACCGGGGTGTGGAAGCCGGTATTTCTCTCGCCTGCATATCCGGAAGCAATGTCTTCATTGCCTGCAGGCTGGGCCAGTGATGACACCATCCGGTTCTGTACCCGTTTTACAGGCCGGACAGCCGTCCGTTCTTTCCGGCTGTTTGGGGCATTTGTTGTAGAGGAAGCATCCGGCTCTTTCCCGTTGTAGCGGGCAGCCAGCTCGTAGGACTTTTCCAGCAGAGCCATCTTTTCTTCCAGGGTCTGGCCTTCCGCCTGTTCTTCCGCCGGCTTCCTTTCTTTTTCCAGATCCTCAATACGTCGGAGCAGATCGGCGTTTGGCTGATTTTCATTCCGGGTATATACAGTGCCCAGCGAACGGTTCATATTCCGGTAGGCTTCTGCAGAGGAACGGATGGAGCCGGGGGCTTTCCCCTTTTCCGGTTCCGGCGGAAGTTCCATGTTTGCTTTTCCTGCGGTAAGACCGGCAGTATCCTGACCGTCCTTGTTGAGCAGTTCGGACATTTCCTGGAAGGTTCCCCTGCGCCATTTTTCCTTTTTTGCCAGTGCTTCCTGCTCATAGGCGCTTACCTTGTTGCCCTCCATTTCCGAATCTTCCGGTGAAGGCATCTCCACGTTGAAACCCTTGCCTTTTTCCATTTCCGCCTTCTCCTTTTCCGACGGGCTGAATACCAGCAGGAGGAACCCCATGCACAGCAGGCAGAAAAACGGATAGACAATATACTTTGCGCGCCGGCGCTTCTCTTCGGGAGTCAGCGGCTTGTCATTTGACACTCCGAGCCGTTCCCTGATTTTCTGAAAGTCCATTTTCATGTTTATGGATGTTTGAATGAATGTTTCTTGTTCTTTCCGGCCGGAACACGACGGAACGGATATGTCCCATTGCCGGTCTTTGGCCCGGCTCCCCGAAACGGGATACACAGGAGAGAATCGAGTACAGGCAGGAGGCAGCAAGCAGGAACGAGGCCGTGCCTGCCAGAAGGATGCGCTGCTTTCCTGTCAGCCGCCGGCAGAACAGCCGTACCCGGCTGTCCGCATGGCCGAAGAATCCGCGTTTTCCCCTCATCGTTCCGCACTTCTTATGTCCTTATTCTCCAGCACGGTAAACTGCTCGATAATGAATCCGTTGGGATTGTCATCCGAACGTCCTGTGTTTTGAAGCGAGCAGGAAGTTACGAGGCTGCGCTCGGTCACGTTGCTTTCACGGATAATCAGCTGCCGGGCGTATGTCCGCACCTTGTAAGGGTAGGCGGCAAAGTCGCACACCACGCTGTCCACATGCACCACCTGGTTGATGTTGCCTGAAATCAGGCGGTTGTAATACCCTCTTTCGGCAAAATCCACATAGTAGTGATAGGCACTCTTGTCTGCCAGTTGCAGGGCACGGTTGATATTGTGCTCGATGGCATCCTTCTGGGGTGAGAGCGAGAAAAACAGTTCGTGAAAGCGCCTTACATGTTCCCGCGCCTCGGCAGGCCTGTTCTGTGAGAGGTCCTGCGAAAGGGCCATCATCAGCGATTTGCCCCCGTCAAGCACATAGATTTTCTCGCGTTGCTTCTCGGCAAAGCGGTATGAGCTCCACAGCGCATATCCGGTAACGAGCGCACAGCAGCAGGCAAAGACCGCCAGCATCAGGCGGATGCGCTTGAAGCTGCTCTCAATGTTTGTCAATGACTTGAATTCCATTTTTTTTGATGTCTGGTTTGAATGAATAAATATTTCCGGTATGACGGAACATCCCGTTCCGACAAGTCACCGGACCCGTCATCTTGGGTTGCCCGACTCATGGGAAGGAGGCTCCGCAGGGTTTATTTGCCCCTCAGCCTGCCTCCGATATTCCCCAATACGGCACCGCCTGCTCCGGCTGCAAGACCGCCTGTCTTGGTGGCCGTACGGTTCAGGTTACGGCTGAAGTTTCCGGCACCGCCTGCCTGCACTATCCAGCCTGCTACCGTAGGCACGGTGAAGTATCCGATAATCCCGATCAGCATGAAGATGATGTAGACACTGTTCGAGTTGTCTATCGAGTAGTCCGGATTGTTCTGCAGTTCCTGAATGTCATTCTGAAGCATCAGTACCTGAAGCTTGGCAAGCAGGGTGCTGAACAGGTCGCTGACCGGAAGCCACAGGTAAACGGAAATATATCTCGTGAACCACTGTCCGAGCGTGGACTGGAATCCGTCCCATACACTGAAGGCGAACGCTACCGGTCCCAGTATCGAGAGTACGACCAGGAAAAAAGTCCTCACGGTGTCTATCAGCAGCGATGCCGCTGCGAATATCAGCTCCAGCAGGCTGCGGAATGCGTCCCGGATTTTCTTTTCCAGATTATACATCCCGACTTCCACATACATGCCCAGCCGGGAGGCGGTATCTATGGTTGACCAGCCCAGTTCATCCAGCTGACGGTCAAACTCCTCGTCACTTACCAGATATGCTGTTTCGGGATTGCGGAGCATGGCCTCCTTTTCCAGTTCCTCCTTTTGGATCCGGTACTGTTCCATATCCATCGTCTGTCCTTCGAGCATCTTGTGTGTGCCCTGCACGATGGGACTGAGAATATTGTTCAGCGTGCCGAGCACCAGCGTGGGAAAGAGCAGGATGCAGATGCCTATGGCAAAGGGACGCAGCAGGGGATAGACATCTATCGGTTCGGCACGTGCCATCGACTGCCATACACGGACGGCAACGTAGAACAACGCACCCAGTCCGGCAAGTCCCTTGCCCACGTCCATCATGTCCTCGCAAAGGGGAAGCATCTCGTCATACAGGGTTGCCAGTATGGTGTGCAGGTTGGCAAAATCTATCGACAACGGCATCATGGCTACCAGTATTTGGAGGTTTCATTCCCGTAGAGCCGCATCACACGTTCCAGGTCGTTCTTCTTTCTGGCCCTGAGGTAGCTTACGGCTATGTTCTTGTTCGTATAATAGCTCACAAGGTTGCGGTAACGGCGCATCTCGTAATAGCAGTTGTCCACCACGTCCATACGGTCCTTGTCGGTCATGGACAGGGTACTGACATTGATAACCTGTTTCAGGTCCTGCAACACGCCGTTGCTCTCTTCCAGCAGGCGGGTGTAACCGAAGGCGATGGCGTCCAGTTCGCGCGGTGAGAAGTTTTCATCGTTCATCATCTTGCCGAAGTTGGTTACATAGATGTCGGACACGTCGCCCACCATCAGGATGATGTCACGCACCTTGCGGGCATCCTGTATCAGGTTGTTGACCGATTTCAGCTGGTCGTAATATTTCTTGGCCTGCTCATAGATCTTTACTGTCTCGGCAAAGCTTTCTGCCGTATTGACTGCCGTCTTTGAGGTATGGGCGATATTGTCCGACATGTTTATGATGCTTTGGGCCAGATTGCCGGGATCTGTCACCACCCATTGGGCGCGTGCTCCGGTAACGCCCAGTACAAATGCCGTTCCGATCAGAAGCGTTCTTGCCTTCATGCCCGTTCCTCCTTCCTTACATAGTCTCCGCCCGGTGAGAATGTCAGCACGTCGGCTGCCTCATTGTAGGACACATCGACACGGTAGCCCGTATTGACAAACAGGTTTCCGTTTTCTTCCACCAGCAGGTAAGTCTGCGGCTTCAGCCTTCGGGTTCTCCCGCTACGGGAAAACACCGTCACCTTATAGCATTCTCCTTCCTTGTATACCAGTACGTCAGGTCTGCCTTCCACGCTGGTCCACGTTCCGCAGATCTTGTCGCGGTCGATACCGCTTTCCGAACAGCTCTGCAATATCATGGCGGCCATGCTTATCAGACATACCGCCAGCCTCATAAGGGGTCTGTTTCTCATAATCGTTTTCATTTCGGGTTTGATACCTGTTTCTGTTCCTCTCGCTTTTTCTCCGCCAGACGGCGGATGGCTCCTTCCAGACTGCCCTCCGGCCCTCCGGCAATCCGTTGTACTTCCAGTTTCTCCGACTCCTCGGTCGTGAACGTGAAGTATTCTTCCTCGCTCACTTCCGTGGCATATACTGCCGAGCAGGTTCCTCCAAGCCCTATCCATACCTCCCGGTAGAAGCGCCCGGGATGGTTCGCCTGGTTGATGGAAAGAATCTGCCCTTTCTCTTTCTCGGTCAGACCGAGCAGCCGCTGGATGTGCTCGAACTTGTTTATGTATTTCCGCTGGTCAAGCAGTATCTTGCAGTCAGAGTTGTTGATGATGGCCTCTTTCACAATCGGGGAGCTGATGATGTCGTCCACCTCCTGTGTCACCACCACAGCCTCGCCGAAATATTTTCTGACGGTCTTAAAAAGGTACTTGATGTATTCGCTCATATTGGCGGACATCAGGGCTTTCCAGCATTCCTCTATCAATATCATCTTACGGATACCTTTGAGCCTGCGCATCTTGGCGATGAAAGTTTCCATAATGATCAGTGTCACCACCGGAAGAAGCACTTTGTTGCTGCTGATATTGTCCAGTTCGAATACGATGAACCGTTTGCCTGTCAGGTCCAGTTCCTTGTCGGAGTTCAGCAGGAAGTCATAGTCTCCGCCTCGGTAGAACGGTTCCAGGACGTTCAAAAAACCGTCAATGTCAAAATCCTTCTCACGCACCTTTTTCTCTTCAATCATTCTTCTGTAGTCATCGGCGACAAACTCATAGAAACCGTTGAAGTCCGGTCTGATGTTCCGGTTCTCCGAAATCTTTCGGATATAGGCGTTCACTGCTCCGGAAAGAGCGACCTCCTCCGAACGTTTCGGCGACTCGTCTTCCCGTTTCCACAAGGTCAGTATCAGCGTGTTGATACTGTCACGCTTCTCCACATCGAATTTTCCGGATTCGGTGTAGAACGGGTTGAAGGATATCGGATTGTCCTCTTCATACGTGATGTAAATCCCGTCCTTCCCGTTGGTACGGTCATGGATCATCCTGCACAGCCCCTGGTAGCTGTTTCCAGTGTCCACCAGCAGGATATGCGCTCCCTGTTCGTAGTATTGGCGGACAAGGTGGTTGGTGAAAAAGGATTTTCCGCTGCCCGAAGGCCCGAGGATGAACTTATTTCTGTTGGTGATGATTCCTCGCTTCATGGGCAGGTCGGAAATATCCACATGCACCGGTATCCCGTTCTGGCGGTCTGCCAGCCGGATTCCGAACGGACTGGGCGAGCTCTTGTAATTGGTCTCTCCGGCAAAGAGGCATACGGCCTGTTCCAGGAAGGTATAAAAGGATTCTTCGGATGGAAAGTCGCCTGCATTTCCGGGGATTCCCGCCCAATAGATGACCGGTGTGTCAATGGTGTTATACCTTGGCGTGCATTCCATCATGGCCAGCTGGCTGCCCGTGTCGTTCCTGATGCGGCGGAACTCTTCCGCATCCTCCGCCCAGGCGATGACGTTGCAGTGGCATCTGACGGGAAGCACTCCTTTGGTATGTGCCTCATCAAGATACATCTCCGTCCACTCCTGGTTAATGGCATTGCTCCGGCTGTATTTTGACAACGAGAGCATATTGCGCGAGTTTTTCTCCATCATCTGCAGGATTTCCTGTGCGTCGTCGATGAACACGTATTGCGAATAGATGTGGTTGCATGACAGCAGCAGTCCTATGGGTGCGGCAAAGGAGAGGCGGCAGTCGCTGCGGTCCGTGGACATCCTCTCGTAGCGCATGTCCGTGGAAAGTCTGCCGGGCAGGTCTTCCGTATCGGAAAGGGTATGCAGGCAGAGGCGTTTGTCGCCGATGCGCATCCTGCCGGGCTTGAGGCAGATGTCCTGCAATACGGCGGTCTCATCCTCCAGCGAGAGGGAAAAGTATTTTTCCACCAGTCCGGGACGTTCCTTCGTACCGGTGATTTCGTCTGTTTCCAGACGGCGAAGCCTTATATGTCCGGAATCATTCATAATACGCTCGAACTGTTCCACCGCCTCAAGAAAGCGGGCGGCAGCATCCTTGTCGGTTATCTCTTTGGGCAACAGGAATCCCCGGCAAAGGGTATTGAAGTCACTCTTCCGGCGGCTGCGTTCGCGGGTTGTCTTCGTCAGGAACAGGTAGCATTTGTGATTCAGGTAAGGTCTTTCATTGAAATGCAGCTCATAGCTGCGTGTCAAGAAGCTCTGTTCTCCGTCATCGGTCTTCGGACGGTAGGTTTCCTTGACGAACCAGTCCTGTTTGCAGACGACACTATGTTCCGGCAATACCTTCACGGCTTTGATCCAGGAGGAGTGCATGGCCTCATACTCGTCTGCCGTTACCGTGTACAGTTCGGGCAGTTCCACTTCGAAAGCCACGGTCAGGTCTGCATCCTTGCTCACGATACAGCCGTTTTCTACCGATAGCAGGGGGAACCTGCGTTCCAGCGTTTCCGCCTTTAATACATTTCTCATGATTGTTGTTTTTTTCTTCTTCTTGTGAATAATCTGAAAACTCTCTTGCGGTGAATCAGATAGCGTGGATGTCGTTTTTCAGCCAGCAGCTTCATCAGCCCGTGTTCACCGTAACGGGCATTCAAACGGAATATCACCCACACCAACAGGCTGCCGGACAGGATTCCGAAGGATAAGCATATCCATTGGTCCACCCCCGTCAGGTAAAGAAAGACTACCATAAGGAGCACCATCGCAAGCCCTCCGGCAAAGACGAACAGGTATTGCGACTTGAGTCCTTTGAACTCGACGGGGTTGCCGGCACCTTTGTTTACCGGATATTCCATAGGCTTTAGAGGAAGAAGGAACGTAAGATGGTGGCGGCTACGATCAGAAAGATACAGGCAAAGAACCAGCTGGCGGCGGTTTTCGAAGTGTCGGGATCTCCGCTGGAAAATTTGCCATAGGTCTTGATACCGCCTACCAGACCAAGCACCGCACCGATGGCATAGCATAGTTTGGTGGCGGGATCGAAATACGAGGTCATGAGGCTGGTTGCCTCGTTGATACCCGCAAGGCCCTGGCCCTGCGCAAAGGTGTTTGCGGCGATGACCGCACACATCACAGAAAAAAGGATTCTTCTTTTCATTGTCGAATCGTTTGGGTAAGACATAAATTTGAATTCGACAACAAAGATAAATGGGGATAATGCGCTATGATTCAGAGGTGTCATCAGATGTCATCAAATGTCATCAGATGTCCTCTTTAAGCATAATATTTAAACGATAATTTTGGTACAAATATGGATTGTTTAAACTATTACATAGTTTTCTGTACTTCTGTACCATTATATAATTACCATTACAAAAGCCGGCAAATTCCATAAAGTTGATTTCTTGTCAAATACGACTATTATTGATATTGAATTAAAATCATTATATTTGCATATCAAACGCAGTTTTATGGCCAATGCAAACAGGTTAAAACAGTGCATCATGTAATGTAAAGAGCACGCCTTGAATAAAGTATTTTTAAGTAATATATCTGTTTATATTCAAGAACAATCAGACAGAGAACAATCACCTTCATACTTAGTAAGTATGAACAATGAAATTATGGTGCTTAAACAAAGCGAACAAAATATAAGGTCGTAAAATAAAGCATAATGTAACAAGTGCTTACAGGCAAAATATTTAATCAGTTAGTGTATGAAGAAAAACCTTAAAGATTTATATTGCCAACGCCCTCATGTCGTAATAGTTGGAGCAGGTGCTTCAAGAGCGGTCATGGGAAAATCTTGCCCAACGATGAATGAAGCCATTGAACAGGTCGGGTTAGATGGAATCCTTAAAGGATTTATGCTAGAAACGAAAAGCAGGAATCTTGAAGATATATAGTGAGCTGTTTAGGCGTGGTGATGAGTGTAAAAATGCACGGATAGCAATGGAAAAAAAACTTTATGAATATTTTTCAAATGTGCAGCTTCCATCCTTCTTAACCATCTACGACCTTTTAATTCTTTCGCTCACAGAAAAAGACTGCATTGTATCCTTCAACTGGGATAGTCTTCTTATCCAAGCATATAACAGAGTGGCAAAGATTACCCGGAATAGACCGGAAATTCTGTTCTTGCATGGAAATGTGGGAGCTGGTGTGTGTAAAGATTGCATGACCTTTGGTCTTATACAAAACTATTGCAGAAAGTGTGGCAAACCGTATAACGTTGTTCCTTTGCTGTATCCTGTAGAACAAAAGGATTACAACAGCGACATCTTTATCCGTGACCAATGGAACGTTGCAAAGTACTATATATCGAAAGCAGGCAAGGTAACAATCTTTGGGTATAGCGCACCTTCTTCTGATAAGGAGGCAAGTGAAATACTTAAAGCTGCGTTCTCTAAACATGATGGTGTTCACAGATTGGATGCAGTGGAGATAATAGAACGTCCCGGATTCAGCGCAAATGAAATATCAGAAACTTGGCAGTATTTCTTTTCATTGACCAATTACCATTCTGATATTGTGGATTCCTTTTATAATAGCAGTTTGGCGCAGGCACCTCGCCGTACCTTGCAATACCAATACCAGCAATATATTAAAGGATGGTGGGGACAACCAAAGATACACTTCTCAAAACAAAATACTTTTGAGTCGGTGGAAACGCTTTTAAAACCACTTCTTGTAAATGAAGAACAAGGAGATTATTCTATAATTTAAGTCAATAACACTAACATTATCATTACAACCGGATGAATAGACTTGTTATCATAGGAAACGGATTTGACATGGCACATGGCTTTAAAACAAGTTATGTGGATTTCATCAACTGGTATTGGGACCAACGAGTATATGCTTTTGCCGGTAATACTACAAATGTATCAGAAGATTGCCTTTGTCGTTTGGTTATCAAAGATAATGTAAATATTAATTGCTGGAATGTTTTTGTCTTCACCCACTCATGTTTTTTTAAAGACATCTATCGTAAAGAAAGATACTCAGGTAGTGAAGTTATTCAGTATATCAAGGATCAGCCGGATGTTTTCTCTATTGAATGTTGCTCATTTTTCAAAACTATTCTGCAATCAATAGAAGTCAAAGGATGGGTGGATATTGAAAACGACTATTATCAACTGTTGAAAGCGGGAATGGATAACCCGGATTGTGATTATACGATCGGTGAGTTAAATGAGCAATTAGTATTTCTTCAAGAAAAATTAATTGAATACCTCCATACAATACAAACAGGCAATGTAAGGGATGACCTTCATAATGCAATAATTGACTTCTTTGACCCTGCTGATTTCTCAACAGAAGGAAAAAAGAAAGCTTTGGATAACATTGGATTTGACACATCTAGCTTTGCAGAAGTTAAATACAATAATGGAGAACGCAAAAAACTTCTCCCTAAACGTATCATGTTGTTGAGTTTCAACTATACAAAAACAGCTAAGATGTACAATAATTTCAATATTACCCACAATTATATTCATGGTGAGTTAGAAAAGCCTGAAAATATAATTTTTGGCTATGGGGATGAACTTGACAAAAGCTATCAGTCTATTCTTGATATGAATGACAATGAGTTACTTAGAAATGTCAAATCCGTTAAATATTTAGAAACAAGACATTACCATGATTTGCTGGAGTTTCTTTTAGCTGCACCTTTTCAAGTTTTGATAATGGGGCATTCTTGCGGAAACTCAGACCGAACATTACTAAATACCGTCTTTGAACATGAAAACTGTGTTTCTATAAAGCCGTTTTATCATAAATGGGAAGATGGCAGCGATAATTATTTGGAACTGGTTCAAAATATTTCCAGAAACTTTACTAATATGAAGTTGTTTAGAGATAGAGTTGTGAACAAGGAACAATGCAAAATCATGTAATAGAGCTCTAAATTTAAATGTGATTTCTATGATATCTGTTATGCACATAAAGTGCGACAAAATATTGTATAAAAGGAAGTAGGAAAAACGGATTTTCATCCATTGGAAAAAGTAAGGAGCTGACTTGGTAAACAGCTCCTTATTTTTTATAATTTATAGGCTTGTAGAGAAATTTTACTTAATAAATTAAGCTATAGTTTTTCCTGTTAGCCAATTAGGATAATTTTATTCTTTTACTTTTGATTCGTAAGCAACTGTGAGGAAGTATCCAATTTTCTGAGTTGTCCCCGTGATTTCTATGTTTTAAGTTTGTTTCTTCCTATTACTCTTACCAAAAGACAAACTTCAACCTTTTTCATGGATTATAAAAAAGACAAAGTCGGGGCACATAATAAAGATTCTACATATAATATTTAACGCATATGGAATTTTTGTAGCATAATAGCATTTACTTTCAGACTAGATTCCTCCAGTCAGTAACATGTTTGCTTTCTTTCCTCTCTCTTTTCAAAGGCAACGCATTCCCCTCCTTATCCACATACTTCCCCATCAGTTCCTCAATCAGCTTCTTGTTCTCCACCTGGGAGGAGAACAGTTCAAACATGTCCGATTCCCGGATGGAATGCAGTGTCATGGCCGCCCTGTATGATTTGTTCTCGTCCGAGCCGGCACCATTCAGGTTAAGCAGCACGTCGCCTACATTGAGCAGGTCAGCAGGAGTAACCATCGGAGCAATGGCTTCCGTTTCGGGAGAGCGGCTGTCCAGTTCCTCCTGTTCTTCTTTCAGCATTCTCATCTCCTCCAAAGGCAGTTTGCATTCCACTTCATCTTCCGGAATATCCTTATCCGCTCCGATAAAATCACTTCCGATTTCCAGTTGCTGGCTCATGTAAGGAGCGACGGTCTTCCCGGCATTCTCGTCCAGATAGACAAATAGGGTAGCTCCCATCACATCCTGTGCATTTCCCGGTTCACCGTTGTCTTTTTCAGCTTGTGGCCGATTGCGGGGAGTATAAAGCAGATCACAGATTTTACCTATTCTCTCTTTTTGTTTCCATACCTTATATAACAGATAAGCGGTACAGCCGAACCGTATTGATAAATAAACTATTTCTTCCATTCTATTGGCTTTTGAGTTGCTTCTTGATTATATATTTCATTGATGATATGCTGATACCTTTCCAGATGGTCTGACAGTACACTCCCTAAAAACATGGGGACAGACATTTCCGGTGCAATGACCGGCAATACTTTGGCAACAGTCCTGTACAATGTATCGTTAATATAGGTCTGCCTTCTTGCTCCCGATAGTTTCACTTTCAGAAACCGGCTCCGGTATTCATCTGAATCAGCCGCTCCATCCGGTGTTTTTTTTATTTGCTGTCTGGAAGAACCGCTTTTCTTCTCCTGTTTCTCCGGACAAGGTCCAGCCTGACTTTTTGTTTCCGGCTCCTCTTCCGGAGGAACCGTTCTTTCCAAAGCGGTCACATCTCCTGCCATCATGCGTTTCAATGCCTCCTCGTCCACTTGGTAATCCGTTCTTCTTTTGGTAGTCATAATTGTTTTTATTGAAGTTTCAGTATGGTTTCTATTTCCGCTGCCAGCAGGTCCAGACTGCTTCCTTTCATTGCGGAGGAAGATGGAGGGAACAAAGTGCTGCGGAACAGAGGCCCTTTCATTCCGGAGTCTTTTTTGTAACGTTCTGCACTGGGAATGACGGTTTCCAGTACCGGCAATTTCAGCGAACGGAAAATTTCAGTATAGCCGTTATACAGGTCTTTGGAAACACGTTTGTCCATCCGGTTCCAGAACATATGGATACCACGCAAGGGTACATCCTTATGCCGGTGCATGTATTCCCGGATGGCAAGGACAAAAGACATACTGCTCCGCATTGCCATTCTTTCCTGCGTGATGGGGGTGAATACATAATCCATATTGATTACGGACTGGAATACACCTGGCACATTTACGGTGCCCGGAAGGTCAAAAAGGACAAGGTCATAATCCAGCTCCGACTTTTCAAGAAAGCGTCCGGCCGTTTCCCGGGCTTCTTCCGGAGTGGAGTTCAGGATGCTGTAGGCTTTCCTGCCGCTTGCTCCGAACTGTTCCACCAGCTGGTTTTGCAGATGCACGTTCTTTTCAATGTTTCCCACTTCCCAGTTCCGCATGGTACTGATGCTGTGCTGTGGATAATCACAATCCACCACCAGTACGTTATACCCCTTCAGGTAATGGAAGTAACTGGCGAGCAATACCGTGAACGTGGATTTTCCCACACCGCCTTTCTGGTTGCTCAAAGCGACAAATAAAGGTTCTTTCTTCATAGGCTTGAATTTAGAGTGTATAATTTGTTTCATATCTGTCCGGATTTTTTCGTTTCATCACACGGCAATGCATCCGTTGGTATATGGCAATGACGCATTGTTTGCCGGTTTGCATGAATACATTGCATACCATATTGCACCAGTGTAATACCGGTTGCCGATGGGCATTGCCATATAAGGTGCATTGCATTCATGCAATATGGGGTTCAATGTATCCCATACTGCATTGCACGGATGCAATGTATTCCGTCATGCAGAATTGTCGTGCAGCATATATGGCATTGCACATATAGGGATGATGCCGCATTCACATCATGCACCACCTGTGGCAGGCAAGCAATACCCCTTACAGGACAATGTTTCAATGTATGCCCTCATGCACTGTGCCAAAAGTAGCGGCTATTTTTGAAACTTCCACCAACATTTCCCCTACCTGACATCAGATGTCATCAGATGTCATCAAATGTCATATCAAACGCTGTTTACCAATCGGTTATCACTGTCTAATTTTGCAAAATCGGAATCAGACGATGGAAAAGAACTGACTTCGTCGGACCACAGCGTTCCGTGAACGTCGCGCTGCAATCCGACGAAGGAGGATTCTCTGTTCAAGCGAACAGAGCAAGTTGTGTTTTCGGCAGCCCGAAACTTTTCGGGCATCCCAAAACCAACTTGCCCGGCAAAAGCCGGGGGATTTTTCTCCAAAGTCGAAAAATCTGGAAAAAAGTCAAATCATAAATTCCCTAAAGTGCATGAAAGAAAGCTCAAGGAAAAAAATGGGACGAAAGCCCAAAGCAGATCCGGCCATACATCGTTACGGCATCAAGTTGACAAATGAAGAAAACGTACGCTTTGAAGCGGCATTCTCTGAATCCGGCATGAAAGAAAAAGCGGGATTCATCAAGAAATCCATTTTTGGAGGTCGCATTAAAGTTGTGAAAATCGACAAGGCGACAATGGACTACTACATCAAACTGACCGAATTCCACAGGCAGTTTCAGGCCGTCGGAAACAACTACAATCAGGTTGTCCGGACCTTGAAGAACAATTTCGGGGAAAAACGTGCGATGGCACTGCTCTACAGGTTGGAGAAACTGAGCATCGAACTGATGCTTGTATGTAAAAAAGTCATGGTGCTAACCCAGGAATACGAGCGGAAATGGTTGCAAAAATAAGTCACGGAACAAGCCTTTACGGAGCACTTGCCTATAACTGCGACAAGGTAACGGCAGGTACCGCCGAGATTCTTTCGGGCAACCGCATGATTTCCGACAGATTGGGATTGCCCAGTGAGGACATACGTCTGGCATTGCTCTCTTTTGAGAACTACCTGCTGGCAAACCGCAATACGGAGAAGCCCGTCCTGCATATCTCCCTTTCTCCGGCACCGGAAGACCGGCTGACTGATGGGCAATTGGTAGAGTTGGCGGAACGGTATATGCAGAAGATGGGCTATGGGAATCAGCCGTACATAGCCTACAAACATGCCGATACCCATAATGCCCACATTCATATCGTCAGTGTCTGTGTGGACGGACAGGGAAAAAAGATCAGTGACGCCTACGAGCATCGCCGTTCCATGACCGCCTGTCGGGAACTGGAAACGGATTTCGGCTTGCGTAACGGAGCGGACACGGAAAGGCGGAATCCGAAAGCGGAACTAAAAAAGGTGGATGCTTCCTTGGGGGATGTCCGCCATCAGGTAGGCAACACCCTTAAAGCCGTACTGGAAAGCTACCGTTTCCAGACTTTCGGAGAATACAGCGCACTGCTTTCCACACTCAACATCGAGGCGAAACAGGTCAGGGGGGAATACAACGGCATACCCTACACCGGCATTGTCTATTCTGCCACGGATGATACCGGCAAGGTGGTCAGTCCGCCGTTCAAGAGTTCACGTTTCGGAAAACGCTTCGGGAATGAACTGTTGGAAAAGCGGATGTTGATGAATCTGAAAGCTCTCAAAGAGGGGAAATGGACACCCTCCATACAGGCGGACATCGCCCGTGCTTTGCGGCAGGCGGATTCACGGAAACGGTTTGTGGAACTGCTGGGGCAAAAAAATATCGATGTGGTGTTCCGTGAGAATGAGCGGGGACGTATCTACGGTGTCACCTTCATTGACCACAACCGACGGGAGGTTTTCAACGGTTCACGCATGGGCAAGGAGTTTTCCGCCAATGTGTTCAACGACTATTTCCAATGGTTGGAAAACATACCCGAAAAGGAACGGGGCGGACATTCCGCTACAGAGCTTTGGCAGCATCACCGTCACGAATCCTCTAGCACGCTCGAACTGGCGGCGGGCATTCTTTCGATGGAAACCAATCCGCGGGATTACGAGGAGGAAGCCTTTGCACGCCGCATGAAGAAAAAGAAGAAGGCCGGACGCAAACGTGGCATTTAGACAAAACAAGTATCAACCCATTTATATACAATTCTTATGCAGCAGGAAGACGATTTGAGGGCGCTTGCCAAAATCATGGAATTTGGCAGGGCCGTGAGTATTTTTCTTTTGGTGGTACACGTCTATGTGTATTGTTATCCGAGTATCACCGCGTGGAACTTGAACCTTGCGGTGATGGACAGGATTCTGGTGAATTTCAATAATACGACCGGGATTTTCAACTGTATTCTCTGGAGCAAACTGTTGGCAGTGCTTCTGCTGGCAGTTTCCTGTCTGGGTACGCACGGGGTCAAAGGTGAAAAGATAACCTGGCCTAAAATTTATGCGGCGCTGGTGGCAGGATGCGCACTGTTCTTTCTGAACTGGTGGTTGCTTGAGCTGCCATTGCCGCACGCGGCAAATACTGCATTCTATATTTTTACTCTTACGGCAGGCTATCTCGCCCTGCTGATGTCGGGGCTATGGATGAGCCGCCTTTACAGGCACAACCTCATGGAAGATGTGTTCAATATGGAAAATGAGAGTTTCATGCAGGAAACCCGACTGATGGAGAATGAGTATTCGGTAAATCTCCCGACGAGATTCTATTATAAAAAACGCTGGAATAACGGATTTGTCAATATTGTCAATATTTTCCGTGCCTGCATGGTTATCGGAACACCGGGTAGCGGCAAGTCCTATGCGATAGTCAACAGTTACATACGCCAGCTTATAGCCAAGGGCTTTGCGATTTACATCTACGATTACAAGTTTGATGACCTGTCCACCATAGCCTATAATTCTTTGTTGAAGAATATGGACAAGTACGAGGTCAAGCCCCGGTTCTATGTCATAAATTTCGACGATCCGCGCAGGTCTCACCGATGCAATCCTATCAATCCGGAATTTATGACGGACATTTCCGATGCGTACGAGGCGAGCTATACGATAATGCTCAACCTCAATCGCACCTGGATTGAAAAGCAGGGTGACTTTTTTGTAGAATCCCCCATCATTCTGCTTGCTGCAATAATCTGGTATTTGAAGATTTACAAGAACGGGATTTATTGTACGTTCCCGCATGCGGTGGAATTACTGAACAAGCCTTATTCGGACCTGTTCACCGTCCTGACTTCCTATCCGGAGTTGGAAAACTACCTTTCTCCTTTCATGGATGCATGGAAAGGAGGGGCGCAGGATCAGCTCCAGGGCCAGATTGCTTCGGCAAAAATCCCCCTTACGCGTATGATTTCCCCACAACTATACTGGGTGATGACAGGAAATGATTTTTCGTTGGATATCAACAATCCGAAAGAACCCAAATTACTTTGTGTCGGCAACAATCCGGACAGGCAGAACATCTATTCGGCTGCACTCGGACTATATAATTCCCGTATTGTCAAACTTATCAACAAGAAAAGACAGCTCAAATGTGCCGTAATCATCGATGAGCTTCCCACCATTTATTTCCGGGGGCTTGACAATCTGATTGCAACGGCACGAAGCAACAAGGTGGGCGTACTTTTGGGTTTTCAGGATTTCAGCCAGCTGACCCGCGATTATGGTGAAAAGGAGTCCAAGGTTATTCAGAACACGGTAGGAAATATATTCAGCGGGCAGGTGGTCGGAGAAACCGCAAAAAACCTTTCTGAACGCTTCGGCAAGGTGCTTCAGCAGCGTCAGTCCGTTTCCATCAACCGTCAGGATGTTTCCACTTCCATCAACACGCAGCTTGACTCGCTCATCCCGGCATCCAAGATTGCCAATCTGTCGCAAGGTACGTTTGTCGGGGCTGTGGCGGATAATTTTGGCGAGAAGATAGAACAGAAAATATTCCATGCCGAAATTGTTGTGGACCATGCGGCGGTCAGTGCGGAAGAAAAGACCTACAGGAAAATCCCTTTCATCAACGAATTCAAGGACAAGGACGGTAATGACATCATGATGCAGCAGATTCAGCGTAATTACGACCAGATCAAGTCGGACGCGCAGGCTATCATCAACGAAGAGATGGACCGTATCAAAAACGACCCGGAGTTATGCAAGCGATTGGGGCTGGATAATGAAAAAACATCCAAGAAGGAGTAATCCTTCCTATCATTAAATATCAATGAAGTGCGTGGGGGGGGATTTTCCCATCAATTCCCCCCATACTATTAGGCCGGAGCTCTGCAATAGGAGTATTCCTTTCATCTACTTCCCGAACTCCACGACAATCTCCGTCACTTCCCCATGTACTCTCCGCACATTCAGCACCCGTGCAGGAATCCCATGGTTGAAGCAGCATTGGATAAACTCCATCCCGATAAACACTCCTGTATTGTATTCCCCTGTATCGTTCTCCGTGTTTTTGCAGAAAGTTACGGTTCCTTTCATCTTTTCATTCCTTCTCTTGCGGTATTGCGCTTCCTTTTCGTACATCACAAAGACTTCTCCTCTGACAATCTGCACCTGTTGGCCTTCGGTTTGTAGGAATTGCAGGTAACTTTCCAGCAGGTCTTCCGGGCATCCGCTATGGGATAGCATGTTTCTTATCCCTTGTATCTGAATCGAATTTTCCATTGCTTTTTATTTGGCTATGATTATCTTTTTATCCTTGATGACAAGTGTGTCTTTCCCGCCATGATTCGTCAGGCTTACATCCTTCAAGTCAATACGGCTGTTGGAGATGGAAAACTCCTGATGAATCGTATCATTCCGCAGGAAGTGGATGTCCTGTTTGTACAGGTTCGGAATGGAAAAGAACAGGGCTATGATTCCGCCCATGCAGCATACCATCAACAGGGTAAAGGCAACAAACCACCGCTGGTATTTTCTGTCATCCAAAACCTTCACTTCAACCGGTGCTGGCTCTTCGTTGATTGTTGCCTTTTTCTGGTTGCATATCACGCGGCATCTCAAATTGGGGAATTCATGCAGGCTGAACAGGTCCGGAATCTGTTGCAGGAATTGCAAGTATTGTTTGGTTTCCATCTGCACTTCCAGTTCCATGGTTACACGGATGACACTTCTTTTCATTATCTTGGGTTTCCCCAATGCGCCTGCGGGCTTGGCGACATTGATGGGACGGATGTCCGATGCTCCGTTATCCATGCTCATGACAAGCTCCACTCCGGTGTTTCCTAAAGAGGGGGAATCCGTAGGATGGGTTCCAAAAGATGAAGAACTTTCTGCACCTTCATATTCCGCTATCAGGTCTGCTATTTCGCGCACTTCGGTTACTGCCACGTTCTTTGCCTCTGCATTCACAAAGGTTTCCACTTTAGCCTTCATCCTATCAGTCAAAAAGGCCTTTATCTTGTCTTCGCTTTTCTTATGGATAAGGTAGCTCGGATATTTTTTGGTAAAGTTTCGGGCTACGTTTTCCATATAGTCCATTGTATAATCATAGTTACAATCAATAGTTAGAAAAAATACAATGGATAGACTAAACTGATTGGATGTTTGAAAATCATTCATACATTTTTCAATAAACAGTAATTATTAAATCTTTCCGGGCTTCAATGGCTTCATCAAAAATAAAATTCAAATCATCCATTTCTTCTTCATAGTCATAATCACCAATGCCGTTTCCTGCTTCCAACGCTGTATATTGCTGTTTCTTGATTTCCAATTCTGACACCGGAATGCTTATAATGTAAGGAAAATCATTACTGAGCGGAATAGGTATAAAGGTACTCTGTTCGTCCAGTTGCCACAAGTTCTCGGCATTATAGATGATTCGTCCATAATATTCACAGATTATTTCATATACATATCCATACATGAATGCCATGTGGGGAGAACGCTTCTCCCCGTTTACAATGTCAGTGAGTACACTATAAGCATCTTCTGACAGACTTATTTCACTTCCAAAGTAATTATTTAAGCTGTCTAACTTCTCCTTCAGTGAAGAAGATAATTGGTTCAACAAATCCATATCATGCGAACCATAAACGGTTTTTACTTTATCTGCATCTACCAAATAAGCATGAACATAATAACTCATATCAATCTTGTTTTTAGTTGTTACTTACTTTTGACTATCTGCCCAATGAACCATATCGTATGGATAATAGGGTTGTCCTTTCAAAATACTGTCATCAAGTCCTAATATCTTGACTAATGCACCGCTTTCAAAACTCCAATAACCGTTATGAACGATGCCATATTTATGATCATTATACCATGAACAATCAGAGTGCCCCCGATACCATTCTTTTTTGATATATTTCTCTATTTTGTCAATAGCCAATAACTTACTTTGTTTACTGCTAATAAATATGGATAATATACTTTGGTAAGGAATTGGAAATAATATAGTATTCGAATTTCTTTCCCAATTTGGCAGTCTATATTTTATAAACATATTGTATAAAAAATCATCAACATGTTCATCATTTATCATATCTGATAATATCTGTATATTATTAATATCTGTATCTAACATTATTCCTATGGATAACATCCATAACATCTGTACATATCCACCTGTAACAGTCCAGTTATCCTTTAATATTTTTACTAAATCATCATAATCACTTTTCAGTTTTACTATATCTTCTCCCATTGAATATTTTGTCACAAAAGAATTTAATTTACATCCAAAAAGTGTATTATACTTATTATGAATAACTTGCTTATTGGGAGCTGAATATAATTGAATATGTTTCTTTTCCGCTTCAAGAAGTTCATCAATACTATTTTCCAGCTGTTTACTTCTCTGTGAATATTTAGTTAGTTGATCTAAATATTGCTTTTCTGTAAATAAACTATCTCGTAAAACCATATTTTTATATATTAATTTTATTCAACATCCATTTTTATTAAACCGTTATCTGTAATTAAAAACATGTCAATCTTTCCATTTTTAGATATATTAGTAAGAATTCTATCAACAGCATTTTCGTCCACGGCATCATGAATTTCTTGAGCAATTTTTTCTGAAATTATTCCTTTAAAACCTAACTGATCAACTCTTGATAAAATCCATTTAATGCTCATTTGAGGTCCATCTTTTGTTTTAGGGTTTAATCTTGAAGCTCCAAATTTAGCTTCATCAATAATAAATTTAGGCAAAGGTGTTAAATTCTCATAAATACCATCAATGCCGTGCCTAATTTTAGAATCCAAGCTGTTAGGTGCATCATCACCGATTCTTTTCAAATTGTATCGTTTGCCATCTACACCTTTCTTTAATTTCTCACTAGTCAGTAAATTAAGGCAGGACTTCATCTCTCCATAGTTGCCTTTTTGTTGATTTCTCGGTTCGTCTTTGTTACCACTTTGCAACAAAGATTTAAACCGTTCTTCCTCTTTTTCTAATATTTGTTTCATTTGCTTCACTTGAGCATTGATAACAGCCAGTTCTGCATCTGATATTTCTTGAGAAGAATTTGGAGTAAAGTTAATATTCTCTTGAGAATATACATTCTTTTCTGCTTCAATTTTATCTATATTTTTTTCAGTGTATTGAACAGATGGGTCACTCACTTTCCACACCTTCTCCCTAACCTCCAGATTATTCCTTTTGATAATCCCCGGTGACAAATACAGCACCATCATCATCGGAGAGTTTCCTACACTCATATACTCCTCTATTTTCACACAGAAGCAGTCCCAGAACCGGAAAATGTCCGCAATCTCCACTTCGTTGTAGATAAAATGGATTTCCCCGTTGTGCATGGCTCCTTCGTTCAGCCAGTCATAGAAGAACTGTTCTTCACCCTTGCACTCAAACGCAAGCGTAATCAGGTCTCCCTCGACCGGCAGACACTCCCGATTACCGATTTCCTCGCATACTTGGATGTGGAGTTGTATGATTTTTCTCAGATTCGGGTCATCATAGTGCCGGATGTGGCACCGATAGTTATAATAGAGTATCGGCACCTCCATTCCTCTTATTTTCAGAATAGTTTCATAAATCATGATAATACAGTTTCAGGTGAATGACTATGGTAATAGGTCGCGGCTGATCCAATAGTATGTCTGCCCGTTGGACTGGAACGACTTGCCGGCGGCTTCGTCCAGCAGTTTTTTCTTTTCCTTGAAATATTCAACCAGCATGTCCAGCTCCGCATCCGTAATCATTTTCTTTTTCCGCAAGTCCTTGACACGGTAAACTTCAAAGAAAGGATAGTCGGTCGGGCAGGAGGTAAACCTTTGCAAGGCCTCTGACAGGGGCATTCTCAGGAAAGTCTTTCTCCCTACCTTGCAATATCTGTCCCTGTTGCGCTCTGAAAGGAAATGTCTGGTCAGTTTTCTTCTTACACGTCGGGTTGAGGCATATTCCGGTGCGTTCAGGCTGTCCGTCTGTACACGTACGGTAGATTCTTCGGCATCTGTCTGTAGGTAGTCGTCCGGACAGTCGCAGATATCCACCTTCGCTTGCTTTTTCTTTTTGACCGCTTCGTATTTATAGTCAACGATCAGCTTGGAGGGTGCTTCCACATACTTTCTCAACCGTTTGAACTCCTCTTCGTCGACAAGCAGATAATAGTCCAGTGTGGAGGACAGCGAGTCCGGCAGTACGATTGGCTGTGCAGGCAGGCTCCAGGCGGGTTCGGTATCCGGAAGTACGGATAGCATGGGTTGTACCCCCGACTGGCGGATATGGTAATAAGCTGCCATTGTCGAATCTGTCCTATATCGGTGTGTACCCACTTCGTCGAATGCCCTTGCCAGGCTGTTGCTCAGCAGGGTATTGTCAAACTTCACTTGTATCAGCATGGAATCCACGGCGGTGGTCAGTCCTTCCAGTTCCAGCGATTCGTTCTTTTGCGGAAACACCAGCCATCCCTGTGTCATGCTCCGGTTTGGAAAGTCCAGACAATAGGTGTTATGGTTCACCTCCGCATATTCGTTTTCATTTCTGATTTGTTCGGGATATACAATCAGTTCCCGTTTTTTCCGGCTGATGCGTGGTGCCGAGCAGTCTATCATGTTCCCGATTTGCAGCACGAAGTTATTGAAGTTGTCCGGTTCTCCTCCGTAGAGCTGGAAGCCGATCATGCGGCAGTTGTTTTTTACCAGCTTGTTCACCAAGGTGGAGTCTGCCCACTCGCTGTTGAACCCTTTATCGCCGATGACAACCAGGATATTGGTTTCATCTGGACATTTGTTGAATTGCTCCACTCCGATCCGAAGGCCGGACCAGCTGCCGAATCGTCCGTATGTAGGCTTCAGTTGCTCGGCATTACGTGCTTTGGCGGAAAGGAAATCAAGCAGCTCCATGTAGTCGGGAGTCAGTTTGCAGATGGGGTCTTTCCGGTTGTCCGGTTCATTGAAGGTAAGCACGGCACCGAACCTGAAAGAAAAGCTGTCGTCATTCACTAGTTGCGATTGCAGTCCCTGGATGGCATTCACCACGGCTGGAAACCGTTGGATGGTGTTCTCTTTTCCTTCCAGGACAAACATGAGGTTTATTTTTTGCAGGTCCTTCTCTATCTTGTTTTTGAAAGTTCCGTAATAGATTGGATTGCCGTTGACATTCAGCACATAGCTTTCCCGTTTGTCGATGACCGGCATCGAAAGCCGGGTTTTGAAGCAGAAGCTCGTGTCATTGTTCCGGTAGGACAGTACCGGGCTGTAGCGGATAGCAGGCTGGCTGGCCGAAAATTGCAGTTTCCGCTTCAGGTCGTTGGATGATAGCGGCAAGGTGTCTTTCCGTTCTTTGTCTTTAAAGACGAGCGTGCTGTCCGGCAGCGAGGTTAGGTCTATATGGAGCTGTTGTTCGGGGGCGGTCAGCAGGCGTCCGTCTATCCATCCGATGACAGCATGCCCTATGCTGTCTGCGTCAAGCTGCGGCTTGTCTGCCACGAGGGTGCATCCTTTGTCTTCTGATATTTGATAAGGATATACGACACTGTAAAATGGAATCTTGCCAGCCTCTTGTGTCAGGTCTGTATTTTTGAACAGTTTTACGGAGTCGTTGGCAAAATACGTTTTTGGGGTGGCCAATGCCACGCTGTCGTTCAGCATGACCACCTGTTTGTTTTTGAATCCGGTAACAATGTCGGTAAAGCCGCTCCGGGTCAGCAACAGGTCGTTTTGGTTAATCCATCCGCAGTATTTTGCCTGTTTCCATTCTTTCAGTTTCCCGTTTTTCAGAATGGCTGGGTCGTATTGAATGACTCTGAGCCAGTCTCCTTTTCGCTTGATGACGAGAAATGCGTCCATGTATTTCACAGACTGCATCTCGTTCTTTCCGCTCGGACTCAGATAGGTCGTTCCTGCTTCATTGGCAAAGACAATCCACGGGGTATGCTTGAGCAGTGTCTGGCTGCGGGGAGCCTTTACCCCTTCTATGGAATAGTTCCGCATATATTCACGGGGTACATTCTTTATCCGCGTAAAACGGTGTACCGGTCCGCAGGATGCCATACAGATGATGCACCCGCAAATCCATCCTCCTTTTATGAGTGTCGATATGCAATTCTTTTTCATGCCTCATTTGTTTTTTTGTTCGGAAAAGCGTTCGTGCTGTGTTACCATCAGCTGCATCACACATTCGTTGTTCAGGTTGTCTCCCATATCGACGAACACCTCGTCTATAAGGGTTTTCCTGCGTGCTATGATTTTCAGTCCTTGGCAATAGGAATAGAAATCATTCTTCTTGCTGTTGTTGACGGTTACCGCTATGTCCGGATTTCCGCAAAGGTATTTCTTCAGGATATAATTGTAATGGGTATTGAACGGCTTGCCGTCCACGATGGCTTGCAAGTGTTCACGGATGTCATTGCCGATGATGACAAGCACGTCTGTCGAGTCGTTCTCCGTATATTGGGGAAGGATTTCAATGGTGTGCCGGACCGGATATTGGGTATTCTCCGTAGTCAGCAGGACCTCGTATATGCCGGGTTCTGTATAGGCGTAGAGTGGGTTCTGCTCCCGCGAATCGACAATTCCGGATTCTCCGAACTGCCAGCGCCATTCTTTCGACGGACCGTATCCTTTGAAAGATACGATTTCTCCTTGAAAGGCGGTTGCCGGTGCTTTCATCCTGACAAGCTCGTCGCTTCCGTAATCATCCCGGCTCCTGTGTACTGTGATGATCTGTTTCCTTTCCAGTCCTCCGTCCACTTGAAGGCGCACTTGGTAGCGTCCCGGTTTCTTGAACACGTATTCTCCGCTCCGTTCGTGTGATATGTCTCCGTTGCCGAATTCCCAAAGCCAGGAGCGTGCGTTGCGGGTGCTGTCTGCATAATGGACCGTTTCTCCGGTTTCCACCTCTATGGGGGTCAGTGTCATACGCACGGTGCGGCTGGAAAAGAACAGCCGGATCAGTATGGCGACAAGGATGCACAGCAGCATGGCTGCGATTACGAACAGAATCTTTCTGGTATAAATTTTTCCCATGTCATTTGTTTTTAGTTCCTGAGCGCAAGTCTTCCTCCTTTTTCTGCAAGCCTATCTCGCACTCCTCCAGATTGGCTTTGAACAGACTTATGTTTTGTCCGATACTCCATAGCTGTTTCCTGTCGGACAGCCACATGGCATAAAAGTCGGCAATGTGCATGAACAGCTTGTATCGCTTGTCCCAGCTGTTCCTTTCGTATGTGTTCCGCAGGTTGTTTATCAGATAATGGATGTCGTCTTCTTCATACTGGGCGTAAACGCCCGGTTCAAATGTTTCTATTTTACGGAACAGGGAGTCCACCGGCAACTGGCTTTCCGCTTGTTCCTGCTGGAAATCCTTGATGCGGTTCATCTTGATCTTTACGAACTCTTTCTGCTCAAACATCTTGAAATCTGAGTTCCACATGAAGATTACCAGACAACACGCTACGGTTGTCAGGAAAAAGAACAGGAATACATAGGCATGTCCCATGAATATTTCCCGTTTGTTCATTGTCTTTCTGTTGTTGTCCATGGCTTTCCGTTTTATTGTTTGTTGCCGCCGGAACCCACATTCAGGTTACGCCTTGTTTTCCAGTTGTCTTGGATGCACTGCATCAGGTCTTTCTTCACCATCTCTTCCTGGATGTTCAGCAGACGGATGGAGTCTTTTACCCCGAGGAAGATGTTGAGGTTTTCCAACAGCTGCCTGTAAAGCCTGCAATCTTTGGTGTCCATGCCTTGGACATATTTGAGCAGGTTCATCTTGCGCGTACTGACAACGCTTTGCAGGAGCTTGTCGTTTATTTGCGGTGAAGTGTTCATCAGTTTCATGTACTGGTAGATGGAGTCCATGCTGTTCGACAGGGACAGCTCTTTGGCATAGATATGGTCATATTCCAGTGCCTGATCCGTGATTCGCTTTACTTCTATGCCGGAGGTTTTCAGGAAACAGGCAAAGATGCTTACCGCAAGGATGGTGCAGCATGTCAGATAGCCCGCGAATCTCAGATAGGCTTTCCTTACTTCTGTGTTGTTTTTCGGTTTCATATAGGATGATGTTTTATATTCATAAATAGGTGCTGATACCCAGATAGGCGCCTTGTTCGGTTGGGGTTCCCAGCCAGAACCGGGCATCTTCCTGCTGGATGATGTAGCGGATCTGTATCTCCTTGTCCGAGGGAAGGAACAGTTCTGTCAGCGCATTCAGTATTTTACTGTCGGCGGCACCGGGAAAGAAGCTCTCCATCCGTCGGGCGGACAGGGGACCGATTTCCACCAGCATCTGGTAGGTGCCGTCGGCAAAACTGTTTCCCAGAACCATGTCGTCTCCCAGAATGCAGCTTCCCAATTTGGGAATAAGGCAGGAATCCACTTCCACTACGCATTTGTCTCCTCTCTTGATATGTACGGGCACACCGGTCAGAATGGTCATGCACTCGCCGGTTTTGGAGAGGCTCGCTGTAATCTGTTCCATATAGGCCAGCATATGGACAAGCATGACCGCCAGATGGGTCGGCAGCAATTCCAGTACGGGCCATTGACCGGAAAAGATGCTTACGAAATCCGGATGTACGTTCATCTCGTCAATGCGGCGTTCCTTGTTCTGGAAGGCTACCAGCATATGGTCCAGGGAGATTTCGAAAGGCTTGAAGAAACGGCGGGCGAAAAATTCCTCTTCACGGTGGATGCGGATTTCGTCCAGCACCTGTTCCTTCGATATTTTCTCGGACTGGTAAAGGTTCTTGTGGAATATGCCTTCGGGCAGCTCGTCATAAAGGCTTCTCCTGTTCACATAAAGATACAGGTAATCCGTCAGGTCATAATGGGAATATTCCGGGTGGATGTCATGGATGTCTTTCGAGAATCCGCGCCGGATGTCTCCCCGTCTGAATATGAGGGTACGCTCTGCATCATACCCGGCCTCTTTCAGTCCGCTGGCCACCACTTCCGCCTTGAAGTCGGTATCCGGCAGGTTGAATGAATGGGAATGTTCGTCAAACCGTACTATTTTATCTTGTTCTTCCGTCATGTCCGTTCGCTTATAGGGGATTAGTCCAGTATGTTCCAGCGTGACTCGCTCGATTCTTTCGGTTGTCTGGAGCGTTCGGCGACAACGATGTTTTCCTTGTGCTTGCCGATATATTCCAGACGGCTGAGGGTTGTCCACAGGTCATTGAACAGGTATAGGAAGCGTTCCGCCGTAACCATCAGTTGGCGGATATTGTGGTGGTTGTACAGCAGCCCGCAGTTTTCCCTCAGCAGGCCTTCGTAGGCACCGGGAGTGATGCCGTTCCATTCGTTGAAGTATTTCAGCAGATCCTCCTTGTCTTCCTTGTCCATGAAACTCAGGCATACATACAGGCGGTGAGCCAATGTGGAGAATACATTCAGGAAGTGTAGCGGTGAATAGTATTGCCCCTCGTTGCGGAAGGAGAAGTAGATATCGGATATGAACAGCATGACATGGCGGCACAGCATACCGATGTTGGTGGCCAGGCTGGTCTGTTTTTCTGCATTCTCCACTTTGGCAAGGATGTCAAACGAGGCCTTTTCTATGGAATCCACAAGTTGCCCGAATTTGGTATAGTAGCCTTTCAGGTCCGGATGGCTGGACATGCTTGTGCATGGTGGGATGAAGTTTCCGTCCACTTCACAGCGGTTTCCGTTCTTGCGCAGGCGTCCGATCAGCAGAAAGTGTCTTCCCAGCTCGCTTCCGTCGGTCTGTCCGCTCGGTAGCACGCTCAACGCATATTTGGGTAAGGCATTGGGCTGGCGTGGACTGATTTCCTTCTCGTTCGGAATGCCCGAAGGAAGATGTTCGAAAGGGTCTGCCATCAGTATGACATCCCACCGTTTGTCCTTTTCTTCTTCCTCTTCTGTAGGGATATGGAAACTGGCGGTGAGTTCGTCATCCTCACCGGCATCATAATCTATCAGGTAACCTCCGGAAGTAAGGGCGTGGCAACGTTTCAATCGGACTTCCAAGGTGCCTGTAACTAGTTCCGTAATGCTGAAATCGCCGGAAACCGGTTCTCCTTTCTTGAATGGCAGGAGTCCGTAGGTATTGCGGTTCAGATGAAATGACTGGTATTCGCACAACCGGTCCGTAAAGTGGTCTTCCTGTTGGGTGAAATGCCCTTTGTTGACAGGCATTCCGTCCGCCCAGTTTACCAGTGGATATTTTTTCTTTTGGCTCTGTTTTCCTATCATAATGTTTCTATTTAATATTCGTTATACTTTATAAGTTCGTTTGCACACGCTTGGCTATGATTACATCGTGTCTTTTCAGCTTGTTGCCGGCAAGTGTAACGTCGGGGTCTATATAGCGCCGTCTCTTGAAAAAGGACGGTTTGGTATAGAATACCCATTCGTAATAGGCTCCTCCTTCATTCTTATATACGATGGGCGAAGACGGTGATTTGAGGTTGCAGTCGTCAATCATGCGCTGGAACCACTGCCCGAAGATGACATCCTCGGATGCCTTGCCGGTTATGCGTTCCGATGCGGGGTCATCCACCCTGCGGAATATGTCCACATCCATTACGATGCTCCGTTCACGGTTGATGTACAAGGTATCCGAGTCATATTCCTCCGAATATTTCCATACTTTATAAATTTCAATGGGTATGTCGAAATAGCTGTTCACCGTTTGGGAATACAGGAGTGGAAATGCAAAGGGCAGCAGGCAGGTGGAGGCCCAGATGCCGTACTGGAGTTCGTTGCAGAGGTTGAACACTACGGAAAAGAGACCGGCTCCCAGAAGCATGACCGTAACCGTCAGCAGGCATTGGATGCCGAAAGAAGGCATTTCCTTGCTTGATGCGAACACTTTGCGAAGGATGAGCCGGTTGTAATATCCGGCAGTCCAGTACAGGATGACCAGCAGGATATAGGCATAGGGCATGAAATTATAGTCCATGAATCCGGACAGGCCGGGCAGGGCAAGGATTATGCCGCACAGCAGCAGATACGCAATCAGTTTTTTGTTGTTGAGCAGCTTGTTCTTGCGTGCGATAAAATAGGCTGCGATTCCGAAAATCACGGTCAGCAGCGGCATCAGCAGGTACGATGAAATGAGATGTTGGGTAACTGGGTTCATAAGTATGGTATTTATGCTTTATTGTATTCTATGAATATCCGGTAATTGAATGTGTCCGGCGAACAGGCCGAGAGTTTGGTACGCAGGTTGTCTTTTATCTGTTTTTCCTGCGAAGGCTCATCCAGTTTCGTTCCAAGAATCAGATGGACTTCTTTGGTTCGGATCAGTCCTTCGTGCGGCATCGGGCTGATTTCCACCCCGTTCCGGATTTCTGTCCGCACCAGCAGTTCGCCGAGTTCTTTTTTGCAGAAGCTGGCTATGTCGTTCTGTGTCAGGACACGGCCGTGCGAAATGAAGGCGTATTTGTAGATGTCAATCCGTTCTCTGTTTTGGGGGGCTTGTTTCCCGCCGTAGGTGGTACTGACCAGAGCCAGTGTCTTCGGGTCCAGGTAAGTGGTGGCATTGGGGGACAGGTTTACGCCTGCCTGTATCCGGTTTCCTACCTCACAGTTGGTTGTCCAGTATTTGACGGTAATCTGCCCCTTGCCGGACAGTTCGTCAATCATAAGGTAATAAGGTGTTTCCCTGAACTCGTTCATGTTGTCTGCCGTCTGTTTCATTTGCGCCATCAGCTGCTCCATCTGGATGGTAAGTGCCTGTAGCTTGATGCTTGATACGGCATTGAAGGCATGGGTCTCGTCATCCAGCAGGTCGGACAGATAGCCGAGCAGCTCCTTGGCGGAACGGGAGTCGAAACGCTCGCATCCTCCTTTGCGGATGGAGTAGGTTCCATAGCTTTCCGTGGAATCCTTTGCGGGATAGAGGAGTTCATGGTAGTTCTTTCCGTCAGAATCCTTCACGCTGTGTACGGACAGAAGGGATTCGTAGCTGCCCGTGCGCAAGGGTATCACCCTGAAAGTTTCCTCAAGGGTGGTCGTCTGTTCGTGAAGCGTCTTGTTCTCTACAGGCACGATGTTGATGCCGGCATGAAGTTCTTCAAGGACTTCCGCTGTGAAATGGGCGGGGAACTGTATCTTCACCCATACCAGCTTGTCCTGCATCTTCTCCAGAACGGCCTCTTTGAAACAGGACCGCAGGGTGTCCGGAAGGTTTTTCCAGCAGGAACCGTCGAGTGGAAAGGACTGCGATACCTTCAGAAAATGTTTGCTGTAAATATCCATGACTTCCTTGTCTATGACGGACATTACGTCATAGTCTTGGAAAAAGGCACGGGTTGGTTCTTTCTGTATGGTTGTCTTTTCATGGATTCCCCCTTCCATCACGACTGTTTTCCCTTCTACGGACCATTCCGTACAAGGGAGCAGGAGCAGATATTCATAGCTTTCCGTAAGGTTGGGAAAATCCAGATAGAACGAAAAGTCTTCAAGGTCGGAAATGGATTCATCCACCGCCATTCCTAACCAGACGGTACGCGGAGGCATCCTTGTCTCTGCACGGGCAATCATGGTCTTCTCTAAGGTAGGGGCTATCCGGTAGAGAAGGTCGTCGCAGACCATATATTTCACGTCGGCTTTGTGCAGCAGGGTATCGCAGGCGGGATAAAACGATACGCTTCCGGTCGATAGCTTCCGGGTAAGCGAGTCGCTCTCGTAATACATGCCCGATTCCCGGGTTATCAGGTAACACGGTTCTATGGGATAGGCGTGTACGATGCCGTGTGCGGGAAATGGTGAGGTAAGGATGTCCGGAGTAAGGATTCGGGCGGTCTTTTCCAGCAGCCTTGTCTCGATGGCGGTAAAATCCTCTCCCAGCATATATATCTCGTTGGACAACGCTTCCAGCAGGAGCTTGACAACCGGGTCGAAGTTTTCCGCCTTTTTTATTCCCCAGAAAGCCGCAGCGTATTTCAGCATACGGTTTCTGATTTGCTCTTTATTGTATTTTTCTGTACTCATAATCCTTTCATCGGGTTGAAATCGGTCCTAAATAGATTACATAATAGAAACACCGTTTTTCTCCGGTATGTACCAGGGTTCCATATACATATACTTGTACACGTTTCTTTACGGCGGGAGCGTCAAATACATTGTCCTGTCGGGTGGTATCATCAATGATGACACGTACATTTACACCCGTAAGCCGCTTCTCGTGCCGGGTAATTGCCTTGGTTATGTATTCCGAGAATTGTCCTTCCCAACGGGTGTGTGAAACAATGCTTTCAAAGTCGAGAAAAAAGATCTCACAGCCGAACTCCTTGTCAAAGGCATGTTCGCCGGGAGCCGTACTGATCAGCAGTTCGATAAACTGGTCGATGGACTCGATTTCCGAGCAGGATGCAAGACGGCTGTTTTCCACATCCTCGCTGAGCAGGGCTTCAAAATCCAGGGGCAATTTGCAAAACTTTGTTTCCATACTTGTCAGTGCCATTCGTTTTCAAATTCTTCGTCTATGAACTTCAGTGTTCTTGCGGCAAACAGAAGGACGATGCTGCTGGAATTGGATATACGGTCAACCTTGCGTTGCAGACGGATGCAGTTCCCATCCACAAAGCGCAAGGCAAATGCCGCTTGTTGGTCGGGTTGCTCCTTCTGGTAGATCCGTATTTCGCCGTCTTCACGGGAGTGGCTGTATGCGGCCCATCTCAACAGCTCGTCACCCGGCATACCGATAAGGGTACAGGTAATGAATCCGCCGTATGCCTCACCTTCAGGCAATCCGTCACGGTCTGTATTCCGCTTGAATTGCAGGTCGAACTCTTCAATGCTGTATGTCTCATGGCAGACGGACAGCCGCATCACGTAGCGGTCATCTGGCATTGAAGATTTTTTGTTTTTGAACAATGAAGTGAACCAGTTCATGATTATAAGTTTAAGTGACACGAATCGCCGGTCTCCATTTCCCGGAAGTGGATGAATAGTGATATACGGCTCTCTTTGGTTGTTGAATGCACATTGAAATCAAGGCATTTTGCTCCCTTGAAACGGATGATCTCTTTGGGAGTACCGGGCAGGCCGGAAGTGTTCATCACCTCTCCGTCCTTCAGGATTCTTGAATTGAACATCCATTCCAAGAGTTCCTCTGTAGGAAATCCGGCAATGCTTACCCGTATTTTACCTCCGTAGGTCTTCCCGGTTACCTTTCCGTTAGGAGTGGTTTCTTTCCGGAAGTCATACTCGTAGCCCAGCAGGTCGTATGCCTGCACTTCCTCATGCTCCGAGGGTTCGGCTGTCCAGAACTTGATATACGATTGTGCACTCATATCCTTATGTTTTTTATTCTTCTTCACTCATCAGATTGGTTTGCAGCATGGTTGTCAGAGTCCGTTCCTCGTTCATGCGTGATTCAACGAACAGTACCGTGTCCTGGCTGTCCAGATGCTTGCGCGAATAGGCTCGCAGGTAGGCTTTGAATGCCTGTACCTTTGTTCGGTATTCCTCTAAGGGAAGGACAAAGATGTCTTGCGTTCCTACCCGTTCCAGTCCGTATTTCTCCAGTTCTTCTTCCAATGACTTCTTTGATTGGTCATTGGAAATTGCATAAATAATTAATGTTTTATATTGTTTCATAACTATCAAATAACACTTTTTTTCCAGAAAGATAATACAACAAACAAAAACAGAGATAAAAACATATATATTATAATAATCAATAAATTTCCACTATGCAAACGTCTTTCATAATTTTCTATAATAGCTTTATATCTTTTATGCCACCCTAAATAAAAGCATAATAATATAAAAATTACACATAAAGAAATATTATACATGAGTTTTGTTGGATGTATCGCCAATTTATAGTATTCCAATAATCCCCATATTGTATGGATATTACAATTCAAGAATACAGAAAGAAGTAAAATAGCTGCATAAGTTGATATTTCCGATATGGAACTGCGCTGCCAAAATTTATAAAATTTAAAAAACAAATAATCTATAACTTTCATTTTATCTATTCATTTACTAAATCATCTACATAATCATAAAAAGTATCCCCATACAGGCCATCGGCAACTCCTGCAACAATAGCGATAGCCCATCCATAAACAGGAATGAATCCCAATCCTATTATTGCTGTTTTTGTAATAAGACTAGTTACTGTTTTTGTATTGGGATTTTCTTCTACATTCTTTATAGCATTAGATATAGAAATAACATTTCCTGTAATACCTATAAATTTACCACTTATTCTAAGATAATTTAAATACTTTGCATTTGTAGTGAAATTCCACCATTTAGACCTGATAACAATATCTCCTGTTTTTTTCAAACGAACCCTCTTTCCTGTTATAGTACGACTATTATATGGCATATATTTTCCTCTATCCAGCATAATATTGTATGCCCAATCAGCACTTGCGTCTATACAACTTATAGATGTATCTATAATGAGGTCTTTTGTAATTCTGTCACCAAAATCTTTATGCTTTTTACTATAACGTTTTTGTAATTCTTCTCTAATTTTACTGAAAGGTATTCTTTTCAATATTAAATTACCTGTAATATTATCTTTTATACCAATTCTTACACTACAATCAAAATCATCTATTTTTATACGAGTTTGATAATTATCAGAAGGAACTGTTATAGATTCATTACCAATAGTAAACGTAATCGTCTTGTTTCCATTCTCTTTTTTAATGCAATCTAATATATCTTGTTCAGAATAATTCATACTTTGAAAAACAGCTTCAGGAGATGTATCAATTATTTGAATAGCTAATGGATGTGAAATATAATTTCCAAACGTCCAATTAGGAATAGACCAGTCTAAAGGAAACTCTACAGCATCATATTGGGGATAAGTATATCCTACCCCCTTAATAAAGCCTGTATAAGGTACTTTCCATTGTTGTAAAATCAAAAACTCTTCAATGGATATATATTCTTTTACATAATTAGGCATATCATTTATTTTACCCACCGATTATCAAATTCAATACCATTCACGCTTACACTCTCAGGAGATAGAATCAAAGTAGTTGACAATCCTTGCCCCAAAGCTTCGACAACCCGTTTCAGATTGACACAATACGCATTCGTAAATGCCACCTCAAATATCACCCCGGACGTTCCGGTCTTGAACAGGATAGCCCCGTTTTTTTTCACCCACGGTTTCACAGCCCATCCGTAGATGTTGCTTTTCACCGTCTGCGAAAGGGTTATCATGATTCGTCCTCCACGCACTTCGCCTTCCGGTTGGTTCTTTAGGTTATCTACTGGCTGGTGAAAACCTATTTTGAACTGTTCCACTGCATATTCGTCGCCGTCAACGCTGAATATGACATTCACGTTGCTGTCCACTTGCGGAAAATTAAAAAGTCCCATAACGCTGCTGTTTTTAAAACACCCACTGATTTTCAAACTCTTCTGTACCGAATGCCAGTTTCTGTGCCTGTACGGTCAGTTTGGTCGCAATATAGCTTTTGCCCTGCCGGATATAGCTGATTTCCATATCCACACAGGTCGCTTTCTCAAAGAGTATCTTTTCGAGTGTGGAGCCTTGGTTGTCATGGACTACGATGGCTCCGCTCTGGTATTTACGGGCATCCAGCATCCACTGGATCATGTCACGGTTGGGAAGATGAGGGTAGGTTACATAAAACGTGCCGCCTTTTACCTCGGTCTGTGCCTGTCCTTTGATATCTATCCCTTGGGCAAATCCGAATTCGCAGCCGATGAGCTGGTAGCTGTCCTTGTACATGTCGGTCAGTGAGGAGGCAGCCAGGTTGCCTATCTTTAAGAATACGGTATATCCAAACATAGTGTACTTGATTATTGGTGAATATTCCAGGTTAATTCATTCTGTTCGTCCAGACCTACCTCCAGACTTTTTCCTTTGCCCAGCTCCTCGTTGATGATAAGCCGTGAAATCGGTCTGCGCAGATAGTTACGGATTACACCGGCCACTTGGCGGGCACCGTATTTGGGTGTGAATCCTTTGTGTGCAAGCATCTTACGGGCATCATCGGTGATGGTTATGCCGATACCCTGCTTGTCCAGAAGTTTTCTGACTCCGTTGAACTGTATGTCGAATATTTTCAGGAGTATATCTTCGCGGATGGGGGAGAACGGAACGATTTCAGACAGGCGTGCCAGAAACTCCGGACGGAAATACTGCCCCATCACCTCCATGATCTGGGTGGTGGACGGAACATTGCCGGACTCAAGTTGCTTGGTCAGCCACTCGCTTCCTACATTGGATGTGAACAGCACGATGGAGTTGGAGAAATCCCCTTCCTTACCCAGACGGTCATGCAGTTTTCCCTCGTCCATGATTTGCAGGAAAATGTCATATACGGACGGGTGCGCTTTCTCTATTTCATCAAAAAGGACAACGGCGTATGGCTGTTGCCGTATTTTATTGACCAGCATGCCGCCTTCCTCATATCCCACATATCCCGGAGGCGCTCCGTACAGCAGGGCGGCGGAGTGTTCTTCCTTGAACTCGGACATGTCGAAACGGATCATGGATTTCTCGTCATTGAACAGGGCTTCCGCCAGTGCTTTGGCAAGTTCGGTCTTGCCGGTACCGGTGGGTCCCAGCAGGAAAAAGGAGCCGATGGGCTGTCCCGGCTTGTTCATGCCGCTACGGGATTCCAGGATGGCATCCGTCAATGTCTTCAGGGCCTGGTCCTGTCCGACGACGCGTCGCCTCAGATAATCTTCCATATTGAGTAGCCGTTCCTTTTCCTGCGACTGTATCTTGCCGATAGGGATGCCTGTCTTGCTGGCGACAACGGCGGCTACCTCATAGATACCCACCTCCTCTATTTTCTTCTCTGCAAATTGGAGGAGGACGTTCAATGCGTTTCTCAGATAGCCGGTCAGTTCTTCATACTCCTGCAATTCATGGATATCCGCTTCATCGGGTATGACTCCTAAAAGGATGGGGCTTAATTTGTTGTGCATTACGAAAAGCAGCGTTTTCAGTTCTTCGGTCTTTTCCTGAAGGTCCTTTTCGTCCTTTTCTATTTCATCCAGCCCGGACAGCAGGGTCTCCACATTCTTCTTTCCTGTTTCATTGACCATCTTGATGGCGGAGAGCGTCATGTCCAGCAGACCGATGGCGGAATCAGGCAGACGGCGGTCTTTGATATACCGTTTGGCAAGACGGACACATTCGGCTACGGCTTCGTTGCTGATTCTTACATGATGGTAGTCCACGTATTGTTTCTGCACGGAGTGTAGCATCTGGATAGCGGACTTTATGTCCGGTTCGCTTACCTGTATGACCTCGAAACGGCGGCTGAAAGCATGGTCCGGCTCGATGATTTTGCGGTATTCGTCAATGGTGGTGGCGCCGATGACGGTCAGGTCGCCGTGCGACAGTTCGGATTTCAATACATTTCCCGCACCGGTATTTCCTTGTCGGTTGTCCAGCAATACATGGATTTCGTCAATAAACAGGATTGCATTGTCGATATTCCGCAATTCTTTCAGGATGTTTTTCAGGCGGTCCTCGATTTCCCCCTTGTAGGTGGCTCCCGCAATCAGGGAGGCGTTGTCCAGTTCAAATACACGGGTTTCTTCCAGAAACGAGGGCACTTTATGGCTGACTATCTCCCAGGCAAGTCCGTAAACCAGTGCTGTCTTTCCTACTCCGGCATCACCGACAATCAGGACATTGGACTTGCTCCGGCTTCCCAGTATCTCCATGACCATACGGTTTTCACGGTCGCGGTTGATGACCGGATGCAGCTTGTTGGCCGCATCTTCGGTTAGATCCACACAGTATTTGCCCAAGAAGGAGGATGAGGCGGAAGTCGGGGCATAGGACTTCTCCGTAGTGGCGGAAGGACATGCCGGCTGCCCGTTACCTATATATATGGAATGGATATCCTTTTCCAGAATGGGGAAAGACCTGAGCTGGTCGCTGGAAAAAGCGACACCGGGCTTTGCCAGTGCCAATAGCACACAGATGGGATTGATGTCGAACAGCCCGAACTGGATTCGTGCATCGTCTGCGGCACGGAAAACGGCGTCAATCCGTTCCGAAGGCTTGATTTCGGACAACTGGGTGGATTTCGGGCATTGTTCGATATACACGTCCGCCCATTCCTCCAGATAGCCTAAATCCTTGCCTATACTTATTATAAAATCTCTTAACCCTACATCTTTATGAAGTAGAGCCTTCAACAAATGCGAGGGTGTATAACACTCGTTCGCATTTTCACGAGCCACTGCAAGTGCTATGTTAAGCGCAATTTTTACAGAATCATCAAGATTGATGAAACCAACTCCTGTTTCCATAATCGTAAGATTTAAAAATTGCGCAGGAGAACATTGCAAATATAAGGCAAAAAAAATAATTCGGCTATTGTTGGCAGTGTTTTTTTTATGCTTATGGGCATATTTTCGGCAAAAACAAGAAAAAATCATCAAAAGTTCTTTGTAGTTTTCAGAAAATGCCATATATTGGGCGCAGAAATTGAAGGACAAAGATAGGACTGTAGCAGGCCTCCTTTGACCGGATATTTCAAAATCAACTTATTTTTTAATTTAAAACTTTGAGAATATGGCATTTAAAGCGTCATTTAAGTTTTCGGACTCAAGAGAGTTTGATGTACTGACCTGGAGAGTTAAGTTCAATCGTGATGTGGACCCCAAAGGCCGTCCGGCATCTGACATTTATGGTGGCACAATCTATGTGGAAATCGAATCAACTCCCGATACCATTGTGCTGGATAAGATGTTCAAGCAGTACCAGCCCGTAAACGGAAACATCGTCTTCAAGAAAGCGGATGAAGATGCCAAAATGAAGGAATTGGTGTTCGAAAATGGTTATGTGGTGGATTACGAAGAGGCACTGAACGTGGCTAACCCTTATCCGATGACAATCAAGTTCGCCATTTCTGCACAGACCGTGAAGATGGACGAGGCTACATTTGTACAGGATTGGCCGGAAAACAACTAATGGTTGTTTCCTAATCAAAGTTTTAAGGTGCCGGAATATACCAATTCCGGTTATTTCGGCACCAAAAAACATACCGACCAGTCGGATTATTTATTTAAAATCATAGTTTAAGATAGTATGGGAGCAAGTTTTCTGAATTTGGTGGCTACTAAAGTAACCGTGAAAGGAGAAGAACAGAAATTCGTTTCACTGCATCTCCGTCAGGGTTTCAACCGGCATCACACCTTCACTGTGGTGGTGAATTATCTGTCGCCTAACAATACGTTCCAACAGACCCCGGAAAAATTCATCGGCTACATCGGGGAGACAGCCAGCATTTCATTTGTCCATAGGCAGACGGGTGAAAGTTATGACTTCGAGGGAATCATCACTCAAGTGGAAATGGTTGGAAGCATGGGCGAGACAGGCGGAGTGGCCATTCACGGAACAAGCCCTACGATACTGTATGAGAACAACAGGACACTCGATTCTTGGATGGATCAGTCCCTCTCTACCATAATAAAGGAGGTGACGCAGGAGTATGGAAAGGTCAATCTGGTTTCCAATCCCAAGTATGCAACGCCCATACCCTACATGGCGCAGTATAACGAGAGTGTCTTTGACTTTATGAATCGCCTTTCGGCTCTTTATGGGGAGTGGTTCTATTATGACGGTACGAAAGTGTATTTCGGCAAGCCTGACAGGGACAATACGGAGAAGATTGTTTATGACATGGATTTGGAGGAGGTACGTCTGGTTGCCAATCTGGTACCGGGTAAATCCGCAAGATACGATTATGTAGCGCAGGAGAACAAACAGCATAATGCGGATACGCCTGCCAAACCGGATGGCATGAACGACCTTCAGTCTATTGCACACAGCTGCTCTGAGAAGGCATATACCGCAAAAACGACCTCGGCTGCCGACCCCCATGTAACGGACAAGGCGGAACTGGACGAACAGATGAGGATTGTAAAGAATGCGTCTGGTGCCAATCTTCTGAACATCAAAGGCATAGGAAAGACTTGTCGGATAAGGATTGGTGAAATCATCGATGTTTCTTTCCCTGACAGGATGAAACTGCCTCCTTTAGGCAAGTTCCGTATTGTCGGGATTGAGCATGAGGTACGCCGTGACGGACATTACTCCAATAGTTTTGTCGGTGTGCCGGACGGTACGGTACATATTCCTGTTCCCGATGCGAAGCGGCCGTTGGCGTTGCCGGAACTGGCTACGGTGAAGGAAAACAACGACGACAAGGGACAGGGACGTGTGAAAGTGGCTTTCGACTGGCAGAAAAACGGCAAGACAACCAATTGGATCAGGGTGCAGACTCCTAATGCGGGAGTAAGTGGTGCGGTTCCCAAGAATCGCGGATGGGTATTTGTTCCGGAAGTCGGCGATCAGGTTATGGTAAGCTACGAGCATGGCAACCCGGACCGCCCCTATGTTACGGGATCGGTGTTCCATTTCGGTTCAGGTAAAGGAGGGGACAAGGACAACAAGGTCAAGAGCATTATCACACGCAGCGGCAATGCCATCGTTTTTGATGATGAGACGGGAAGCATCGTTATTACCGACCAGACGGGAAAACAGCTGATCATGTTGGATGGCACGGATGCCATTACCGTCATGGCGAAAAAGAGCATTACCCTTACCAACGAGGCGGAATCGGTCATCGTAATGGATGATAAGTCGATAGGCTTGCAGGCCGATACCATTGCTCTCGAAGGCAGGAAAAGTGTAACATTGCTGTCCGGCAACGAATGTATGGTGCTCAGCAGCGAAAAGAGTATAATTAGCAGCAGCGGTACCAATATCAAACAGGAGGCGGCAAAGGATTACGATGTTGCTGCAAAGAACGGAACGGTCAACGGTGTAAATCTGATGATAGAGGGAAAGGGAAACGTAACGGTTTCGGGAGGAATAGTAAAGTTTAACTCATAATTCGGTTGGCTATGGGAGCATCTGCATCTGTGATACAGGAATATTACAAAGCGGTCGATTACTGGGCGGACATAGTCGGCAACAGGGACTGGAAACTGTCTGTATGGATTGTCGGGCAGAATGATGTGGACTTGGTGGACAGGTTTCTGGAAATAGAACGTTCTCCGGTAGGGCAGTTCGATGACATATTCTTTCGTTTTGATACGCCGTACAGGGGGGATGACGAGGAATACACCGAACAGCTCTGGCAGGAATATGCGGGTTGGTTTTCAGAAAAGGTTGAGGAGAAGTATGATATTCTCAGGGCTCTGAGGCACGACGGGTTGCTGAAGGAAGAATACATTCCTGATGTGTCGGTTGAGCATACGGCGGGCAACTTGTGGAGAGAGATGTTGCGTTTCAAGGCATGTATCTCCCGGTTGGATGATGCCTTTTTCTGTCTGTACTTTCCTCCAGAACAGGAAAGGGGGTATTCCCGGACAGGATGGTTCGGCAATGTGCTGAAAGAAGGTGTCCCGCAAGGAATCCGGATGACAACCATTGACTTGAAAAAGAACAGGAGTATCCGGCTGGGTGAGTCTCGGGAAGTGGTTTGCATACGCCCGCAGTTCGATATGGCGGCGGCTTTGCATAACTGGATGGCACGGTCGGATAGCGGTAACGACCTGATTGCACCTGAAAATCGGTTCAAGCAGCAGGTTACGGTTGTCATGGATTCTACACAAAAGCAGGATTGGAAATTATTGGACAGGGAAATCCGAAAACTGTTGGATATTGCACAGGAAATAAAGGATACGAATATCCGGATTTCCGCTCTGCTTATCGCATCCGAGGCATGTTATGCTATCAGGGAATATAAGCATAGCATGAAATACAGCGACGAAACCGTCCGGGAGGCGGAAAAGGCGATGCAGGGCGGTGAAACGGCAGGATATAGTTATTGGAAAATGGCTGTTTCCATGAAAGCGGCCATTCTGACAGCCGGGAAAAAACGGGAGGAAGCGGTTGCCTTGTATGACATGATGGCTAAAAAAGCCGTCATGCAAAAGGACCCTTATTATGTCATGGAAGGCTATCGCATGTGTGGTTTCCTGCGCTATGAGGATGGAAAGATGGAACAGGCTTTCGAATATTTTTTGCTTGCCCTGGCAGGAGGCAGCTACCTTTCTGCCGAAATCAGGCGGAGTTCCACGTTCGTTTATGCGGCGTATCTGGCTCTTCATACGGGAAAGCTGGTTCGTGCTCCGATTGATGTCGGGATATTGGAACGGCAGCTCTGCGAATGGATTGGGGAGGATTGGAAGGAACTGGTGGACAATCCGGATATGCAGCAGGCGAAGGCCAGAAGAAGGGGAAGTTTTTTCAGTTGAGCGAGATTTAATTAATATATATTTTAAATTTAAAATTGAATAAGTATGGATCTTGGTAATTATGGAATCGGCGGAAACGAAGTGAAGATTGACGCTTCCGAAGGTATTGCGGAAATTCCACAAAATCGAACCTTATTGGTGGAACAGCTGACGAAGGATGAGCCGGTGGCTCCCGAAGTGGTTGCCGGTCTGACCAACATTGACGAAGTCTTTGCACATTTCCGGCCGGAAATAGATATCGAGTTCGCGGATGCGGACGGTGCTCCCGTAGAGGAAAATTTCCGTTTCCACAATGTCGGTGATTTTTCTGTCAGGAAAATGACGGAACAGAGTTCATTCTTGTCCGGCCTGAATGCGGAAAAGCAGTTTGCGGACAGGATGGAGAAGTCGTTGCGTTCCAACAAGGTGCTGCAACGGGTGCTGGAAAATCCGGAGACACGTGGAGCGTTTGTCAATGCGATTTCTGCCATTTTGGACGATTTGAAGAACAATGAGAAGTCTAACCCCACTAATGAATGATAGTTATGAGCGAACAGAATACACAAAGAGAAGCAGCCGTACAGCAGCAACAGGCTGTGGCGCAGTCCAGAAATCTGAACGCTGAATTGCAGATTCTGGCTAAGTTTGGCGGTTTCAATGTCTTGGAATCTTCCGTGGACGGCATACAGAACATGAATCCGGAGCGCAAGGCACGGCGGAACATATTCCTTTCCGACCCCGAACGGGCGGCTGAGCGCAAGGAACTGGAAAAACGGCTTGAGATGTGGGTCGATATGTTGAAAGGCAACAAATCCATCAGCGAGATGGTGGAACTGTGCCAGAAGAAGTCTGCGGCGGTGTCCGGTCTGCTATCCCAGAACCAGCTGAAAGCGGTGGAAGAGGTCAGGCAGTTGGAGAAGTCCTACCGCACGGTCATGCTCTTCTACAAGAATACGGATTCCGACAAGATCAAGAATATCTCCATTGTGAACGCTTCGATGAGCCAGCTTACCGATTTGGACAACTCCTTCTTTATCGATGCCATTGCTAACGAGCTTCGTGCGAATTATGACCGTTTGGACTTGCGTACCAACTATTCCCTGCTGGTTATCCCGGGATATTTGGGTTCCAACAAGGTTGTTGAAAAATGGGCAAAGATTGCGCATGACAACAAGGTGATGATTTACACGGATTTCGCTGATCTGGAAAAACCGGATGATGTCATTGAAATGTTCTTTGATTCCAATCTTTCGGGAGGCGATGTGTACAAGTCCAACGTATGTATGACCTGCAACTATCTGGTAGGACGGGGACGCTATGCGGAACTGGGCGAAACCGAAGACTTGCTGATTCCTCCTTCTGCGGCATTGGCCGGCAGTGTGTACAAGACGGTAATGGCACAGGTTACCGCCGGTAAGAAGTATGGTTCCATGAGCGAGGTGGACGGGGTTGCTTTCAACCTGAAAAAAAGCGAGATTTCCGAAATCGAGAAGATTGGCCTGATTCCGATGGTGAAGGAATACGGCAAGGTGATGGCTTTCTCTGCCAAGACATTGTTCAACGGGGACAACTTGGGATTGCAGACCTATTCCGTAGTCCGTGTGTTCGATTGGGTAACGAAAGTGCTGATGGATTTCCTCAACCGCCGTGCCTTTGAGAACTGGAACAGCAAGGCGGAAAGGGATTTGCGTGGTCAGATCAGCAAGTTTTTGGATAGCATACAGGGTCCCGGACGCTTGATTGAGAAATTCAAGATTCTTCGTTTCGAGCGCGATCCGAAGCAGAAAGACCGTATTTTCCTCGACATTCACCTGACTCCTTATTTCCCGGCAAAGAGTTTTGTCATCAAGTTGGAAGGTACAAAAGGGGATGACGAGAACGACTGGAACAGCGACTATGCACAGGATGCATAGGTAAGTCCTTACAGGGACAGCCGGAGTGTGCCGGTTGGAACGCCCGGTTGTCTCTTTTTCACATTCTAAAAAATTCTCACCATGTCAGATGTGTTCAAGAATATAGCTGACGCCGCCGGTAACAGCAGCGTCAGACGGGGCTTTGCCGACCTTTTTTCAGCCTCCAAGGCGGCTTTGGACGAGATTCAGACGGGGCTGGGCGGAATCCTTCCTTCCATGCCGGGTATGCCTGTCGCCAAGTTCGGCGACCTGTCCATCGGGATAGACATGCATCCTACCGTTACCCCTCCCTCTCCCATCATGCCTGTGCCTCATGTAGGCAAGGTGTACGACCTCATGGCAGACCTCATGGCCGGCATGGCAGCTGCCATGCCGCCTGCGGCTGATGGAGTGGCCGGAGTGGCGTGCAACATCCTCAAGAGTATGGCTCCGTCGGTCAAGGTGCATAACCAGTGGATTGCGCAGGCAGGTATCGGCATCGTACATCTGCCGGCATTTGTATTGCATCCGGCCCCGTTGGTCAGCGGTATGTCCGAGTCCGAGATGTGGATGGGCAGTTCCACTGTCCTGGCGGACGGTGCGCCCTGTTCCTCCCTCACACATCCGGCACTCTCATGCAACATTGTGGGAATACCGACGATTCCCCGCAAGGGGAAGCCCAGGAAGGTGAGTAAGGCCCTGCTTGCCCCCACTTCCATGCTCTCCACCATCACATCCGTAGGAAATCCCGTGCTTGTGGGAGGACCGCCTACCATTGATGTATTTGCGCTGGCGATGAAGTTCGGGCTGAAAGGCTTGGGCAAGATGTGGAAGAAGATAGGCGACCGCTTCCAGAACCTGATCGACAGGCTGAGGAAAAAAGGCATGAACAGGCTGGCGGACATTCTCCAGCCCATCAAGTGCAAGACTTTCGGCGAGCCGGTGGACGCTGCTACGGGCAGGGTGTATCACACCAATGTGGACTTCGAGCTTCCGGGTCCGATTCCCGTCGTATGGGAACGTACCTATTACAGTGATGCCGCCGTGGACGGTCCGTTGGGATACAACTGGCACCACAGCTACAATCTGGGAATACGGCAGCTGGAGGAAGGGGCGTTCGCATTCCGCCATGCTGACGGACGGGAGTCCTTCCTGCCTGCGCTGAAACTTGGAGAATCCCATTTTGACCGCAGGGAACAGCTGGCATGGACACTCGACAGCCGGGGTTACCTGCTTACGGACATCCGGGGACTGCAATACCGCTTTGACGGTCCTGAAAACCGTTTCGGTTACCGCATGGTGTCAGGCATTTCCACGAAGGACGGATTCCGGATCCGCTTCGAATACGCTTCGGGGGGAAGGCTGGCAGGAATCATATCCTCACGGGGAGAATTCCTGAAAGTGGAAACCGACGAGTCGGGACGGGTGCTCTGCGTTTCCGTGAATCAGGATGGCGAGGAGGTGAAGCTGGTCCGTTACCGTTACGATGACCGGGGCGACATGGTGGAAACGCTGGATGCGCTGGATGTCAGCAAGCATTTCGTCTATTCCGGCGGGCACCTGCTGGTGCAACTCACCAATCAGGGAGGCATGTCCTTCCATTGGGAATATGAAGGTAAGGGGGAGAATGCCCGCTGTGTGCATACATGGGGCGATGGAGGCGTGATGGAATATTTCATCCGTTACGGCAAGGGATATACCCATATCCGCAACGGGGAAAATGCCGAAACCGAATATTATTACGGTGAGGACAAACTCATCTATAAGATAGTGGATGCCAACGGAGGAATTACCCGCCGCCAATACAACAGCTTTCAGGAGCTGGAGGTCACGGTCAATCCCGAAGGCTATACCCGTAAGACCGCCTACAACGAGTTCGGTCAGCCGGTCCGGATAACGGACGAGAACGGGGAGGACACCTTCCTGGACTATGACGGCAATCGCAACCTCGTCTCGCTCTACACTCCGGGTGGAAAAAGGCTTTCATGGGACTATGACGGACTGGACCGCGTCGTCAGCCGGACCACACCGGGCGGAGAAACTGTGAAATATACCTACGAGGGAGGCGTACTGCGCACCATAACGGACGGGCAGGGACGGGTTTACACGCTCACGTTCAACGACAGGTACGATCTGGAACTGCTGCAGTTCCCCAACGGACTGTTCCGCCGGTGGGAGTACGACGGCAGGGGAAGGCTTGTACAGGCGGTGGATGTGAAAGGCAACGTTACCCGTTATGCCTACGACCGTGCGGACAACCTGATACGGCTGGAAGAGCCGGACGGCAACGTGCACCGGTTTGAGTACGATGCCATGGGGAACATGGTACATGCCAGCGACAACATCCGCGAGGTCAGGTTCACCTATGGGGCACTGGGAGTACTGAAAAGCCGCGAGCAGGAACGGCACCACATCACCTTCGGTTACAACAGCGAGTTGCAGCTCCGGCGCATCGGCAACGAGGCGGGCGACAACTATTTCTTCGAGCTGGACGGGTTGGGACAGGTCGTTACGGAAACCGGCTTCGACGGCCTGCGGCGTGAGTACGAGCGCGACGGTGCGGGCCGTGTCACCCGTGTGAACCGTCCCGGAGGAAAATGGACGGAATACCTCTACGACGGACTGGACAATATCCTGAAGGAGGAACAGTATGACGGGGAAGTCTCCCTCTACACGTATGACAAGGACGGCATGCTCGTCAAGGCGAAGAACAGCGAGAACCTGCTGGAGTTCACCCGTGACAGGAAGACAGGGCTGGTTACAGAGGAAAGGCAGGGAGAACACACCGTCAGCCGCACCTATGACGACGAAGGCTACTGCACCCGCATCACCAGCAGTCTGGGAGCGGACATCCGTCACACTTATGACCGGGAAGGCAACCTGCAGACCATGCAGGCAGGTGAAAGCTGGCAGGCATCCTGGGTGCGTGACAACACGGGATTGGAGGTGCAGCGCACCTTCTCCGGTGGCGTAACCGTCAGCACCGAGCGCGACCGTTTCGGGCGCGAGGTGCGCAAGTCGGTCCGGTCGGGCGGCATCGAGCGCGGGGCTTACCGCTACGAGTGGGGCGTCGCTAATCGGTTGCTCGCCAAGGAGAACGAGCTGACCGGAACGGTCATGCGCTACGACTACGACCGTTTCGACTTCCTCATCCGGCAGGAAACCACCCAAGGCTCGGAAACGGACGTGATTTACCGCGTGCCGGACTTCGTGGGCAACCTCTTCGGGACTCCGGACAGGAAGGACCGCAAATACGGTGCCGGTGGAAAACTTTTGGAGGACCCGGATTGTTTCTACCACTACGACGATGAGGGAAACCTCATTTTCCGAGAGTTCAAGCAGTTGCAGGAAACAGGTGTAAGGTACGACCGCAAGCGCATGGAAAAGGAACGCGGCATCCGCTGCCGGGCTACGGGCATGGGATGGCTCTACGAGTGGGCGTCCAACGGCATGTTGAAGAAAGTCGTACGTCCGGACGGCAGGCTGGTGGAATTCCGCTATGACGCCTTGGGACGGCGTACCGCAAAGCAATACTTCGGAAAGGTAACACGCTGGGTATGGGACGGCAATGTGCCCATACATGAGTGGTGCTATAAAGCCATCGGCTTACAATCGGACGAAGAGAAAAACACCCCTCCCAAAGAACCGGCAGAAGATATTACCACCTGGGTATTCGAGGCTGGTACGTTTGTACCAACAGCAAAGATTCAGGGCGATAAACAGTATTCAATCGTGTCCGATTATATGGGTACACCCATCCAGATGTATGACGGACAGGGAAACAAGACTTGGGATTGCACACTGGATATTTATGGGAAAGTGCTTGCCGTTGATAAGGGAACGGAGTTCGATTGTTCGTTCAGGTTCCAGGGACAATATGCGGACGAAGAAACAGGATTATTTTATAATCGGTTTAGATTTTATGATCCAAATTCTGGTAATTATTTGTCACAAGATCCAATTCGGTTAATCGGAAATAATCCCACTCTATATAGTTATGTATTAGATACCAATTTTTGGATTGATATTTTTGGTCTCAAAATAATCCCAACAGTAACTAAAGGTCCTAACAATGAAATCTTAACAGCTTCTGCAACAATATCAATAGCGGATATAGGAACAGGATCGGCAACAAATATGTCATCACGCAATTATGCTAGAAAATTAGGTAATGCAGATGATGATGCTGGACATATTATAGGAAAATTGTTAGGAGGAAGTGGTGGGAAAAAAAATATTTTCCCACAAGATTCTCATGTTAATCGAGGGAAGTTCGCCCAATTTGAAGGGGATGTTGCCGAATTTGTCGATTTACATGGAAAAGCAGATATAAAAATAACCTTTGAGTATGCTAATGGAGGTACAAGACCAACAAGAATACATTATGAGGCGACTGCACCTAACGGTCAAACACTTAGTAAATCATTCGATAACCATCATTAAATAAATAATATGAATACAAAAGAAATGGATGAAGTCAAAAATATGTTGTACTCTTTTATTTCTCAAATGAACAATTGGGAAAAATACTGTAATGAGATAGATCAGAATAAAACATTGTCCTTTGATATTCAATTCGATAAGAAAAAAACTAAGCTTACAGATATTTTTAACAAATTTTGCACTCCAAAAGAACGAAAATTTGGAAGACCAACTACAATTTCATATGGGAATAAAGACTGTTATGAATATGATCCCAACATTGAAAAAATATTCTCAGTTGAAGAATCTAGCAATAATAAAATTATTATTGTTACAGAAACTACAGGAGCACTTCCGTCTAAATATCAATATATTTTAAAAAAAATACATAACCGCTGGTATATAGACTCAAAAAAGAAGTATAGTAGATTAAAAAACAAATGGATAGTTTACTCTTTATGATACGTTTTAATGAATATATAGAATTAGAAAATGTATATTTAGAAAGAATTAATTAAAAACATTTTAAGTTTAAACCGAATATATAATTACCAAATACTTTGAGATGTCAATTAGTTACATTTTTTATTAAGCATCAGGATGATATATCTAATTTTCAAGAAATCGTTATGGAACGAACAAACCATGCTTCATAACGATTTCTTTTTAACGGGTTATAATCCAACTTCCAGCAATTTAAATTATCACCATAACATTTCCTTTTCCCAATTTTATGGAATATATTTGCAATAGACCGTTTGGTCTATTTTAACCTAATAAATAAGCGGATATGAAACATTTGGCAGAGAAAATAAAAAGAATAATGACCGCATTCGACCGTTGCCACTACGATTATATGATGTTTAAAGAATACGGAATACCTGATTTTTCCAAATTATCACAAGAAGAACGCTATGCGTATGAAACGGAAGAACAAGAAAAAGAAGAATCTTTGATTTACATGGCTGAAAAACTGCTTCCTTTGGTACAGGCTTACATTGAGGCAAAACATCTCCCTAATTATTATAATGCTTTCTTGGCAGAAATTACACCGTTCTACGAGACAAAGGGAAAAATACCTTCAGATACAGGAGATATGGATAGCGAGCTGATGCTTGTTTACAGAAAATATCTGGATGCTTTCGATGATTTCTACATTATAGATGCACGCAAAGAATTTGACATTCTGGAAAACATTTTAAATAGTACAGCTACGCTGCTTAAAGACTTTGGAATACAGCCAAAATCCGAGCCTGAAGTCTATAAACCCATGATTAAAATCTGTAAGACAGCATTTCCTGACAATAAAGATTGTAGCCATTATAAATTTCAGCAAACAGCCAAATGTTACAATCCGGACATATTGATACCTTCATTGGAATGTGCAGTCGAATTCAAGTATGTGGATGATGAAAAAGAGCTCAACAGGACTATGGACGAGATTCTGGCAGATGTCGAAGGCTATAAAGGGAATCCTTCGTATTCTGTTTTCTATGCTGTCTTTTATGCGGCAAATTCCATTTGTTCACCCAAAAGATTCAACAGTATGTGGGCAGAAAAGCATTTCCCAGAAAATTGGAAAGGTATTTATGTTCAGGGCAAATGAACCCCGTCATCCGTTAGGTCATCTCGTGCAGAAACACTATCTTTGCCGTAAGTCTATAAAACAACCATATGAGTAGAATCAAGATTAAAAACTTCGGTCCGTTGAAAGAAACAGCATCTGTAACGGATGGATGGATAGATATAAAGAAAGTAACCGTTTTTACGGGTAACCAGGGTAGCGGTAAAAGTACGGTTGCCAAACTGGTTTCCACCTTTACATGGATGGAGAAGGTCTTGACACGGGGTGATTTCAAGGAGAAAGAATTTACCGCCGCCAAGTTCAAGAACAAGTATTGCGGTTACCATCGTATTTCCAATTATTTCATAAAGGAACAGACTGAGATTTTCTACGAAGGGGATTCCTACAAGTTTACCTACACGAAGCAAGGCGAACTTGTCATAGAAAAGAATGAGAATGCATTGGACAGCTATGCCCTTCCTCAAATCATGTACGTTCCTGCCGAACGGAATTTCATCAGCATGGTCAACAAACCGAATCTGATTAAGGATTTGCCGGATGCCTTGCTAGGTTTTCTTACGGAATATGACAAAGCCAAACAACGCATTAAGAGTAGTCTGGAACTGCCTATCAATCATGCGCAACTGGAATATAACAAACAAAATGACATTGTTTATGTCAAAGGTGAGGACTATAAGGTGAAGTTGATGGAAGCGTCCAGCGGATTCCAATCCATCGTACCGCTTTATTTGGTTTCTTTACATTTGTCCGAATCTGTAAAAAGTCAGGCGAATAGTGCCCAGAAGATGAGCAGCGATGAAGCGAAACGCTTCGAAGCGGAAGTTGCGAATATATGGAACATACCGAACCTTACGGACGAGCAACGGAGGATTGCCCTTTCAGCCGTTTCTGCCAGATTCAACAAATCGGCATTTGTCAACATTGTAGAAGAACCGGAACAAAACCTTTATCCGGAATCGCAATGGATGATAATGAAACAGTTGCTGGCTTTTAACAATGCTTTGGAAACAAACCGTTTGGTGGTTACAACACATAGCCCATACCTTATTAATAGCCTGACCGTTGCTGTCAAAGCCGGTATGCTGTTGGCTGTAGGTAATCTTTCCTGTAAGGTACAAGAAAGGATAAATGCTATTTATCCCATAGAAGCTGCCATACACCCTGACGAAATCGCTATTTACGAGTTCAACGAGATAGAAGGGACGGTAACAGTACTGGACACATATCATGGGCTTCCTTCCGATGAGAACTTCCTCAACAGGATGCTGGAGAGAACAAACGAAGATTTTGCCGATTTATTGGAAATACAACAGGAATTATGATTGACTTCTTCCCGACACAACATATATCATCATCAAACAGACGCAAATTCGGTATATGCGACCGGCCGGCTCCTGCTGCTGAAAAAGCATATATTGCAGAAAGACAGGGTCAGGATTGGATTGCGGCAGTGGACAATTATCCTCAGGTAAAGGTGAATTTCGTACCGGTTGACCATTGCATTGAACTGCGCAGGGCGGACGGGAGTATGGACAACCGCTGCGACGGCTGCCTGTTTTATAGAGATACGATTATATTTGTAGAGTTGAAGCAAAGAAAAGGCAAGGGTAATCAATGGATAAAAGACGGCGAACAGCAGTTGCGTTCTACCATTGGTTATTTTGAACAACAGGAAGAGGCACGGAATTTTCCCATAAAAAAAGCCTACATAGCCAATAGCGAAAAACCTTTGTTCAGAACTGGTCAGGCAGTACGTATGGAACGCTTTTTCTCGGAAACAAACTATATACTGAGAATCGAGAACAGAATAAATATTGAATAATTGGTTGACCCTGCAGTGATTTTCGGCGAAAAACGGAACTCCGGTACGAAACTTGATGCCTACATTTGCACTGTTAACAAAATGTTTCACTTAAAACCTGTTGATTTATGGACTATATCCAAAAGATTAAGTTGCTGAACGAGTTGATGCTCAATGCAACACCGCAAAATGTAGATTTCACGCCGCAAAACGGCAATTATTGTGTGGCACTGATAGCTACGCGGCCTGTTCACACTTGGGGATACCAAAAGCGTAACTTCAAGATTAAGGGACGCTTGGAAGAAGGCAAGACGGTCTCTGCCGATTTGATAGCGGAAAATGAAATGCTTTTTGGCGTGGAAGACCTGCCTTACGTGGCTCACGAGGGTGACCGTACCCCTATCTTCAAGATAATTCGTGCTTCCATTTTCTGTGCTTATGCGGGGTTGCAGCTTACAGACCTGCATCTGGGGATGCGGAAGATTGCCTGGTCAGATTATCCTTTCAAGAGACCGGATAAGGAAGAACAGGCAAAAGCGGAAATCAGATTTATGAAACGTTTGGCATCGGTAATGACTGTTCCGGATCATTGTGTGGTAGGACGTTCCGTGGTAACCCATCTCACTTCCACCCGTTTGCGGGATGTTATGCTGTACAACAAGGAGTACGAACCGTCCTTATATGGAAAGATAAAGGATTCAATAGAATCCTTATCTCCCTTTATTCCGGCAAAGGACCATGCCGATAATGTGGTTCCCGATGTATTTGTTTCGCAACAAGATTGGGAAAATCCTCGTGACACTTATGAACATCAGGTTATCATACTCAATGCCAAAAGCAAAAAGAAAGAACAGTTCTGGTGGGATTACCTGAAACTCAATATTTTCCTGAGCGATTTGGAGTATTATTTCGGCTACTATATTTTGATGAACCGTTGGCAGATTCCGATGATTCAGAGGTGGATTGCCGAATATCGCGAAAAAGGTTTCTTCGAGTCCCAGCGTGCGAAGGATTATCTTCTGTTCTATTTGAAAGCCGGAGAAAAGACACCGGTTCGTGTTTTAAACTCACAGGGAGTACAGGTTAAGATGAAGATGCCTTCAAGATAAGCCGGTAACATAATGTTTCTCATAGGGAAAAGCGGATTATGTATATTTCATAGGCATTTCTTTGCCGATAGAATGCATAATTGGCTTTTCCCTTTGTTTTTATGGTATATATTTATACTTTTGCCGTAAAAAAATACCATCCGGTCGGTATTTTTTAGGGATATGGCGGAACAGGGATAGAATTCGGTTGCCGGAAGATGGAATAACAAAGACATAGAGGAACATCTCTGTTTTGAAATTCCACTTTCTGTTTGGGTTCCTCTATGCCGAACAAACCGACTAATCGGCTTATTTGAAAACAAATATAGCCAAAATTATGATGGTACAGGAAATTATGGATAAAAATATGTTGCGATAAGGTATCATGAAAGTGTTTATTGATTTATAAAAGCCTTTGGTTCATTTAGTTTATCTGAAAATGCATACATATTTAATAATATTAAAAACCAAATGTATTTTCATCTAAAAAAACTACTTTTGTGTAATACTAAAAAAGATTATCATGAAAGGAACAAAAGGTTCAGAAACAAAAGCTTTAATAAGGGAGACTGCATTCAAACAGTTTCTGACAAAAGATTACAGCATGGTCCCCCTAAAGGATATAGAGAAAAGCCTTAATCTGTCAAGAGGCTGTACTTCTTATCATTATCCGACAAAACAGGAATTGTTTATAGATGTCATCAACGTTTATATTTTAGACGTGCAGCGGGTAAAACATGCGTCAGATAATCTGTCAGGTTTGTCTTTATTCGAATACTTCAATCAATATGTTGACAACATTGCAAAAGCAATGGATAGACTTTCTCAGTTTGTCATGCCGGAAGCTAATATTAATGGTACGCGTGCGTATATGAGTCTGATTTTGCAGGCTGAAAAATATTATCCCGGATTTCACCAGATGCTGAGTGAGATTGAAAAAAATGAGATGGCGCAGTTAAGACAGGTTGTTGTCAAAGCACAAAAGGACGGTGAGATACGCAGCTCTTGCAATACAGATTTGCTTGTTCAACAAATCAGATTGATTTTCTTGGGTAAATCATATCAGGATGCATTAAGAAATGGATTAGATGTGAATTCCTTAAGAGAACAATTGTACTTTATATATTTTCTAATTAAAAACAAGTAAGAAAATGAAAAATGATGTTTTTATTACGGGAACATCTTGTTATTTCCCTAATAAACCGGTCTCTAATGAGGACATGGAAGAGTTTTTAGGATTGATTGCAGGAAAACATTCAAGAGTTAAGCCTGTCATCTTAAAGCAGAATGGTATCAAACAACGTTATTATGCACTCACAAAAAGACAGGAAATAACGCATACAAATGCGGAAATGGCGGCTGATTCAATACGGAAGCTGTTACAGGATTCTTCTGTTTCGGAGTCGGATATTGAATTGTTGGCATGTGCAACCTCAAGTCCGGATCAGATGCTTCCGTCCCATGCTTCTATGGTTCACGGATTGCTGAAAAACAAGCCGATGGAAATCTTTTCTGCTTCAGGTATCTGCTTGTCATGCCTTCAGGCATTTAAAACCGCCTTTTGGGGTATTTTATCAGGAGAAAAAAAGAATGCGATATGTAGTACTTCAGAATTGACTTCGGCTACACTGCTTTCAAAGAACTATGATATTGAATATGAAAAATGTGCCGATATAGGAACACAGCCCTATATGGCACTGGAGAAAGATTTTTTGCGTTTTATGTTGAGCGATGGCGCCAGTGCTGTATTGCTTCAGAATCAACCGGGTAAGGAAAAGGCTTTAAAAGTTGAGTGGGTAGAAATGACTTCATTTGCAAATGAATTGCCCACGTGTATGTTTATGGGAGCAGAGAGTAAAGATGACGGGGAGTTGAAAAGTTGGAAATCATTCAGCAGTCAGGAAAGGATAGACCGTTCACTGTTTGTTGTAAAACAAGATGTAAAACTGCTGGGAAACTGTGCTGTACGATATTGGGCTAAGCACATTAAGTATTGTCTTGAAAAACATAATGTATTGCCGGATACAATTTCCTATGTTCTTCCTCACGTTTCTTCCATGTTTTTTTATGATAAAATAATAAATGAGCTTGAACAAGTGGGGATTGGAATCGACGAGAGCAAATGGTTCACTAATTTGCCGGAAGTCGGAAATATTGCTTCAGCAGCCATATTTGCAATTCTGGATCAATTCTGGAAGACACATAAGCTCGTGCCGGGAGAAAAAATACTGCTGCTTGTCCCTGAAAGCGGACGCTTTTCTTATGGAACAGTGCTATTAAGTGTCGTATAAATTTGGAAATAAACGATAAATAACGTATTTTTGCGCTGTTAAAACGACATAGTATAGTATCATATATCATCTTCCAAACGAAAAGTGGAAAATTTCAAAGAGATAAGATGGAATATGACGGCTTGCGCTATATTAAAATATATAGCACAGGTGCGTCAGCATCATCTCTAGGTATTCCACTACCGCGTTGGGGTGTTGATTGCATCTGTGCTATTTTTTATAATATAGGCAGTAGGATGGACCCGAATTTGAAACAGCGGATTATAGAGGAGGCATACAGGTTATTCATAACAAAAGGAATGAAGCAGACCTCATTCTGCGATGTGGCTGTCGCCGTGCATAAATCCAAAGGGGCTGTCATACACTACTTTCCTTCCAAAAAGAAACTGATTGATGCGGTTGTCAGAATGCGTTTTTTCCCCGACTCGCAGATTTCTTGTGAAATGTATTCCTTGGCTGACAAGGATTGGAATGAGTTTTTAAGGCAATACAGGAATCCGATAGAACGGGTGATAAACAGTTTTCCCGAACATCTGAATGGCAATCTCCTGATATGTTATATGCAGTTTGTTTCCTCCGCCCATGAATACATGGACGAATTTCCACAAATGTATCAGCAACTCCTTGTCCGGGAACAGGACTTTCTTTCCAATGTGGCTTATGGTCATAAAATAAGTTTGAAGGATGCCAAGGCATTCAGCAGACAGGCATTGAACACTTCTATTGGTAAGACTTTCTTGGGGATGTTTTCGGAAATTTAGGCCCGCATTCCTTTCCTTTTCCTCCCTTTCAGTTCATTCCGTTGTCTTTTAGGCTGATAAATGATAAAACTTTACTTGCTCGAACCTGTTTTTTTTCATTATTCTTGGAAAAGGCTTATCTTTGCAAAATAAACCGACCAGTCGGTTTATTTTGCAAATAATTTTAATAGAATATAATGAATTAAAAAGTGAATAATTGGAAAGTAGGAATAAATTGTTGAAATCTTTGCGCCGGCAACCGCTTCTTGCCAAAATAGCGGTAGGATATATGGCCAAGATTGTAGTCATAAGTGGTATTGCTTACGTTGGCATCTGCGAATGGAAAGAGACTAAGGCCAGGGAAATGGAAGTACGGATGATTAACCGGAAAAAGCATGAGATAAATGATATATATGTGAAAATGCTCAGGCTTTCTTTCTTCTGTGAAACCTTTATGGAGTGGAGTGAGCAGGATTTTTTATTATTTCAGAAGCGGAGACGGCACATTGACAGCCTGTTGTGTAGCTTGAGGTACTCCTCTTCCGGCTCACATACAGACAGCATCCGTAATTTGTGGAGAGCCAAGGAGCGGTATATGCGGGAAATCATATATTGGGTACACAAGCAGGAGGAAGCTGACCGGGAAATTGCAGCGCAGATTCCGGCCATTGCCAGACAGAGTGAACGGGAAAATGCCCCCAAAGGGGGATTCCTGAAGAGGTTGTTCGCAAAACGCCACAAGGCGGATTCTCCTTCTGCCGCCTCCATGCTTCATGAACTTAACCGGAGCGTGGTGGGCAGACAGCAGGCGTATGCCCGGAAGCTGGCAGAACGGACGGACAGCTTGGATGGGATGAACAGAAGGCTGAACGTGCAGTTGCGGCAGATGATTGAGAATATGGACGGAACGGTACAAGCGGAATTGAAGAGACAGGAAGAAGAAGTTACGGAAGCCGGGAAACGGTCATTTGCCACGGTCATCGGTCTGACGGCATTCATGGTTTTGCTGCTGATATGGTCCTATATGGTGATACACCGGGATATGATGCGTATAAACCGTTATAAAAAAAGGCTGGAAGGTACAGTCCGTCAATTGGAGCAGACTGTTCTTGAAAACGAGGAGCTGATTGAGGCAAGAAAGAAAATCATGCTGGCCGTAACCCATGACTTGCGCGCGCCGCTTGCTTCTATCAGCAGCTATGCGGAATTGCTTTCCACGGAAAGAGAAGTGTCGAAGTGCAGGGAATACAACCGGAACATACGGCAGGTGGCGGGACACATGTCTTCCATGCTGAATTCCCTGTTGGGATTTTTCCGGTTGGAAAGTGGCGGGGAAAAGGCCGTTTCTGTCCCGTTCAGGTTATGTTCCGTCACCGAGATTTTGGAAACGGATTTTATGCCGCTGGCGGCAGGAAAAAACCTTTTACTGAACGTGCTGAGTGCCGGAGATGCGGTTGTTATAGGAGATAGGGACAGGATAATACAGATAGGAAGCAACTTGTTGTCCAATGCAATCAAGTTTACGGAGCGGGGAAGTGTAACGGTTCGCACACAATTTGACCAGGGCGTATTGACGCTTATCGTGGAAGATACCGGCACCGGAATGGACGATGAGGAGCAGACACGCATTTTCACTGCATTCGAGAGGCTTCCCAATGCGATTGCGGAAGAAGGGGTCGGACTGGGACTTTCAATAGTAAAAGGTCTGGTCGGATTGTTGGACGGCAGGATTGAAGTGGCAAGCCGGAAAGGGGTGGGCAGCCGGTTCACTGTCTGTCTTCCTTTGGCTGTGGCAGAGGAAGCGATGGCGGAGAGCGGCAGGAGCCGGATTTCCGTACGGTCCTATACGGTACTGGTATTGGACAATGACACCGTTTTGCTGGCGGCAATCAGGGAAATGTTTGCGTATCACGGGGTGGCTTGCACGGTATGTGAGAACACGCGTGATCTGATGGAGCATGTCCGCAGCCGTAGTTATGACCTTTTGATTACGGATTTGAAAATGCCCCGGACAAACGGATTCGAGGTGTTGAAGCTCCTGCGCATGGCCAATGTGGGAAACTCACGGAGCATTCCGGTTATCGCGAGTACCGCATCGGGAAACTGCGATACGGGGGATTTGTATGCGGCAGGATTTTCGGGCTGTTTGAAAAAGCCGTTTTCCGCCGAAGAACTTTTGCAGGTATGTACGGAATGTCTGGGAAGTGAAAGGCAGTCTGAACAGATAGACCTCGATGCCCTGCTGAAATATGGGAACAGGAGGAAGATGCTGGATACCCTGATTCGGGAGACAAGGAAGGATATGGAGGCTATGGCTGAATGTGCAGAAAAGAATGATCATGAGGCACTGAAAGAATGGATACATCATCTGACAGGCTCGTGGGAGATCATTCATGCCGGCAAGCCGCTGCGTGAGTTGTTCGCACTGCTTCAGGATTCGGGAGAGTTTTCTGTGGACGAGTTCGGGCGGACTGTACAGCAGGTATTGGATAAAGGAAAAGAAATAATATGTTTGGCACAACAGGCTAAGAAGGCTTATGAGAGTAATTGTTGTTGAGGACAATGTCTTGTTCTGTAATTATATCTGCAATTTTTTGCAGAAGGCGGATTTGGATACTGTAAGGACTTACAGGCTGGCACAGGCTAAGAAGGTCATTGGGACATCCGTCCGTGAGGATGACATCGTATTGGCGGATTTAAGATTGCCTGACGGGGAAAGTACCACGCTGTTGCAGTGGATGAGGGAGAACGGCTATATGCACCCGTTCATCATGATGACTAATTATGAAGAGATACATTCTGCGGTTCATACCATGAAGCTGGGTGCGGAAGATTATATCCTCAAACCGCTGGTTGAAACCAGGCTGCTGCCCGTCATCAAAAAAATAAGAACGGTGAACGAGGCTTTCACCAAGGTAATCTATGAACGCAAAAGCACCCCTTTTTGCGAGTTGAACCGGTACATTCACATGGTAGCGCCGACGGATATGACGGTACTGATATTGGGAAGCACCGGAACGGGAAAGGAACACCTGGCAAAAAAGATTCACAGGCAGAGCCTCAGATCCGGCAAGCCGTATGTAACGGTCGATTGCGGCAGTTTGTCCAAAGAGCTGGCACCTTCCGCCTTTTTCGGTCATGTCAAGGGGGCGTTTACCGGAGCCACAGAGGAAAAGGCAGGATATTTTCAGGAAGCGCAGGGAGGCACCCTGTTCATGGATGAGGTGGAGAACCTTTCGATAGAAACGCAGCGGATGCTGTTGCGTGCCATGGAGGAACGGCGGTATCGTCCGGTAGGCGGACAACGGGACAGGCTGATGGATGTGCGCATCATTGCGGCCACCAATGAGGATTTGCAGGAGGCTGTTGCGGAAAAGCGTTTCCGGAAGGATCTGCTTTATCGCTTTCAGGATTTTACCATCACCGTACCTGCATTGCATAATTGCCTGGAGGACATACTGCCTTTGGCGGATTTTTTCCGGGAGCAATCTTGTGGGTTGCTCCGGAAAGAGGTCTTGGATTTTGACGAACCGGCAAAGAAGATGCTGCTGGGATACAGTTGGCCGGGAAATGTACGGGAACTGAAACAGGTCATTCATGCGGCGGTATTGATATGCAAAGGAAAACTGATTACCCCCAATTCCTTACGGCTCCAATATACGGGAGAGTTCGTTTCTGACCCCATGGGGAAAGAGAAGATAGACAAGTGTTTGCAGAAAGATGAAAGAAGAAACGTAGAGCAGATCAAGACGGCTCTTTCCATCTCTAAAGGGAACCTGACACAGGCAGCGGCCTTGTTGGGAATCAGCCGCCCGACCCTTTACAAGAGAATGAGCCTGCACGGAATTTCCAGATAGGTTTGTTTGCGATACAGTTTTCCCCCTCATCAAAGGAAAATCGAATTTGTCTTGCCGGCCGCATTTGCCGAATCTTTTCGTGGAAATTTTCCTTGCGGCTTCGCCGTGGAAAATTTTCACGAAAAAGAATGCGGCGGCAATCCAGATTCGATTTGAAAAACGATTACAGGGGCAAACTGCGACCGACGTGACGCATGGATAAAGGATATGGGCTGCTTGAAGAGGCCGTGTTTCATAATCCATGAAATTCCACATATCCAGCCGGAATACAGGTCTTATGAAAGTCTTGCTGTAAAAAAGCGGAAGGCATGAGAAGACAGGGGGCTTCAGCTCCCTCTGTTCTGCATGGTTTTGTCTTGCCTGCCCGCCTGCTCTTTTTCTGGTGTCGGATGCGCAGGCTTTTTCCCTTCTGCCTCACGTATCTTCTCTCTTTCCGTTTATTCACTTCCCTTCTTCTCCGTTCACGGTTTAGCCGTTGGAAACAGTCATGTTTATGACATCTGATGACATTTGATGACATCTGATGACACCTTTTTGAAAATCAGCATATTATTTGGAAATACCCCATACCTTTGAAGCGTCAAAGCAATTCATTAACCCCTAAAAGAAAAGGTATGGCACAAGAAAAGACCCCGAACGAAAAGCCCAAACGGACCCGAAAACCGAAGGCCGGAAGTGATGCCCTTCCGGTGGAACAGATTACGGAATTGATGCTGGTTCATAACAAGAACGATCCGAAATTCGGTGTACAGGCTGTCAGTGAAATTGACAAGGACGGAAAAGCGAAGACGGTTCCGGCGGACGAGAAGAATGAAAACTCATTCCTGAAATTCGACAAGAATTCGAGTATTCTCGAAAACTTCATCAAGAATTTTTGGAGCCAGCTCAAGGAACCTACCCATTTCCGCCTGCTCCGCATGACCTACCACGACTACAAGGTGAACAAGCAGGCCATCAGGGATTTGTCGGAGGGAAAGCAGACGGATGCGGTGAAAGAGTTCCTCAAACGCTACGAAATCCGTCCGAGAGAAAACAAGAAGGAACAAAGTGTAAACCAAAAAGAAAAAACAGCTATGGCAGACAAAGAGACACAACCGCAGGAACCCCTGCAACAGAGCGAAGTACAGCAGGCGGCACAGCAACAGCAGCAGCCCCAGGCTCAACAGGCAGCGCAGGAGTCGCAAGGACCGCGTTACCGGTATAATGAGAACATGGTCAACTGGGAGGAGTTGGAAAAGGTCGGAATCTCAAAGGCTTCGCTGGAACAGCAGGGACTCCTTGATTCCATGCTGAAGGGCTACAAGACCAACAAACTGGTGCCCCTGACCATCCATCTTTCCGGTTTGCTGACAGCCAAACTGGATGCAAGGCTCTCACTCATCCCGCAACAGGACGGACAGGTGGGACTGGCCATTCACGGCATACGCAAGGAACCGCAGTTGGAACGTCCTTATTTCGGGTTTAACTTTAACGAGGAGGACAAGAAGAACCTGCGTGAGACCGGCAACATGGGGCGTGTGGCGGAACTCAATCTGCGCGGCAGTGAATATACCCCCTGTCTGATTTCCATCGACAAGAGCACCAACGAGCTGGTTGCCGTCCGTCAGGAGCACGTTTACATCCCGCAGGAAGTGAGCGGGGTCAAACTTACCGCAGAGGAAATCAGGCTGCTGAAGGAGGGACAGCCTGTCAAAGTGGAGGGCATGACTTCCAAAGCGGGCAAGGAATTCGATGCCACACTCCAGTACAGTGCCGAGCGCAGGGGACTGGAATTCATCTTTCCGAAAAACCAGATTTTCAACGAACGTTCCATCGGAGGCGTACCTCTCTCGCCCACCCAGATAAAAATGCTCAGCGAAGGACATACCATTCTGGTGGAAGACATGAAGTTCAGGAACAGGAATGACACCTTCTCGTCCTTTGTAACGATAGACAAGGTAACGGGGCGCCCGAACTACACGCGGCACAATCCGGAAACCGGAGAGATTTATATTCCAAAGGAAATCTGCAACGTGCAGCTGACCGCCGAAGACAGGGAAACCCTGCGCAAGGGACAGCCAGTCTATCTGGAAAACATGATCGGGCGCAACGGGGAGGAATTCTCCTCGTTCGTCAAGCTGGATATGAATACCGGCAGGACGATGTATTCACGCACGCCGAACGGATTCAACGAGCAGCAGGCACCGCGTATTCCGGCGGAGGTTTACGGGCACGTGTTCACGGCACAGGAAAAAGCGAACCTCCAGGATGGCAAGACTTTGCTTGTCGAAGGGCTGAAAAACAACGGGCAAACCTTCAGTTCCTACCTGAAAGTCAATCCCTATTCCGGGCAGTTGCAGTATTTTCAGGAAAATCCGGACATCCGCAGGGACACTTCCCGCCGTGCCGCACAGACGGAGACCGCACAGGGACAGCAGCAGGAGCAGAAGAAGGGTGCATCGCAGGCGGTATAGACCTGCCCGGAGAGAAACAGAATCAATCATACAAACCTAAAAAAAACGAATCGTATGAATACGGATCAGAATACCCGTCATATTTATAAGACGGAAGATATCGACTGGGACGGTCTGAAGGCCGCAGGTATCAGTAAGAAACAACTGGAAGCGGAAGGCAACATGGAACTGTTGCTGCAAGGAAAGGAAACGGGCATCGTTCCGCTGAAACTCCATATTTCGGTCCTCAGCCTGACAATGGATGCCACGCTGAAGCTGGTACCCGACGGCAACGGCAGGCCGGTCATGGAAATAAACGGTCTCCGTCAGAAGGAGGAGGCAGTTTGACCGGGAAACAATAAGTATAACTCACGTTCCGTGCCGTTCCTGACGGTACGGAACATCAAAAAGAAAAAGAATATGATAGCGATAGTGACTGACAAGCCCAATGTGGGCAGAGAGATAGCAAGGGTTTTGGGAGCTGACAGAAAAGAGAACGGATATATGAGCGGAAACGGATACATGGTAACATGGACATACGGCAACATGCTTTCCCTGGCGATGCCGAAAGATACCGGTACGGCATGGGTGGAGCGGGAGAACTTCCCACTGCTGCCGCCTCCTTTTCTGACGGTACGGCATGTAAAGACGGACACGGGATGGAATCCCGACATCAATGCGGTGCTCCAGTTGAAGGTGATAGCCGGGGTGTTCGATGCGTGTGACACCATTGTTGCGGCAACCGACGCTTCCCGCGAGGGGGAAATGCTGTTCCGGTATCTTTATCGTTTTTTGGGATGCAGGAAACCTTGCCTCCGCCTGTGGATCTCCTCCTTGACGGACGAAGCCATTGCCAAAGGTATGGAAAACCTTCGTCCCTGCAGCCTGTTCGACAACTTGTTTTTGGCGGCAGACAGCCGCAACAAGGCCGACTGGCTTCTTGGAGTCAATTCGAGCTATGCCGTCTGCAAAGCGGTCGGTTTCGGGAACAACTCGCTTGGAAGGGTACAGACCCCTGTATTGGCAGCGATAAGCGGACGGTACCGGGAAAGGGAAAATCACATTTCCACAGACAGCTGGCCCGTATTCGTCAGCCTCTGCAAGAACGGGAAGATAATAAAGATGCGGCACGTGGAAGATTTCTGCAACCGCCGGGATGCCCTGGAACTTTACGAGGACTGCAAGGCGGCAGGATATGCCCGTATCACGGCGGTCAGCAGCCGGACTGAGGAAATCACCGCACCTGCCCTTTATAACCTGACCGGGCTTCAGAAGGATGCGAACCGTTACCATAACCTGACAGCCATACGGGTGCAGGAAATTACCCAAAGCCTGTATGAGAAAAAACTGATCTCCTGCCCGCGCACTTCCAGCCGTCTGCTGCCCGGAGACGTGTATAACATGTTGCTTCCGGTTATGGAAAAGCTGCTGTCCAGCAAGGAATTCCGTCAATATGCCGGTATGGTCGACCTTGCTGCAAGGAAAGGCGTAACCGGAAATCAGGACACGGCGGAGCATCATGCCATTGTCATCACCGGCATACAGCCGGGGGAACTGGACAGGGAGGAAAGGCTGGTTTACACCCTTGTTGTCGGCAGGATGCTTGAAACGTTCATGCCGCCCTGCAAGGTGGAATATACGACGGTTGAAGCGGTCTGTGCCGCACGCAAGTTCCGAATCCGTACATACCGTATTCTGGAAGCGGGGTGGCTCGGTATCTTTCAGAGGGAACGGCTTGTCGCGGAAGACAACGACCTCTGTCCCGTACCCCCTGAACTTTTTCGGGAGGAGAAGCTGCCGGTAATGGGATGCAGCCTTATACACAGGAAATCGCTGCCCGCTGCCCCTTATACGGATGAGGAACTGGCGGACTATATGGACAAGACCGGTCTGGGAACCGCATCCACGCGCACGAATATCATCCGTACGCTTCTGGAGCGTAAATATATCCGGTATTCGGGCAAATACATTATCCCGACCCCAAAAGGTCTTCTTTTATATGAAACGGTACGCGGAATGAAAGTGGCTGACGCCTCCCTCACCTCCGGCTGGGAAGCGGAGCTGGCACGGATTGAACAGGGAGAACTCACACAGAAAGAATTTCTGGATGGCGTATTGGAAACGGTAAATGAGGTTACCGGTGAGATTTTCCGGAAACTTTCGGAAGATGGACAGCCGCATGGTTCCATATAGACGGCCGGGCGGAAGGTACGGAACAGAAGAGGTGCAGACTGGGGTCTGTGCCTCTTTTTTATATATGTACAAGATACGTTTTTCCGCTTTTAAGCGGCAAAGGTCTTGGATTGCCTCGTTTTTGCCGCAAGGCGGCCCCTTTCAGGGGCTGGTCGGCTAAAAGAAAATCATCCTCGCTTCGCTGCGGTATTTTCTTTTGCCAAGCCTTGCGCAAAAAGGCAATCCAAGGGCCGGAGGCCTATAAAATCGGGAAAACATATCCCGATGGGATTATTCATTCTTAAAAATTTAAAGACATGAAACTGAAACTCATCGAAAACATCTGCAGGCAAGTGGTCGCACTGGTTCTGCTTACGGGAATATGCCTGCTTTACTGCAAGGGCGTCATTCCCGTGTACCTGTCTGTCCTGTTCCTTATGTCCGGAACACTGGTCCGTCTCGCCTTCAGGACATTCACCTTTGTCTTGAAAACAATCCTTGTCCTGATTGTCATGGGCATGCTTGTATAACCATCAAATGCAGAAGATATGAGAACTTACACATTTACATCCTCGGCTCCGGTCATGCCGGCTGCATGGCCTGCCACAAACCGGACAACACCTGTCAAAAGACAGCCTCCCTGTACGACAGACGGGCCCAGACGTATCGGCTACTATCTGGAACCGTTGAAAGGCATCGCCTCGAATCCGGACAGGCAGAGAATCCTGAAGGATTTTTTCAAGGAAACTTATGTATAACATTTTAAATTTTACCATTATGTTTTTTCAAGCAATCAACCAAATGATTACGGCAGGCACAGACCTGAGTATCAACATCAGACGGGTAAACGACAATCTGACGGTTGCCGTCGTTCCCAGACGGTCGGGAGTAAAGGCCGGCGAACGCATTGTCCCGCTCATCCTGAACGGTACGCCGGAAGAACTGGATGCAGGATTCCTGCAGGCTGTCGGTGCACCCGTACAGAAAGCGCAAGGTATCCTTACCAACCTGGAATCGTTCGAGAAGCAGGCAGAGCAGGCGGTTTCACAAAGCAAAACCTCCAAGCCTACGGTGGAAAAGGAGTCCAAGGAAGCCCGTGAAAAACGGGAAAAGATGGAAAAACTGCTGAAGAAAGCTGAGGATGCCACGGCAGGAAAGCATTATTCCGAAGCATTGACCTGGCTCAGGCAGGCTAAGGTACTGGCACAGCCGGACAAACAGGCGGACATTGACAAAAAAATGGCGGAAGTGCAGAAGAAGGCATCCGAGGGAAGTCTGTTCGACATGGTACAGCCGCCGGTAACTGCTCCACAGCCATCCTTGCAGCAATCGGCTCCACAACCGATGGCAGCCCAGACGCCACAATACCGGAGCGAAGAGCAAGTTCCGATGTTCATGCCCGAACAGCCTGCCCCGGCTCCGCAACCCGTTGCACAGCCGCAAGTACAGCCCGTACAATATAGGCAACCTGCACCGCAACCGGTTCCTCAGCAGGCTGCTCCACAACCGCAAGAAATCCAGTTCCATCAACCGGTACAGGTGCCGCAACCGCAATTGGCGGACAATCGCTGGATGCAACAACCGGCTCCGTCACAGTATGCAACGGTGCAGGAGGCTGCAATGTATAACTTCGACAAGGATTACGAGGATGACCGGGAGCTGCTCAGGGAGGACCCTTATGCGGAATATCCGGACTTTCCGAAGGAATGCCGCATGACGGATATGGCACAAATGGATATGGTATATTGTTAAACCCTATAAAAGAAAAATAATATGGCACTTGAAATCAAAGGATTGCAGAGAGTATTCAAATTCAAGAAGGACTCCGTGGAGCTCGTGTTGGATGATCCGAACAGCGAACTGTCCGTAAACGAGGTGATGGACTTCTATTCCATGACCTACCCTGAACTGACCACGGCAACGGTACATGGTCCTGAGTGGGAGGACGACAAGGCGGTTTACCGCTTCAAGACAACCATCGGAGTGAAAGGGTAAGCGGTATGAACAAGAAAAAAAAGGATAAGGAAACATGCAGACAGCTTTCAGAACAAGCCAAGGATGGACTGGCACGGCTGATTATTCTTTCAGTAAGTTCGTCCCACATCCGAAGGGGAACCTCGGAACGGAAAAGAAGGATACTTCTGCCACCGGGAAGCACAATGCTTTTCTGACCGGTAGAATCACACCCCTTGCACCGGATTATTGGCATCAGGATATGGATAATGATTCTCCGGTCAATCTCACGACTCCGGAAAATTTTGACTATCTCTACCGGTCGGCATCAAGATATGCGGAACTTATGGGTATAAAACTCCCTTTCCGATACAGGAAAGGGGGTTGCCCCCGCCTGAATATTACCGAGTTGTACAGAGTTATGGAAGAGTGTGTACCGGAGTGTATCAATCTGGAAAAGAAGGACGGAAGGCTGCATTTCTGTCTGTTCCGCCATCATGACTGGCCGGAACCTACTTTGTTTTGGATTCCGGTTGATTTTACCGAACGGCTTTCGGCATCATTGAAGAACATTGTCAGAGAGTTCATCCGGCTATTTGTCCGACACCACAGACTGTACGATATTACTGAGACATTTTGTTATGACTTTGCCATAGAAGAACTGGAAGACTGGGGAAACCGGGATTCCGATGCTTCCCCGAAGGAAGTCAGGGCGAACAAACGGCTGGCAGATTCCTATCAGTCTGGAAAACGGATGAAAGCACTCAGACGGATGTCGGGCAAACCGTTCTGCAAGTCTTTGGAGGAGGCTGTGCGGAATTATCGGACAAAAAAGGAAAAAGAGCTGAAGCTGTTGGAACTGATTGAGGACGGCATGGCATTGATTACTCCGGAAAGCCCGGTATTGACAGGCTACCAGTACGATTGGGCTTATGAAGAGGAATGCGATTTTCCCCCGGTGGGAATGGAAAGCCAGGTCATACTGGTCTATTCTGCTGATGATACATTGGCGGAGTGTGTCAAGGGGTATATGAATTCGGATTATCAGGAAACCTATGCCCTTACTCCGGTCACTTACAAGCTACTGACACCGGAAACGGACAGTCTTTTTCAGATGGATGACTATCCGGAAAGGCTTTCCAGATGGTTGGTGTGTTTTACAGGCTATATTGATGACAACTTTTAAAACGAATGACATGAATGAACTGACTAAGAAACTTCAACAGGTGATGGTTCCCAAAGCGGCACTGATTGCTTACGAATACAGTGATGGCCGCTATGGACACGGGACATATTATCTCGAACTGCATCCGATCAACGACAGAGGCCGGATGGAGGCTGCCGTCCCCGTTACGTATGAATTTATGGACTCCCTTGTGGAATACTATACGGATAACCGGCAGGATGTACCGCATGGGAAAATCCCCACCAATATGCTGTGGTGCGATACACGCAAGGGACACGAGAGGTACATCTGGTACAATCCTCCGGGAAAACGGCAGATGTTCTTTTCCGAAAGGCTGAATATTCCGGACGGGACATTCCATGTACCCGGTGTCATTTACAGGGTTTCCGGTGACAGACTGGAAATTTTTGCCTATAAGGGAGAAGCACCGGCAGAAGACAGCCCGCTTTTCCTTGCCCCGTTTTTCAATGTAACGGGAAGCAGTGTCTGCCTGGGAAATGCCTCGTTGACTCCTCCGGAAAACATGACTTTCTCAAAACTCCTTGAGCATTGGGAAAAACGCTTCTGGCTCAGTGAATTTTCCCATTTGGGAGGAAGCAGGAATCCCACCGAAAGCAATCTGGTTTCGGTGACGGAAAAGGCACGGACCAATCCGTTTGACTATAACGAATTGAAACCTATGGACAGACAACTTAAAGACTTATTGATATGAAAAAGATTCATTATACAGACAGATACCTGCTCAATCCCCACCATCCCGTAACCGTTTTCGTAATCGGTGCGGGCGGAACCGGATCGCAGGTGGCCACCAATCTGGCAAGAATGAGTATCGCATTGCAGGCACTCGGACATCCGGGCCTGCACGTGACGGTTTTTGACCCCGATACTGTCACGGAAGCGAACATCGGACGCCAGTTGTTCAGCGAATCCGAGCTCGGACTGAACAAGGCGGTGGCACTTGTAACCCGTATCAACCGCTTTTTCGGCTTTTCATGGGAGGCAAAAGGGCAATGCTATCCGTCAGGAACATCAGATTCTGTTTTGGCGAATATCATCATCACCTGCACGGACACCACCCGTTCACGGACCGGTCTGTGGCGTTTTTTGAAAAAGCATAGGGAACGTTCATACGATGACGAGAAATCACCGATATACTGGATGGATTTCGGCAATGCCCAGACCACCGGACAGGTGCTGATAGGTAATGTCAAAAGCAAGATACCGCAGCCCTCCTCTACTGAATACCTGCCTATACCCAAGATGAACGTCATAACGGAGGAAGTCCCTTATTCCACCATCAGGGAGAAGGATTCGGGACCGAGCTGCTCGCTGACGGAGGCATTGCAAAAGCAGGATCTCTTCATCAATTCCATGTTGGCACAAATCGGATGCGACGTCCTGTGGCGCATGCTCAGGGAAGGAAGAACGTTCTACCGGGGAGCCTATCTCAATCTTGACACGTTACGGGTAAACCCCATCCCGGTATAGAACACAAAAAGGCGTTTTCCTATTGTCTGGGCAGACAAAGGGAAACTGCCTTTTTTATATTTCCCTCACTTTCTTGTATATATGTGAAACTATTTTTGTATAGTTTTTGGAATTATCCCTTATTTTTCATTACTTGCAAACGAAACAAAATTGTGGTTTATGGCTGGATACAAAACAATAATGAGAACAGGCAGCATTTATAATACAAATTCTGACGGTGTGCCTTTCTTCACGGATGTCTTTGAGGTGGAAAGCATGGAATACTCTTTCGACAGAGGGATCAGCGATAACGGAAAACCTTCCACTCCTATCATTGGCGGTATGGTTACCGTTGCATTCAGGGGATTTCCTCCCCAATATCTTCATAAATGGATTCTTGGAAGTGAAGAAAGGTTGAATGTGCAGCTGGAGGTCTTGGACCTTTCGGAAACAAGAATACCCGAAGAGACATTGCAATTACTAAATGTTGCCTGTATTGCAATGAAGTTTTCTTATGAAGGGTTTGGCAAACAAGGTCTTGTTGCAACCATACTCACATTGCAAGGTGAAGATGTTACATTAGGCTCGGACTCTCTGTTTTATGAATGGCAGGAAAGTCGGGATAAACCGCAACGGACAGCAACCATATTCAACTCGACCTATAATGCAGACAAGGCAATTCCCATTGTTGTTGACCCATGTATCAAGGCATTTATGGAGATTGACGGGGACAGAGAACTGAATTCGTATAGTCTGGACTCTTTCTCCATAGAATTTATGCAACGTGTGAATCACAAAGGAGAACCCGCATGGGAAGAGAAAGGAGGATTGTTTTCCATATCACTGAACCATCCTTCAAACTTTCTGTTCAACCATTGGGCTATGTATAAATACAAGCAGCAACACTCCGGTTACATCATTTTCAGGAATCCTGACGGGCTGTCCAGTGCCGTTCTTTCCATTCGTTTTGAGAACGCATATTGTATAAGCTATAAAAAGTCCGTATCAACTGCAACCGATGGAATCCTTTTGGAAATGATTTTCACACCGGAGTTCCTGAAGTTCGGAAATATAGATTTCAATAATGGTAAATGGGCAGAAGAGTGATATGGAACATAAGAATACAAATGACAAGAATGAATACCACTTCCAGCTGCCGGAAGTGGTAGTGAAAGGTAAAATGCCGGGATGGATGCGCAGGCAATTGGGCATGGTGCTTCACCGTAATCCTGCATTGTTTAGAAAATGTATGAAAAATGCCACTTCATTAGAGGAAGAACATTTTTATTTCAATCTGGCTTTCAATGCGGCAAGGGAAGAAGCCAGTCAACAGTTTGTTCAAGCCGCTTTGACGGCAGCAGGGATTATTTCCGCCATATCCACCGCAGGAGCTTCACTCGGTTTTACTTCCTTGGGAAAGGTTGGTGGCAGATTATGGGGAAGTTCTGTTTCCCATAATGCAGCCTTGACATCACGGCTGACAGCAGCCATGAAAGATATCTGCACTAAAGGAGTGCGTACAATTTCAAATGCCATAATGAGAAATGCTCCAGGACAGCATACATTGTCAAACATTACAGCAAAAATGCTGTACCCAAAACATACAACACTGAAAATGATACTGAAGGCAGGAGTGGGTAATGCTTCTTGGCAGTATGCTTATAAAACAATTTATAACATTTATATTGAAGATATGAGTTTCAAAGTCGCACAAAAGGAAGCTATGAAATCAATCAATTTTGTAGAAGTAGAAGCTAATGCGTTGGGATTGCCACTTGGTTTTAGTTCTGCGTTATCGTCTGCCTTTAATTACAGTATAGAAAAACAAGAAAGTGTTTTTGATTCAATTTCTACAGAAAGGTTCCTTATTAATTGGGGATTAGGATATGCTTTCAGTAAAGTGGAAAGCAAGATTCCTTTTGAGATACAGAACAAAAGAGAAATAGTTCTTTCAGTAGGACTGAATACGGCAACTCAAATCCCTATTCTAACAGAAACAGCAATGCAAACGGTCTATCGAGGATTAAGATTTGGGGAGATCTTAGATCAAGGGGCTATCAAGTTAGAATTTTCATTAACTCAGGATTTTTTTCAGAACAAGATTGATATTATTTTTCCAAAAACTAATAATAAAGAAACAAATGGTAAATAAGTATATAAATTGGATAAAAAATAATTGTTGGATAATAGTAGGTATCTTATTGGCTGTAAATATGACTTACATCTATTTTTCTGATAAATATTACTTTTATAGTTCCGAAAATGTACGCTATACTATAGCTAAGTACAAAGGTAGTAAATACTTTATAGGGAAAACTTCTACTATGCGTTATAGTTTTTCATATGAAGTCTATGGAAAAAACTATAATACATATACAGAAGCCACTCTGAGCAATTATAATCTTGCAGAAGATAGGCTACTGATTAAGTATTCTGAAAAACAACATGAATATGGTGATGTTATAAAAACAATTGTTCCTAAATGGGTATTATCCCCACCCAAAAACGGATGGAAACAATTCCCTCCTGATATAAACTGGAAAGGTGCTGAGCTGGATACAGCGTATATGAAGAAAATGAATATAGAGATACCATGACTGGCCAAGTGCCGTTCAGCCTTTCATCTGCACGGCACTTGCCCCCTTGTCTGTCATGACCTGCTCATATCGGTTCAGCTTTTCATAAAGTTTGCCCAATGTTTTTCACCCATATCTTCTGACCATTAATTTTGGCATCATTCTTTTCAAAGTACCGCCGATTAGGGAAAGGGAAGCTTCTTCTTTGCTGTCAGTGGCATAACTTTTCAGGGATGGCATTCACGCTCTTATCTTTTTTTCCCACGTTTCTGTAAAAACTCCTGTATTTCCGAGCTTCTGTAGAAGTTTTTCCCGTTATCGTCCGTCTGGTAATAACGGATCAGCCCTTTTTCCCTGTAACGGGCGACTGTCCGCAATGATACGTTTAGCAGTTTGGCAATGTCATAGTTGTCCAAAAGCTCGTCTCCATTCAGGCAGTCCTTCACGCGTCCCATCCTGTCCAGTTTCTTTTCTATACGGTCAAAACCTTCCACTATGGTCATTATCATTTTTTCAAGCACTTCATTGTCTATATACATCATGGCAATTTTCTCCTGTCTTTTTAAAGGTTATTATTGGAATACCCTTTTCTTGTGCGCACTTTCAAGAGTATATGCCATGTTCAGTGAAAAATGTATGCCACATTATCCGTTTATATTGGATAAGAAATTGTATAACACTGCAAATCAATAAAATGCAGATATAAAAATAGTATAGGGGAAATTGAAATGTAAAAATTCGAGGTGTAAAATTGTAAAATCCGAATGTAAACTTTACAATTTACAGGTCGTCAGACCTTCTCCAGATCAGGACTGATAGATGGCGTTTCCATACCAGGCGTTTTACTCTTGCCGGTGAAGGCATCTGAAAGGTACGGGCAAGAAATACAGCACCTTCCACTTTGGCACCGACCCTTTCCAGATTATGGGCGTATTCCATCAGGCTGGATCCGCTGGTCAGCAAATCATCGACAATCACCACGCGCTTTCCGTACAGATCGTTTGACATCATATAGTTGGCGGTATTTATTTCAGAGCGTTTTTCTGAGGCGTGTTTACACTCCCTGCTTTCCGTAATGCATATTAAATCCAGTCCTGAACGGACATAGCCATGCGTTTCCAGAAAACTGGCAATGCCTGAGAAACGTCGGTAATAGCGGTCTGATGTGCTGCACGGCATAAACATGGCAGTAATATCCTCATCAGTGGAAAGAAGCAGGAATGCTTGTGAAAAATATTCTGTACAGCTGTCTTTTCCATCCTTGAAATCATATACTTTTTGCACGAATGCCAACTGGTCATCACAAAGCCAGCTTTCAAAGCGTTTGGGAAAATAATAGCCGGCAAACACGCAGCGAATGCTCCCGAATGAGAACAATCGCAACGGACGGACTTTATCAAACAGCTCAGGACAAGTCAGCGCATATAGCAGCGGTGCATGAGGATTTCCTGCTATGATGGCTTGACGTAGCGGTTTCTCCCTGTCTTCCCGCTCATCGTAGGCTGCTACATATTGGCATAGCACCTTGCCGCACTTTTTCCTCCAGTATTGTCCGTATATCCAGAGAACGATAGCCGTTAGTAATAATGTTGCATTGATTATCAGTTCCATATTTCCTGTTTTTTTATTTTCGGACAGATTGTCCGGGATAAAAATACTGTTTTTCCGGTAAAGAAACAGACTTTTAGCCATTCTTTTACTTTGCTTCCCCAAACAGAGCGGTCTCTGACATCTGATGACATCTGATGCCGTTTGATGACATCCTTTTGCCCACGACTTTTACTTCCCGTATTTTCGTGCCGGACAAAAAAAGCAGAGTTTATGGAGTTTGTATGTATCGAAGCTAAGGCATTCATGGAAATGAATGAGGCTTTGGAAGCCGTTGAAAAGAAAATGCGTGAAACATGCGGAGGAGGCATCTGTAGTATGGATGACTGGATTGATAACCAGGAAGCGTGTATGCTTATGAATGTCTCGCCCCGAAAGCTGTTGCAACTTCGGAGAAGCAGGATTATCCCTTACAGCCATATAGACCGCAAGGTATATTACAGGCGTCAGGATATTATACGTTATTTGGAAAACAGTATTCACCATGTACCCCCCGAATCCTTATGACTCAATTCATACTGACCAAAGAAAGCCCTGAGATTATACGTTTTTTTCGGAACATAAGCACCCTGTCCAAAATGCTGGATGACCAGGAAAAAAACTTTCGTCCGGTCCTGAACGGAGAGCGTTACATTACCGACAGCGAGTTGGCGGAGAAATTAAAGCTGACACGAAGGACGCTGGCTGATTACAGAATGAACGGCAGGCTGCCCTATTACAAAGTAGGAGGCAAACTTTTATATAAGGAAAAGGACATTCTTGTTCTGTTGGAAAAAAACAGGGTGGAAACATTTGATCATTGGTAATACCCGTTTCCAAGTATCACGACATAAACATAAGAAAGTCATGGAAACAATAAAAAGAGAGGGTTTCATGGCTTTCTTATTACAGAACCGGCAGATTATACGTTTTTTTATTTTGGAATCATATATCGGTCAGCATTTCTATTTCTTACATGTAAAGGTAGCCTTTTGCTTCTGATGCGCAAGGCAGTCCTTCGGACTGGTTGGCTGAAAAAATCATCCTCGCTTCGCTGCGGTATTTTTTCGCCAAGCCTTGCACTATCAGAGCAAAAGACAAATGTCTGACATGTAAGAGATAGAAATACCGGCTTTGCCAAAGCCGGAAATGTTTAATCACAAAATAAGAAAATTATGATTCAGACAACAAACAAGTATAGCAAAGAAACTTTCATCCGCCTGAACTACTGGTATGATCGGATACACGGACTTGTACAGGAAGATATAGATAAAGTGAATACCATGGTGGAACACATCGAAAAGACACGCTCCGACCGGTATCCACGAACAGGAGACAACCTGTTCTTTGTTTCCGGTTATGGTGAGCGTTCCCGGCTGTTCTTTATAGATGCCGTATATGGAGATGACATTATACTCCGGGATTTTTCCCGTGTTCCATTCGTGTCCCGTGACAAAGAGGGTATCAAATGCGATATGCATGGCGGTGAGTGTCTGTTGGTAAAGGCAGGCGATGTAAGGTTCAAGGCATGGACTACCGGCCGTTTCAAGCATTGGGGGCATTACGGGGCATGTGAAAACGGGGAGGTTTACTACGATGCGAAAATAGCCCTGTGGGAGTGTGGCGCACCTGAACAGCCGGAAAGCCGGGAATGGTTCAAAATCCATATCCGCAAAAACACCCGGCCGGGCGAGGATATGTACGTCGGAGAAATATCCTGTAAGGATGAGGATGGACTCAAACAGTTTGTCAACGACCATGAAGGTACCATATTCGCAGAAGAGGATTCTCAGGAAATGGTCATGCTGTGTTTCAGGCATTCCGACATGAGGATTTCCCCGGAAGAATGGGAAAAGATGGATTGTCCGGTATCCATGCGTGAGATATACGGACAGATGCAGGAAGTAAAGATTGTAAAAGACCATAAAACGCATCTGACCACATTCTACTATTAACATAGTATCACCACATGAAAAATCACCCTTGTTTTCTTCTGCCACATATGACAGGAAGGAAACAAGGGTATATCATAAGGCAGTCTTTTCAAAACTTCTATTAGATATGGAGCAGATTGTTCTTCCCGCACAAATATTCATTCAGATCCTTATATCCGGAATATTCATGCGAAAAATCGCATATACGGATTCCGTATTTGTCCTTTAATGCCTGCACCGCATTTTTCCCGGCGGTATCATTATCCAGACAGCAACGGATGCCGTCATATTGTGAAAGGAAAGAAAAAGCCTTCTGTAAGTTACTGACAGAATTCAACACTATATAATCCCCCTCTTCCAAAGATGGAAAAGCCAGTCTGAAAGACAGAAAATCCATAAACCCCTCAAAAATATAGCAAATCCTGCTTTCCGGCGTGCTAATGATGCGACTGATGTCCTTGGGAGCAATACAAGCCTTGAAATACCTGTTCCTGATTTCGTACCCTCCGGAAATATTAGGGAAAGCGATGGCAAAATAATTCTTCCCATTCCGTTTAAAATGGGCTTCCCTGCATATTTTTCGGGCAGTTTCCAGATCGATGCACCGTTCCTTCAGATAAGTAAGCAGTATCCGGTTGGCAAGAGGAATGATTTTCAGATCTTGAAAGGCGGGATATGCCTTTTCAAACGGACAGGAAACAGTAACCGGTTTCAGTACGGCTCTTTTATCCTCAATACACTGTAGTACATAACCTATATCTTGTGTCCGATAAATCTCCTTGGCCAACGTTATAATATCCCCTCCCTTCCCCAGACCGAAATCATACCACAATTCCTTATGGAGGTCAACCTTGAAAGAGGCCTCCTTTTCCGTCCTGAAGGGCGATTTGTACCATACGCTGTTCCCACGCTGTATTACCGGTTCGTATCCGAATCCGGCTAAAAAATCAACAAGCCTGATGTTCTTTGCTTCTTGTATGTTCATGGCATCTCATTTTCATGGATTAGTTCACTATTAATACACGACAAAGAACCGCTTTATACCCGAAACATAAAAAGCAATGTCATCAGATGTCATTAAAAGTCATCAGATGACAACTTGTTCCATCAATCAATGCGTAAATACTCCCATCTTCTTGCATGGATACTTGATAGATAAAATTTTCCTTTGTTTATTCATGCAGACATAAGTATAGAACAGATTCCCACTTGCTTTGTCGATAAAAAGCATCCTTATCTCTCCTCCTTTATTCTTATTGCGACGTTATACAACGTTAAAAAAGAAAATATCTGTGACATTTCGATGTTTTTAATGAGGAATTCACTATTTTTATACTCAAATATAGATTTATCATGGATAAGGAACGATATTTTATGCATTTCAAGGGCGGATTATATAAATTGATAGGGTATGCTTATCATAGTGAAACGCAAGAGGAGATGGTAATCTACCAAGCTTTGTATGGTATGCATAAAATATGGGTACGTCCTAAAACTTTGTTTTTTGACAAAGTAATCCGTGATGGTATTGAAATAAATCGTTTCACTGAGATTGCAGAAAAAGAAATGTCATGCCTATTAGCCCTCAAGAAAAAAAATATCTGAAGAACAAACATAAAGGTGGCAATAATAACAGTAAAGGGAATATTTATGAAAGTTTTTACACTATTTACTGTATTGCTCTTTTTATGAATAGCCATATAACGCAACTGGATTCTGTCTATTTTACGTCCCAATTAGAAGAGTGTTTTGTAGATGATCTTCTTATAGAAGAATCAAATACGGCTCATCGGATATATCATCAAATCAAGGATGTGAAAAATTTATCATGGCAAACAAAACAGCTGAAACATGATTTTGAACGGCAGATGGATATATCATCTGAAATGGGAGAAAATTTTGAACTGAAGTTAGTTCATTCAAATTCCCCCACGATGGTTACTCCTATTCCGGAGGAGATAGTTTCAAGTACTTCAGTCTCATTTTTTCCGGCTGAGAAAAGTCTTAACCAATTGATATTGTCTTATCCTCCTTTCAAGAATGCTATTCAAAATATTACAGTATTGGGAGAAGCAAAAGATGATGAATTGCTGGGTATTGCAGAAGCAATCTTGGGAGTATGGACTGGCTTGGAGCAAAAGAATATTTCTTTGAAGGCAATATCTGATGAAGTAAAAAGAATAGGTAAGGGACTTATTAATATAAAAACCTATCCGAATATCCAAATAGCAGATAGCAGTCAAGAAATATTAAGACGTTTTGATCTCTGTTTTTATACTTGCGGAAATAACCTGCATTGGCATACAAGTAATCAAAAACTGTCAGGCAAAATAATATGGACTCCAGAAATAGAGCAAAAGTTAGAAAATGTACAACCTTCTGATCTTTGGGAATTAATAGAATTATTAAGTTAGATATGAGAACTTATGTAAATTTGACATATGAAGCGAACAGCGAAACGATTCAACAGATACAGGCTTTATCAAAACCTGATATTTCTGTTGACGATTATCGTCATTCCTTTTACTTAGTAGGAAAAGCTTTAGGTAAACTCTTGAATGAACGTACACATGGTGAGTATGGCAATACAATGTTGGCTTGTGCTTCAGAAGATGCTGATTGGTTGGCTCGTGGAGTTTTGGAGAGCTTGTCTCAAAAGGAAGTATCTTTAGCTGTCTTTTGGAATGAAAGAATAACATTAAATGCCTCTACCGGATTAGAATATAGTCCTATTATCAAATCCTATATAGAGCCAATTGACAAATGCCGGACTTTGGTTGTTGTCAAATCCATTATTAGTACATCTTGTGTTGTACGAACACAGTTAACTCGTTTGATTAATGATATTTATCCTCAAGAGATTTACATCGTAGCTCCTGTGATGTATAAAGATGCCCAAGCTAATTTGAAAAAAGAATTTCCTGCTTCCATATCAGATAAGTTCAATTTCTTAACATTTGCAATTGACACCCTTAAAGATAAAGAAAAAGGTATCATTCCTGGAATTGGTGGCATGGTATATCCTAAATTAGGATTAGGAGATATGCATGAAAAAAATAAATACATACCAAATCTTGTCAAAGAACGTATGATGTAATATGGATATATTTTATTGCATATCATATTTTCTAATACTAAATCTGCGTTCACCTTTCAATATCTCACGTTCCATTATAAGCTATTGAAAATGCAGGTGATATTCGTTGCAACAAACTGAGTATTTATGAAAATATAGATAAAGGGGGCGTCTCATTTTTTTGAGACAGCCTCCTAAAGATACAAAAAGCCAACTAATTCGCAAGACTTTAAGTATGAATTGGCTGGCTGATTTAAAACTTGAATATCCCTAAGGATATTCAAGTTTTAAATCAAAAAAAGCTCATTTGGACTAAAATTGAGTTTTGACACTTCTTACTTATTAGTTACATATTGGTCCTCGCTCTTTCCAATATATCCAATTTAAATTTACTGAAAGGATATTTACAAATCTCATCTCTTCTCAAATAGAATCCCCAATCATCAAATTCTTTTTTTATCAAATCTGCTGGTATAGGTAACATGTTCAAATAATCAAAATAAGTGGGAGGATATCTATTCAATTTTCGAATTATGGAAATTACATTCTCCCGATTCTGTATTGTATCATATCGACAACCCAGGTTTAACAATGCATTATAACCATCTTTTTTATCTCCACCTGTTAATATATACACATCACCGTTTTCTGCATTTTCCCAGTGAGACTTCAAATTATAATCAAAGAAAAAATGACTATCTTGATACTCGTATGGATTGATTATCTTCATTGGAGTTAAGCTCGCATCCTCTTTATCTGATGTGACATCCCAATTATTCTTATGCTGAAAATCGTTACAAGAAGGACAGCTTGGTATCAAATTATAAAAAGACAATCCCAACATTGGATACTTTTCTTTAGGATAAAAATGATCCAATTCTCCTTTCTCCGTCTTAGAGAATGCTGTTGCGGGAGTATAATGGATATCTACCATATTACAATAGGGACAGGTCCCCACTTGGCTTTGTCGATAAAAATCATCTTTATTAAAACACTTATCATTATATCCAAAGACAATGAAGATATGATAAAGAATACGATTTAAAATCTTACTAGAATCAAAAGCATCTGAATGCAATTTTGAAATTATACACCTTAGCTTATCTGGATGGGACACTATAAGTTCCTTCAAGTTTTCCTCTTTAGATAAATACCTCAACAAATCTTCACTAGGTTTATCTCTAAGAATAGATATTTTTTCTTTATTCATTATTCTATTCTTACCAGAAAGAAAGTAATTAATATCATCTAACAAACGCCCCTTTACATTATTGAAATGCTGTAACGCTAAGGCATCTGTGTTTTTAGTTATTTTCAGTTGATACATTATTTCCTAATTTTTTATCAAGAATATTTTTAAGAAAGGTGTCGCCGACCAGTTTGACGTATTTGTCAAGATTTCCATGATTGATTTGAGTTTGTTCATAGAAATAGGATACATCAAAAGAGGTATCATTCATTATCTTGGTCATTAAACTATTAATAACCTCATAAGACACTTTTCCAATAGCACTCTCCTTTAGAAAGAAACTGAAACGAAGGAGATCATACATATTAGCTCCAAAAGATTCTGTCAGTTCCTTTTTTACTTTTGATGTGACAGGCTTTCCTTGTTCTAAAAAAAGGATATTTTCCATTGGAATATCACTAAGCACAAATGGTGAATGAGTAACAAGCAATATGTCTATCCTAAAATTCTTATCGATATTAAGTTTGTTCAAATATTCAATTAAAGTAGCTATTAAAATACGTTGATATTCTGGATGATAATATTGTTCTATTTCTTCCAAAACAATCTGTACACAATTATATGATTTTCGATTTTCGGCATTTTTTATGGTATATATATTATGCACATGATACAATATTGAACTCATTGAGTAAACCAATTGTCTTTCCCCCGAACTCAAATCAGTTATATTAACAACTCCAAGTTGTCCTTTATCCGTTCTATAAGATAAATAAAAACTAGTCTTGAAGATCGGTGGAGGTAACAAATACATAATTTTATCTATCTGAACAGATGAATCCGATCTTTTCTTTAAGAAAGGTTCCAAATCGCTCCAATAATATCTCCCTTCATGATAATAAGGTTCTTCCAAGTAATAAAGAATCTGATGAATTTTCAATGTTATATGACTTCTATCCTTTTTTAACATATCCACAGCCTTACCAAATGGGTTTTCTTGTTTAGAACCTTCTTTGAAATAGACTTGAAAAAAAGAGTACTTAACAAGGATAGACATTGTTTTATAGATAAGATATTGATAACAATATTCTGAATATTCATTATTGCCATTAAGAAATGGAAATCTTTTTATCCAAGCCTCCTTGATTAGTTTTTCCATATCCTCCTTGCTCATATCCTTTATTTTAGCCAAACAAGGATAATAGTTTTTCATCGCATGTTTGACTTTTTGTGATACACCATCTTTATCTAGTTTGATTACAAAAGATTTAATGTCATAATCGGGATGAAAACTAATAGAGTGGTAAAGCTTGAAATAAGAAAAAAAAGCGATAGAACGTTGTTCTGCCAATTCTGTTTCCACATTGATATCAATATTGCCTCGTTCTCTGAAGGGATTCAAAACAATGGGTGTTCTATAACCGTCATTCTTATGAAAAAGAGCTTCTATCCAAAACTTTTTCTTATATCTCCCCATAATTTCGGACTGATATTCCAATGAGTTATAGGCATAATGTGAATAATTGATGACGATCGTATAAAACAGCGATTGCAAATCATCACTATTGTGTCCCATTATATTACCATACTCGTCTGTCCATGAAAAGCCTTCGTTGGAAATAGCGATCTTATAAATGACATTATCTTTTTCATAATACAATTCTGCCTTCAAGCGTTTTACTGGAACCAATGGCTCAGCAGCGTATGTTCCAGATTGCTCTCCTAAGATATAAAAAGACAAATTATTTATAATCCGGATAATTAATTCTACGATTGTACTTTTTCCACTACCGTTCATTCCAACAATAGCGTGCAGGCTAATATTGGATGCATACAAATTATCCGGAACTTGTTGTTCGCCTTTTATCACTTTCCCATCTTTAAGCTCATAATTATTATAAAATGCATAAAAAACATCAGGTCTCAAGTTTTTTATTACATGTTTATTACATCCCTTCAATGGTCGTACACCAATGATTTTAAAGGTTTCCATACGCTCTTTTGTCATTTGTTTCAATAAATTTATACGATAAATGGTTATAAATAGACAATTAGTTCTTGTCATGTAGAAAATATCTGAATCTAAATCCGCATAGCTTTTATATTAAATACAATCACTGGTGTCATTCTTGCCTTCACACCTCCTAATCGCTTTAGTCAAAGCCTCTTTCAACCTTATAAAGGCAAGCCTGTCCACACTCTTTAATACACTGATTTTCTTACTAACCAAATCATTCAATTGGAGTAAACAAGGAATATCTGCCTTATATCTATCCCCCACATCTTGTAGGTGATAATCAAAATTATAATGATAAGAAAGAAATTGCGTAAAAGAATTTCTGCTTTTATTACTTAGTTTACAAATAGCATCAAAAAGAGTATTTGCATCTTCCGATGCAAATATAGTACGATATTCGTATGTGCAACTTTTATCCGGATAAGGTTGCCTATCTATAATTATGAGCTCCTCGACAGTTTCTTCTGTCAAATTACGTAGTGCTTTTTGCATTTGATCTGGTAAATCATTAATCTTTGATTTCATCTTCTGCAAAAAATAGGACACAATATCATCTGTTATTAGAGTCTTGGAATCTGTGGTTACATAATTACATCCACTAATAAAAAGCCCTTTTAGCCGATAAAGTTCTTCTAAACTGGTTTGATTATTAATCATTTCTGCTATTCTCTCTTTTATTGAAGAGACAGTATCCTTTTCCAAATAGACAGCATCAATAGCAGCAAAATATGATAGATATGCAATACTATAGCCAAGTTGATAAGCGTCTTTTATTTCTTTATCCAATATGGCATTTATAGTAGCTTGACAAATACTTTCAAGTTCTTGCTGTTCCATATCGAAAAAACCAGATAACCTTTCCCAAGGTTTTAGCTCTCTTTGATTACCCTTTATTTCCATAGCAATGAATTCTACAAGTGGAGCACCTGTAATAATATAGTTTATAATAGCCGTAACATACCCTGGATTTAAAACATTATATACCAAGCTTTTATTTAAGGAATCATATTTTTCTCTCAAATGCTGCATTCTTTGCTTATCCTCATTATCATCTTGGTGTAGCAAAAATTTACATTCTTCACTCCATTTGCAAATTAACTCTTTGCTTTCACCATTGCTATACTCTGCATACACTGCAATAAATGAACCAAGAATATTTTTAAGAAAGATATTATCCTTTTCAATCAGTTCGGAAGGAAGTTTGTTTAAGTGGCTTTTAAAATCATATAAGCATTGTCTCAAAACCCGTAAGTTATCGGATTTTGTACATATAAAACAGTCAATAATGAAATCACGCATTTCTTTCAAATAATCGGATGTCGGAACTTCGTCAAGGAAGTATTCGATGGCTTCTTTTATATTGGGTTGTATTTCAAATTCCTTGCCTATAGTCTTTTCCTTAAACTCATCCAATACAGCCTTAGGCAGTTCTTCAAGGTGGTTCTCATCTCCAATTACAACAACATGACAATTACAGTGCTCTACAAAATAATTGATAAAACCTAACAATTCTTTCATTTCTATCAGACACCTTTCGATGTCATCGAATATCAGAAATTTTACACCTTTTATACTATCGTCTTCCACTTGTAGTAACGACAATGAATCCAGTGTTGCGGAAAATGAACCATCCTCTTTAGAATCTTCATTAAAATCCATACTTGTTTTGAAGACTATCTTACCGGCTAATTTCAAAGCTCCTTTTATGAAGCGCCCTGTTTTCGAATAAAAGAAAGGATTTAATTCTCTATCTATAGCAGTCTTAATATCATTCACGCTATCCATTCCATAGGTCGAAATATAGATGGGCTTTAGTGTAATTTCCTCATTGGTATCTGAGGTCTTATCAAACTTCTTCTTCCATTGCTTTATAAGATGAGTTTTACCACATCCCCATTTTCCTTTCAGCATCACGGCATACTGAGGATTAGGATTACCAGCATAACTGTCTAAAAAATCAAGAATTAAACTGTTCATACTTTTGTTATTAACATAATTCTATTTTAACTCCATTGGAAAATAAGAATGTAGCAATAAGAACATTAAATATGAAATAGTAAATGACGCTGCAAATCCATTATCGCCACATCCACAACAAACAAAGTTAGTGAAATTTCTTAAATACAATAACATCCATACAACTAAATTTCAGGTTTCTTCTCACGGCTCTTTCATTTAAAAACGAAAAAATATTAGGCTGATTTTCAATACACCTAACCTTGCTGTTTGGGCTGTTAAACAAACAAGAAGAATTAAAAGTTAAGCACATAGTAAATAAAAATACTAACAATCAACATATTAACAAAATCGCTCGTTTCTTGAGATAAAGAGCCATAGTTCTTCGTTTAAAAATCTAATAAAGGCTTGCAGAAATCGAACCTTTTGCTTATCTTCGCATCGTCAAAAAGATAATGATTGTTGAATTGATAAAGAAAAGCGATGAATTTAGTGTAAAGCTAATTCGATGGTTTTCATAAGAAATAAAGCAAAAAGGTGCTGTCAATCAAGGGATTAGAGTAAACCAAACTAAAAGGTTCGATTCCTGGTGGCACCACTTTTTAAGAAGGCAAAACGATGTAAATCCCTGAATTTCAAAGAAGTTCGGGGATTTTCCTTTTCCAAGAATAGGCAAAATTAGTGGGATTGAAGCAAACCATACGTCCTTATTCAAGGGACTGTTTTTAAAAGCCCGAAATGTTCCACTGCGAGGTATTTACTTCATTCTTTTACAGCACGTTGCACTATTTTACATAACAGGGTTCTCGGTTCGATTTCCTAACTTTGTATCATTAAAAATTGAGCCGTATGGAAAGAAAAAGATTCAGCGTGTTGTTCTTCATCAAGCGTAGCAAACTGTTAAAAAACGGGGAAGCACCCGTGCGTGTGCGTGTCACTTATGACCGCCTATACGTGGAACTTCAACTAAAGCGGAGTGTAAAAGTCCCACTTTGGTCGCAGGAAAAAGAGAAGTCGACAGGCAAAGACCGAAACTCCGTAGAACTTAACCATTACATTGACGCCCTGCGTGTGAAATTCTATCAGATTTACCAAGACTTGGAACTGGAGGGAAAGATTATCTCCGCACGTGCCATAGTGAACCGCTATCAGGGAAAGGACGAAACTTTCAAGACATTGTATAATGTATTCAAGGAACATAATGACAACTGCCGGAAGCTAATCGGGACAGACTATGCCGACATCACCGTAAGACGTTACGACAATTGCCTTAAATACCTCATGGAACTGGTTAAACGGGATTACAAGGTAGATGATATGTTACTGCGTGAGGTAAACGGGGAACTGGTACGCAAATTCGATTTATACCTAAAGACGGAGAAGCATTGCGCACAGAATACCGTTATCCGGTACATGAAATGTTTTAAGAAAGTGATAAACCTTGCCATTGCCAACGAGTGGCTGAGAAAGAACCCGTTTGCAGGAATCAAGTTTCACGAGGTGGAGGTAAACAAACAGTTCCTAAGCCAAGCCGAGATAAACCGGATATGGCAGAAAGAGTTCAGGATTGAACGGCTGGAACTGGTACGGGATGTTTTTATCTTCTGCGTATATACCGGGCTGGCATTCATAGACGTGTATAACTTACGCCCCGAACACGTTTCAGAGGACAGCAACGGCAACCTGTGGATAGTGAAACCCCGTGAAAAGACAAACAACCTCTGTAACATCCCGCTTTTGAGCATTCCCAAACAGATACTTGAAAAGTATAAGGATAACCCCTACTGCATGGATAAAGGAACTTTGTTGCCCGTTCCCTGCAATCAGAAGATGAACAGCTACCTGAAAGAGATTGCCGACCTTTGCGGTATTAAAAAGAACCTGACCACGCACACAGCCCGGCACAGTTTCGCTTCGGTTATTGCGCTGGCTAACAACGTGTCACTGCCGAACGTGGCTAAAATGCTGGGGCATTCATCCACCCGAATGACGCAGCACTACGCAAAGGTATTAGACCAAACGATACTAAGGGATATGCAATACGTAGAGAGAAAAATATCATTTTTCAGCAACTTTAATGCTGAATTGTAAACTTTTAAAAGGAAAAAGGCCTATATTTGCATTTAAAGTAATCGTTATAACAGCCATGAACAGAATCATAGAAAACTTAAAAGTAAATAATCCTGCGATATATCAAATATTGCAAGAGCAAGAAAAACAAAAATGGGAAATAACTAGTGGAACTCGTTATAAAACCGTCAGTGACACTGTTTCTGCAAATTCTTCAATTGAATATAACATTAAATCTAAACCGAATCAATTATGCCAACATGGAGTGAAATATTAACAGAATTAAAAGTCGAAAGTGCCCAAGGGAATTCTGCTCCTTTTGATTTTATTCGACGCAAATACCTTTCTGAACTATCTAAATATACAAACAGAAATATTATTTTGTACGCAACTGCTTTTACCCAAAAAGGTGGAGCTCCCGAATTACTTTCGGTAACAGAGGAAGATGTGCAAGGAATGATGGAAGTTTCATACGGACTTGAAAAAAAGCCTGTAGATTTAATTATACACAGTCCGGGAGGTTCTCCCGAAGCAGCAGAAGGTATTGTCGAATATTTGCATGCTCAATTTCCTGAAGTAAGAGTTATTATTCCCCAAATAGCAATGTCTGCTGCCACAATGATTGCATGTTCAGGAGCTAGTATTGTCATGGGAAAACATTCTAATATAGGTCCCGTAGACCCACAGTTGATTATTAATAGTCCTAACGGTCCCACAAGTAATCCAGCAAAAGCAATAATTGACCAATTCTATAAAGCATTACAAGAAGTAAACGAACCCAATAAACAAGCATGGGCTATATTACTTAATCAATATGGTCCTTCTGTCATTACACAATGTGAAAATTATATCAAAATGTCTGAAAACTTAATTAGAGATTGGCTTAATAGATTCATGTTCAAAACAGAAGCTCCAGATGTCAAAGCTCCTATTATAGAGAATATAGCATCTTTTTTGGCTAATCACGATAACTTTAAAAGTCATGGTCGCCATATATCCCGTGAAAAAGCAGAATCAAAAGGGTTAAAAATAGAATATCTTGAAAAAGACTCTCAATTACAAGATTTAGTTCTGTCTGTGTTTCATGCTACAACTCATACATTTTCATCAACACCTGCAATGAAAATTATAGAGAATCAAAATGGGAAAGCATTCATAAAAATTCAAAATTAACAAGATATTGAAAAGACTATCCGCATAAACATGAAGAAGCCAGCAACATAGTTTTCAAGAAACCATGATTGCTGGCTTTTAATTAATCAAACAATAAATACAGAAAACAAGATTTCACGTTTTCAAGATTTCATTTTCTGTAATACCTTTCCAGCAGGTCTAAAATCTCGCTTTCCCGGTAGATGATTTTTCCCGGAAGCTGCACATATCCCAGCAGTCCCGTGTCCCTGTAATCCTGCAACGTTCGTTTGCTGATGCAAAGCCGTCTGCACACTTCCTCGCCCGTCAAGTAGTGTTCACCGTTCAATACCGGGCGATAGTTCATTACCACGTACTCCACGTTTTCCAGCACCCTGTCAAGGGAGGAAAACAGTACCAGCGTGGTTTCGGAATCTTTCGTTATCAAATCCATACGCCTACTTTTTAGAATTGTCCCTTACTTGGCTAAGCAGAAATGTTTCCACGTCCGAAGCCTTATAGTAAATCTTATTGTTAATCTGCGAATAAGGCAGTTTCCCCGTGTCACGGTAGGTCTGCATCGTCCGGGCTGAAACATTCAGCAAACGGCAGGTCTCGCAGTTATCCAGCCATTTGTCACGCTTCCTGCGTAAAGGCACACAGAGCGCATCCACACGCCCCACAAAATTTTCAAACCTCTGTTTCCAAAATTCAAAAGTTTTCTTTTCAATCGTCACTATTTCCATAACCGATATATTTATTATTATCAATACTCCGTTTTTCTTCACTGGTGCAAATATATAAGACTGAATGACAGGTTGTTTCTTTCTGTCCGCAAATGACCTTGCGTGTCCAAAAATGTCCACCACTGCCCCAAACGAGCAGGAAAGAAACAATAAGAGAACAGAAATCCCGGTTTCCCCCACTTACTTATTAAGTAAGGTAATGAACACAAAGCCGTTTTCTATTTACCGACATTAATTTGGTGCAGAGCGCAGCAAAGCGATTCCAAACGGCTGACGCTTTGTTTTTTACCGATTTTTCTTATTTTATTTGTGGTGCTAATTCAAAAAACAAGCACCTATGAATAATCCTTTCGAAGAAATTTTCAAACGGCTGGAGAACATCGAAAAGATGATTGCCCCGGTCATGGGCGCACAGCCCGAAGAACGGCAGGACGGAAAAGAGCCTGTGTTAGTCAAAATATCCGTTGCCAGCGGCATAACCGGGTATTCGGTCAATTACCTGTATCATTTAGCCAGCAAGGGACTGATACCCTGCGTCAAGCGTGGGCGTACCCTGCGTTTCGACATGGAGGAACTCAAAAAGTGGATGCAGCAGCAGTATGTCCCAGCTTCTAACAGACTTCCCGATGAAAAAGAAAAGAGGTGATGAAACACGGCATATCGAGGGCTGGCAGTCGAAGAACGAGCGCATCGAAAGCCTGTTGAACGTCCTGTACGATTTCCGGTTCAACACCGTAAAGAGCCGGACGGAATACCGGGCTGCGGGTTCTTCGGACTTGTACCAGCCCGTTACAAAATTCGCCCTGAACACTTTCAGGCGCAGGCTGGACGCAACGGCTGACATAGCCACCTCAACCGACAACATACGCATGATACTGGAAAGCGACTTCGCAAGAAAGGCTCACCCCATACAGGAGTATTTCAACGCCCTGCCCTTACTTAATCCTGCCGAACACGGGCATATCGGCAGGCTTCTGAACACGGTACAGGTAGCCAACCCCGGCAAATGGGAGGAATATTTCACGAAATGGCTTATCGGTGTGGTAGCCAACGCGATGAACGACACGGGGTGTCAGAACCATACTTGTTTGGTACTGACCGGGGACAGGCAGGGACAATTCAAATCGTGGTGGCTGGACAACCTTTGCCCGACACCGCTTAAGAACTACCTGTTCACCGGGAAGATAGACCCGCAGGGCAAAGATATCCTGACACTGATAGCCGAATACCTATTCATCAACATTGACGACCAGCTAAAGGAACTCAACAAGCAGAACGAGAACGCATTGAAGAATCTTATCACCACTCCGGCGGTGAAGTACCGCAGACCGTATGATATTTACATCGAGGAATACCCGCACCTCGCCAGCTTCATGGCTTCGGTGAACGGCAACGAGTTCCTGACCGACCCGACAGGCAGCAGGCGTTTTTTGCCGTTCGAGGTGCTGCACATAGACAAGCCCACGGCAGAAAGCATCCGCATGGATAACGTCTATTCCGAAATCATGTACTTGTACCGTCAGGGCGTGCGCTACTGGTTCAATGATGCGGAGATTGAAGAACTGCACCTGACAAATGCGGAATTTGAGGTACAGACAATCGAGTTTGAGATGCTGACACAATACTTTGAGAAGCCGACAGAGGAGGAAGAAGCCCTGTTCTTCATGACAACGGCACAGGTACTCGCATACCTGCGTAATATATCCCCCGTCCAGCTATCCGAAAAAAGGCTGGGCGAATCATTGCGGAAAATCGGTTTCAAGCGGGTACAGAAGCGCATCAACAACAACCATTATCCGGTATATGGGTACAGGATAAAGCCCGTTCCGGCTTCCCGTACAGGGGATGATTACGGGTAGAACCGGAATGTAGTAGCTTCTACATATTGTCTGATATACACATAATGATTTAATAAACAACAGTTTACCAATTATGTAGTATGAAGTAAGATAGAATCCCAAACTTTTGGAAAATCCGGGAAAAAGAAAAAACGGCAATATAATATATAGAATATATTTATTCCTTTTTTAAAGGATAAATAATTACTATGTTACTACATGTACTACAATCCGTTGAAAAAGAAAAAGATAGATGTAGTAGTGTCCCGTACTTCTTCTTACTCGCTTCTTGCTTCATTATTACTATCGTTAAATAAAAAAATAAAGATTATGACCTACAAGGAAGCCAACAATATCAGTATCAAAGATTACCTGAACTCTTTGGGAATCCAGCCAGCCAAGGAAAAGGGAAGCTACGGGATGTACCGCAGCCCCTTACGGGAGGACAACACGCCAAGTTTCAAGGTGGATTATAACGCCAATTTATGGTGTGACTACGGAACTGGTGAGGGCGGGACGCTCATCGACCTTGTAATGAAGCAACACCAGTGCAACGCCTACGGTGCTATCTGCCGACTGGAACAGGGCGACACCGCCTCTTTTTCCTTTCACGGGAAAGAACTGCCCGAAAGGGACACGAAAAGGCAGGCAGCCAGCCCGATAGAGATACGCAGAATACAGCCGTTACAGAATCCGGCACTCATACGCTATTTGCAGGAAAGGGGGATTTCCCCCGGAACGGCATCCCCATACGTGCAGGAAATGTATTACCGCATCGGTGGCAAGCCTTATTTTGCGCTGGCGTTCAGGAATGATTCAGGAGGTTACGAGCTTCGCAATCCCCGTTTCAAGGGCAGCACATCGAAAGACATCACCCATATACGGCAGCAGGGAGAGCCGAGAGATACCTGTTTCGTGTTCGAGGGCTTTTTGGATTTCCTCTCATTCCTCACTATCCGGCAACAGAAAAGCCCGGATATACCCTGCACCGACTGGCAGGACTACGTTATCCTGAACTCCACCGCCAACACGGATAAAGCCTTATATCCGCTGGCTGGTTACGGGCATATACATTGTATGCTTGACAATGACGAAGCCGGGAGGAAAGCGGTTGAAGCCATAAGGCAGGAATACAAATGGCGTGTACGTGACGCATCACACCTGTACAGCGGTCACAATGACCTGAACGACTATCTGCGTAGCCTTAAAGTGAAGCAATCCCAAGATTTGACAGTTACCGACAAGCCCCAGCCGGAGCATGATAACAGACAAAATCCGGGTGAAAAAAGAAAGAGAGGGCTAAGGATGTGACCTGCAAGGCTGGCGGCATGAACCGACGGCAGGCTGTGTGATTAGGGAGAGCAAGGTTATGTTTCGGTAGACCGAAACACCTTGCTTTGCTTGACAGCAAAGAAAATTTCTCCCGTTGGTCGCAATTTTTAAGATACCACCTAAAAGTAAAAACGTATGACAGGGATAAGGAACAAACCGGGAGGTCGCCCGGCAAAAAGCCGGATAGACAAGCAGAACCGGGTAGTCAGCACGAAGTTGACCGAGTTACAGTTCTACGCAATCAGGAAGCGAGCCACCGAAGCCGGGCTGCGTGTCAGCGAGTACGTCCGGCAGGCGGTCGTTTCGGCAGAGGTAACGCCCCGGCTGAACAGGCAGGATGCGGACACTATCCGCAAGCTGGCGGGCGAAGCCAACAACATCAACCAGCTGGCGCACCGGGCGAATGCCGGAGGGTTTGCACTGGTAGCGGTGGAACTGGTGAAACTCAAGAACAGGATTGTTGAAATCATAAACCAACTGTCGGATGATTGGAAAAATAAGAAAGGGAAGCGGATTTAAAGGCTGCGTGAACTATGTACTCGGCAAGGAACAGGCAGCCTTGCTTCATGCGGAGGGAATATTAGCCGAAAGCAACCGGGACATCATACGCAGTTTCATACTGCAAGCCGGGATGAACCCCGACCTGAAAAAGCCAGTCGGACATATTGCGCTAAGCTATTCCCCGGTGGACGCACCCAAGCTGACAGACGGGAAAATGATACAGCTTGCGCAGGAGTACATGCGTGAAATGAAAATCACCGATACGCAGTACATCATCGTGCGCCACCAAGACCGGGAACATCCGCACGTACATATCGTGTTCAACCGTATAGACAACAACGGCAAGACCATTTCGGACAGGAACGACATGTACCGCAACGAGCAGGTATGCAAGAAGCTGAAAGCCAAACACGGGCTTTATTTCGCTAAAGGCAAGGAGCATGTAAAACAGCACCGTTTGAGAGAGCCGGACAAATCCAAATACGAGATTTACAATGCCGTAAAGGATGAAATCGGGAAATCAAGGAACTGGCGGCAGTTACAAACCCGGCTGGCAGAAAAGGGTATCGGGATTCATTTCAAGCACAGGGGACAGACTGGCGAAGTGCAGGGCATATCTTTTTCCATAGGTGAATACACGTTCAAGGGTTCGGAGATAGACCGCAGTTTCAGTTTCTCCAAACTGGATAAATGTTTCGGGGATGCGGGGCTGAACACTGCCGGAAACAACCGACAGACGGTTTCCGCACCTGTTCAGGAGCTATCGCAGACACTGGGCAAAGCCGACAGTCCGTTACTGACAGGCTTGGGCGGTCTGTTCTCCGCCCCGTCCTCTCCGGCTGATGAAACACCCGACAATCCCGGTGAAAGAAAAAAGAAGAAAAAGAAACGACACTTAAAATTATAGGAACATGGAAAATAACTTAATTTTGGAGGGACTTCTCTCTATGGTTACGGAACTGAAAGAACGGCAGGAGAAGCAGGTAACGCCAGCCAGCCGGGAGGAAACGATTAACCGACTGGACGTTATCGAACAGCGCATTTCGGAAATGCAGGGCAAATCCGGCATTCCTGAAAACATGGTGCAGGAGATTCTAAACCAAATCGGCAGTATCAGAAAAGGTCAGTCCGAGAACCAAAAACAAGACCTTGAAGATATAAAGGGGCTTATCGTGACCTCGCACCGATATTTCAAGGAGCGGTTAAAGGTGTTGTTCCCGGCTGATGATACACCAGCCGGAGAAATAACGCCCGTTTCATGGTACGGCAAACTGATATATCGGGTAACTCCCTACCTGAAACCCAAGTTTTTTCTTCTTTCAGCAGGTTTTATTATCTGTATCATTTCGCTAATCTTGAATATTCGTTTTACGGAACGGATGCAACGGTTACAGGACAACGATATAAAATACCGCTATATCCTGATGAAAGGAAAGGCAGACGGCAGCAGCCTTGATTTGCTGGAAACGAAGTTCAGCCGGGAACGGGACAACGCTTTCATCCGAAGCCTGACCAATTCGGTGAAAGGCTTTGAATACCGCAGCAGGAAACAGGCGGAAGCGTTGGAACGGGCAAGGCTGTTGAACGAACAAGCCGAGCAGCTAAAGGAGGAAGCCGACAAATTAGGCAAGCCATAAAACAAAAGCAAAGCCGGAGCAGAACCGCCCCGGCTTTCTAATTCACTTCTTTTTCTTCGTGCAGTGTTCTTTCTCGAACTGGCGCAACGTGGTAACGCTGAACCGCTCCTTGATGAACTCCCGGACATCGGAAGCCTTATAGTACACTTTTCCGCTGATTGTGAAATACGGCAGCGCACCGATAGCCCGGTAGCGTTGCAGGGTCTTGATACTCACCTTGAAGAGCAGGCACAAGTCCTGATTATCCAGCAGGTTGTCATCTTCGGGCAGCACCCTGTCGGCATTGCGCAGTACCCGTACATCCTTGCAGAGTTCTTCCAATTTGGCGTACAGCTTCTGCATCCATACGCTGAAATCGTCATTGTCTATATACATGATTGCTTCATTTTTCTGATTATACATTATGGTCTGTCAATCGATTGATGAAGCAAAGTTCAGAAAACGGACGCAAAGAAATTACGGGGGAGCTAATGGAATCCCCTATAAATAAATCGTAAGCCGTTGGTTATCTGTACCCTTTCTTGTCATGTTCCTTGCGAATAAGCTCTGCCAGTCCATTAAGAAACTCTGTCAGCTTGCCCGGCTTTCGTTTTATCACGTCCTCATGCTTTTGGTAACAATCACCTATCTTGATATTGAAAAGCCATTCAAAGGCTTTCGTCAAGTCCACTAAATAAACAGGCTTGCCATTTTGATACACAATCTTTTGGGAAAGGAACAGCCCGCTAACTATTTCCATGATATTGATAAGAGTGGTTCTGTCAGCGAGATATAGAGGGGAAAGGGCTTGTTTGTTGGTGCGTTGCTGCAACTGTTCCGGGTACTTGATACGCCATTCGATTAGGCGTATTTCGGTATTCAGTAACCCTATCGCTTCATCAATTAGATGCAAATAGGATATTTTTTTCCTGCTCAAACCATACACGGTATGATTTAAGACGATACAAACCAAAAGAGAAATAGCGGAGTAAAATGCTATAATCTTGTTCTGTGATACTGAAATCGGCTACATGGGTCGCCAATTCTTCGATAGCTTCTGCAAATTCAGATGCAGACACTTTACGTTGTGAGCATTCCGACAATAAGCGGAAAAATCTTTGGTCGAATATTTTTTTCATTTAGTCGATTAAAAATACTATTTGACAGCAATCAAATAGAAATGTTATTGATAATATTTTTAACTTCATATTTTAAAGAATCTGGTCTTATTATAGTTGCACTATCTGCAAAAGACAGATACCAATGTGCAAACTTACTGATTGAAAATGTTAGAAAATGAAGCTCAAACATATCCCCTATCTCTTTCTCAGATGTTAATCCGTAATAATATTTATCATCATTCATTATGGAGGTTTTATTCTTTTCTATTCTTATAACGATTTCATGTAATTTTTCTTTATCATAAAACTCGCGTATGAATTTTTCCAAAGGAGGATGTTCCCGTGATTGTAATTCATTAAGAATGTGCATTTTTTGAATTCTATCTATCCGAAATGTAAGATAGATTTCTTTGGGAAGATAAAAGCCTATTAGATACCAGTTAGTTCTCGAAAAGAAAATTCCAACAGCTTCAATCTTTCGTTCTGAAACACTTAACGCATTACTTCCCAAATAAGATATTTCAATAATTCTTTTTTGGTATATACTTTGTAAAATAAGTAAAAGAATATCAGGTTTATAGGTAGATGATTTATAAGTATCCAATACAGACATGCACTTTTCCATTGTTTCTAACATATTTTTGTCTGCAAAACGCATGACAGACCTAATCTTTTCTATTCCAGACTTATAATGTTCGTTGCTATTTGAATCAGTTAGTTCATGTACTAATTTCTCTGCAATCAAAAAGGACAAAGCCTCTTTTTGAGTAAACATTAGAGGAGATAATTTGAATCCTTCTGCAAGTGAATAACCAATACCGGGATTTCCTATGATAGGAATGCCTGCCTCTTCCAATGTTCTTATATCTCGATATACAGTGCGAATGCTTATATTAAAACGTTCTGAAATTTGCTGTGCTTTCACTAACGAGTACGATTGTAACTGAATCAATATAGCAGAAATACGGTCTATTCTATTCATTTTGCATCTTTAATTTGAATATTTGAATCTTCAATAATAACAGCTTGTTTATTACTTATAGGAATAAGCTGCAACTTCTCATTATATAGTTGAACTATCTTTTCACCTTTTTTCTTGAATGGAAAATTTCCATAATGGGGAATCGTATAAAAATCGACCAAATCTAAAGAAGTACAGTCTTTCAATTCAGGAGCCTTTTCTATTGGATCAAAATTCACACTTCTCATATATTCTGCATCGGGAGAGGCTATTATTGCTCCGGCAGATTCCCCAATATACAGTTTACCCAATTTCACTTGTTTAGATATAATTTTATCAACACCTTTTCTTTTTAACTCTTGCAAAAGGAAAAATGTATTTCCACCTGTTATGTAGATATAATCGCATTTATGTAATATAGAAGATATTTCCTCTTTGGGCAGTTGGGTAATCTCGACTTCTTCAACAATCATTCCTGCTTCTTCTAAAGCCTTTTTCCCCTTTTTTACATAGAATCGTATTGGTTCTGTAAGGCTTGCAGTTGGTATAAAAGCTATAATTTTCCCTTGCAAATCTTCTTTGGCACAATCGACAAATAGATTAGCAACATCAGCAAATGATGAGCATAAAAATAATCTTTTCATATTCTATAATATTAAGTTGAATACTTTTTGATACAAAGATAGCGTCTTCTATGACAGCCCTATGTCAGTAAGTCTAATATTGAAGAGTTTTTTTCATCAAAACAATCCATTATTGAAATTTACCCTATTTGTAATGTGGCTGCACGTTTCGAAACCAGTGGGGTTTATGTAGTTATACATATTACTCGATAAAAATACTCCTTTACGATTCAATCTATTGGGAAAATTGATACCTGACATTTCGACTAAAGTTCTTTCTATATACTTCATGGATATTGAAAACCTTCCGTCACATAGCCTGCAATTCTTCTTAATGATACAGAGAAAAATCCTCAAAACAACTCCTAAAAGAATACTGAACAAAATTCAAACAGACTTTTAGCAGTAAATACAAAAAAAGTTCTTGGAAATATTGATAATTCCAAATAAATATCTACCTTTGCACGCAGAAATCGAACCTAAGACACAAACTTGTGTTGAACGGTGCAAAGTTGTGAAAACCTTATTCAAGGGACTAACATCGTAATAAAGATATAACTTATTGAGAAATAGTGCTATACAAGCCGACTTTCGGTTGCTGGTGGCACCACTTAAAATCCTGATTCTCAAAAGAGTCAGGATTTTTTATTTTTCTACCAATATGCCACTCCAAGCCGGAAAAGTTAAAAAAGCATGTGAACTTTCTCAGTAACAAGCCTATTAAAAGTAGAGAGTAAATTCAGTTATAGCCAAACAACAAGACAAAAGCACGAAGTTGTTTCGTAATTAATTCACTCTCACATGCACATTTCTTCAGCATCCTCTTTTTTATTTCCAATTAATATCTAACTTTGTAAAAACCTCTAAACGAAGTAATATATGAAGAAATTATTCTCTACACTGATGGTAATTGCCTGTCTGGCACTTGCCATTCCGGCGCAAGCCCAAATAAAATTTGGAGTAAAAGGTGGTTTGAATGTTTCCAAACTACATCTTTCTGAAGAAACATTCAAGTCAGACAACAGAACCGGCTTCTTTATCGGTCCGACAGCAGAATTCACCCTGCCACTTTTAGGATTAGGTATCGACGCCTCTGCAATGTATAACCAATTTGGCGTAGATTCTGAAGAAGGAACGTCAACCAAGAAAAGTATAGAAATTCCTATCAATCTGAGATGGACTGTCGGATTCAGCAGCCTGGTAGGTGCGTACGTAGCTGTAGGTCCTCAGTTCGGATTCAATGTAGGCGACCGCTGGTTTGACAATGTATGTGAATTCAAGAAAAACACGACCAGCTTCAATGTCGGTGCCGGCTTGAAACTTCTTGGCCATTTGCAGGTAGGAGCCAACTATAACTTTGCATTAAAAGACAATGGAAAGATACATAGCGGCGACCCGGATGATTTAACTACTATCGGTTTCAAACAGAACACATGGCAGGTTTCTGTAGCTTATCTGTTCTAAAGAAAGATACATAGAGAACCATAAAAAACCTCCTTTCAGGTGACACTAGATATTCACTTGAAAGGAGGTTTCCTTTTTGTATTATATAAACCGTTTATCGTTATCGCAAGGATACACCACTCCCCATTCCCGGCGAAGGGCATCCATCTGCTGCATGATACGAAGTGTCTCGGCATGCGGCATGTAAGGCGATTCCAGCCAGCCTTTTTCAATTGCTTCCAGTGAAGCGTACACCTGATACTCATAGCCTGTAATCTGTTGCGGAGCATCGTACACGGCTACAGTCTGATAATTCGTATCCAGCACTTTGACCGATTGCGGATTATTGATGTTTTCCACTATCAAATGGCCTTTATCTCCCGAAATGATACCCATGCGGTCGGTAGCGGCATGAATGCTTGCCTGCAAGGCAGCCATCTTGCCATCCTCAAACAGCAACGTAATATTTTCCTGTGCATCCACTCCCGTATCCGTTTTCTGACAGACGGAATGCACGGAAGCTACTTCCTTTCCGAAATACATGGCAGCAAAGTTGAGCAGGTACACACCCAAATCGAGCAAGGCGCCTCCCGCCAGTTCCGGACGCAAGATACGTTCTTTATCGTCAATCACATACCCCAGGTTGGCCGACAGGATATGGGGCGTGCCTATCACTCCTTCTTCTAACAGCTCACGAATCTTCAATGAAAGTGGCATGTAACGGGTCCAGATGGCTTCGGTCAGGAATACTTTCTTTTCTTCAGCCAGTTTCAGCAAATCGGCAGCCTGACGGGCGTTGGCCGTAAAAGTCTTCTCACACAGCACCGGTTTTCCCTTCTCAATACACAAGCGGGCATTGTCATAATGCATGGCATGAGGAGTGGCAATATAAATCAAATCCACTTCCGGATCGGAGGCCAGTTCTTCATAACTTCCGTAAGCTTTCGTAAACTGCCATTTCCCGGCAAAGGCCTTCGCCTTTTCTTCCGTACGCGAAGCCACGGCATAACGTTTCACTCCTTTCATCCCTCCAAGCGTGGCCGCCATTTTTTCCGCAATGCCACCACATCCGATAATTCCGATATTGTAAATTTTCATTTTGAATTAAAGATTAAAAACAGCGATACAAATCTATAAAAGTTTCAGGAGGGAACCACCTATGTGAGGGGCTTTTTATACCTTTGCAATATGAAAAAATTCGTGGATGTCATAGTACCCCTGCCTATTGCCAGCCAGTACACGTATTCGCTTCCGGAAGGTATGGAGGCGAGCATACAGCCTGGCTGCCGGGTCATCGTACCTTTCGGTCCTAAAAAATTTTATACGGGCATTGTCACCAAGGTACACGAAACGGCTCCGGAGGCGTATGAAACCAAAGACATCTCGGAAGTGCTCGATTCACGTCCGGTTTTGTTAGGACAGCAGTTTTCTTTCTGGAAATGGCTGGCCGACTATTACCTCTGCACATTGGGAGACGTGTACAAGGCAGCCCTTCCTTCGGGTATGAAACTGGAAAGCGAAACATTGGTGGAATACAATCCGGACTTTGTGGCCTCGGAACCGCTCCCTCCTCGGGAACAGCGTATTCTGGACTTGCTCAGTGCCGACCCGGAGCAATGCGTCACCCAACTGGAGAAGGCCAGCGGCATGAAGAATTTGTTGCCGGTCATCAAGTCGCTGCTGGAGAAAGAGGCCATCTGCATCAAGGAAGAAATCAAGCGAAGCTACAAACCGCGTACGGAAGTACGGGTACGACTGACAGAAGCGTTGCAGAACGAACATCACCTGCACATTCAGTTTGATTTACTGGCACGGGCTCCCAAGCAGCAGGCCATCCTGATGAAATACCTTGAATTGTCGGGATGGAACACCGAAGGGGAAAATATCCGGGAAGTCAGCAAGAAGGAGTTGCTCGATGCCTCCGGACAGACGCAATCCGTCTTCAAGAACTTAGTAGACAAACAGATACTGGAGACGTACCTGCATGAGATTGGCCGACTTACGGGAGACCACGCGGAAACGGTTCCGCTACACACCCTGAGCCCCGCACAGCAACGGACTTTTTATGAAACTCTGACTTCCTTCCAGACTAAGAACGTATGCCTGCTCCATGGCGTAACGGCCAGCGGAAAGACAGAAATCTATATCCATCTGATAGAAGAAGTGCTGAAAGCCGGAAAGCAGGTACTCTACCTTCTTCCGGAAATTGCCCTGACGACCCAAATTACCGAACGGTTACGAAGGGTATTCGGCAAGCGCTTAGGAGTATATCACTCTAAGTTTCCGGATGCAGAACGGGTGGAAATCTGGCAAAAGCAACTGACCGAACAAGGTTACGACGTGATATTGGGAGTCCGTTCCTCGGTATTCCTTCCGTTCCGGCGACTGGGACTGGTCATCGTGGACGAGGAACATGAAACGAGCTACAAGCAGCAGGACCCTGCCCCACGCTATCATGCACGGAATGCCGCCATCATGCTGGCTTCCATGTACGGGGCCAAAACCCTGTTAGGTACAGCCACTCCCAGCCTGGAGAGTTATTACCATGCCCGAAACGGGAAATATGGTCTGGTGGAACTGACCGAACGCCATCAGCAGATTCAGTTGCCACACATTGAGTTAGTGGACATCAAGGAACTGGCCCGTAAGAAACGGATGACGGCACAGTTCTCTCCACTTTTATTACAGAAAATACGGGAAGCACTGGAGCAGAAAGAACAAGTCATCTTGTTCCAGAACCGACGGGGTTTTGCTCCGATGATTGAATGCCGCACCTGCGGATGGGTACCGCGTTGCAAGAACTGCGATGTGAGTCTGACCTATCACAAAAGGCTTCACCAGCTGACGTGTCACTATTGCGGCTATACCTACGCTGTGCCTACAGCTTGTCCGGCTTGTGGAGGAGTGGAACTTATGAACCGCGGATTTGGCACGGAAAAAATTGAAGACGACATCAAGCAGATTTTTCCGGAAGCCAAAGTGGCCCGAATGGATTTGGATACCACCCGTACCCGTACGGCCTACGAGCTCATCATCAACGACTTTGAAGAGGGGAAGACGGATATTCTGATTGGTACGCAGATGATTTCCAAAGGACTGGACTTCGACCGGGTAAGCGTGGTAGGTATCCTGAATGCCGACTCGATGATGAATTATCCTGATTTCCGCTCGTACGAACGGGCGTTCCAGCTCATGGCACAAGTGGCCGGAAGAGCCGGACGAAAGAACAAGCAGGGACTGGTGGTGCTTCAGACGAAGTCGCCGGAGAATCCGCTCATTCATCAGATTATGGCCAACGATTATGCCCGTTTGTATCAGGAGCAGATGGAAGAACGCAGCCTGTTCAAATACCCTCCCTTCTACCGGCTGATTTATGTATATTTGAAGCACCGCAAGGAAGACATCCTGAATCAGGCAGCCGACCTGATGGCCGCTCACCTGCGACAAGGCATGGGCGAACGGATATTAGGTCCGGACAAACCACCCGTGGCACGGATACAATCGCTTTTCATCCGGAAGATTGTCATCAAGATAGAGCAGGAAGCTTCCATGAGCAAGGTACGCCGCTACCTGACGCAGGTACAACGCACCCTCATAGAGGATGAGCGCTTCCGCTCACTGATGGTATATTATGATGTAGACCCTACCTAAACCCTATACACATGAAGATAGAATTAGATGTACATACGCACACTATTGCCAGCGGACATGCTTTCAGTAGTCTGCAGGAAATGGCACGGGCAGCCGCCGACAAAGGCCTGAAAATACTCGGCATCACGGAGCATACACCGGGTATTCCCGGAAGCTGTCACCTGATTTACTTCCGCAACCTGCACGTGGTACCGCGGCAGATGTACGGCATCGAACTCCTGCTTGGGGCGGAAATCAATATCCTCGACACGCAAGGCACGCTCGACCTGGATGAATTCCACATGAACTTGCTGGATTTGCGAATCGCAGGTATCCATTCCTTGTGCTACACGCCGGGCACTCCCGAAGAAAATACACAAGGGATGATTAAGGCCATCGAGAATCCTTACACGCACATCATCAGCCATCCGGGTGACGGTACGGCCAAGCTGCTTTTTGAACCGATTGTGCAGGCCGCAAAAACCCATCACACCCTGCTGGAAATCAACAATAGCTCCTTGAAGCCTTGCCGCAACAAAGTGGAGGCAAGGCCCAACAACTTAGAGATACTCCGTCTCTGCAAGCAATATGAGGTGCCCGTCATTTTGGGAAGCGATGCACACATCTCATTCGACATTGCGACTTACGACCATGCCCTGGAGCTGGTCAAGGAAACCGAGTTTCCCGAAAGCCTCATCCTGAATACGGATGTAGCACGTTTTAAACAGTATTTACACCTTGATAAATGATGAAACAAAGAATACTTTTCGTTTGTCTCGGCAACATCTGCCGTTCCTCTTCTGCCGAAGAAATCATGCGTACGCTGGTGCGCCGGGCAGGAAGAGAAAAAGAGTTTGAAATTGATTCCGCAGGCATCAGCGGTTTTCACGAAGGAGAACTGCCCGATGAACGTATGCGGGCTCACGCCAGCCGCAGAGGCTACCAGCTGACCCACCGCTCGCGTCCGGTGCGCACGGAAGATTTCTATCACTTCGACTGGATTTTAGGTATGGACGACCGCAATATCGATGCCCTGCGCGACAAAGCACCCGACGTGGAAAGTGAACAGAAGATTCACCGCATGACTGATTTCTGCCGTACCAAGGTAATCGACTACGTGCCTGACCCCTATTATGGAGGCGCTCAAGGCTTCGAGAATGTGCTCGACATACTGGAAGATGCGTGTGAAGGACTGTTGGCGCATCTGTTCGACGAAAAGAAATAACTTGAAACTTATTAAACCCAATACCATGAGTCAAACCATTGCACCTTTTGCCCGTCCGCTATACGTGATGACAAAACCCGTAGGAGCAGTCTGCAACTTAGCTTGCGACTATTGCTACTACCTGGAAAAGGCAAATTTATACAAGGACATCTCCAAGCACGTGATGAGCGACGAGCTGTTAGAAAAATTTATCCGTGAATACATCGGCTCGCAGACCATGCCGCAGGTACTCTTTACCTGGCACGGCGGAGAAACACTGATGCGTCCGCTCAGCTTCTACAAGCGAGTAATGGAACTGCAACAGAAATATGCCGGGGGACGTACCATCGACAACTGTATCCAGACCAACGGTACCTTGTTGACAGATGAGTGGTGCGAATTCTTCAAAAAGAACAACTGGCTGGTAGGCGTGTCCATCGACGGACCACAGGAGTTTCACGATGAGTACCGCAAGAACCGTCAGGGACGCCCGTCGTTCACCAAGGTAATGCAAGGCATCTACTTGCTGAAAAAACACGGGGTAGAATGGAACGCCCTGGCCGTAGTGAATGACTTCAACGCAGACTATCCGCTGGACTTCTATCATTTCTTCAAGGAAATTGACTGCCACTACATCCAGTTTACCCCGATTGTAGAGCGTATCAGTCCCCATGCCGACGGCCGTCACCTGGCCAGTCCGTTACAGAAAGACGAAAAATTAGCCGATTTCTCCGTATCACCGGAACAATGGGGAAACTTCCTCTGCACCTTGTTTGACGAATGGGTACGCCAGGATGTAGGCAATTTCTTCATCCAGTTGTTCGACTCTACCCTGGCCAACTGGGTAGGTGCGCAGCCGGGCGTCTGCACCATGGCCAAGACTTGCGGACATGCCGGCGTCATGGAATTCAACGGTGACGTATATTCGTGCGACCACTTTGTATTTCCGGAATACAAGCTGGGCAACATTCATGAAAAAACACTGGTGGAAATGATGTACAGCGAACGCCAGATGAAGTTCGGACAAATGAAACAAGACTCCCTCCCCCGCCAGTGCAAGGAATGTGAATTCCTCTTTGCCTGCAACGGTGAATGCCCTAAAAACCGTTTCGCCCGCACAGCCGACGGTGAGCCGGGGCTGAACTACCTGTGCAAGGGATACCATCAGTTCTTCCAACACGTAGCCCCCTACATGGATTATATGAAAAAAGAACTACTGGCCGAACGTGCTCCGGCCAACATCATGGAAGCCATAAAAAAAGGAGAGCTCTAAAGCCCTCCTTTTTTTATAGTTGCCTGAATATATCACCTCAATCGTTTTTCAACAACACATTCTGAATGGCCTCCTTCAGGTTCTTCTTTGGCAAGGCTCCCTGTGCCATCTGCGGAGTTCCGTTCATCGGCACAAACAGAAGGGAAGGCACGCTGCGGATACCAAACAAGGCTGCCAGTTCTTCCTCTTCGTCTACATTCACCTTATAGATGTCTACCTGTCCGGCATATTCATCGGCCAGCTCATCCAATACCGGAGCCAGCATCTTGCACGGGCCACACCAAGTGGCATAAAAATCAATCAAGGCCGGACGCTCACCTAGGAATTTCCATTCGTTCGGATTCACTTCATAGTTTGCTACTCTTGTCAAAAAATCTGCTTTGGTTAAATGTACTGCACTCATATTCTTCTGTTTTTAAATTTTTACTTACTTTCCTTTGTTGCCTGATAAGGTTTCACAAAATCCTTATACAATGCTTTGTTCCCGGACGAGGTGCCACATCCTCCTGCCGCACAGCAGGACCAGTTCACCATAGCCATCAGCATCAACAACCCGCCCAATACTATCATCAGGGAGTCTGAGGCATAGATGCCATAAGCGGCAAACACTGCTCCCGAAAGGAGGCGTATCACCCGGAGAACATCCCAATTACGAAATAACCTTTTCATTGTCAACACCTTTTTTGTTTGTTTCTGATGCAAATGTAGATGGAAATGCGCAGGGGCACAACAGATTTTATTTATCTTTGTATTGATAAAATCTATTAAACCATGACATTACAACAGATGGAATATATCGTGGCACTGGACAAGTACCGCCACTTTGTGCTTGCAGCCGAGGCATGCGGCGTGACACAGCCTACCCTCAGTGCGATGATTCAAAAGCTGGAAGAGGAACTTGATGTCAAGATTTTCAACCGCGACCGGAAGAATATCACCCCTACCCGCATCGGCGAAAAAATCATCCGTCAGGCACAGATTGTGCTGAATGAAACCCAGTGCATAAAGGAAGTGGTAGCCGACGAAACAGACAGCATGAACGGTAACCTGCGTATCGGTATTCTGCCCACCATTGCTCCCTACCTCGTGCCCGACTTTATCCATCATTTCCGGAAAACCTACCCGCACGTAAGCCTGTTCATTGATGAAAAAGAAAACAAATCATTGCTCCAGGAGCTGCACTATGGCAATCTGGACATTATCCTGACCACCCCGCCGGAGGACTTGAACGGCCTGTTAGAGATTCCGGTCTATACCGAAAAGTTTGTGGCCTACTTTTCTGAAGCATGCGACCAAGCCAAAAGCTGTATCGCCAACGGTACCCTTCCTCCCGAACAAATGTGGATTCTGAAAGAAGGTCATTGTGTACCCAACGGTGGAATGAATTTCTGCAAGAACAAAGACATCGGCAATCACATCTATGAGGCCGGAAGCATCGAGACTCTCATAAAAATCGTGGATCGAAACGGTGGATATACCATCATCCCCGAGCTTCATATTGCGTCGCTAACCGAGAAACAGAAAGCCCATGTCCTGCCTCTTCAGGCAAATCCTCCGGCACAGCGCCATGTATCTATCCTTATCAAAGAAGACTTTATCCGCGAAAGAATGGTCAATGCGGTCATAGATACTCTTAAATCCATCATTCCCGCACCGATGCTGGAAAAGCGTCTGTCTTCACATTTCATCAGATTACGGTACTCAAAGAGTGAATAAATGACAATATGTCACAGAATAAGACTTTTTGTCTTTACAATTCAAACTTAAAGTGACAATTTATTACAACCTATTCCATCAGACAGCTAATATAGTTTGCAAAGGTTTAAAAATCGGCATAGAAGGTTTAAAATAAAGGTACTACATTAAAAATGGAAGTTACAACAACCTCCATTCAAGATTTGTGGTACACTGTTTGCAAAAGAGTAAGTGAACTTGAATTTCAAAAGGGTTCGGGTTCAGAAACAAAATTGATTAACAACTAAAAATAGGAGATTACAACTATGATGCCGACTAGAAAATATTACAATCAAAACTGGTTACCAAGTATCTTTAATGACTTCTTCGATAACAACTGGATGGAAAAAGCAAACGCTACCGCACCTGCAATCAATGTGGTGGAAAGCGACAAGGATTACAAAGTAGAAGTAGCCGTTCCGGGAATGACTAAAGAGGATTTCAATATCCACTTGGGTGATGAAAACGAACTGGTCATCTCCATGGAAAAGAAAGTTGAAAACGAAGACAAGGAAAACAAAAAATACTTACGACGTGAGTTCTCTTACACCAAGTTCCAACAGTCACTTTACTTGCCCGACAATGTCGATAAGGAAAAGATTACTGCCAATGTAGCAAATGGTGTATTGACTATTGAGCTGCCAAAGTATTCTCAGGAAGAAAAAGCAAAAATTAATCGTGTGATTGAAATACATTAATCATCACAAATAACGGAAAACTCTCGTCTGCATCCATTGTGGGCGAGAGTTTTTATTTTGGAACTAACTTAAAACGATTGATATATGGCATTTATTGATTACTATAAGATTTTGGGAGTAGACCGTAATGCCACTCAGGATGAAATCAAGCAGGCATACCGGAAGCTGGCCAAGAAATATCATCCTGACCTGAACAAGGATGACCCGTCGGCAGAAGGAAAGTTCCAGCAAGTGAATGAAGCCAACGAAGTATTGAGCGATCCGGAAAAGCGTAAGAAATACGACGAATATGGCGAACACTGGAAACATGCCGATGAGTTTAAACAGGAACGTGAGGCATACAGCAGGGCACAGCAACAGCACGGTGGCTCCGGCTACTGGTACTCCATGAACGACGGTGAATTTACGGAAGGATTTGGAGGAACAGGGGCAAGCGGCTTCTCCGACTTCTTCGAACAGCTTTTCGGCCACGGAAGAGGTGGACGAGGAGGATACCACACCATGTCGAGGGGACAGGATATAGAAGCACAGATGCACTTGTCGCTCAATGAAGCCTACGTCACCCACAAACAGACTTTCAGCATCAACGGTGAAAATATCCGTATCACTGTGCCGGCAGGCGTGGCCGACGGACAGACCATCCGTCTGAAAGGCTACGGCCAGAAAGCCATGAACAGAGGAGAAAACGGAGACTTGTACATCACCTTTGTCATCGATAAGGATGATACCTTCGAACGGAAGGGAGATGACCTCTATACCCACGTCAATATTGACTTGTACACTGCCGTGCTGGGTGGAGAAGTACAAGTGAAGACCATGGACGGAATGGTCAAACTGAAAGTAAAACCGGGTACACAGAACGACACGAAGGTCCGTTTGAGAGGAAAAGGATTCCCGGTGTACAAACAGACCGGCCAGTTCGGCGATATGATTGTATCGTACCACATCAATATCCCGACCTCCCTGACCGAAAAACAGAAGGACTTGTTCAACCAGCTGCGTGCTGCCAGCTGATAAGATATAAGTAACCCCGTAGGAGGTTTCTGCAAATGTAGAAACCTCACACGGGGTTTTGTGGATATGAATCTGCACGACAGAAATTTTTATTACATTCCACTTTCCTGCCGAAAAAATATCTGACTATTTATCATCAGCTGATTATTCTTCCTAAAAATTTCTGTTGCTTGCCTTTTTCTTTTTTTGCATCATATAATAGAAAATGCAGAACCTTTGCACTCCAGATTAATCCCAAAGATTATTGCCTACTGCGGACTGATTACCATCGTGGAAATTGAGATGGTGATTATTTTGACAAAGTATTTGGGGAGAAAGAAATAAATGAAGAATGATTCTATTTTATAATAATTTTTATTGATAAAGTATTATAATCGTCATGTTCTACAAACATTTACTATTACTAATTTTCTAATATTAAATTATTAACCATACCATAAAATAATGTATCTTAGTTATAGTTTATAAAATAGATGGATATGAAGAAGCTTACCAATGACAATATGAATTATATCGCATCTGGAAAATACATTACAAAAATGCAGCTCTTAGATGGTTCCTGCAGTTTGGATAATATTGCAGAAGATAAAAAAGGAAATCCATTACTTCATCGTGATGATACGGTAAGAGACAAGCAAATGCCTGTACACATGATGTACAAATACGGAGCACCGCTTATTTCGAAAGACGGATGCCGTGCTTATACATTCAACATTGAATACTGCACAGACGCGCCTTCTGAAGGTATCTATTATGGAGCATTCGGGGTAGTACTTAGAGGTACTATCGACGAACACAAAGAAAGTTTCGACCGAGAATGGGCTGTTATTCGCCCCATAGCCGCACAAGTACTTGGCAATACGTTTGACAATCCATACTTTAACATGCTTTTCCGGCAAACCGATAATGTGAATGACAATACTTATTGGCCATTCTGGATATCGTTGAGCGAAGACGAAGATATTGTAGAAGTGGCTTTCCGTGCAGTCAAGATTATCCGCAGGATTTACGAAACCTATTTTGCCGGCAAGATAGACTGGTACAATCCCATACCAAGGAAAAAAACAGTCAAGAAACCTTATTTCCCCTGTACAGAGAAAGCATTTGAGAATATCGGCGAGAATGGCAAAGCAGAAAATATCAAAGATGAAGTGCTTCGCTTCTTTGATTGGTGTCAGACAGAGCATCTGCTTAGCCGTAACTACTTGTACGAGATGGCATGGAGCATCAGCGAATCTCCTACAAGATTCGCCTTTCTGGTCGAAGCCTATTTTGGTGAACTCATGAAGCGAAAAATTTATAAAAAAAGATCCATACCTTGGAAAGCTATCGGCAACGTCCTGCTCAATCAGGACGGTTTACTTGTAGGCGAGGCAAATCTGAAAACCCTTATCAGCCAAATACGTGGTACAACGAAAAACCCAGGAAACAAGAAGAAAATACACGAGAATGAACAATACGCCAAAACAAAGCTGAAAAACTACTTTACGTAAAGTAGACATTCCATACCAACTATCTAATTTTACAGCAGATTAATAACCGGAGTGAAAAACAAAAGGTCTTACACTCCATAAATGACTGTAAATATGAAAAACAGATTTTTCAACCCCTTCGTAGGTTCAAACTACACAAAAGGTATCCGTGGCAAACGGATACTTGTAGTAGGATCCAGTTTTTACTGCGATCAACAGGCTTGCCCCTACTTCAACCGCTGTACGGATGTTGAACGCAAAGACTCATCAGAATTCGATACCATATGCCCGGCATATCAGGCTTGCGGTGCGACTCTTCACGATGAGCCATCCAATGCCATCAGTGATGCGCCACAAACATATCAGCGCTTTGCTTCCTATCTGAGCTCGATAGTGGGTAAACGTGAGTATGCCGATGTATGGAGTTACGTGGCATTTACCAACTACGTACAATTCTTTCTGCCTGCTAAAGCAGGTCATTACCGCGACACTAAACCATCTGATCTTTCAGAACGCGATTTTGAAGCCTTCAATGAAACTCTCCGCGAATTGCAACCACACATTGTAGTGATTTGGGGGTGTGTATTCAATTCAAGAGTGCGCGAACAGAATGCTTACCTGATAGATCGCTCAGAATTAGAACGTACAGAATGGTATATCTGCCATCTGCAAGTACCTGGCGTAAGCCATCCTATTGCTATAATCAATCCATATCATCCATCATCTCCTGCTTGGAACAATAAAAAGGTTGATTTTAATAGGTATTTCAGGGAAGTGCTAAAAGAATAATTAGAGGTGAATTTATATTGACATATCATCAGCATCCAAGAAAAAATATCAAATAAAGAATGCGAATGATATTCATAAAATGAGAATCAAACCAGCAAAAATATACTATAATATAAAAAGATAAGACTATGAATATGAAAGTTTATACATGTAAAAAATGCCACAAAACATTTACACAATTAAAAGGAGGTACAATCTGTCCTTATTGTGGCACATATAACCCTGATTACGCAACTATTGTAGAAAAAGGATTTAAGTTGTTAACCAAAATCATAACAAAGAAATAAACTATAAGATTATGTCAAGTGAAGTAACTATTTGGAATAAAGTTATGGGAGCAGCTCTATCTATGCCCGGAGTAAAAGTTGATAGAGACGATTTCTTGAAAAAAGAGCTCAAAAATTATTGTTCACCAGAACAACTAAATCTAGCAATATCGAACAGACCAATAAATGGGGTATCCAAAGAGATAATAGACAGAATTGCCAACGCATGTATAAATAGCCATACTACAAAGGTAACAACTATTTCTGCTGTAGCCGGTATTCCGGGAGGATTTGCAATGGCAGGAACCATCCCTGCAGATATGACCCAATATTATTGGCATGTTTTCGTTCTGGCTCAAAAGCTTGCGTATCTATATGGATTTCCAGATTTGAGAGATGAAAATGGGAATTTAACGGACACTGCTTCTGATATGTTAACACTATTTGTCGGGGTTATGATGGGAGCCTCTGCCGCTAACCAAGCAATCAAAGGTCTTGCTAAAGAATTTGCCAAACAAGTTGTTAAAAGGCTACCACAGAAAGCTTTAACTAAGACCATGTATTATCCGATTATTAAGCAAATAGCAAAATGGATTGGAGTAAAATTAACTAAAGACACTTTCGCAAAAGGACTTGGAAAAGTTATACCTATTTTAGGTGGTGTAATTTCAGGAGGCCTCACATTAGCAACATTTCGACCAAGTGCCAAAAGACTTCAACATAAATTACAAGAAGAAATGTTTGTGATAAATGAGAATTATCAGGAAAATCATAATAATGAAGAACAATATAGTACTTATGAGGATATATCAAATGAATCAATAAAAAAAGAAGAACAAATTACAAATAAGGAGATGCTATCTTTAATGATTCTTATAAATGCTGCCAAGATAGACCATAATTTTACAGAAAAGAAGAGAAGCTTTGTAGACAATGAGATTGAAAATTCATCTTTGTCAGAAGAAGAACAATTATTACTTGCAAGTTCATACAATACGGAACAATTATTTCAGGTTGATATTAATTTACTTAAAGACGATGACTCTTATTCTATTTCTCTTCTAAAGAAAATAATATACCTATATCAATTAGATGGAAAAATTAGTCTTGCAGAAAAAATCTATCTAAAAAAAATTGCAAGAGAACTGGAATATACGTCTGAAGATTTAAAAGATTTTTTTAATGAATAATTATTATGGAACAAACTTTTGAAAATATTCTCACTTCTTTATTGGAAGCTTATGAGAATAAGCCCGAACAGGATATAGATGTGTTGATTGAGAACAAGTGTCAAGAATGGAATTTGCCGGAAGAACAAATCAATCTACTGAAAGAAACAAATGGATTGATTGACTGTTTCAATGAACATGCCAACTCATTGGAAAAGGCCAAAGCTGACGGATGGTCACGTAAACGCTGGATGCTGAACGAGATGGATCGCATAACTGATGGACGTTCAGAAGAAGAGAAAGCACAAATCGCATCAGCAATCTCGGATACGAATGAAAAGGTAATAGAAGAAACAACAGCTAAAGAATAACAGAATATGAAATTCGCAGAATATAACGAGGATTACGGACGTAATGAGTTCGGTATGCAATTCGAGAAAGAAATCACACAAATGACTGCTTTACAGTCATTACTATTAGGCAATGAATTGAATGCAGAAGAATTCCCCATGATACGCGAATTCAAATGCGTTAAAGAGTTTCTGGACTTGCCGATGAACGACAAAAAAGAAAGAATACTAAAGAAACTGTTCACTACCTCAATTGTTATTGCCAAAGAAAAAGGGCTACTACCTTTTAAAATACCAAGTAGCCCTATAGAAATAGCCAGTGCCGTAGACGAAGGATTAACGCAACTAAAAGTTGCTTATAAGACTGCAACAGGCGAATTGGATTCGATAGAAGCAACAGATGCCTTGATAGACCGCGCAGCCGTGAGAGCGATTGCCGTTGCCGACAAGATAATCGAAAAGGGAGTGCCTGTAGTACTTGATAAGCTATGCTTCGCATTAACAAAAATCTACCCTCCAGCTACAACGGTAGTTCCAATTATAAAAGCTTCGGAAAGATATATTACAATTGGAACAAAAATTGCAGTAAGAAAAGGTATAAACACTTTAGCTAAGATTGCCAAACCTGTAGTGCAAAAAGCTGTAACAAAAGCAAAATCTGTAGCAAAAAAAGTAATGAACTTCTTAAAAGCATAGAGTTATGAAACTGATTGCGAAAGCAAAGCCGGTAAAGATTCGAATCAAGTCAGGTGGAGAGGAACATACTTCACTCGATTCTTTAAAGAGGAACTTTAATATATCAGACATTCAACCGTTATTAGATGGACGTTTGGTCAGATGGTTAAAGCAACAAGGAGAAAACGAATTAGCTATAAAAGTGCAAAATTACAATTGCAAATCACTTAATTGTACTCAAAATATATTCGATTTTATTACTATTTTCTTTCAAGAAGAGGTTACTTTAAATAATATTCAAAATCTACAAGGATTAGCATATTATTGGTTAGAAAATAAAGTATTCATAAATAATGCTATTTCTCTAAAAGATTTTTTAATAAATGATATTGAATATATAAAAAAGATGTATCACTCTAGAGCAGCAACAAAATTTACTACAGATGACTGGATAGACCTTTTTACAAAACTGATTCCACATAAGGATGCTGAGGTTTTATTTCTTTTAGGTATTATACTGTATTTCAGTAATAATGAACAAAATAAAGAAAAAGGATATAGATACATACAAGAAGCAGCACAATTGCATTTCGAGAAAGCTATACAATTCATTAATATGAATAAACCAAGAGATAGCAATATTTCATCCAACACTTATCATCATATCGATAAAGATACAAAAAAAGATTATTATGATATAGACAAATCAAAAATTCGTACATGGTTCCATTCTAACTGGAATTCTGAATATTGCGATCCACAATTGAAAAATCCAGAAAAATACACAGAGAAAGAAAGAGAATTAATACATCTATTTTCAAATTGGCACACATGGTGCCAAACTTTTAAATCAATAATAAATAATAAAATAGATAGCTATTACATAGATAATAATGGATGCATAAGTTTTGATATTATAGAGCATGATGATTATTTTGATGAAGAACGTCATAGTTATGTAATGTTTATAAATAGATACAATGAAAAATTCCGGTATTATATTGAAAACACTCTTGTATTAGGTATAATCTACTTAGATATTAAAAATTGTCCAGACTGTCAAAAAGAAGGACGAAAGCTCTTAAACTTAATTAAATGTAAATCATCTTTTATATCTAAATTGATATCGGATATACAAACATCATTAAGGAATGAACCTATTCAAATCAAAATTACATATATAATAAATCAAATGCTTAATGATAATTATGAATGATTCTGTTATTTCCTCTCTCCAGCGAATGATAGATGTCAACACACCTATCATTTATATACATGACTATGATTTTGTACGCATTGACGAACTGATTCGTCAAGTTGTAGCCAACAAAAAAGTGTTTGAATGGAATCCTGCTACAGGAATCACAAATTTTCACACCAAAGCTACGCAAGGGCATGGTAATATGCAGTCTTTGGAAAGTTTCTTAGAAAATAAATACAACGAAGATGGAGAAACAGTTAAAGAAAAATATCTAGTGCTTAAAGAGATTCAAGACTATATCGACGAACCTAAAATAAAGACACTTTTACTATTAATGTCCCAAAGGCGATTATACGACAGAGAATATGATACAACAATTATTATAGTGTCTTCTGTATTACGGGTCCCACAAGAAATAGAAAAATATGTTTCCTTCCTAGAAATAGACTATCCGGATGAAGAAGAAATAAACCGCCTGATTGACGAGCATATTGAGGTAAACTTCTACGACAAGAACAAATTTAAAGAAGAAGACCGTGAAAAACTGATGCCTTCACTCAAGGGCATGACAGCTTTCGAAATAGACCGTATGCTGGATATGGCTATGAGCAGCAATGGCTCTTTAAGTGCAGAAGATACAGAGATGATTCTCCGACAAAAGAAACAAATGGTAAAAAAGTCCGGTCTGTTAGAGTTGATTGACACTCCCGAAAACTTGAATAGCATAGGCGGTATGGATGCACTGAAAAAATACCTTACCAATAAAGCACAAGTTATCAAACAGATAGCAGAAGCTCGAAGATATGGAGTGGCCATACCTAAAGGTGTATTTATTGTAGGTATGCCCGGCTGCGGAAAGTCCTTATGTGCCAAAGCTTCGGCCGCTCTATTTGAATCTCCACTCTTGAAACTTGATATGGGTAGCATGATGGGTAAATATGTAGGCGAAAGCGAAGCGAATCTGCGAAAGGCCATACGTATTGCCGAGGCTGCAGCTCCCTGCATCCTTTGGATAGATGAAATAGAAAAAGGATTCTCTGGTGTAGGAGGAGACAATGATACTATGACACGCATGTTCGGCTATTTCCTTTCGTGGATGCAAGACAAGAAAAGTAGTGTATATGTCATCGCAACAGCCAATAATGCTGATGCACTTCCACCTGAATTGAAACGCAAAGGGCGATTTGACGAAATATTTTGTGTAAACCTTCCTAATGAAGAGGAGCGAAAAGCTATTTTCAAAGTTCATTTAGAAAAGAAAGAACGTAGAGCTTGTGTGAAAGATTCCTCTATAGACTATACCGCATTATCTAAAAGTACCAATGGATTTAACGGTGCCGATATTGAATCTGTTGTCAATGAAGCTATTGAAAAAAGTTTCCTAGAAGGAGCAAAAGGTCTTCAAACCCAGCAAATAGTAGATATAGCCCATAAAACAGTCAGCATATCCAAATCATGCCAGAAGCAGATTGAAAATATGAAAAAAGCATTTGCCGATAACAGTTTTAAAGATGCCACAACAGGCAATATCACCAATAATAAATTATAATATTATGCCAAAAGTATTTCAAATCACTCCCAAACGTACAAAACGTGTAAACGGAACAGTTCTCACTCCAGAAATGGTAGTTACAGTAACAACTCAGATGCATACATCAACTCCATTTTACAATGGAGCTAAAGAAGTACAAGAAGCTTATATGCGCTTATATAACTTCGATTATAAAAAAGCATGTTGCTCTGTAAACGACTTTGATTTTAAGAAGTTAGATTAACTCATTTGAATAGTAATAATCACACTTCGTTTTTCCCATAAATCTATTGATTTACAACTAAATAATATGATATTCAAGGACGGTTATTTGAACGACTTAGATACCCTCCATCAACTTCCATTAGAGGTGCTGGAGGACAGCATACTAAGGATTTATGAAGACAAATACTTAAGTTTGGATACGAAAGCGGACTTATTGGGGGATTATTTATACTTCCGGAAGCATATATTGGACAGACATTTTACTTATGCTGAAAAGAATCTACAACGAATATCCGAGATGAATAACCTGTTAGAAATACAAACTACGGAAGCTATACACAAGGCTTGGCGAATATATCAGGATGAATTAATCGAGAAAACAGCTCATCCCAATATTTATCGCAATGTAAGTATATCACCACAACTGTTTGTTCCAAATGACTTATATAATATGATACCAGAAAAAGTACTGACAGAAAAGGAAGAACGAATTTGGCATGTACTCTGTTCTTGTGACAACCCTAAGTATCGATCTAACGATATTCTGACTGATTGTGGTTTTTTCCTTACATCCACAAATATAAAATACGACTTGAATATGATTATCCGCAAAGTGGTTTATGGCTGTGAAGGTAATGAAAAACCTACACCATGGAGTATGGCTGGATTGGATGAAAAAATGATAAAAAACATCTGTTTTAACTGGCCATTTCATAATCTGTTCGAATTTTGTGGCTTTGCCATGACTGACATTTTAAAAATCAAGAAATTTAATATCGTAATTAAAGTAGAAGATGAAGTACTGTAAAGCATATCCGATAGATATAAGGATAACGAAAGAAGGAGTTACGTTGAATGACTTAGAACATACCATGTTATCACTTTTTTGGGAAAAGGATCTAAATGAAATAGATAAAGACTACTTACTTGATTGCTATAAGACGGAACGGATGCAATACTTGGATGCTTTATTTCCTTGGACAGAACAAAACTATCAGAAATTAAAGTCGATAGAAAAACAATTCCTAGAAGCAATGGAACGGATGAGACGAACTCTAAAGCGTATGGCTGACCAAGAAGCGAAAAAACTAAAAAGGGGAGAAGTCTCTGCCAGCATGATCTGTATCCACCTAGAAATAGCTAATTTAGAAGATTCTAAAGAACGAGCATTTACTGAAGATGAACGAGACTTATGGAATTTCCTCGGTGTGGAAGACCGTTCACGTGATCCATGGTGGGGTTTTACTTGTCTGTCTGTAGAGATAGATAAATATGTGAAGAATCCACAAAGTGAACTACCAATCAGACATCAACCATGTAAACATAATCTTATTACGTACCCAGAAAACAATAGTATATCCCCTAAAAACTTTAATGCTGAATTTTGTCTCATGAAAAACAAATATGGTTTTTCATGGCAAGACATGATTTTAATTACTGACTTTTGGCAAACGGTAGAAATCCAATATTAATAACAAGAATTGTTCTTGAAATCCTGAAAAATTAATTATGAAATAAATTCTCAAAACATTTAAAGAAATACCTTTGTAATAACTTTACTTTATTTCCGTACTCATATATACGTCCATTAAAGTAAAGTCCTTTTTCAGCAAGGAGAAAAATAATACTTGAATCCTCAGGAATAACAAGTGGCCCCAAGTGACCCATAAGTTCAGTGGTGCAAATGTGGTGCAAATATATAAAACAAAAATCGCAACCATTTATCATCCAAATGATTGCGATCTCATCTCGTACTCGAAGCGGGACTTGAACCCGCACAGCCGCAATGGCCAAGGGATTTTAAGTCCCTCGTGTCTACCGATTCCACCATTCGAGCATCCTTTCAAAGAAAGAGCGGAAAACGAGACTCGAACTCGCGACCCTAACCTTGGCAAGGTTATGCTCTACCAACTGAGCTATTTCCGCGTTTACGGGTGCAAATGTAGGGAGTTTTGCGATATACTCCAAACTTTTCACCCGTTTTCTTTTTAATTTTATGCAATTATCTTCCTAAAAGTGAGTTTTCAGCTTGAATCACTTTCTCGAAGTTGAAGCCACTCACCACTTGCTGCATCAGCTCTTCAATCTTGTCATTGCACAAGTTACCGATACTTCCGGCATGCATGTGATGTACGGTCTTATCGTGTGAGAAGTTTCCAGCCTCAATGTCCAACCCTACTTTCTTATATGCATCACGGAACGGCATTCCTTCTGAAGCCAAGCGGTTCACCTCTTCCACACTGAACATATACAGATATTTGTCATCATCCAGAATATGTTCGTTGATTTTGATTTTCTCCATGATGTAAGTAGCCATCTGCAAGCAGTCTTCCAACTCCTCAAAGGCAGGAAGGAACACTTCCTTGATAATCTGAAGGTCACGGAAATAACCGGAAGGAAGGTTGTTCATAATCATCATAATCTGCTGCGGAAGAGCCTGAATCTTGTTGCATTTGGCACGGGTCAGCTCAAACACGTCAGGATTCTTCTTGTGCGGCATGATGCTGGAACCAGTGGTACATTCATCGGGCAACTTCACGAAGCCGAAGTTCTGACAACTGAACATGCAGGCATCGAACGCCATCTTCGACAGTGTTCCGGCAATGGAAGCCAGTGCAAACGATACGTTGCGTTCCACCTTGCCACGGCCCATCTGGGCATACACCACATTGTAATTCATTGAATCGAACCCTAACAGACGAGTGGTCATCTCACGGTCCAACGGGAAAGAAGAGCCATACCCTGCTGCCGAGCCCAATGGGTTACGGTTACAGGTCTTATAGGCAGCCTGAAGGAACATCATATCGTCCACCAAGCTTTCTGCATAAGCCCCAAACCACAGACCGAAAGAGGAAGGCATGGCAATCTGCAGGTGGGTATATCCCGGCATAAGCACATCCTTGTAACGGTTGCTCTGAGAAATAAGTACATGGAACAAACGCTCTACAGCTTCTGCCACCGATTTCAACTGAGCACGGATAAACAGCTTCAAGTCGACCAACACCTGGTCATTGCGCGAACGTCCACTGTGGATTTTCTTTCCCACATCCCCCAGGCGGCGTGTCAGCATCAGTTCCACCTGTGAATGTACATCCTCTATTCCGTCTTCAATCATAAACTCCCCGCGTTCTACGGAAGCGTATATATTTTTCAGTTCTTCCAGCAAAATCTTCAGTTCGTCCGAGGTCAGCAGGCCGATACTTTCCAACATGGTAATATGCGCCATCGAACCCAACACGTCGTACTTTGCCAGATACATGTCCATTTCGCGGTCACGTCCCACGGTAAAGCGGTCAATTTCCGCATTTACCTGTACATTTTTTTCCCAAAGTTTTTGAGCCATAATTTCAGTTTTTATCTCCGGCATCTGCCGGTCATTTCAATTAATAAGGAAGCATGGCCAGCATGTCAGCCAGTTTCTCTACTCCCTCCTGCAGGGGCTTTGACACCATGGCTTTCATGAACATGTTCACTTCCGCACGGATAGTCACTTTCATTTTAGCCTCTTCCTGTGTTACAGGCAGAATCTGAATCCACAGATTCAAAGGTATGGGCGATTTGTAACCTTCAAACTTGATGCACTTCAAAGGTTCACGCTCAATGATGCGCAATGTAAGACTGATGCCCTGTACTTTCAAGGTAATGGAATCACGGTCGAACGACATATCTTCCAGTTTCCCGTCCAGCTTGTCCTTCACCATGTCCAGACGTTCCCGAACTCCTTCCAGGTTATTCAGGTCGGACAGTTTGTTATATACTCGTTCCTGACTATAAGGAACATGCTTCACATTGCTTTCAAATTGTACAGCCATATTTTTTCAATCTTCAGGAAAATTCTCCCGTCATCGCATAAAAAAATGTCATCTTGAGCAGAGTGGACTCGCTCAGGATGACATCTCCTATTTACAATCCGAGACTGCTTTCCCAGTTACAGAATCTATTATTTTCCAGTCCAGTGAGAAGGATCCTCTCTCCATGCCTGCAGCACAGGGATATCCTCTTCATTGATATAATCGGTCTTCAAAGCTACTTCCAGCACCGCATTGTAGTTGGTCAGTGTAACCAGTTCTACTTTTGCTTTCTTGAAGGCTTCTACTGATACATCGAAACCGTAAGTGAAAGAAGCAATCATTCCAATTACTTCACAACCGTCGCGACGGATAGCTTCTACCGCTTTCAAACTGCTTCCACCGGTTGAAATCAGGTCTTCTACAACAACCACTTTCATACCCGGACGCAATTCACCTTCAATCAAATTTTCCAAGCCATGGTCTTTCGGACTTGAACGAACATATACGAACGGCAAGTTCAACTCTTCTGCCACCAGCGCACCCTGTGCAATCGCACCTGTAGCTACACCTGCGATGGCGTCTACTTCACCGAATTTTTCAAGAATAACACGACAAATTTCTAACTTTACGAAGTTACGAAGTGCAGGATATGACAACGTCTTACGATTGTCACAATAAATCGGCGATTTCCAACCTGATGCCCAAGTAAACGGGTTAGCCGGCTGAATCTTCACAGCCTTCACCTTCAGCAACTTTTCTGCAAATAATCTTTCCAAAGCTTTCATAACTTTTTAATTCTCTGATAAATGTTTTTGCAAAATTATAGAAATACATCGGGAATAGAAAATTTAAGAGCATTAATTTTACTAAAACCCGTCAGATTGTTTTATTTCGTCCACGCCAGTGTAACAATGCTGATACTTATTCCCTCAATATCAGCCAATACATCTGCACAAGCACCTAACGTAGCCCCTGTGGTCAGCACATCATCCACCAGCATCACATGTTTACCTTGCAGCATACGGGTATCGCCAGCCAGATGAAAAAGATGAACCGTGTTTTCCTGTCGCTCCAGCACGGATTTATGGGTCTGGGTCTGATTGTTTCGCACCCGACAGAGCAACCCGTCGCACACCGGAATGCCCGTCTGCTCAGAAATGCCCTCTGCCAGCAGGCGACTCTGGTTATATCCCCTGGTACGCAGACGGTCGGGGTGCAAGGGAACCGGCAACAAATAATCTACTCCCTCAAAGAAACCCGTCAGGAGCAGTTCATGCGCCAGCATCTCTCCCATCTGCCGGCAGACTTTCTGACGGCCATAGTATTTCATACCGGCCAATATATGGGCAACTTTCCCTCCACGGGCATAATAAAACAAAGCCGACGCCCGCTGTATCGGGAAACGCCCCCAGAAAATCTTTTCCATTTCATTGCCCGGTGTATTTCCTAAATGCGTATGAGGAAGCTGTGACAAACAATCACAGCAAAGAGCCTGTTCGGAGACCTGCAACTTCCGTCCGCAAGCCATGCAGAGACGGGGAAACAGAAAATCCCGGATGTCAGTCAAAATATTCATCTGGCTCTACCTGATTGACAAAACGACGTACTTCTTCCAGTGTAAAGCCCCGACCTACAGCAAAACGAATCAGCTTCATGCTCCGTTCATAGTCATTGGCAGCTTTTATTCCTTTCATTTTCTGCTTCAGCATCTTTTTCAGGATTCCGTCGTATTCTTCGGTATCGATTTCCTCCAGTCCGGCACGGATGTCTTCGTCCGACAGGCGTTTCATACGGAGCATCTGTGCAATCTTCATCCGCCCCCACTGATTGAAACGGTACTTGTCGCGCACATAAAACCGGCAAAAACGAGCCGCATCCAAGTAGCGCTCCTTCTGCAAATGATCCATAATCCGTTCTGTCACTTCCTCCGAAGCCCCCCACTTGCGAATTTTCTCCTCCACGTCCGACGGGCAACGCTCTACCGACGAGCAATACACTTCGGCCTTACTCTTTATCTCTGCTTCACTATATTCTTTCATGGTCTGATTGCTTTTATCATCCGGTCGTTTCCCGACAAATCTTTCCGTAATTCAATCTGACGGTATCCAAGTTCCTCCAGCATCCGCACAGTCTCGGCCCCGTAAGCACGGTTGATTTCAAAATACAATGCTCCTCCTTCCGAAAGCCAGTCAAGTCCTTTCCAGGCTATCCTCCGGTAAAACCGCAACGGGTCCGAATCGGGTACAAACAAGGCCAGTTCAGGTTCCCAGTCGAGTACATTCGCCTCCATATCCGTCCGCTCGCTTTCCGTAATGTAAGGAGGGTTACTCACCAGCACGTCTACCTGACATTCAGGAAGTTCCTCTTTCAGAATATCGGCACAGAACAGAGTCACCTTGTCTCCATAACGCTTTATATTCATAGCCGCAATGCGCAAAGCCTCAGCCGACACATCGCACGAAGAAACCTGCGCTTCCGGCAACAGCTGCGCCAATGACACGGGAATGCAGCCGCTTCCGGTGCCAATATCCAAAATACGCACCTGACCTGCCTCCCGATAATCGGAGACAATCCATTCCACCAGCTCTTCCGTTTCCGGACGAGGAATCAGTACCCCTTGTTCCACATGAAAAGACATTCCACAAAAAGAGGCTTCCTGCAAAATATACTGAAGGGGTTCCCGCTGCTTCAAGCGCCGAAGAATATCCTCCAGTTCCTCCCACTCTTTCGTGGAAAAATTCATATCTTTGCCTGTATAAAGTTCAAGAGTAGAGAGATGCAGAATATCCGAAGATATCCACTTTGCCATGGCTGAAGCCTCTTCTTCTGCATAAAAAGGACTCAGCTCTTTTTTGATATGTACATAAACCGGATGCATAGTTGCAAAAGTAACGATAAAAAACGAAGAATATGACGATAGACGAAAAATATATGCGGCGCTGCATACAACTGGCCCGAAACGGTATCTGCCATGCAGCTCCCAACCCCATGGTGGGGGCCGTCATTGTACGCGACGGAAAAATCATCGGTGAAGGTTATCACGTGCGGTGCGGGGAAGGACATGCCGAAGTGAATGCCATCGCCTCAGTCAAAGATGAAAGTCTGCTGAAGGATGCCACCATTTATGTGAGCTTAGAACCCTGTTCTCACTATGGGAAAACTCCTCCCTGTGCCGACTTAATCATACGGAAAGGGATTCCGAGAGTAGTAGTAGGCTGTGTGGACCCGTTTTCTTTGGTAGCCGGAAGAGGAATCCAGAAGTTGCGGGATGCCGGCATTGAAGTGACGGTCGGTGTACTGGAAAAAGAATGCCGGGAACTGATTCGTGCTTTCGTGACATTCAATCTGAAAAAGCGTCCTTACATCACCCTGAAATGGGCACAGTCGGCCGACGGTTTTCTGGACATCCGGCGTGAAGACGGAAACGCGGTACGCCTTTCCACTCCTCTCTCCACCTTGGCGGTTCACAAGATGCGGGCCGAACAGAAAGCGATTCTCGTAGGACGACGCACAGCCCTGCTCGACAACCCTTCGCTCACGGTACGCGAATGGTACGGCCAGAACCCGCTCCGGCTGGTCATCGACCGACAGCTGACTTTGCCGCCCCATCTGCACCTGTTCGACGGCAGTACTCCTACCCTCGTCTTTACGGAAAAAGAAAAGGCCGCTACCCAGAACCTCACTTACGTGACACTGGATTTCGGCCAGAATATTCTCCCGCAAATCATGCAGGTGCTTTACGAACAAAAAATACAAACATTGCTGGTAGAAGGCGGAAGCCAGACGCTCCAGACTTTTCTGGAACAAGGGCTATGGGACGAAGCATTCATAGAACATGCCCGCGTGACCTTGCACGACGGTATCCCTGCCCCCCTCCTTCCGCACGGACAAGAAAGCCGTTTCTTTTTCCGTGACGGCGCACTGATTCAGCACTGCCGCCACGCAGAATAAATTTAGAAACGGCAGCTGATGCCTGCCATAAAATGAAGACCTTCCACCGGATAACCTGCTTCAGTAGCGTATACCTTATTGAGCAGGTTATTCAGGCGGCCAAACACGTTGATGCGGTTCAGCAACTCATACTCTGCTCCTACAGACAAGTTATTGATGGCATCCGCACGTTTCAGGTCGGCCTTCTTCTGACGACGTTCGTAGTTGTAGTTCAAAAGGGCATGGCAATTCTTGATCACCTTGGCACGCACACTGAAGTCGGCCTTCAATTCGGGCTTCAACTGCAACAAGCCTTCGTTGCCTTCCGTCACGTTCCAGCTATAATACGTACCGTTCACAGAAAAGTCTACCCAGTCACGGTAGGCATAGCTCACAGAAACACCTCCATAACCTACTTTCCCCTTATCCTGCAAGATACCTGTATAGAGCACATTCTGCTCATCCGTATAAAATCCTTCCTGTACGGCAAACAGTTCATTCTTGGTAATCCGATACCCCCCGTAAAGTTCAAAACCTAATCCGATAAGCGGAGAAGCCTTCAAACCGATTTTCACATCCAGCGGTGTATAGGAAGTATGCATCTGCTGTGCAATCGTCCAGTAAGGTGAGAAGTCATTCAACCGGCGAAAATCATTCAGACGTGTTCCGCCCAACACATTGAGGTAAGCCACATACGTATCGGCGAACGTATATTCCAGTTTAACATCCGGCGCAGCCTTTAGTCCACTGCCATAAGCCGTCTGCAAATCCACATGGGCACCCACCCGCAACTTTACGGATTCGCCCTGATAGGTGTAGTACGGATTCAACTGCAACAGCGTATAATCCTGCTGCGACACATCGTGAATCAGGTTGTCCATCTCCAGACCGACGCCCACCTGCTGTTCCTCATTGATATTACCAGCCATGAAACCTTCGGTATGGAAAATATTTTCAGAACCATACTCCATGTAATAATTATCATAGCGCAAGCTGAAGCTACGCAAGCCAGTCTGGAAAGCAAACTGTATAGGCAAGTCCTTGTCGCGGGACATCACTCCTACATACCCTTCACCCAACGTATAACGCTGTGTGGTAGGCCAGTTCTCCACCCCTTCATTCATAGACGGCATATAATTAAATACCTGCGAAGCAAAGGCACCTCCCAGTTTCAGCGCCACTTTCCGGAAATCATGCCGGTAGTCCAGCGACACATCCGTACGGTAAAAACGCGATTTCCATTCCTCTCCTTCCATGAAATGCGGAATATCCCCGTTCAGCCCGTACAAAGAAGCCATGATTCCTAGACGGTCTTTCGAAGAAATATCCCACAGATAACTTCCTTTCAGGTCCACATTGTTCAGCGTACCGTAAGCCGCACGGACATAGCCCCTGTCGACTCCCTTCTGAGCCAGTTCTCTGGACATCGCCTCCATAGGAGTGGCTTTCCAGGCTCCCAACGGACGTAAATCCGTCGCATAATTAATGGCCTGCTTCGGAGCCGCCGGCTCCTCCACCTCGGGCATGACATTCACCTTAAAGGCATCCATCACCTCGGGGTTGTACTGATTTTCCACTACCACCGTCCGGTTCAGTGTAGAATCTTTCTCCCCTCCATTCTGCGCACATACCGTAGCTGCGGGCCACAGACCGGCGCAAACCAATATCGTACTTATGTATTTCATCTTACTTTACACTTTTAAGTTTTTCCAGGCGACTTTCAATCATTCCGGCGATGTCATCATCGGCCTGATAATTCTGCTGCAAAGACAACAAATACTGTTTAGCCTCCATCTTGCGGTCCAGCTTCACGTACACATCCGACAGCAGGACGAAACTTCTTGCCAGCCAGTATGCATGCGGTGTGCTGACTTCGATGTATTCCAGCACCTCCTTCTCCGCCTTGGCAGTTTCTCCTTCATCGAAGTAAGTCTGTGCCACCAGGTATTTGGCTTCTGCCCCGTACACATTACGCGTATCCTTGGCCAGTTCGGTCAAGTCGGCCAGTGCAGCCTTCTTCTGCCCTTCTGCCAACAACGCCTTGGCACGGAAATACAACGCCTCGCTACGTACCTCCGGAGTCAGCTTGCTCTGCTTGAGCAGCGCCGAAGCAGTCGTCACAGTTTCAGCCCGGTCGCCCAACGCACAAGCGCTTCGCAGAGCACCCACTTCAGCCTGCAGACGTTCTTCCTGCACAGCCGAGCGGTCGGCCAAACGCTTGTAGAGGTTCAATGCCTTGGCATATTCCTTCTGGTTGTAAGCCATATCGGCACAAAGTGCCAAAGCCTTTCCTTCGTACTTGCTTCCGGAAAAGCGCAACACTTCTTCCAGACGGGCTGACGCTGCCGCATAATCCTTCTGGTTATAATCAATCAAACCTAAATAATAAGACGCATCTACACTGAAAGCTCCTTGCGGGAACGACTGAAGATAGCGGGTCAGACTGGTCTTTGCTCCGGCAATATCTCCACGCATGTAAGCACGTTCGGCTGCCGTGTACGTCAAAGAATCGCGCTCGCTCACGTTGAAGGTCGCACCGCCCGGCACTGTAGAGGCAAACGCCATATAGTCATCCACCTTATTCAAATCCACATAAATGGACTTCAAGTCACGCTGTGCCAGGCGCGCCTCCGCACTACCCGGATACTTCGTAATGACCTGCTTGTAAGCCGCAATGGCTTCCTCGTAGCGGTCGTTCTGATAATAAAGCAGACCTATTTCATTAGCCGCCTTACGTGAAAGTTCGCTTTCCGGATAACGCTGCACCAGCAACGAATAGCGCTTGATGGCGTTCTCACTATCCTCCATCTGCACAAAGGCACGTCCCTGTTCATACAAGGCATCGTCCAGATAAGCCGACGACGGATAATCCGTAATCAATTTGTTAAGCACCTGAATCTTTCCGGCATAATCGCGCTGCAGTCCTTTCACAATACCCTCCTGGAACAACGAATAATCTCCCAACGAAGGAGAAGTGACGACAGCCTGCGCATATTGCTGGCGGGCTTCTTCAAAACGGCGCTCATAAAAATAGCAGTCACCGATACGGTTGTACGCGTCGCCTGCTACAGAAGCCTCCTGCGTCCGTCCGTTCTGCACACAGCGGACAAACCAATCGCGTGCGGAATTATATTGTTTCTGCTTGAACAGACTGTATCCCAAACAATAAAGAGCCAGTCCGTACTCCTGTGAATTCTTGTCAGTAGCAAACTCCAGATACAGCCGCATGTCATTGGCCGCTTCCGGATAACGCTCCAGACGGTATTTCGATTCTCCACGCCAATAATAGGCATCGGCCTTGGTCTTCTGATTATACTGGCCCAGCTGCAAAGAACGGGTAAAATAATCAATGGCATTCCGATAGTCGGCCTGTGCAAACAGCTGTGTTCCCATACGGAAAAGCAGTTTCTGTTTCGCTTCCAGAATACGGGCACTCGGATGCGTGATTTTCTCGATAGAACGTAACGCCACTTCATAACTGCGGGTGTTCATATACACCTCAACCAGGTAATCGTTCACCTTTTCAGCATATACCGACGACGGATATTCGTTCAGGAACCGTTCGAACACCGTTACTGACTCGGCAAAAGGAGAATAAGACGTTTCATGAATACAAAGTGCATAATTGAACAAAGCCTGTTCCTGAATGCTACGGTCGAAATCCATGCGCGAAGCCTGCTCGAACGCCATACGTGCCTGATTACGTTCCTTCAACTGTAGTCCGGCCAATCCCATGTGCAGGTAAGCATTCTGAGCCAGCGCATCCTGTGCACCGGTTGCCTCACCCAAACGCGACAACGCCTTGGAATAGACTCCCGTATTAAAATAACTCATACCCAACTTGTACATAGCCAGACGGGCAGGCACCTCCTCCGCTTCGTGGTAGCGTTCCAGCGACTGGATGGCAGCCGCATAGTCTTTCTGTCCGTAAGCCGCCTCACCGGAGATACGGCTCATCTGAGCCGCATGCTTCTCTTCCGGATACAAAGCCAGATAAGCATCTGCCACCTTTCGAGCCTGTGCATAATTTCCCTGAATCAGGTAAATGTCGGCAATATAATAAGGTGCCAGTTTCTGGAACTTCCGGTCATCCTGCACCTCACGGAATCCCTGCAAGGCGGTATCATATTTCTGCTGTACGTAATCAATATAAGCCAGGTTGTACACCGCATCGTTATGGAAGTCCTTACTCGTCTCTTTCAACACAGCGAACCAGAAAGCCGCATCCTGCAATTTACCGACTTTCAGGTACGACGTCCCCATACGCAGGGCACTGGCATCACGTTCTTCATCAGATAAAAGAGAAATGTCACAACCCTTCAGCGTAGCAATGGTTTCCATGTATTTCTCTTCCGAAAAATAGCTGGCCCCTATCAGTGCCTGCACCCGATTGCGGTAACGTGACTCCGGGTGTGCTTCCAGGTAATCCGACAACACTTCCCGACAATCCGGCATTTTCAATTCATAGGCCGTGCAAGCCAGCATATAGTCCACTTCATCGGCCCAGGCCTTTTCCCCCGCCTGACAGGTATAGCGCACCAAGGTCTGTCGGGCTGCTGCATAATCCTGACGCAAGAACAGCTCCCGTCCCTCGTTGAACAAACGGTCTGCCCCGGTCAGCGGCTCCACCTGCTGCCCGGAAACCGTCAACGGCAAGGCACAACACAGCCCCGCCATCCATATATATTTCTTATATTTACCCATAATCCCTTTTATTTTTTGTTCCGACAGGTTTCCAAAAAGCGTGCGACTCCCTTACGTACAGAGTCCAGCCCGAAATCATCCGGATTCACTTTGTCCAGCGGCATCCACCATGCATCGGCCACATCGTCCATGGCTTTTATCAGATGGTCATCTTCCACCTGACACAAGAAGAACTGGTCGAGTGTATGTACCAGAAAACCAGAGTACAGATACGTATTGGGCAAGGAAAACAGATATTTCGCATCCGTCACTACCAGCCCAGTTTCCTCTTTTACCTCGCGTGCCACCCCTTCTTCGCCGGTCTCGAACATATCAATAAATCCGCCCGACAAATCCAGCGTGCCCTTGGCAGGTTCCTTTCCCCGCCGACAAACCAGCAGTTCCCCTTTCCCGTTCAGGATAAAAGCCACCGTAGCCGCACTTGAGTTAAAATAATACACAAACCCGCAGTCCGCACATTTCTTGGACTTCTCATTATGTATTTCAAAATGAGGAGAACCACATACCGGACAAAACTTAAACAATTCCAATGGATGCATAGTTCTTGAGTTTAATAAATAATAAGTCTTACAAAGATAGTGAAAGGTGAGAGAAGTACGAACGAAAAACATGTTTTTCGGTTCTACTTCCCAACCGTATCCTATCTTCGGGAAATCAAAGATAGTCAAATAGGGGCGAACGACTTACACAATTTTCCCACAATTTGTTCTTTCGCCAAAAATAATCACGTTTTTTTCGGCAAAATAGCATATAGATAAAAAAGTTTTTCTACATTTGCTTACAATATGATAAAAACAAGAACCATTTAGTAATATGGAAAAAATTGATAAACTTGACAAACAGATTCTGGAAATCATCTCACAGAATGCCAGAATCCCGTTCAAAGACGTTGCAGCAGAATGTGGCGTGTCACGTGCTGCCATTCACCAACGCGTTCAGCGCCTGATTGACCTTGGCGTAATTATCGGTTCAGGTTACCATGTAAATCCCAAGAGCCTGGGATACAGCACCTGCACATACGTAGGAATCAAGCTGGAAAAAGGCTCTATGTACAAGAGCGTAGTGGCAGAACTGAAGAAGATTCCGGAAATCGTGGAATGCCATTTCACCACTGGTCCGTACACCATGCTGACCAAACTGTATTCTACCGATAACGAGCATCTGATGGATTTGCTGAACTCCAAGATTCAGGAAATTCCGGGTGTAACTGCTACGGAAACCTTGATTTCACTGGAACAGAGCATCAAGAAAGAAATTCCCATCCGTAAAGACGTGGAAGACTGATGGAATGGATTGACAGCCTTCATTGGGAAGGAATCCTCATTGGCATCTGCACATTCCTGATTATCGGTCTGTTTCATCCGATAGTAGTCAAAGCGGAATATTATTGGGGAACGCGCTGCTGGTGGATTTTTCTGCTATTAGGCATCGCCGGCCTCATCGGTTCCGTACTGGTAAGTCAGATTCTGCTGTCGACCCTGTTGGGAGTTTTCTCATTCTCTTCTTTCTGGACCATCAAGGAGGTCTTCGAACAGCGCGAACGCGTACTGAAAGGCTGGTTTCCGATGAATCCGAAGCGGAAGAAAGAATATGAACAGTAATTATACTTCAAATAAAAATAGAATCAGAAAGAATATTAGATTTTCTTTCTGATTCTATTTTTATTATATAATTCCTAATCTCAAAACATACATATCTACGACCAACATATTATTGTATAATACTCATCTCCAACGCTTCCCCACTATCAGGAACAAGCACATTTAAAATTTGCATTTCCTTGTCATAACTCCATATTACAGCATCAGCAAATATATTTTCCTGATCATGTAATTTTTCAGGCTTTACTTTTTTTTGTTTTTTCCCAGCAATCACAACTTTCTGAGGAGATTTTTCTACATAAAATCGGAAAATCATATTCCGCTTAGATGGTAACTGGTAGTTACTACCCTCACGTGGAGAAATAGCAATTTCAAACCCTTCGACCGTTGTTTTCACATTAATCGGAGTTTTCAAGAACTCGTCTTTTAAATATCCCAAGTCGGTCCCTTCATCTTCATACAAAAGGAAAGAAGCACTCTGACCTTCTACTGCTGGAAAGACTTCAAATATAACAGGATATTCGGGATGCTCACCAATATAATTCATCACTGGCATAGTAGGAATGATTGATCCTTGCTTTACAAACATTGGGATACATGACAATGGTGCATCCACTGTCAACCACTGTTCTCCCGAGTAAAGCGTCCTTTTATCATTATAGTTCAACCAGTTACCCTCTGGTAAATACAAGTTCTTGGTTTTCGCATTTTTCTTTACGACTGGAGCTATAAGCAATTCTTTACCAAACATAAACTGTGCATCTGTATCAAATGTTTCCACATCATAAGGATATTCAAGAAACATTGGACGCATAATTGGCAATCCTGCATCATGAGCTTCGCGAGCATACGTATAGATATAAGGAATCAATGAATATTTCAATTCTATAGCTTTTTTCACATTCTGTTCTGCTTCTTCCCCAAAAAGCCATGGTTCAACTGCATTGTTACCTTCATGATGAATACGACTTAACGGATTAAAAGCCCCCATCTGTACCCAACGTGTATAAAGTTCAGCCATTGCTGAATAATCTTTAATATCTCCACAATATCCTGATATATCAGTTGTAGTAAAAGGTATCAAGCCTAATCCTGCAGAAAGTAATACAGGAATCTGATTAGCCATCTGCGCCCATCCCTGCGTTACATCGTCACAGTTTCCACTATCACCAGTCCAACCAAAAGTATAACGCTGCAATCCTGCATAAGCAGCACGAGTCATTTGAAATACACGACGATTGGGATTACGTTTTTCAAACTGCTCTTTCACAACTTTGTCCCAAGTTAACCCATACACATTGTGAATCTCACTATGCATTCCCAAATGATGTTTCATCACCAAACGATCCACATCCTCTTCATTACTCCAAGCAGGCTCACCCATATCCGTCCAAAATCCACTGATACCGTCATTTATAGGCTTTTGCTGATATGCTCCCCACCAATCTGCTACCTCAGGCTTTGTAAAATCTACCACACCACAGTTTCCACCCCATGGCCAAGGCATATCATAAGTTTTGCCTGTTGTTGAATCAGTTACAAAATAACCAAGACTATCAGCCTCCTGCCACTGTTTTTTATTAGATTGAGAAATAACAGGATCTTGTGATACTACAACCTTAAAACCTTGTGATTTCAAATCTGCCAGCATCTGTTTAGGATTCTTATAATTACCTTTACGCCATTCAAAATCTTGCAGGTTCTGAGTCCAACCAATATCTTGATAAATAATATCGCAAGGAATACCACGCTTTCTATATCCAGTCGCAATCTCCCGTGTTAAATCCTCACGAGTGAGCATTCCACGACATTGAGCAAATCCCAAAGCCCATTTGGGCGGCATAATTGGCTTTCCTGTCAGTCCTATATAATGTCCCATAATTTCCTTATAGTCCTTGCCAAACATGAAATAATATATCATTTCACCACCTGGAGCTTCAAAACTATAATAATCTCGACTCTCTGTTCCAAACTTAAACTCTGTTTTATAAGTATTATCTAAAAATATACCATAACGATAATTACTCATAAAAAACGGAATACTCTTATATAAAGGATCATCAGCTACACCATAGCAAGGCCGATCACTATTCCACATTTTATATGTTTCCCCTCGTCGATCTAATTTACCGGTTTTTTCTCCCAATCCAAAAAAATGCTCATCACGCCTCAGCATTTTATATTCTACCTTCTTTTCACCTTCACAAGTCCGGCCATCACCATAATCACTAAAAATAAGCTTTTGATATTTATCAAAAACCTGGAGCTTCAAGGGGGATTTATTAACGCGTATTCTCAATACAGGTGTAAAAATCTCATAACAAGACGCTTCCTCATTCACATTGACTACTCCCACATCTTCCAATTCTTCATTAATAACAGCAAACGAAGAATTTAACCGTTGTAATTTCCCGTCTGGAGAGTACCATATCCGAACTACGGATTGCCCACACAATTTCAATTGAAAAGCTGCTCCATTATCCAAATGAAATGTTACTTCACGCCCTTGTTGCGAAAATGACTTACAAACAGGCACTGCAGCTTGCACTACGACTGACACAGCTAGAAACAACCATCCAACAATATATCTAAACATAGGCTTATGATTTATAGTTATAATCCTCTAACCTTACAATCTATTCCAATACACAATTAATTTATATCATATAGAGTAAAGTTCTTCATCCTAAAAAAGAATAAGCACCTCTGTAAATCTAACCTCACAGAGGTGCTAACATCAAAGTTCTAATTAATTGTTATAATAAAATATTATTTTATAGGCGATACAGATAGCTTTTTCAACCCCTTCATTTCGTCTGAAGTTGTAACTTCAAATAGACTTATAGCATATCCACCTGCTTCTACTGTATTTATTTTTAGTTTGTTCTTAGAGTTAACGAGCCCTTTTACAATCTGATATGATTGAGGATTTGACTTATAATCAGTATCTTTTGTATCAGCATATATGGTAGCTATATAATTCTTCCCTTTTTCCAAGAAATCAAGCGAAATAACTGATTGATGATTAGCATCACCTGTAGCACTACCAATAAACCAATTATTCGTTCCTTTTTCTTTTCGAGCCACAGTTACATATTTCCCTGGTTCTGCTTCAAGATAAATACTATTATCCCAATCAACCGGTACATCTTTTATAAATTGAAAAGCATCCATAAAACGCTCATAATTTTCTGGAAGATCTGCAGCCATCTGAAGAGGGCTATACATCGTTACATACAATGCTAATTGGTTTGCCAATGTAGCATTTACGTGTGAGCTATTATTTGGATTTAATTTGGAAATATTCATTTCAAAAATACCTGGTGTATAATCCATCGGCCCTCCTTGAAGTCTCGTAAAAGGCAAGACTGTCGTATGAAATGTTTTACTGCCACCAAAAGCCTGATACTCCGTTCCACGTGCAGATTCATTTCCAATCAGATTAGGATATGTACGACAAAGTCCTGTAGGACGAACTGCTTCGTGAGCATTCACCATTATTTTATGTTTAGCAGCCTCTACAACACAATACAAATAATGATTATTCATCCACTGCCCATAATGGTGTTCACCATAAGGCAAGATATTTCCCACATACCCACTTTTTACGGCTGTATAGCCATATTTATTCATTAACTGATAAGCCTGTTCAAGATGTCTCTCATAATTACGAGATGAACCAGATGTTTCATGATGCATCATCAATCTTATTCCTTTATCATGTGCGTATCTATTCAACTGTTCAATATCAAAATCAGGATAAGGAGTCACAAAATCAAAAACATAATCTTTTTGATTTCCAAACCAATCTTCCCAACCAACATTCCATCCTTCTACCAACAACTGATCGAATCCATGTTTCGCAGCGAAATCAATATACTTCTTCACATTTCTTGTATTAGCAGGATGATTACCATTAGATTTTACTTTCCGATAATCCGTTTCTCCAAGCTTCACGGACGGAATATCATTAGTATAGCTCCATGGCTTCCCTCCAGCAATCATCTCCCACCATACACCCATATATTTTACAGGTTTAATCCAAGAAGTATCCTCAATTTTACATGGCTCATTCAAATTCAAAATCAAATGAGATGACAAAATATCACGTGCATCATCAGAGACCATAACCGTACGCCATGGAGAATGACATGGAGCCTGTAAACGACCTTTAAATCCGTCTGCATCAGGAGTAAGCCATGACTCAAATACTAAATTTTTATCATCCAGATTTAAATGCATACATGAATAATCAACCAAAGCTGCTTCATGCAAATTAATATACAACCCCTCATCTGTTTTCATCTGCAATGATGTTTGCACTCCTGTTGGGGAAAATACAGTTTGAGAGGCATTGGAAGTTACTGCATTTGGCAACAATGAACGTATTTCAGATAACTTCGACTCCGTATAGTCATACTCCTGAGTATCATAATCCCCAGGAATCCACCAAGCCGTATGATCACCAGTCATAGCAAATTGACTATGCTCCTCTTTTATTACAAAATAAACTAAATTTTTTTGCTGGGGAAATTCATAACGGAATCCAACCCCATCATCATATACCCGAAAACGAATATTCATATAACGATCTGTTGATGGCTGCTTCAACTCTGCAAGAAGTTCATTATAATGATTACGTATTTCTTTGACCTCACCCCATACAGGCTGCCAAGTTTCATCAAAAGTAGATGTAGTAGCATTAAGTTGTTCAAAGCCATCCATCAAATTCTTTCCATCACGTAATTCCAGACCTAATCTACTTTCTTTAATTACAGGTTTACCTTTATAATCTACTTTATAAGTAGGTATCCCATTCTTTAACTGGAAATCAATTGAAACGATTCCATTAGGTGATGTTACCACATCAGCATCAACATTTAATGCTGAAAATAATAATGCAGATATAATTAATTTTAGCTTCATACTGTTTTTTATTCTTATTTATATTCAACAACCAACATGTTCCAATATTTTAATGAAGGCAAAGTAAACTCTAAACGGTTCCCATTTACCTTAAATGCAATTGGGATTACGGCTCCTCCGGCATAATCAGGTGATGCCATCCAAAGACCTTTCACAGAACGTGAAGGACAAATACTAAAGGAAGGGTTTTCAATTGTATTTGGTTCCGGCATAGTTCCATAATCATCACGCCATTCATCACTATCAGCTTGTGATAAATTCAACAAATGAATAACATCCTGATTTTCCAGACTACGCCCTATCGTACATAACTTTCCTTTAACCGGTGGCCAGGATTGCACCTCAAATTTACCGTCAACAGATACAATATCGACATTAGTTGTCAATGAACCACCATCACGCAGCACATTCTGATAAGCAGTCATAAAATCATAATAATGAATTATATCCTTTTTTAAAGCCTCCGTCATTTTCAAATTGTCATTAGGGAAATACTCCTTGCACAACATGTGAGGACCAAGTTCCAAATGCGAACCTCCCAACGCAAACATCACCGCATCGGTCAACAAGACCCCAGGAGTATTAAATTCACCTACATTTTCAGCCAACCAATAGTTCATATAGGCTGCAAATACGGTATTCAACTGATTGCCAGAGTATTCATTATTCTCATCTATAATTGTTTTCAGATGACTAAATTTCGCCTCAGTACGGTCATTATCTTTACCCCATACCTCATTATACAAAAAATCGACCTTTCCTGTTTGGGCTATCTGTTCTGCGCCATAGCGGCTGACAGCATTCATAATCAACCTCTTATCTGGATGTGCCTGCTTCATAGCCTTTATAAATGACGCATAACCTTGTGGCAAATCAACTTCCTTACCATATACATTAAATACGGTTCCTCTGTTTCCCAACTGGTCTATCTGATAACCATCAAAAGCAAAATGATTATATACGTCTGTATTACGTTGTATCAAATAGTCCTGCCATGCCTTATTCCCCGGATCTGTCAAATAAATATTACTTTTCCAACTATCAGGCAATTCATGGCAATCACGCGTTTTTGCCTTATAATCTTTGAAAAGCCCCCAGCTATCTTTCACACCATCCAAATTCGCATCATCCAAAGCACCAAAACAAAGATTATAAAAAATGGACTTCATCCCCAAAGCATGCTGCACCTCAATATACTTTTCCACAGTTTCCGTATATACATCACGATTGGCAATATCCTTATACACAGGCATAATCTGTCCATCACGAGTACTTCCTAAAGGCCAATGATGCTTATTATGCCAGTCTTGGAATTGTACACCATTAATGTGGCAACGGCTCAAATAAGACATCTCATCCTTTATATCTTCATCCGATTTCTGACCAAACTCTGCCACAAATCCATACCTAGGAAATCGTTTCCAATCGCTAGAAGCATCAACCGCAATTGTTCCGTAAATTATTTCCTTATCATCCGATGATGCATAAATATCAACCATATAACCTGTAAAATCTACAGTTGGAAGAGTCCACGTCCATGACGAACCAGCCAAAGGTTGTTCTTCAATTACTTCATCCAAATGACGATAACGAATTTTTGCGTTCGACGGAATGTCACCTAAAATTCCAAAACTTACTGTTTCTCCTGGTGCATAACAAGCTTTATCTGTAAATAAAGAAATACCAGTTCCTTCCTCTATTTTAACAGAAACTTCCCCTCCTTCATATTCCAAATTTGCCATTCCTGCTCCGTCATCGTTCTTACATGCAGTAAAAAGGAGAAAAATTCCTGCCAAGTAAATTATTTTTTTCATGATAAACAATTCTAATTTAATCAATTCTTCTGTACTAAGAGTTTTTCTGTAGCTTGATTCAGGGTAATCGTATAGTTTCCCGGATCAGTCACAACCCATTTATTATCTAAGCTTCCATAACCATAATCTGGATTCGTTTTATCAATCCAGTACATATCATATTCACCTGCTTCAAATGTAAGACCATTTTCTACAGCCATAAACCAAGCTCCCATCCAATCAGACTGGTTATCACAGGTAAACTTAATTTCACCTGCTGTCAGATTTCCAGTCCACTGATAAGTATATTCGTCAATCTTTGTCATTGGAGCAGAAGAAGGCAAAGTCCAACCTGCAGGAGTAGCATCACCTATCAAAGAAATTTTCGTATAAGGTTCAAAAGGAGCCATCACCATTTTTTCCTGGCCTGTTGTTATGTCCAAACGAATCTTATAAGCCTTTCCGCATTCTTCTTCTTTCAAAACCCATTTCTGATCTGTACCACCCAATTTTACATTAGTATCCGTATACGGAGCTTTATCTTGAGTTGCCATATACATATTATCCCAACTTCCATCCATGGTTCCAAACTTAAACTCACCATCAGGAGTCCATGTAAATACATCACCATATAAAAATACGAACGGATTCACAGGATCTTGCTTCATCGGTTTAAAAGTCCAATTAGTAAAGCTACCGACAAAATACAAAGTATTAAAAGCTGGAGCCGCTGGAGTACTCTTGACTATATTCAGAGTATTATTCAACAAATCAATCGTAAGCTTATAGGTTCCGGTTTCTGTTACCTGAAATTTCAAGTCATCTACCGTATCATCAACTTTTTGAATAATATTTGTGGTCATACCATCACTTAATATTTGTTCTCCATCAGGAGCACAAACATAAGCAATAGAAGAAAAGTCCATTTGAGTAAAGAACTTAAAATCCTTACCCTCGGTCAATGTTGCAGTAATATTAAAAATACCAGGTTGCTGGTTATCAACCAGACTGCACACTCCCATTTGTTCTACATACCATCCACCTTCCGTCGCATCACCACAAATATATAATGTCTCAGAAACCGGTTCATAAGTAGTCACTTTAAAAGAAACAGAAGAATTCTGCTCATAGTCTTCATAACCAACGACCTCTGCAATCACAGTTGCTTCAACTTCCACTGTTTCACCGTATGTCAAACTAATTCCAGCAGCATGCAAATAATCATTTAATTCTCTAACTGTAAAAGCATAAGAAAGTTCCTGATCATTAAATCGCTTATTTAACAATGGTTCTGTTGGTTCAGTACTTCCTTTCTCCCGCAGCTCCAACTTATAATTCAACCGTGCTCCTGTCCCATAATTTGTACCACTAGTCCACTTTAATGTTAGAGCTGTCAAAGCTGCATCATTTTCATTAAGATTAATCACCTCCTTATCAGCAGTCAATGTCAGCACATCATAGCCTTTATTTGTTTCAGTCAAATCCTCTGAACAAGAATTTAACGTAAAAACACAACAAAGCAATACGGATAAATAAAAAAATATATTTTGAGTTCTCATAATCTATAAGTTTAAGTTATTAATAACCGGGGTTCTGTACCATCAATGCATTCGCATCCATTTCTACTTGTGGAATAGGTAGTAACATACGGTCTTTAGTTGCATTTACCTTGCCAATAGAATTAAAGAACTTCAAGGCATAATCTCCCCCATCAATACGAATTAAATCAAACCAGCGATGACCTTCAAATGCAAGTTCCATCCGGCGCTCATGAATGATTTTCTCCTTCATTTCCTCCTTATTAGTTGACAGAAAGTCTCCTAATCCGGCGCGACGTCGTACTATATTCAATGGAGTTTGCGCCTGAACCGTTTCACCCAATTCATTCAAAGCCTCCGCCTTCATCAATAATACATCCGCATAACGGTAAGCTATAAAGTTCTGAGGACTTGTCTCTGCATCCTGATATAAATTTAAAGAAATAGGAATAATAAATTTACGCACATTACGCCCAGTCATAAAAGCATAACTTGCCTTATAGGACTTTCCATCAAAATCCGGACATCCTTCATAAAATACGGTAATATCTTTACGTTTATCACCTTCTTCATACGATTCAAAGAATTCATCAGTAGGTTGATTCCACCCATAAGAGCCATAAGTAAATCCAGAGTTACGAGGCCCCATAAATGTTGAACACCAGGATGACTGTCCATCATTTGCCCAAAAACCGCCCGTTCCTGCATTCTCTCCAGAATATTGTATTTCAAAAATAGATTCTGCACTATTCTTATTTTTAATTAAATTCTCATTCCATAAAGAGGCATAATCACAAGCCGCCAAATCATATCCCATCGTAGCGATCTCATCACATAAATCAACAACTGCCTGATAAAATCCTTCTTCGGGTGCTAAAGATGCATAGGTATTACCGTATGAAGCAAGAGTCAAATAAACTTTTGCTAACTGAGTGCAAGCGGCATCCTTAGTAGCACGTCCTAAGTCAGCTGGAGCTAACTCATTTTTTTGAGGTAAGCGTTCTATAGCCTCCTTACAATCTTTTATAATCAGGTCATAGACTTCTGTTGCTGTATTACGGGCAATGTCTTTAGGGTCACTAACTTTAGCCGGTTCTGTACGAATAGGAACTCCTCCAAAACAACGAACCAAGATAAAATAATAATGCGCACGTAAAAAATAAGCCTCACCCAAAGAACGGGTCAATATTTCCGGAGAAATATTATCCGCATTAGCTGATAAAGACTGAATGGCTGTATTGCAATTACCGATTCCAGTATATCCTCCTCTCCATAATCCAACTGCAAGATTATTACTTGGAGTTGCATAGAAATTAGCAACTTCTTTTGTTTCAACTCCATCAGTACCTGTAGAAGGGTCTCCCCCCGCTTCGCTATCACCGGCACAAATATCCATACTCCAGATACGCTGATTATAAAGATTCATAGACTGTAAAGACTGATAACATCCGTTAGTCATAGCTACAGCCAAATCATCGCTCATAGGAATAGTAGTACTAGGAGAATCCTTAGGATACTTTTCCAAAAAATCACTGCAAGAAGAACAAGTCAGCAAAGCAGATGCCAATATTATATAAGTAATATGTTTCATAATAATTGTTTTTTCAGATTAGAAATTAAAGTTGACTCCTAAACTAAGAGTTCGTGAAATAGGATAACGATTATTATCTATCCCATTAATATCTACTTCTGGGTCAAAACCAGAATATCCAGTAATAGTAGCCACATTATCGCAAGAAACAAACAGACGTGCATTCTCCAAGGTTAACTTCTTTATCCATTTTTTGGGGAAATTATATCCTAACGTAATATTCTTTATACGCAAATAAGAGCCGTCCTCAACCCAACGGTCAGAAACACGATTATTCTTAGCTGGGTCATTTAGTACCGCACGAGGCATAACATAACTTGTTCCTTCCCCTGTCCAACGGTTCAAAACTGCCGTAGTCTGGTTCGCAGCCCCAGCCATTCCCTCATTCGTTATATTATTTGCATTAAAAATATCATTTCCACTCACTCCCTGCAAATAAATAGACAAATCAAATCCTTTATAACTCAGGTTATTATTCATTGAGAATATCCACTTAGGAGATGGATTACCGATAACAGTACGGTCATCTTCATTAATTTTTCCATCATTATTCAAATCTTTAAAACGAATATCACCAGGACTAGTTTCTGTACTTTGGAATGCATGTGAATTAACTTCCTCCCAATTTTGGGAAATACCATCAGTCACATACCCATAAAAAGTATTTATCGGAAATCCATTAGCCAAACGAATTACATTTTCACCGGCAATCTCATTACGGAACATCGGTATGTTGCTATTTAAATCTACAATCTCATTGGTATTATAAGTCAAATTCAAACTAGTATCCCAGTTAAAATCCCCTCCAACAAAGTTATAAGTATGTAAAGCCAACTCAACACCTTTATTACGGACCTTTCCAGCATTAGTCTGACAACTTGAGACTGTTTCATCAAATCCGGCAGTAATAGGAACTGAAGCTGAAACTAACATATCCTTTGTATTCTTTACATAAGCATCCAAAGATAGGTTTACACGCGAATTAAACAAACTTAAGTCAACTCCGATATTGGCCTGATGAATAGCCTCCCAACGGATATCAGGATTATACAAACTTGTTGTAGTCAACGCATCGACAACCTCCCCTCCAAAAGCATATTTACGGATATCAAACAATGCTGCAAAATCATAATTACCAATTGAAGCCTGATTACCAGTTACTCCATATCCTGCACGTAATTTTAAATCGGACACGACCTCACTTTGTGGAAACCAAGATTCTTTGGATATACGCCATGCTAATGACACAGAAGGGAATGTACCCCAACGATTATTTTCTCCAAAACGTGAAGAACCATCACGTCGTACAGTTGCCGTAACTAAGTATTTATCATCAAATGAATAGTTGACACGAGCCATATACGAAAGTAAAGCCCATTCGCTCATGGAACCCGTCAAGCTTGTTATTTCCTTCGCATTGGTCAACTGACTAAATTCATTAAATAAAAAGCCAGATACATTACCATTCATGTAATTATATTTATTCCACTGTGCAGAACTACCTACCATAGCATCTAAATGGTGCTTTCCAAAATCTTTATTAAAAGTAAAATAGTTATCCCACAAGTAAGTAAAAGATTTATCACTACTTTGGTACTTACTTGTTTCACCAGCTTCTCCAGAAGCAGTCCAGTCATACTTTGGATATAAGTCCTCATTAAACCAAAATTTAGCATCATAGCCAAATGTTGACTTAAATTGCAACCAGTCACAAAACTTTATTTCTGCTGAAATATTAGCCAAGAAATTATATCCATCCGTCCGCTTGCTATCATTGTATATAGGCCCAATAGGATTACGCATCGTTCCGTACCAGTTAGCCTGTGAACGATTGTCGTAGTCCGGATAACCAGGATAGCTCCAGTCACCCTCATCTGTTTTAACTGGCTGTGTAGGAAGTGCCTTCATTGCACCTGCCACATCATAGCTTCCTGAAGTTTTAGTATCAGTAGAAAATGTCAGGTTATTTGAGAACTTCAACCAATTCAAAACCTGAGAGTCCGTGTTGGCTTGAAACGTAAAACGGCGATATTTAACGCTCTCTACCACACCTTTTTGCTCTAAAAATCCACCAGAAACATAATAATGAGACTTTTCATTCCCTCCAGAGTAACTAACTGTATAATTTTGTGATAGTCCTGTACGGAACATTTCATCAAGCCAATCAGTACTTGAAGTCAATGAAGAAGGATCTGCCCACAAAGGATTTGTTGTTTGCCCAGCCGCAGAAAGCATATCATTGCTATAAGCTGCATACTGGCTCGCATTCAACATCTCTGGTTGATTCGTAACATTCTGTACAGCCCAATTAGCACTGAAAGAAAGCTTACCTTTCCCACTTTCTCCCTTTCTCGTAGTAACCATTACTACACCATTAGCACCGCGAGAACCATAAATAGCTGTGGCAGAAGCATCTTTTAGAACATCAACACGCTCGACATCTGCCATATTGATAGAATTAAGTCCTAAATCTGTAGGTACTCCATCAATTACTATCAACGGATTACTATCATTGATAGAACCAATACCACGTACTCGAATAGTAACATTATCTCCGGGCTTACCACTATCTATAATCTGCAATCCTGCAACTTTACCTTGCAGTGCCTGACCTACGTTAGATATTGGAGAGTTCTTCATATCCTTCGCTCCGACAGAACCTACTGCTCCTGTCAGGTCACTCTTTTTCATCGTACCATATCCCACAACAACTACCTCGTCCAATAGTTCCGTGTCATCTTTCAAAGTAATAACAAGCGGCTGGTTACCTGTCACTGTTACATTCTGACTTGCGTATCCTATATAAGAAATCACCAAAACCGATCCTTTAGGAATACTTAAAGAGAATTTTCCATCAATATCCGTTATAGAACCATTCGACGTTCCTTCCTGGATAACATTTGCCCCAATAACAGGTTCTCCTGTAACATCCTTTACAGTACCTGTTACCGTAAGATTCTGACCAAATACACTCGCTGTAATAAATAGCCCTCCTAAAAGAGAAAGCGCTCGCTTCTTTTGTAGAAACCTTGAAGTGTTGTTTTGCATAAATTAGACTTTTAATTAATAAATTAGATGTAATATTACTACATCCTTTTCCAACAATGCAAAAGTATTATGCTAATATAAAAGCTTCAAGGCAACCAAGTATAAAAGTAGTAACTTAAGATACTCAAATAATCATAACATTCTAATTATTATAATATTAGAGAATGATTCCAATGTCAAAAAAGTAGTAATCCAATAAATGAAAAGCAAGACGCTACTGCTCTAAACTACCAATTTGCATGACATATTTTTCAAATTCATCCCGATTGCAAGCCGCCTTATTCCGTGCCTTAGTTCGATAATTATAAATGGTAGTAACCGAATAACGAAGGAACTGAGCTATTTTTACACTATCTGTAATACCTAACCGAATCAATGCAAAAATACGCAATTCTGTATTAAGCCGTTCATTCGGCTTTAAATGAACTTTTTCACTTTCAATTAATAGTTTATTAAAATCATCAACAAAAGTCGGAAACAACAACAAAAAGGTATCATCAAAACTCGCATAAAAATCTTTTAATTCTTTATCAACCAGTCGAGAAGACTTCAACTGATGATACAATTCCTCAACCTTTCCAACCGCAGCTAACTTAGCTAAACTTTTACGGTATTCATCCAACTTCTCAATATACGTTGAGCATTGATCAAGATAACGTCCTATGTAAATCTCCTTTAAATAAGTATTCTCACTCAATGCGTGATTCAACTCCTTCAACTTAGCATTTGACAGGCACAAGTCATTGTTTAAATCTTGTAATTTCCGGTTCGCATCTATTACTTGACGTCGTGCTACCGCCAGACGTTTCATCTGGTAATACATATAATAAACTCCTCCCAATAAAATAAATGACAAGATACAAATACAAATAAACATTATTTGTAACTTATGCTGCCGCCTTGCTTTTTCTAAATGATAAGCCTCATTTATCACCGGAAATATTTTCAAGGTTTCTATAATCCGTAAACGGGCATTACACATAGCTGCATCTTCCATACAAAGTTTCAAATAAGAATAAGCACGATCGAGGTCTCCCTCTTGATAAAGTAACACAGCCAGTTCTCTCAAGGAAGCATATTCTCTAACTCCCGATTTCATATCAGCTATAGCAGAAAGCAACAAACAGCGTTTCTGGTTCTCTTTATCTCCAATTAAAGAATAAGAGTTTGATAATGTATAATAAAGTATAGCCTCATCATGAACTTCCATTTTATGTTTATTAGTATAATCTTCAAGCATTGCAATAGCTTCCTTACATTGACCATGAACATTATAACGATCAGCCTTAACAATTTGATAAGTAACAGACTCCTGATTATTTACCAGCAAAATAGAATCTCTATAAGAATCCGTTAATCTATTATATTGGCCTTTTTGGGCAACAGAAACCGTATAATCAGCCATATTCCCATAAACAGTACGATAAACATGATAATAATAAGGTCGCAAATAATCAGGCAACCGTTCCCGATTAACCTTTTTCATCAAATCCAGAGATTCTTTAAACATACCAGCAACTCCAGAAATCTCCGCCATATTCATTAAAGCATTTATCTGGTAATCCTCATTCTGGATACGTTGAGCAACTTCATAAATAGCACGAGCCACATGCAATGAAGAGTCAGCATTAAAAGAAGAATATCCAGAATATAACTCTCCTAATATATGATAACGTTGTTCATTAGTTTCTGAATTATCTAACATTTTATTCAAACGCTCCAAGTATTCCAAACGCTTCTTTATATACAAAGGACGTTCTTTAATTGCTTTATCAAGCTCTGATAACAACATAGGCATCTCATCTGCCATAGAAACAATAGCAAAAAAAAGCAGAAACAACGAAATCAAGAATTTCTTCATTCTAGATACAATAACTATAAGTTAAACCAAATTCAAATCTATCGTATGAACACAAAATTAATCAATTAAATGAAACAATAAATATTTCTTTCTCAAATTATAACTGATTTGAATATACCATAAAAAATTTATTTCAATGCTCCAGCCGCCTTCTGTCCATAATAAGATAAATTACTGAAATATAGGTCATCGATTACATATTGGTAAGTCAGATTCTGCTGTCGACCCTGTTGGGAGTTTTCTCATTCTCTTCTTTCTGGACCATCAAGGAGGTCTTCGAACAGCGCGAACGCGTACTGAAAGGCTGGTTCCCTATGAATCCGAAGCGGAAGAAGGAATATGAACAGTAATTAAGTAGAAAAGGTACCACATTATATACGGCTTTAAAGGAATTATAAATACCCTTTAAAGCCGTTTTTTTGTGCCATTACCGCAGCTTCCGGGAAGTCTCTATATCCCACTTTATACCCATTTTTCAGACAAAGATCCATACTATCCACATAAATCACTCTTTCTCAGCGTCTTTTCTTTGAAACGCAGGGAAGAATTCTCTGTTTCACACTGTGGGATACAAAAACCACAGTGTGGGATACATATTTCACACTGTGAAATACAAATCTCGCACTGTGGAACAGAGAATATGCAAGGAGATTTCAAAAAATACTTGCCCGAACTTCAATTAATTCTGCCGACAAATCAATCAGATGTAGTTTCGGGCGCATACTCCTGCAACGTCAATTCTCCTCGCAGCACCCCCAAGGCATTCATGGCCAATGCTCCCATTTCATCCTCACCGGGAATTACCACAATCGGAGCCAGGCCTTCCAGCCATTCACGCAACCCCTGAATACAATAATCATTGAAAGCGATACCTCCAGTCAGAATCACGGCATCAGTCTGTCCGTGAAGTGCGATGTGCATGGCACCGACCTGCTTGGCTACCGTATAAAGCATGGCATCCAGCACCAGCTTGTGCTTTTCGGCTCCGGCATGTGCCCAACGGATAATACTCTGCACATCAGTAGTACCCAAATGAGCTACCAGACCTCCCCGACCGTTTATCATCTTACGGATTTCGGCATAGGTATATTTCCCGCTGAAACACATATCTACCAACTGCCGGGCCGGCAACGTTCCTGCCCGCTCCGGACTGAAAGGCCCCTCTCCATTCAAAGCGTTATTGACATCGACCACCTTCCCATAATGATGGGCACTGACCGAGATGCCTCCTCCCAAATGGGCTACAATCAGATTTAGCTCTTCATACTTTCGTCCGATACGAGCTGCATAACTACGGGAAACAGCCCGACTGTTCAGTGCATGGAAAATGGAGATGCGCGGCAATTCCGGAATACCGGAGATACGGGCCAAATCGCGCAACTCATCAGTCACCACCGGATCGGCCAAATAAGAAGGACAACCGGCACAATGCGCAATCTCATCGGCAATCCAGGCCGCCAGATTCGATGCGTGTTCCATATCGGCATGCCATAAATCATGCTTGATTCGCTCGTTAATCTGATACACTCCTCCGGGAGTAGGTTTCAACAAGCCTCCACGGGCAATCACGGCATCAAAGACAAGCGGAATGCCAGCCTTCTCCAGCGTATCGTGCACACACTTGCGACGGTACTCATATTGTTCATTGATATGGTGAAAGTCGGCCAACTCCTTGGAAGGATGCGCAATGCTTTCACGCCAGATGGGGTTCTCATTCTCGTAGACTGCCAGCTTCGTAGAAGTGGAGCCCGGGTTGATGACAAGTATCTTCATAAGGTCTAGTTTTATTCTTTTCGTGTCCCTGCCAGACATGCCAGTACCAGACTGTAGTATTTGGAGTTTCCGGAGTCACTCCGCGAAGGCACTACTACCGGTGCGATGGTACCGGTCAGCATACCTGCCATATTCGCATCGCCAAACAGAGACAGGGTTTTGTAAAACGTATTGCCCGCTTCGATATTAGGGAAAATCAGAATATCTGCATTGCCTACCACTGGCGAGGAAAGTCCTTTTATCTCCCCGCTGTGCTTGTCGCAGGCGGTCTTGGCATCCATCGGCCCGTCGATAAAGACTTTTCCGAAACGGCCTTCCTGCGCTTCTTTTTTCAGTTCCACGTAGCTCAGGGTATGGGGAAATTTCTCGTTGATTTTCTCCGTGCAGTGTATCAGTGCCACCCGGGGTTCTTCGCATCCCAACGTACGACACAAAGCCAGGTCGTTGGCAATCATTGAGCGGTATTGTTCCAAAGTAGGACGTGGAATTACTGCCGCATCCGAGAAAAACAGCAGTTTATGATACAAAGGTACCTGCGCCACGGCCACATGGCTCAGCACACCTCCTTCGGGTAACAACCCCTCTCCTTTTTTCAAGACCGCACGCAACAGGTTATCAGTATTGATAAGTCCCTTCATCAGGACTTCCGCCTCGCCCGTGCGTACCAGTTGCACAGCCAGCGCAGCCGCTTCATCCGGTGTTCCAGCCTCGTAAATGCGTACAAAGTCGGGAGAAGCTGCCCGCAAGTCGAGCGCTTCTTTCAAGTGAGCAGAATCTGTGACCAGCAGATATTCAGCAATCTCCTCTCTCAGGCTACGGATAATGACATATTCCGTGTGCGGGTCATTCGGGCAGACCACCGCCACTTTCCGTCGTATGCCGCGCGAACGCAGGCAGTTGACCATCTGAGAAAGGGTTCGAATCAGTTCCATATCATTAGATTTTAAACAAATATGAGAAAATAATTCGAATAAATATCTATTTGGGATGCTAATTAATGCTATAGAGCCGGAGGAGGAAAAATCCTCCCAACGTCAATTTGTCGATAAAATCCTACGAAGTACGTATTATATGCTACAACCGTGCAAGGAGATATACCTACTTTTGCAAGAAATTATACATAATACTTACCATGAAAAATATATTCTGCTTTTTAACCTTATTGCTCAGTCTCTGTGCAAATGCTCAAATCACAGAGCGTACATTACCTGCCGAATGGAAAAACCTTATTGATGGAGGACGGTTTAAAGACCGGTTTCTGCCTATGCCCGATGGAAAATCCGACGAAAATGTGTGGGGAACTGACTCGGTACGTTTCCGGTATGTTGACAACGGAATTGAAAATCCGGAACTTTCTTTCTGGGGAGGAAACATTCTTAAAGGCAAGGACAATAAATACCATCTCTTTGTCTGCGGATGGCCGGAAAACTCACCTAAGGGGCACATGACATGGCCCAAATCTACCGTATTCCATACAACAAGTGACCATTTGAGCGGACCTTATATCATCTGCGACACAATTGGGAAGGGACATAATCCAGAAGCATTTATACTAAAAGACGGACGTCCCGTGGTGTACGTTATCGACGGATATTACATTGCAGACAGCCTGAATGGGCCGTGGACGTACAGTCATTTCACCTTCGACAAGAGAAACAGAAAAATCATTGAGGGGCTGTCTAACCTGACTTTTGCCAGAAGAAGTGACGGTTCTTATCTGATGGTATGCCGCGGAGGAGGGGTATGGATTAGTGAAAATGGTATCTCTCCCTATCAACAGGTAAGTGACAGAAGTGTGTATCCGGACGTAAACGGGGAATTTGAGGACCCGGTTATCTGGAAAGACAGCTTGCAATATCACCTTATCGTCAACGACTGGCTGGGAAGAATCGCCTACTACCAGCGCTCCATTGACGGTATCCACTGGATTACGGAGGAGGGCGAAGCTTACACTCCGGGAATAGCCGCTCACAAGGATGGCTACAAGGAAAACTGGTTTAAGTATGAGCGTATGAAAGTGTTTCAGGATGAATACGGACGCCCCATTCAGGCCAACTTTGCCGTTATCGATACCATCAAATGGGAAGACCATCCCAACGACCGGCACAGTTCAAAGAATATATGCATCCCTCTGAACAAAGGATTGCGCTTGTCTGTCCTGAACGAAGATACGATTACCGCCCAGACCAAGGAAATTAAGGTGCTGGTGAAAGCGGAGGAAGGAGTTGACTTCAAGGATTTCGACATGAAATCGCTGAGATTCGGCAGCTCCTCGGACGTAAATTACGGAAAGGGATGCAAGGCTGTCAAACGTATCGCTTCGGGCAAGGACCTGATTATCGTATTCGATGGCAGAAACAATACCATCAGAAAAGATGAATTTGCTCCCAAACAGCTCGGAAAGACGAAAAAAGGAGAATTGCTGTACGGATATGCCAAACTGCCTTACGTCAATTATCATCCGGCATGCCTGTCGGCGGCATATCCTATGGCGTATGACAAGCAATTGGAACTGGAAGTGAAGAATTTCGGTTTGTCCACCTCAGAAGAAACAGACCTGACCGTACTGGTCAATGGAGTAAAACTGGCAGAAGGACGGGTGAAAGCGCTTTCACCGTATGAAAGTGTAAAACTTAGCCTGCCTTGCATACACGCGGCCAAGATTGACAACCAGACTTTATTTACGATTGTGTACAGCCAGCACGGTAAGGAAATCCGCAAAGAGACCATACAGAACTTCGACTGATAACACGTTATCTTATACACACGAATGGGGAATACGAGCTCCTTTTTTAGAAGGTATTGTATTCCCTTTTTTATGAGACTCTATCTCTTTTGTCAATTATTTACTTTATTCCTTCTTTTCTTGTGCACATAATTCGCAAGTTCTCTCTATATTTGCCTTACTTGGTAAATAAAGAAGGAACACATGAAAACAAATTTTTCTTTCGATATGCAGGCCCTCGACGAGGGCATTCACAGCCGCTTCCCCAATCATAAGGAAGCACCGCTTATCGGACTTACCGGGAACTTCAGCGACGGTAATCTGACATTGGCTCCGGGGTATTATCAGTCTATCATTCAGGCCGGAGGGGTACCGGTGGTCATTCCTCCCTACGAGGATACGAACTTGCTGATTAATACGCTTGAGCAGCTTGACGGGCTGTTGCTCACCGGAGGAGGCGACTTGAATCCGTTATTCCTGCACGAAGATCCTATCCGGGAACTTCACAGCATCAATCCGTACCGCGACCGCCAAGAACTGCTTCTGACACGTCTGGCTGCCAACCGACAGATTCCGATATTAGGTATCTGCCGAGGGATGCAGGTCATCAATGCGGCATTGGGAGGCACACTCTATCAGGACATCTATGCACAGAAGGATACCCCATCGATTAAACACAGCCAGGATTTGGAACGGAGTTTCCCATCGCACAAGGTAGAGTTAGCAGAAGGCAGTCTGTTGGCTCGTATCTTAAACGCCAAGGAGGTAGCTGTAAATTCTTTCCACCATCAGGCCGTGAAAGAAGCTGCTCCGGGTTTCCGTGTATCGGCCACGGCATCCGATGGAGTAATAGAGGCGATTGAAAGCACAGAGTACAAATCTATTATAGGGGTGCAATGGCATCCAGAATGTTTCATTCTGAATCAAGACAAGTGTATGATGCCGTTGTTCGGATGGCTCATCCGTGAAGCTGGTTCATTCCAGAAGGCCAAGAAGCTGCATGAGCGTCTGCTGATTCTCGACACACACTGCGATACTCCGATGTTCTTCGACCAGCACATCCGCTTCCACGAACGGGACCCGAAGATTAAAGTGGACCTACATAAAATGACGGAAGGACGGCAGGATGCGACCATCATGGTGGCTTACCTGGAACAGAAGGAACGTACGGACGAGGCACTGCTGGCTACAACGGCCAAGGCAGACCGTCTGCTGAATGAGATTGAGGAGATGGTAGCTATGAACTGTACGGCTGTAGACATCGCTTATTCCCCCAACGACTTATACCGTCTGAAACGGGAAGGAAAGAAGGCCATTATGTTGGGCATTGAAAACGGATATGCCATCGGAAAGGATTTAAGCCGGGTAGCACATTTCCGGAAACGGGGAGTAGTGTATATGACGCTCTGCCACAATGGAAACAATGACATCTGTGGTTCTGCACGCTACAATGAAGAAAACTTGGGAGTTACTCCGTTTGGGGAGCAGGTTATTCAGGAGATGAACCGCCTGGGAATGATGGTAGATTTGTCACACAGTGGAGAACGGACATTCTACGAGACACTGGACATCAGCAGCCAACCGGTGGTTTGTTCGCATTCTTCCAGCCGTGCGCTCTGCGACCATCCCCGTAACCTGACCGACGACCAGCTTCGTGCCATAGCCCGCAAGGGAGGCGTGGTACAGGTATGCTTGTATAGCGGCTTCCTCCGTAAAGAGCGTCCGGCTCATATCTTGGATGCCATCGAACACCTGAATCACATGGTGAACGTGATGGGTATCGAACATGTGGGAATCGGCAGTGACTTTGACGGTGACGGAGGTATTATCGGATGCAACGACTCTTCGGAAATGATCAATCTGACTCGTCAGTTGCTTCATGAACGGTACAACGAGGAAGACATCCGGCGCATTTGGGGAGGTAACTTCTTGCGTGTCATGCAGCAAGTACAGGAGAATGGTTCCTACAAATAAAGTTTAAAACCCGATTGCCGTTGCAAGGCGTGTACAAAAATAAGTTTACCTTTGCACCACAATCAAAACAAATGAATTATGATTTCAATAAAGAATCTGCTGGCAGTAACTGCTTTAATGACAGGAGGGGCCTTCATCTCTTGCGGGAACAGTCAGAAGAACAGCCAGCAAATAGAAGAATCTGAAGCGGCTATAGTGCAGGCACCGGCATTCAATGCGGATAGTGCATACGCTTACATTGCCGCACAGGTGCAATTCGGACCTCGTGTTCCTAATACGGAAGCTCACCGGAGATGCGGCGATTACCTGGCCGCACAACTGGAGAAATTCGGTGCGAAGGTGTACAACCAGCATGCAGATTTGGTGGCATACAATGGTACCATCCTGAAATCGCGCAACATCATCGGGGCTTACCAGCCGGAAAACAAAAAGCGAGTGATGCTGTGTGCGCATTGGGATAGCCGTCCATACGCTGACCAGGATGAAAAGTCTAATCACCAGAAACCGATAGATGGAGCCAACGATGGTGCCAGTGGTGTAGGTGTATTGCTCGAAATTGCCCGCCAGATCCAACAACAGGCACCACAAATCGGTATCGACCTGATATTCTTCGATTCAGAAGATTACGGCACACCGGATTTCTACGAAGGTACTTATAAACCAGATACCTGGTGTCTGGGTTCGCAGTACTGGGGCCGCATTCCTCACGTACCTGATTACAAGGCTCGGTTTGGTATCTTGCTCGATATGGTAGGCGGAAAGAATGCCACATTCTACTACGAAGCGTTCTCCAAGCAGACGGCAAACAATGCCATGAAGAAAATCTGGAAAATGGCCGACCATCTGGGTTACAGCAATTACTTCATCAAGGAAGACGGAGGTCAGGTTACCGACGACCATGTGTATGTAAACCAGTACCGCCAGATTCCGTGCGTAGATATTATTCACTACGATACGCAAAGCAACACTGGCTTTAATCCGACCTGGCACACACTGGATGACAGCTTAGAGAATATTGACAAAGCCACTCTTCAAGCCGTAGGACAAACGGTGATGGGAGTAATTTATAACGAAAAATAATTAAACACTACCGCAATGAAAACTATCAATGAACTCCAGGACGAAGTGATCGAAGAATTCAGCGACTTCGACGATTGGATGGACAAATATCAGCTGCTGATTGATTTAGGCAATGACCAGCAGCCGCTTGACCCGAAATATAAAACTGAACAGAACCTGATTGACGGCTGTCAGAGCCGCGTTTGGTTACAAGCTGATCTGGTAGACGGCAAAGTGGTATTTCAGGCAGAGAGCGACGCATTAATCGTAAAAGGTATCATATCTTTACTTATCCAGGTGGTATCTGGACACACACCTGACGAAATTCTGGAATCCGACCTTTACTTCATCGAGAAGATTGGACTGAAAGAACACCTCTCACCAACCCGTAGTAATGGTCTGCTTGCCATGGTAAAACAAATGCGCATGTATGCCTTAGCATTCAAAGCCAAAATGCAAGAAGCATAATCTCACAAAAGATTATCAAGGTAATCACATAAAAAGCTCGTGAAGCAGGTTTAAATCTGATTTCACGAGCCTTTTTTATTGACAATGTTTTCCCAAGACCTTGATGTTTTTCAATCCCAATAGAGCATAAAAAAGGCTATGCAAACGCATAGCCTTTTAAGTATATAGCATGTTACAGAATTATTCAGCTTTAGGGGCTTCCTCTGTAGTAGCTTCAGTTGCAGCAGCTTCAGCAGCCGGTGCTTCTGCAGTTGCAGCTGATTTCTTAGAACGACGAGTACGAGTAGCTTTCTTGGCAGCTGTCTTAGCCATGTTCTCGTTGTAGTCAACCAATTCGATGAAACACATTTCAGCGTTATCACCCAAACGGTGACCAGTCTTGATAATACGAGTGTAACCACCCGGACGATCAGCAACTTTTACAGAGATTTCTTTGAACAGTTCAGTTACAGCATATTTGTCCTGAAGATTGCTAAATACAACACGACGTGAGTTAGTAGTGTCATCTTTAGATCTTGTAATCAGCGGCTCAACGAACTTCTTCAAAGCTTTAGCCTTCGCAACAGTCGTAGTGATTCTTTTGTGCTTGATCAAAGAACATGCCATGTTTGACAGCATTGCATTTCTGTGAGAAGCAGTACGACCTAAATGGTTGAATTTTTTATTATGTCTCATTGTTTATTCTTTGTCTAATTTATACTTAGAAATATCTGTTCCAAACGAAAGATTCAGACTCTCGAGCAAATCATCAAGCTCAGTGAGCGATTTCTTACCGAAGTTACGGAACTTCAGCAGGTCGGTCTTATTGAACTGAACCAAGTCACCCAATGTTTCTACATCGGCAGCCTTCAAACAGTTCAAGGCACGAACTGACAAATCCATATCAACCAATTTGGTCTTCAGCAACTGACGCATGTGCAATACTTCTTCATCGAATTCTTCATTTCCTTCTGCATCTGATGTTTCAAGAGTAATCTTTTCATCAGAGAACAGCATGAAGTGGTGAATCAAAATTTTTGCAGCTTCTTTCAGTGCTTCCTTCGGGTGAATGGAACCGTCCGTCGTAATTTCCAGCACCAACTTTTCATAGTCAGTCTTCTGTTCTACACGATAGTTTTCTACCGCATATTTCACATTACGAATCGGAGTGTAAATAGAATCGATAGGAATTACATTCACATCGGTGCAGAATTCACGGTTTTCGTCAGCCGGAACATATCCACGACCTTTGTTGATTGTAATGTCTATCTGCATAGTTGCTTTTGAATCTAAATGGCAAATAACCAATTCAGGATTTAACACTTCAAATC
>ERZ773239.22-NODE-22-length-194820-cov-7.768305_pt1 | contig 194820 bp, 175 predicted proteins | sample MGYA00580521_ERZ773239 | MGnify/ENA primary metagenome ERZ773239 (study PRJEB29015, sample SAMEA2737801) | human gut metagenome | biome: human gut; feature: human-associated habitat; material: faeces | place: China | collected 2012 ... | reverse complement strand
AATAGCTTTATTAATAGCTACATATTCTAAAGTGCCACCACCAATAGTTCCAAGAACTTTTCCATTGTCAAATACTAGCATTTTGCTACCTTCACCTCTAGGAGCAGAACCAGCCTTTTCAATAACTGTTACCATAGCACAGTTGTGATTGATTTTATTTAATAAATCTCCGTCACCTCTGTCTTTGATACCCTTGTTTTGTACCTGTATTATTTCTGCCATAATACTTATAGCTATTTCAGCTGGTGTGATTGCCCCTATATCAAGACCTATAGGCGTATGAGCAGTATTAATTTTTTCATCAGTAAAGCCATCATTTTTCAATTTATCTTTTACAAAAGCGACTTTCTTTCTACTGCCTATCATACCAACATATTTATACTCTTTACCTAATATAGTTTTTAAAGCCTCGTAATCGTCTTTATGTCCTCTAGTCATAATAACATAATAAACATTTTTTCCAAAATCAGCTTTTAAACTTTCTCCTATATTCCCACATATTATCTGGGCATTAGGAAATCTTTCGCTGTTTGCAAATTCTGCTCTATCATCAATTATAATTAAATCAAAGCCAAGTATTTCTGCCACTCTTGCAAAATCCATAGAAACATGACCAGCACCTGCAACAACTATTTTAGTCTTATCCATTAATTTTTCTATAAAGCATTTTTTGCCTTTATAATCTGTTATTTGTGGAGAATTTATGTCTTCATTTAAAGTAAATTTATTACCATTTTCAATATCTGTTGCTATTAATACTTCGCCATTTTTATTAAATTCATCTCTTATATCAAAAAAAGTTGTCATTTTATATTACCACATTCCTTATCATTTCCAACTAAAACGCCTATTCCATGACCAATAGTATCCATAAACACATCCAGACTTTCTGTAACAGCCTTTAAACTACCCGGAAGATTAATGATTACACTATTTTTTCTTATTCCACTTACTCCTCTACTTAACATTGCTCTTTTTGTAATAGTAAGGGAATAACTTCTTATCGCTTCACTTATACCATATGCCATTCTATCACAAACTGCTATGGTTGCCTCTGGAGTAACATCTCTCTTAGAAAATCCTGTTCCCCCTGTAGTTATGATTAAATTGATATTTTTATCACTTAATTCAATTAATTTATTTTTTATAATTTCTACATCATCAGGAAGTATAGTATAATCTTCGACTTTATATTCGTATTGTTCTAATACTTCAATAATTTTTTTGCCCGATAAATCTTCTCTTTCTCCAATACTTCCTTTATCACTTAGTGTTACAACCGCTGCTGTATACATTTATCTCGTCACCTTCTTCAATTATTCCTCCATTATTTACAACTGCAAATACGCCATTTGTGGGCATAATACACTCACCCATTTTTTTATATATTTCACAATGGCTATGACATTCTTTACCCTTTTGAGTTATTTCAAGGATAACATTATTGCATTTTAATTTATCTCCGATATTTATATTCTTTAAATCAATTCCTTTGACAACTAAATTTTCGCCAAAAGCTCCGTCAATTACATCTGCTCCTCTTGACTTAAATTCTTCTATTGTTTCATAACTCAAAAGACTTACCTGTCTATGCCATTTACCTGCGTGGGCGTCACCATTAATTCCAAAATCTTTTATTAATTCTGCTTTTTTAATACTTTTTTTCTGAGTGCCTCTCTTTTCGCTTATACAAATTGCCATTATTTTTCCCATATTATCCTCCTATTTGAACCATATTTTTGTTTTCTGAATTTTCATCTATAATTCCAAAATGGTGGCTTTCTGGCTTTTGGCTAATAATATGCTTAATAGCATTCTTTATCTCGCTATCTGTTGCACCATTATCTATCATTTCTTTTATATTTATACCTTTGTTATAGTACAAGCATAATTTTATAAAACCGTCAGAAGTCATTCTTATTCTATTGCATTGACTACAAAAGCAATCACTAACAGCTGTTATAAGTCCTACAGTACCTTTAAAGCTATTATTTTTATAATAAACACAAGGACCATTACTTCTGTAACCTGTTTTTTCAAATTTTCCGTATTTTTCTTCCAATCTCTTAATAACTTCTGAGCCTTGTATATACTTATACTTTCTACCTTCACCCATAGGCATAAGCTCAATAAATCGAACACTAACTTTATTATGTTTAGCTATTTCTGCCAGTTCAAAAATATTTTCATTAAACTCTTTTATAACTACGGAATTAATTTTAACATTAAAACCTAATCTAATAGCATACTCTATAGCCGATTTTACACTTTCTACATAATCATAACCTGTAATTTTTTTATAAGCATTTTTATCTAAAGTATCAAGGCTTACATTTATTGATTTTACATTATATTTTTTAAGTATATGAGCATACTTTTTAAGATAAATTCCGTTTGTTGTAAGAGTTATATCTTCAATTTCGGGAATTTTACTGATGTTTTCTAGTATATATTCAAAATCCTTGCGTAACAAAGGTTCTCCACCTGTCAACTTAATCTTTTTAATGCCAATATCAGTCACTATATTTATAATTCTAATAATTTCGTCAGCAGACATTGTATCTAAATAGGATTTATCGCAATCACTTCTGCAATAAATACAATTTAAGTTACACTTATCCGTCAATGAAACTCTCATATAATCTATATTTCTACCAAAACTATCAATCATTTTATCACCTTTCTAATTATAAAACAATTTTACATCAAAATCAACAAATTGTCCTTTATGAAACTTGAGTTTAATGAAATATAATGTTATAATTTAGACGGTGATTATTATGAGTAAAAAAATATTTTGTAGTGGAGGCTGTTCTGCTAAACTTGGAGCAGGATTATTAAGTAATTTAATAAATAAATTGCCAGCTCAGCATGATGAAAACCTTTTGGTAGGTTTTCAAAGTAGCGATGATGCTTCGGTCTACAAATTAACAGATGATATAGCAATAGTACAAACTTTAGATTTTTTCCCACCAATGGTAGATAACCCTTATATATTTGGGCAAATTGCAGCTGCAAATGCTTTAAGTGACATATATGCTATGGGTGGAACTGTCAAAACAGCCTTAAATATAGTGTGTTTTCCTGAAAATGATGATATTAATATATTAGGAGAAATACTATCTGGAGGATTATCCAAAGTTCAAGAGGCTGGTGGTATTTTAACAGGTGGTCATTCTATATCAGATAAAGATATAAAATATGGATTAAGTGTAACTGGGACTATACATCCAGATAAAATTTTTAAAAATAACACACCAAAAAGTGGAGATGTGTTAGTATTAACAAAACCATTGGGTGTTGGTATTGTTACAACGGCTGGTAAAGTGGAACAGGCAAGTGAAAGTTCTATAAATAAAGCCATTAAATCAATGACTACTCTTAACAAGTACGCATCAGAAATTTTTCAAAAATATGATGTAAGTGCTTGTACAGATGTAACTGGCTTTGGATTATTGGGTCATTTAAAGGAAATGTTAAGTGATATGTCAGCTATAATATATTCTGGAAATATACCATACATAAAAGAAGCCTTTGACTATGCAAATGAATTTCTTATTACTGGCGGTGGCCAGAAAAATAGAAATTATGTAGGCGATAATGTAAATTTTAATGGTATAGATTTTGCAATGGAAGAAATATTGTTTGACCCTCAGACATCAGGTGGTCTTTTAGGAGCTGTTAATCCAAAAGATTTACATAATGTAATAAGTGAACTTTCTCAGTTATCCTTACCTTTCGGTATAATTGGAGAAATTGTAGAAAATTCAGATTATAAAATAATTGTAGAAAAAGGAGAAAAGAAATATGATTAAAATTAATGCTATTGGCGATGTATGCCCTATTCCTGTTATAAAAGTAAAAGACGCAATTAAAGAATTAAACGGCAAAGGTGTTATTGAAATTACTGTAGATAATGAAATAGCTGTTCAAAATCTTACAAAGATGGCACAGCAAAAAAATATTCAAATTCTTGCTGAAAAGAAATCACAAAAAGAATATGTTGTTACTCTTACTCTTTCAGAAGATGACAATACAGACTTAGAATGTAAGCCTATGTACGACAATGTAACTGGTCCTACAGTTGTTGTATTCTCTTCTAATAAAATGGGCGAAGGTGATGATACTTTAGGTGGTATTCTTATAAAAAGTTACATTTTTGCTCTTACAAAATCAGAAAATTTTCCTAACCAAATAATTTGTTATAACGGCGGTGCATTTTTAACTGCTGAAAATTCAGAAGTCCTTGAAGATTTAAAGTACCTTGAAAGTCAAGGAGTAGATATTTGTACTTGCGGTACTTGTATCAACCACTATGGTCTGGATAAAACTCCAGCAGTAGGCACAGTATCTAATATGTATGAGATTTCTGAAAAATTAATAGGAGCAGGCAAAATAATAAAGCCTTGATAATATGATATATCTTGATAATTCAGCTACAACATTAATTAAGCCACCACAAGTTGCACAGGCTGTATATGATGCTATAAATACAATGGGAAATAGTGGCAGAGGGGCTTACAATAGCTCTATTAGTTCATCAATAGTTTTATATGAAACCAGAGAATTAATAGCTGAAATGTTTAATTTACATTATCCTGAGCAAGTTGCATTTACTCTCAATGCAACAGAGGCATTAAATACAGCTATTAATGGACTTATATCTTATAACGACCATATTATAACTACAGAGTTGGAACACAATTCTGTATTAAGACCATTGTATAGACTTGAAGAAAAAGGTACAGAATTAACAATTATAAAAGCAAATGATTGGGGCAATATAAATTATATAGATATTGAAAAAGCTATTAAATATAATACAAAAGCTATTGTGTGTACCCATTGTTCAAATTTAACTGGAAATGTATTGGATATTGCAAAAATAGGCGAAATTTGTAAAAGACATAACATATTATTTATACTAGATGCCTCTCAAAGTGCAGGTATATTTGATATAGATATGGAAAAACAAAATATAGATGTAGTTTGTTTTACTGGACATAAAAGTCTGTATGGACCTCAAGGCACAGGTGGAATATGTATTAAAAAAGGTGTTAATATTTCCCCTCTTAAAGTTGGAGGTAGCGGTATTAAAACTTTTGAAAAAACTGCACCTAGTTCAATGCCTGAACATATTGAAGCTGGAACAGTAAATAGCCACTCTATTGCCGGATTAAAAGCTGGTTTAGAATTTATACAGAAAACAGGCTTATCAAAAATTAGAGAAAAAGAAAATATGCTTGTTGATTTATTCTATAACAGTATAAAAAATATTAAAGATATTAAAATATATGGCGATTTCTCTACAAAAGAACGAGGTCCTATAGTAAGCCTAAATTTAGGCAACTATTCGTCTTCTAGTGTTAGTGATGAACTTTTTGAAAGGTTTGAAATTGCTACTCGTTCGGGAGGTCATTGTGCTCCTCTTATGCACAAAGCTTTAAGTACTGAAAAACAAGGTGCTGTTCGTTTTAGTTTTTCTTACTTTAACACAAAAGATGAAGTGTTATTTGCTTCAAAAGCCTTAAAAATATTAGGAGAAGAATAAAAATGAGAAAAGAAACTCTCAAATGTGTTATAACCTTTGATTCAACTTCTCAGGCTATGAAAATGGAAAAAATTTCAAAAGAAAATAGTTTTGAAGGAAGACTTATACCATTACCCACTATCATTAGTGCAGGATGTGGACTTTCTTTCTGTACACCAATTGAAAATACAGAAAAAGCAGAAGAATTAATGTCTTCCAACCATATAGAATACAATAAAATATATCAACTATTAATATAAAAAAGAGGTTTAGGTACTAATTGCCTAAACCTCTTTCTCTTTTAGTTATTACTATTTTCCATTATACCTTTTAACACCTTTACAGGAGTAGCTGGTAATTCTCTAATTCTAACACCAACGGCATTACTAATTGCATTACAAATAGCTGGAGCTGGAGTGTTAATTACAATTTCGCCTATAGACTTTGCACCAAATGGTCCTGTAGGTTCGTAACTTGATTCAAAAGCAACATCAATATTACCCATATCTAATCTAGTCGGTATCTTATACTGCATAAGTGAATTTGTAAAATCCCTACCATTTTCGCCATATATTATATCTTCATACATAGCCATACCTATACCTTGCACAAGTCCACCCTCTGTTTGCACTCTAGCTAAATTAGGATTAATAACAGTACCACAATCCACACAAGCACTAAAATTAATAAGTTCTACAACACCAGTTTCCTTATCAACTTCTATTTCAGCGACACCAGCCATAAAAGGTGGTGGAGAAACTGTAGACTGCTCTGATACTGTTACAACTAAAGCACCATAAGGAGCACTTTGAGCCTTTGTTACAATATCAGCTAAACTTATTTTATTATCAGGATTTTCGTCTTCATAAACAAATTTTCCGTCAAATTCACACTTAGACTTTTCTAAATCTAATATCTTAGAACCAACTTCTATAATTTTATCTCTCATTTGTGTAGCACATTTTACAGCTGCTCTACCTGTAAGGTATGTAGTAGATGAGGCATAAGACCCTGAATCGTAAGGAGAAACATCGGTATCAACACCAAATGTTGCAATATTATCTACATCTGTATCAAGAACATCGGCAACCATCTGTGCTAATATTGTATCACAGCCTGTACCCATATCAGTACAACCTACTATCATATTGTAAAAACCGCCATCGCCAAGTTTTAATGTCATACCACCAATATCCAAGTTAGATATAGAACTTGACTGCATGGCCAATGCAGCACCCATGGCTCTAATTTTGCCATTACCCATATCTTTAGCAGGATAATATTTATCCCAGTTACTCATTTCAATAGCTTTTTCTAAACACTTATCAAGGGTACAAGCATTGGCAGTTTCGCCATAATAAGCTGGCATAAACATACCTTCCCTTGTCATATTTTTAAATCTAAACTCTATTGGGTCAATGTTAATAATTTTTGCCATTTCATCAACACAAGATTCCAAAGCATAAATACCTTGAGTAGCACCATAACCTCTATAGGCACCAGATGACATAATATTTGTATATACTACATCATACTTAAATCTAAATGCCTCCATTTTTGAATAAAGAGCCATTGACTTGTGACCTGCAAGACCTACAGTAGTAGGACCATGTTCACCATAAGCTCCAGAATTTGATAAAACATACATATCGCAACAACGCATTGTTCCATCTTTCATTACACCCAACTTAACTGTAACTTCCATACCATGTCTTGGACTTGATATAGTCTGAGTCTCCTCTCTTGTATAAACAATCATAGCTGGTTTACCTGTCAAGTATGTAACAATAGCCGGATAAATTTCTGATACTGCGGTCTGTTTTGCACCAAAACCTCCACCAATTCTAGGCTTAATTACTCTGACTTTGCTTTTTTCTATACCTAAAGCATTTGCAACTATTCTTCTAACATGGAACGGTATCTGTGTTGAAGATACTACTTTTATTCTACCATAATTATCCATTTCAGTATATGTTTTGAAAGGTTCCATCATTGTCTGCTGAACAGGCTTAACTTTATAAGTTCTTTCTATTACAACATCACATTCTTTGAATATTTCATCAACATTACCGTCTTCATCACAGCCTGTTGCAACAAGATTTCTCTTATTATCTGCCCCAACTGGACATTGAGCATACCAGCTATCTTCAGGATGAACAAGTATTTCATTGTCTTTAGCCTTTCTTGGGTCAAGCAAAGGTTCAAGAACATTATATTTAACTTTAATAAGCTTTATAGCTTTTATAGCAGCTTTTTCGTTTTCAGCCGCAACAATAGCTACAGGGTCGCCTACATATCTTAAATGCTTATCAAGTACAAGTCTATCACATGGACTTGCTTCTGGATAAGACTGACCTGCAAGAGTAAATCTATTTTGATTTACATCTTTGTAAGTTATTATTTTTTCAACACCCGGTACTTTTTCAGCTATTGCTGTGTTTATATCCTCTATTATAGCATTAGCATATGGACTTTTCATAAGCTTTACTACAAGGCAATTGCTTGGAGCAATATCTTCTGTATAAACCGGTTTACCGGTAACGAGCTGAACAGCATCTTTTTTTCTTATAGAGGTATTTACAAATTTCATATTCTAACACCCCTCTTTCTTTCAATAAATTTTTCTAATGCTCTTAACTGACCTTGATAACCCGTACATCTACAAAGGTTACCAGCAAGATATTCTTTAACACTTTCCTTTGTTATATTATCTAATTCTCTCATCATCATTACAACATTAACAATAAATCCTGTATTGCAAAAGCCACATTGTTCTGCACCCTCGTCAGCAAGACATAACCCAAATTCAAGAGCCTCACTTTCAAGCCCTTCAAGAGTTTCAATAGTTGCACCTTCTGCCTCAGCAGCAAGGACGGCACAAGATAACACAGACTTGTTATTCATAATTACTGTACAAAGACCACAGTTAGTTGTTTCACATCCACATTTAACACTATAACAGCCTAATTTTCTCAACAACTGATATAAAGTAGTGTCAGCTTCAATTATAGCTTCTGTTTTTTTACCATTTAACTTAAAAGTAACAACCATTATTGCACCGCCTTTCTACATCTATTGACAAGAACCTTCGCAACTTGCTCTCTATATTCTGCAGTAGCTCTCATATTTGTACCAAAATTGAATTTACTACAGATTTCATCTGTTTCAGTATTAATATTGCAATCAAAAAATCTAGCTTTTGTTGGTCTTGCTCCTATTACTACTCTCATTTTATCTTCTACAACACTAACCGCACAAGTTAATAGAGGAAAATCAGTTTTACTTAATCTAACTGTATCATAAGCAACCTTTAAATTAGTTTTAGGAATAATAACCGATACTAAAATATCATTGTTGTGCTCCATATCTATAAAATCTTCAATAGGAACAACTCCTGTTTTATACAATTCAACCTTTGCACCTAAAGCAAGCATAATTGTAAGTACATCTGAAAATCCAAACCTACCCCATATACTTCCTCCTACTGTTGCCATATTTCTAAACTGTACGCCAACAATAGACTCTACAGCTTTTTTTAGGGTGTTATTAAAAATTTCATTAAGACTATTGTTAGTTTCAATTTGTCTTAAAGTTACCATTGCTCCTATTTTGAACTCTGAATCATTTTCTTCAATTTTATCAAGTCCAAGTTTTGATAATGAGATTATTGTATTAATATTATTACTTTTTCCCATTCTGAGCCAGCAATTTCCACCCATAATTTTATTATTTCTCTTTTGATTTAACTCCCATGCTTCATCAAGGCTTTCAGCCCTTACATAAGAAGATGCTATATACATAAATCCCGCCTCTTTCCTATAATACAATTTACAATTTCAATATTCGACACTATAAACCAATACTATTATATCACAAAAGGCTTTTATTGAGAAGATTTTTTAAGTAAAGATTTTCTGTAAAAAAATAAAAGCCTATTTCCAAGATAAATTATCCTAAAAATAAGCTTTTATAAAATTATTTCATATTTCTGAGTTTCTTCAATTCTTCTGGCATTTCTGGAGCATAAGCAAAACCTGTTGAAGGAATGTTAGGACCATATACAGAAATAAAACAAACACAAAGACCTAAAAGAGCCATTAATTTATTCTTCATCTTTTTCACCTCCTGCTAAAATATTAGGTATTGATAAAACAAATACCATTATATATGAATACACTCCATTCAGAGTATAAACATCTCTTTTAACAAAGAAAGCAATCAAAGTAGCAATACCTATTAACAATGCTAATGTATTATACTTAAATCTATTTTTGTCTTTAAATATTATAACTATTTGTACTACTAGTATGCTACATAATATAATTTCTGATAAGTATATAAATTCAGTATGCTTTATACCAAAACCAGACAATATACAAATTCCTATAAAAATAATTGTACTAAATATTGTACAAGAATACACATTTTTACAATGATACCCTTCTATCAACAATCTTGTTGGAAAAAATGGAATTAAAAAACTAAGAAAGAAATTTGTATCAAAAAAGACAACAGACACTAGACATAACACTATGGCTTGAACAAATGCTATAGCCCAAAGTCTAATTGAATACTGTATTACTGTTTTAGGATAACCACTATTCTCAGCTATTTGTGTAATGAAGCTATCAAGTGAATTAAACATAGAAAAACCTCCACACGCTAATTTTAACATACGGAGGTTTCTTATTAATAATGTGGACTTAAAATGTATAAAATTGTCCTTAAATCGTTTTTTCTTGTATGAGCATTATTTTAATTTTGAAAATTTTATTATCGTAATTCATTGTCATATTTCCATTATATTTATTTACAATATCATTAATAATCTTTGTACCCCAACCATGATTGCCTTTCTTTTGACTGTTAAAATTATTTTCTAGTGGATTGTAAACACTTGGATTTTCCATGGCAATAAACAACATATTCCCTTTTTGATTAATATTTAATTTAACAGTTTTATCATTTTCTATTTTATCAACAGCCTCAATTGCGTTATCAATTAAGTTAGATAATATACTACACAAGTCAGCATCTTTAACCGTAATTTTATCTATATTTACATCAGCAAATAGAGATATGTTTTTTTGACTGGCTTCTGTATTCTTAACATTTACTACAGTATCAATTATGTTATTTCCTGTATGGAACACTTGACTATACTTAGAATATAGATTTATTCCTTTTAAATACTCTATTGCTTTGCTATTTGTAGAATCCAATAATAATGAATTTATAATATTAATATGATGTTTAAACTCGTGAAAGTTCTTAGAATTTTCTTCATACAATTTATTTATATTTCTAAGGTTTTTTTCTAACATTTCATTTTTTATAGCCATATACTCATTTTCTTTAGTTTTTAATTTTTCATTGTATAAGTTATCTGTCAAGAAAATTAAAACACCAAACATAAATATAAAAACTATAAATAATATAGAAATGCCCAATTTTAGGCTAACAACACTATTATTTATTATAATTGACATCATTTTAAGTGATACTACAAATCCTACAATTACAAATAATATATAAGCCGGATTTTCAAGTATTTTACAATTAATATTTCTTATTTTTCTTCTAGCAATAAGATATAGAATAATATTTAATAACTTCATACTTAGAGCAAAAACTATTCTATTAAAATTTGATAATTGAATAACATGGAAAATATAATCTGGATTACCTAAAATCACACTCAACAAACATATCATAAACATTTCTACAACTATTACAAACATATAATAAGTAATAGCATACATTATACAATATATAAATTTTGTTTGAAATAACAGGTAAAACATAATTCCCATTATTAGGCTAGAAATAATTACCGTATATTGTGATACTAATGATATTCTGTTTAAAAATGTCACTATTAGTGTATGTATAGCTATAAAAACAGGAATTAAAAATTGATTTTTTTGTTGTTTATCATTGAAAAGTTCCTTACCAAACAAAAAACAAATCAAATCTTCAATAAGTGTACACAAGACCTCTACAATCAAAATATATCACCCCCAGAAATTAGTTATTTTGTCTTTTACTTCTTTTAGTCTATCTCTGCTTATATAACAATTAACATCATTTTCCATAACTATTTTTAAGCCGTCAAGATATTTAATATTTTTTAGATTAATAATAATGCCTTTATTAATAAATATGAACTTATCTGAATCAAGTTCAGCATATATATTTTTTAAAGTAGTTCTTTCTTTAACTATAGACTTATCCAGTAAATTAAAAATAATATTTTTTTGGTACTTTTCTATAAAAACTATTTCGTCAAGTTCTATTCTTCTAATAACTCTACCTGACACTCCCACATAAATATTTTTAGAATTTCTCTCTTTAATTCTTACTACAGCATCTTTTACAGCTTGAGGCAATTTTTCTTCAATTACATCCTTTGGAATATATCTGAAAGTCTTTACTTCAAAAGCATCATAAACATATTTATCATAGTTAGTTAAAAATATTATAATAGCTGATGTATCTTTCTCTCTTATTTTTTTAGCAATATCAAGTCCATTTACATTATCAATTTCAATATCCAATATGTAAATGTCATTATTATATGTACTGTTTTCAATATCATTTAACAGTTGTTCAGCATTTTCATAACAACTAATTTCATCATTTTCACAATACTTTTTAACAATATCATATACTTTATCTACATAAATTTTTTCATCATCACATATTACTATTTTCATTTTTAATTCACCCTTTATATTTTATATATTAATTCTACCATAATATTTCTTTACTTACAATTATTAATTAATTTTTATAATAACTTTATTTTATTTAGTAAAAACGCCAAAAAAACTAAAAAACCATTGACAATTACAATCTAAAAAAGTAAAATTAAAGATTGTAATTAAACCTTAATAAAATTTTAAGGAATTCAAAGGAGGAAGAAGATGAAAATCTATAAGAAGTTTATGGACATCTTAGCTACTATTGAGAAAATTGTTTTAGCACTAGCAACTCTTCTCATTGTAGTAATTACTGTAGGTAATGTATTATCTCGTTATTTAATACACAGGTCTTGGTCTTTTACTGAAGAACTTGTTGTAGCAGTATTCGTATTAATCACTTTACTTGCAGCTGCTCTTGCTTGTCGTGATGGAGAGCTTGTAAGTCTTTCTATCTTTACAGATATGCTTCCACAAAAGAGCAGAAAATTTATGGTAATCTTAATGACAGTTTTATCTGTTATCTTTACCGTTATATTATTCAAATATGGTATGGAGAAAGTTATTACTCAGCTCCAAAATGGTAAGCGTACATTTGTACTTAACTGGCCTGAATGGATATTCTGGTCTTTTCTCCCTATCGGTGCTGGATGTATGGTACTACATTTTATTGAGTACTGCATTGATTATTGTACCGACTCCATTAAAAAGAATAAGGAGGTAGAATAATGATAAGTGCAGTTTTATTTATAACATTCTTTGTATTATTAATATTAAATATACCTATTGCTATTTGTTTAGGTTTATCGTCTGTTGCTGCAATTTTATATTCTGGTACATCTTTGAATATAGTAGCAACAAATATGTATTCCGGAATTAGTAAGTTCTTACTTCTTGCAATTCCATTCTTCGTATTATCTGGTAATATTATGGCAAAGGCAGGTATTTCAAAAAGACTTATTAAGTTTGTAGATACTTGCGTTGGTCATAGACGCGGCGGACTTGCTATTGTATGTATTATAGTTGCTTGTTTCTTTGGTGCAATATCAGGTTCAGGTCCTGCAACAGTTGCTGCCTTAGGTGCAGTATTAATTCCAGCTATGGTAGAAAAAGGTGGTTTTTCTGCTCCTTTTGCTACTGCATTAATGGCTACATCAAGTTCTGTAGCTATTGTAATCCCACCAAGTATTGCTTTCGTAGTTTATGCCTCTATTACTGGTGTTTCTATAAGTGATATGTTTATGGCTGGTATTGTTCCAGGTATTTTATTAGGTGTTGCTCTTATTGTTGTAGTAATGATTGAGGCCAGAAGAAAAGGCGTTCAGCAATGTGAGAAAAAAGCCTCTGCAAAGGAAAGATGGTTAGCTTTTAAAGATGCTTTCTGGGGATTCCTTATGCCTGTAATTATCTTAGGTGGTATTTACGGTAGTGTATTTACTCCAACAGAAGCTGCTGCTGTATCTGTAGTATATGGCTTATTTGTAGGTATGGTTATTTACAAAGAAGTTAAGTTTAAAGATTTATTTGGAATACTTATTGAGTCAGCAAAAACAACTGGTGGTATAATGCTTATTGTTGCTGCTGCTACCCTTTTCTCTTTTGTTTGTACGCAGTTTGGTATTTCACAGGCTGCATCAGGATTATTAGGTAGTGTAGCTAAAAACCAGTTTACATTCTTACTTATTGTAAATGTAATATTCCTTATAGCTGGCTGTTTCATTGACGCCAACTCTGCTATGTACATCTTTATACCTATTATGTTACCAGTTTGTAAATCTTTAGGTTATGATGTTGTAGCTTTTGGTGTCGTAGCAACTGTAAACCTTGCTATTGGACAGGTTACCCCACCAGTTGGTGTAAATCTTTTTGTTGCAATAAGTATCAAGATTAAAGAAGGTTTAAGTGTAACTTTACAGCAGATATCTAAGGCTGTTGTTCCTATGATTGCAGCATCTCTTGCTGTTTTACTTATTGTTACATATATTCCAGTTGTATCTTACGGTTTACCTAAACTTTTAGATGAAGATGGTGCATATACTGGCAATAAAGGTGTGGTTTCTTCTCAATCTTCAGTTAATGATGATAGTGAATTTACTATTGGAGATTACAGCAACTTAAATTGGAAAGAACAAACTTGGAACTTTACTTGTTCTACTACTGAAACAAGTACATGGGCTGAAGGTGGTAGAATGTTCGGCAAACTTATGGAACAGGCTACTGGTGGTAAAATTAAAGTTAATGTTTATGCTGCTGACCAGTTAACTAATGGTAATCAGTCTGAGGGTATTCAGGCTCTTATGGACGGTGACCCTGTTCAAATTTCAATGCATTCAAATCTTATATATTCTAGCTTTGACCCTCGATTTAATGTTGTTTCTTTACCATTTATATTTAACTCTCCACAAGAAGCTGATGCTAAACTTGACGGAGCTGGTGGTAAAAAACTTAATGAAATACTTTCATCTTATGGTTTACATTGTATGGGTATGGCAGAAAACGGATTTAGAGAGCTTACAAACAGTAAACGCCCTGTAAAGAGTATTGATGATATTAAAAATCTTAAAATTCGTGTTGCTGGTTCTAATCTTCTTATGAAGTGTTATGAACTTTGGGGTGCTGATGGTACAAATATGAACTGGTCAGAAACATATACTGCATTACAGCAGAACACAGTTGATGGTCAGGAAAATCCATTACCTGCTATTGATGCAGCTAGTGTACAGGAAGTTCAAAAGTATGTATCAATGTGGAATGCAAATTATGATTGCTTATTCTTCTGTATTAATCAAAAAATATATGATGAACTTACTCCTGAACAGCAAAAGGTTGTTGATGAATGTGGTAAACTTGCTGTTGAATACGAAAGAAAAATTAATCGTTCCGGAGATAGTGAAATCCTTAATAGATGGGCAACAGAAAATGGTGTTGAAATCACTAAATACGAAGATATGGATATAGATTCATTTAAGAAAGCTGTTGCTGATGTACCAAATTGGTATGTAAATGAACTTAAAAACCAAGGCTATAATGATGCTCAGGAATTAGTTGATGCTTTTGTAAAATAGTCATAAATTCATAACAAATTAACTTTGTTAATTTACGACTTGCATAGCAAACCATCAGATGTATCTTTTCAATTCATTATATAAAATAGGTACTGTTCAAATGAGCAGTACCTATTTTTTAAATTAAGAAGTTTTCTTGTTCTATTGTTTTTCTATTTAAGATAATATTTTCAATCACATCATAAAAAGGTCTATATTTTTCATCGTTCAATAATCCTTTTAATATACCTAAATAATCTTCATTTTTCTCTAACCCACTATATAAATATTTTTTATATTCCTCTAATCCCATATTTAAAGGTTGAAGATTTAGAATGATATTTTCTTTCAGTCTAACAAACATATTAAATCCACCTAAATCAATATCACCCCAAAAATAAACTTTTATATTATCGTCAACAGCCTTTATAAGCTTTCTAAAAAATTTAGCTTTTTGAGGGCTATAAAAACCCCCATGGAAAATAACAAATTCATTTTCTTTTTGATTAAGTATATAGTCGTAATAGTTAGTTCTATTTTCTATAAATATAACATCGGTTATATTATTAAATTTTATATTTTCTATACTATTTACAAAATAATTATTTATAACCATACCCGATTTAAAAATATAACTATTAACCGAACCTTCTGAAGTAAAAATATCACAATTTCCAGAAAACTCAAATATTTCTGGTTTAGATATAATACCTATCTGTGAAAGTATTTCACTATTTGAAATTTCTAATTCGGGGTCTTTATCCAATAAATCTTTAATTGTGTATTCATATTTTTTAATTATGCTTAAAACACAATTTTGGTATTTATTTTCAAATGTTTTAGAGTTTTTATAACATTTTGAACTAAACACTCTCACAGGAATAGGTTCTTTAATTTTATCTATGTTATCCAAAGCTAAAAGAACATCTTCTATATATGGCATATCCTTATTAAAAGGCTTTTTTAGTTTCTTTTCGGAAGATATATAATCCAAGTGATAATGTAAAAAGTCTAAAATCCATGGTGTAGTTATAGATGACATATATTTTTTAATTATTTTTATTCTTTCTTGAATTATATCACCGATATATTCTCTATTTGCAACACTATAAGCCTTTTGAATATATTCTTTGTTGAGCCATACTTCTTCTATAATCATATCTACTCTATGTTTTTCCCATTTAAAATCTATTATATGTTGTTCTTTAAATTGGATAATTGTGTGATTACATTCTTCTTTATCTTCATAGTCTGAATTTCTATATTTTATAAAATCTTTATCTAATTTTAAAAGTATTCTCCTATTGCAGGTATTTCCTTTAGATTGACTACTCCTTTCATACTTATCAAGTAATATATTGAGTATTTCATAAGCTAGCCTCAACCTTTTTCATCTCCTTATCAAAATCGAAGACATCAATATCTCTCCCCTCTCTATACAACACAAGTGTCTTATCAGCTTTTGTAGAAATATTAGCAATTTTATTATCTGGAGCACATATAATAGCCTGTAGGCCTAATTTTCTTAAAAGTTCAATACTTTCATCTATTCTGCCATTGTCCATATTATTAAATGCCTCATCAAAAATAACCAATCTTGCAGTATTACCTTTATAATTAAATTCATTAACTTTATATAATTGTGCAAATGTTGCAAGGAATGATACATAGAATGGAGTTTGTCTTTCACCACCTGATTTACTCTTTATTCCATTTACTAAACTTTCTTTTCTGCCTGTGGCATTAGTTACATACAAGTCAAATTTCAAATATGTTCTATAGTCAGTAAATAGACTTATATTATTATCTAATTCTTTTCTACTTTCCTCTGTCATTTGGTCTGATACAGAAGTTATTTTATCAAAAAGGTTATTACAAGTATCTCCATATTGCTGTTGAAAATTCAAATCAAATATGGAATCGCCACCCATTCTATCCGCCATAATCATATTATAATATTCCATATAGGCTTTTTCAGGTTTAACTTCAAAGCTATATTTATCACTACCAAATTCGGCAAGTTTTAACGCCTCGTTTATCTCTTTAATTTGTTGCTGAGCTGTCATTATGTTATCTCTCATTTTGTCTAAGAAATCAGATTGGAACTGTTCCATTGACTCTTTCCTAGCTACAGCAATTTTATCCTTATACTGTGGTAGAGATATATTTTTTATTCTTTCCCATTCATCATTAAATTCAAAGTTATCATTTTCATTAATTACCAAAGATATATTATAATTTCTGTTATAGTTTTCTTTTTTAGCCCTAATATCTCCGTTTAGATTATTTACATCTCTATTAGTTCTAAAGACTTTATTTCTATAGTCATTTTTAAGTTTTAAAATATCAGAATTTGTTTCAATATCTGTTGCTAATCTTTCTTCAGCTTTTTCTTTTTCTGTAAAATCACTATATTCTCTGGAAATATTATAAGCTATATTTCTTAATTCATTTTCAGCTACATTAAGTCTATCTTTATTAGACTCTATTGCGTTATTACAACCACCTATTGTATTATTTATTACAGATTGTTCTTCGTCAAGTTCTTTTAAATTTTCTTTTATCTTCTTTATTTTCTGCTCAATTTTTCTAGCAGTTGTCATATCAATATTAGAGCGTTCTGCTATTAAATTACTTCTTTTATCTTCTTCAATGTTTACTGTTTTTAAATCATCAAATAAGCTTGAAAGCTGACCTTGAATATATTCATCATTCATAAACAATGTATTTTCAGTTAAACTATTGTAAGCATCAAAAATATTTTTAATAACAGTTAAATTATCAGTTAAAGTAACCAATTGTTGTTCTCTATATTTTATCTGCTGTTCTATAGCCCTATTGCCAATATAATGTATTTTATAATTTTCGGGATTTATAGCTCTTACTGTAAACCCCTGATATAACATACATTCTGATGTAATACCTATATTGTATTTTCTTATTTCTTCATCATCTTTGCAACGAGAAACTCGTCCTAATAAATATTTTATATACGCATCAGCATATTTATTGTCAGTAACAACTACATCAGCTAAACTATTATCAGCATTGCTCTTTTTCGCATTTAAAATTCTTTCACAATCTACTATACCAAAGGAATAAATTTCTTTTCGCATATTTTTATAGATATAATAAGCATCCATAAAATATTCAGGCTCAATAATTAAATTAAATTTTTGATTTCCCAAATATCCCTCAACTGCATTTCTCCATACTTCTGAATTTTCATCAATATCAATAAGGTCAGCAAGAATATTAACTTCTATATCTTTTTTATACTTTTCCTTTAATTGCTTACATATATTATCTCTTAATTTTAATAAATCCTTACTATAATGCTTTTTACCTTTTTTAAGCTTTTTTAATTCTTCTTCAGTTTCTGCTTTTTCACTTAAAAGAGAATTATAACAATTTTCAGTATTTGTCTTAAATCCATAGACCTTTTTCATTAAATTTTGCGATTTATCTTTTAAATCCTTAAAGTAGGAAAGGCTATAAGCATTGAAATTCTCTCTCTTTATATTTATTAAACTATTAAATCCACTATTTACAGTTTTAATTTCTGATATAAAACTATTTGCTTTTTCGTCTACTAAATTTTCGTAAGAAGTAATTTTATTAGCTATAGAATCTTTAAGGCTATTAAGTTTACTGTTTATTTTTGCTGATTTTCCCCTTAATTCTGGGATGATAAAGTTTATATTTTTATTTTTACTATCAATGATTTGACTACTTATATCAATATTTTTAGTAAGTTCATCATATAATCTATTCTGTTCGCATTGGTCTAATTCTTTTATTGCATTTTCATTATCTTTATTATATTGGGCAATATTCTTTCGAACAATTTCTAGTTCTGTTTTGGCAGTATTTAACTCCAGCGTTTTCGCTTCTATTTCCTTTTTTATGTTATTTATTTCAGAAGTTTTGCTTATTTCTTCACATCTATTGGAAATATAGTTATATACTTTAATATTTCGCTTTTTATTAGAATATTTTTCATACAAGTTATTGATTTCAGCCAACTCTCTTTCTTGTTTTTCTAACTGGTCAGCCTTTTCTTTCTGTTTCTCATATTCATAAACATTAAGCTGCATAGACCTAATATCTATTTCATTTTTAACATCACAAATATTTTCAGTAATAAAGTTTTCAATATTGTCTATTCTCTTAAAACTTATTGATTTTTTTAGTAATGTAAACATTTTCCTATCATGGACATTGTACATACTAAGTATATTTTGCCTATATTCAGTATTTGTATCCATAAATTTTATAGTTTTATCATCTTTGCCATATTTTTCTCTGCACCAGCTTTTAAACTGGTTTATATTTCTAGGCTGATTATTATATATGTAATCACTTTCATCCAGTCTATCTCTTAATCTAAAAAATACCCTTTTTGCATTTGCCATATCAGAATATGAATCTACTAATATACCGATACAAAAATATTCATCATTCATTGTGTCTTTAAATTCACAAACTAATTGGGTTGTAAATTCTTTGCCACCTCTTAGAGATTTTTCTCCACCATTTACATCATCTCCAAGTTCTCCAATTATATAACTTGTAAAAGACCTGTTTGCCTTTATATCAGCGGCTTTATTAAAAGAAGTACCATCTGTTTCGCCAAGTAAAACTACTTGCATAGCATCTATAAGTGTAGATTTACCAGAAGAGTTTTTACCTGTTAAAAAATTTATATCATCAAAATCAATTATTTTATGTTCAAAGTAATGCCATTTAGTCAACATCATTTTTGTTAATTTCTTCATCTGCTAAATCCTCCTCTTTTAATTGATTGTATATCATATTAATTCTATCATCAGAAACAGCAACTGTAATTGACGGCATAATAACATACACATTATCCATTTCATCTTCTGCTACAGCAGCCTTAACTATAATATTGTATTTTTCTATTATTTTAATGCTACTATCTCTATCCGTCTTTGAAGGCATACTGTCTATTAATCCAAAATCGTGTAGCATCTTATTATAAAGTTCACTTAATTTAAACTGAACTCTATTACTGTTACTAGATGTCTTTCTTTTTTCATCATACATAACTCTTAGAGCTATAAGCATTTTTGTAGTAAGTAATTTTAATATAACCCTATTGCTACCAGTTTCATTTCTTATATATATGGTTTCATTGTTTTTTCTTTCTAAAATCCAACCTGAAAGCATAAAATATTCTTCAAATAATTCAAAATTTCGTCTAACAAAATTAAACTTTTCATTTATTACAAATCCACCATTATTACTTATAACTTCTTCGTTTAAAAAAGTTTTATCAAATAATTCATTACATATATCTCTAAATTCTTCTTTTTCTCTAGTAGAAAAACTTTCATACTTTTCAAGCATATTTTATCTCCTATATATTATTTTTGGAAAACTATATTCCACACTATTAACAGTTTCATCTGTAACTTCAACTTTATACTTTGCCTTTTTATCTTTAGAATGCACCACAGATAATATAGCCTTAATATAATCTTCATCATTATTAATTTCTGTCAATATACCACCGTAATTATCAATAATATTTTCTATATAGCTATTTATTGCTGATTGATTATACTTCTGAGAATCTGAAGTTCGTATACTTTCCAATATTTTCTCAGATAAATCCTTTTGAACCTCAATTTTTTCCTGTGCTCCAACAGGTCTTTCTACTCTCTTTCTCTTAGAATATAAGCTGGTATTTCCCAGATATTTTTGAGAGTATATATTAATATTAAGATTAAAAATCTCGGCAATTTTATCAGGCTTTACATTGTTGATTATATCTATAAGTTTACCTCTAATACTTCTATCTGTATTAGTTAAGTATTCTATTTTGGCTGTTGTTGCTCTAACATATTCCTTATCTTTATAATCTATTTCGTTTATGAAATCTTCTTCTGCTCCATCATATGTATCTCTGATAAAGAAAAGTTTTCTTCGTATTTCTCCAGAAGCATCTTCTATACTGTTATAAGAACCGTTTTCAAATTCCTGCTTAGTTAGTTCTTCCATTATTTCATTTTCTATTGTCCATTTATTTACAATATTTAAAATAGACCTTTTATACCTTGTTACAGAGTCCCTACATTTCATTGGATAAATATATTTTGAAACTATACTTTCACGATAATTATTATAATGGTCAGAAATAAGTTCATTAACATTTACCATATCTATTTGTTTTTGATAATAACTATTTATACTATGATAAATTCTTTTAAAGCTATCCTTTAATTCAACTGTCTTATTATATGCACTATTTAATGCCACAAACTTCATAAATCCAGTTTCTTCATCATTATCAGCCGATTTAAGACTAGAATATGTTTCATAAACATAATTTACACTTTCTGTATTTTGGCTATTTTCTAACTCTTTTAAGAGTTTTATAAATTTTTGACTATATCCAGGGAATGTTACATATTCCTCAATATAAACCGTATCATATTCAAAAGCTATCCAACCTCTTTTTTCTATTAAATTTACAAGTAATCTAGCCTTTGCTCCCAATGTATAATATTCTTCAGGCTCGATATCTTCATCATCTGTTGGAATATATTGACTAATTCTATCCTGTAATTTATACTCCAAACAACTAACTAATTCACTCTTTTTTATTTTCAATCTATCATCAAATAACTCATCAATTATAAAAAGCACCTCAATATAAAGTTCCTTATTAGGTGATGCTAAAATAGAGAAAAATTTTTCTGGTATTATATTAAACAGCTCCATAAATACCTCCTTAAAACAAACATAACACTTAATTATTATTATAGCAATTAAATCAAAAAATTACAATGATTGACCTCCTCTATATTGACATAAAAAAATCTCACAATTTTATATTTACATAATAAAAAAGTGAGATTATATTACTATTTTAAAATCCTAAATCTTCATTTATAAGAACAACTTCCATATCTATATCATCCATTTTTTTGAACTCTATCAATAAAGCATTGCATATACGGTCTGGAGAAGAACAATTATAGCACTTGTCACACTTAACAGCACATGGTGTTCTTAGTCCAAGCCTTGCAGAGTTTTTAGGAGTGGCAATATTTCTCGCCCTCCATATAGCAGCTTCAATGTCTGATGCAATTTTATTTTTGCCAACTATATAATAAACCTTTTTGTGTCCAAAAAGAGAACCAGCCACCCTATTTCCTGTGCCATCTATGTTTACTATAACGCCATCTTCTGTAAGTCCATTAACGGAGGTCATAAAAATATCAGTAGTAAGACATTTTTTAGCTATTTTTAAAAATTCATCATTATTTTTTCCATCTTTAGGGTCAAAAACTGTATTATTAACTGACAACTTCTTTTTTAATTCCATTTGAACCATCGTTTCCGAATCTCCAAATCCAATAATTTCATTATTAAATATTGTTGTTAAATATTCTGTCGCCATTTCCTTGCTTTCAAAAACACTAACTTCATATCTATTTTTCTTCAATGCTTTTGCTACATCATTAATATTCATACATATTCACCTAACCTATCATTTTACTTTTCCTTTATCTAGTGTAATAATTACAACAGTTGCAACAATTAATATCAAGCCTATCATATCTGTTGTTCTAAGTTGAGTACCAAGCCACAAATATGAAATTATAGCTGATGACAAAGGTTCAACACAAGCACAAAGGCTACCTGTAACAGAGCCTGCTAGTTGGCATCCTTTTATAAACACACCAAAAGATGTTATAGAGCCTAAGACGGTAGTTCCTAAAAATGCTAATAAAAAAGGTATATCTACATTACAATCAAACAGATGGCTATGTATCATAATTAAAAGTGGTATAGAGCCTATTAAATTACCCCAACCAAGTATATGCAAAACTCCACATTTTGAAGAAAGTGTTGGAGATTGAATAGTATATATTGCATAAGTTAAACCACCTAAAAGTCCCCAAAATAAAGCTTTAGCAGATATAGAAAGACTACCTACATTTCCCCCTGTAGCCATAATGAATACTCCTGACATGGCACAAAGCAAAGCAAGAAACTGTATTGCAGAAGGTTTTTTCTTCATAGATATACAAGTGAACAACATAACTAAAGCTGGAGCTATATATTCTAACACCGTAGCTGTAGCAGAATTAGAATAATAAATAGCCATAAAATAAGAATACTGACAGCCCATAACACTTACAAAAGAGAATATCAGTACAGGAACAATAATATCTTTGGAAAAAACATTAAATACATTCTTCTTTTCTTTAGGAATTAAAAATATCAAAATCATTAATCCAGATGCAAATAATCGCCAAGCACTAAGCCATTGAGGGTCAATATTTTTTATTTGAAATAAATACTGTCCACATACACCGGAAAATCCCCATAAACTACCTCCTATAAGTGTAAAAATAATACCTTTTAGCTTATTACTCATAAACATCACTCTCCACTTACTTATATTTTCCTCTGTATTTTACTCCAAAACAACAAAAGGCTGTCAATTTTTGACAGCCTTTTATCATAAAGTGAAAATATTAATTCCACAATCTCTTATATATTTCTATTAAATCTTCTTTATTTACATCCATACGAGTATTTGAAGGACTTCCACTATCCATAGCATCTCCAGCCATTTTATCAATGGCTTCAATAAACTTATCTTTTTCAATACCATATTCTTCAAGTGTAGGAATTTCACAAGCCTTACAAAGAATATCTATACCATCTGTAAATTTTGACGCCTGTGTTTCAATATCCATACTTTCATCGGCAACACCCATAGCTACTGCAAGAGCTGCAAATCTTTCAGGTGTACCGCTGATTACATAAGAAAGACATTCTTTAATAAGCATTGCATTTGAAATACCATGTGGAACATGGAACAAAGCCCCTATAGGGCGACTCATACCATGAACTATAGTTACTGTTGAATTATTTATACAAACGCCAGCCTCAAAAGCAGCTATTGACATTTGCTCACGAGCTTCTTTATTACTTCCATCTTTATAAGCTATAGGAAGGTTTTTAAAAATTCTCTTTACTGCTGATATTGCAAATACATCAGTAAGTGGAGATGCCTTTTTAGAAGTATAGGCTTCTACTGCATGAGTAAAAGCATCCATACCAGTAGCTGCTGTAATTGATTTTGGTGCAGTCATTGTAAATTCTGTGTCTACAATAGCTACATTAGGAAGTATACTTCCTTTTAAAAGCATTTTAATATCATTTTCAGTATCAGTAACAATTGTAAATTTAGTAGTTTCTGAGCCAGTACCTGCTGTGGTTGGTATACAAACTATTGGAGGATATTTACCTGAAAGCACCTTACCATTATAGTCTGAAATTTTACCTTCTTCAACTGTCATAGCAAGTATTGCCTTAACACTATCCAAAGGACTACCACCACCAATACCAATACCAAAATCACAACCAGCATCTTTATAAGCCTTAACGCCAGCTTCAATCATCTTATCAGTTGGTTCATTAGTTATATCATTAAAAATAGTCCATTTAATACCAACTTCGTCGAGTACATCTGTTAATTTATTTACAAGACCAGTTTTAGTAACAACTTTACCTGAAACAATAAGAGCATGAGTTCCAAGCCCAGCAAGGGTGTCCTTAGCCAAAGCTAAAGCACCCTCGCCCATAAATATTTTATCAGGTACAGCAAATTCAAATGCCATATTTACTACCTCACTCTCTTATAAGAATTCCTTATCAACAATAGCAAGGACTTCATCAACTTTCTTCATTTCTTCTGTAAGCTGTTCTTCAGTAATAATAAGTGGAGGACAAATAAAGAACATATTTTCATGAGAATAAGTCATAAATCCTCTTTCAGCAAGCATACCAATAATCTTCTTCATAATGCCTTCTGGGTCTTTACCAAATGGAACAAGTGGTTCTTTTGTTTCCTTAGACCTTACAAGTTCAATAGCTGAGAATAAACCAATATATCTTACATCGCCTACACACTTAAAGTTAGCTTTTTCTTCTTCAAGCTTTTCGCCAAGAACCTTACCAACCTTATTTACATTATCAAGAATGTTGTTATCAATATAGTAATCAACACAAGCACAACCAGCAGCACAAGCAAGAGGATGAGCACTATATGTAAGACCACAAGAGAGAACATGGTCATCGAAGTATGCTGCAATATCTTTACTTACTACGCAACCACCAAGCTGAACATAACCACAAGTAACACCCTTTGCAAATGTTACAATATCAGGCTGAACATCAAAGTTTTCAAATGCAAACATCTTACCAGTTCTGCCCCAGCCAGCCATAACTTCATCACAAATCATAAGGATACCAAATTCATCACAAATCTTTCTAACACCTGGAAGATAACCCTTAGGTGGAATAATAACACCGTTAGAACCAGTAATTGTTTCCATAACAATTGCAGCAATATTATCAGGGTTTTCGTAAATAATCTGTTCTCTAAGCTTTGTTAAATAATACTTTGTAGCAGCTTCTTCTGATTCAAATTCAACAGCCTCACGATATACATAAGGAGTCATAAACTTAATAAAACCAGGAACACCAGGTTCAAGAGGAAATCTTCTTGGCTCACCAGTTAAATTACCTGCACCAAATGAAGAACCATGATAACTTCTGTAACGGCTAAAGATTTTATTTCTACCAGTATACATTCTAGCAATCTTGATTGCATTTTCATTTGCGTCAGCACCAGCATTTGTAAAGAATACCTTGCCCATATTATCTGGCATAAGGTCAACAATCTTCTTTGCAAGCTTAGCTCTTGATTCTACACCTAAAGATGGTCCAACAAAACAGTACTTGTCAACCTGTTCCTTAATTGCTTCATTAATTGCTTTATTACCATAACCTAAATTTAAGTTTACAAGCTGTGATGACATATCAGTATGTCTTTTACCGTCATAATCCCAATAGTAAATGCCTTCTGCCTTTTCTACTGGAGTTGGGTTAATGTTCTTCTGTGCACTCCAAGACTGAAGATTATATTTTTTCTGCATTTCTGTAATTTCTTTACCTGTCATACTCATAACAATCACCATTTTTAACCTTTCAAGAATTTAATGTATTTTATGCAAATGCATATTTGTTTTTGTTTATGTGCTTATTATATTATTACTTTTGACACTTTTCAACTAACATTTGAACACTTTTAAATAAATACATTGTGCATTTGCACACCGTTTAAGTTATAAAAAATCGCGTATAGCAAAGGCAATAATACACTTCACTTTTACGCCCAAATCAAACAAATTCATAGATGTAATTGTATCAATTTTCTTTAAATAATTCACTACAGTATTTCTATGTATAAATTCCTTTTCAGACACTAGCTGTGGACTGGCATTATTATCTAAATAAGTTTTCAAAAACTCTAAATAATTACTGCCATGTTCATTGTCATATTCTTCTAGCTTACCTAATACTTCATTATAATAATCTTTTAAAACACTTTTGTCTGAAACTTCTACGAAGAGTTTATAAATATCCATATCCTCATAAAACATACAGTAAAAATCCCGTTTTACTGCCATATTATAAGCTGATACAGCATACTCAAACCCTTTTGTTTTTTTATCCATTCCATCTATCTTACTACTTACACCAATGGATATTTCAATACTTTTAGATTTACAGAGATTTTTTAAATCCTTACAAAAAGCTTCTAAATCAAGTTTATTGTACTTATACAGTAATGCAATGATGCAACCGTTATATTCAAAAGAACAGTAAAGGTCAGATATAGCTTTTGCTGTCTGTTCTGAAAGCACATTAACTTTATCATCTAAATTTTCATCACTATTCCTTGAACCTATGCAAACTACATAATAACTTCCATTACGATTAAAACCACTTGACTCCAAGCTGGTAAGTTGATTTTCTCTATTTCCAATATTTAACACAAGATTTTTAAAAGCATTAGATACATCTGTATCGTGGTTTATGCTTTGACTAATAATAGTACAAAAATCTCTTGTCATATCAACAACTCTTGTCTTCCAAGGCAGGGTAAACAAAGGAAAATTTCTTTCGTTGCAGTACTCTATAACTTCAGTATCTATTGCCGGAATATAAGGTCCAATATTAACAATAAGCCCACTTGCACTAGCTTTATCAAGTTGTTTAACAAACTCTAGTAGCCATCTACCTGTATTATTCATAACACCTGTAGTAAACACTAGCTCTTGTCCTCTTAAAAAAGCTCCCACATTACTACTTTCCATAATATGTACCCATTCCACCAGATTATTAAAGCCATTAAAACCTGCAACAGCCTTTAATCCATAATTTTGATTACATTTTTTGCATAACTGATTAACGGTTACCGCCATTTACATCACCCACTAGATTTATTACTTCATATTAAATCTTTCTTTAATCGCATCAACAAGAAGCTCTACACTTTTATCCTCGCCTAACATACTAACATCAAGCATAAGATTTTTAGTCGCTCTATCGCCTCTATTATGACCAGTTACATACTTATAATAATTGTGTCTTTGTCTATCAATTTTCTTAATCATAGCCTCTGCACTTCTGGTATCCATTTCATAAACTTCTGATATGTGCTTAATCTTGGCCTCCATAGGAGCGTACAAAAATATATGTATACAATTTGAATACTCTCTTAAAATATAGTCGGCACATCTACCAAAAAGAATACAATCTTCCTTGTTTGCTGCCTCTCTAATAACTTCTGCCTGTGCAGAAATTGCCTTTTCAGAATAGAAAGTTGTAGAAGAGCCATATACAAACTTAGAGAAAAACTTATTCTTATTACCGATAACCTCATCTTGTGCTGCTACAATTTCTCTACTTATACCTATTTTTTGTGCTGTTAAATCAATCAAATCTTTATCATAGTAAGCAAAATTAAGTGCATTTGCTAGCTTTTGTGCAATACCTCTAGCATTACAACCAAATTCTCTACTAATAGTTACAATTTTATACATAATAACTTCCCCCTATCTGAATTTTCTATTAAACTTCTTTTCAAGTACCTTAACACCCCATGCTAAAGGAATACATATAATAAGATATACTACTGCAAGTATTGTATAAGATTCAATAGTAAGGAATGTCTGTGAAGTATAAGCCTTTGTAACGAGAAGGAATTCTGGAGCTGTAATATAAGCCATAAGTGAAGTATCCTTTACAAGCATTACAAGGTAGTTACCAAAGACTGGAATAGAATTACGGAAAGCCTGAGGAATAACAATCTTAAACATCGCCTGTCTTGGTGTCATAGCAAGAGCAAGTGCGGCCTCAGTCTGTCCATTATCAATAGAAACAATTGCTGAACGAATGACTTCTGAAATATAAGTACCATAATTAATAGCAATACCAATAATACCTGCCAATACTGCTGGCATACTAACCTTTAAATCAGGGAAACCTACAAAGTATGCACATACCTGAATTAACAAAGGCACTACATAATAGATATATACTAACTGAACAAGTAAAGGTGTACCTCTAATAATTTCCTGAAAAATTACAATAATATTTACAAGCCATTTATGCTTAGATAACCTACCTAAAGCAAGAAGAAAACCAATTACAATAGCCAATGCAAAGCCAACAATTGTAGTTACAACTACAATCCAAAGTGCCTGCTGTATAAGTTTTGGTACTAATTCAGTTATTGCCTTCATAAAGTTTAAATTCTGTATTACATTCATAATCCGGCACCTCCTTAATTATTAAGAATTCTCTTTAAGAATTCTCTTGTTCTTTCGTGTTCTGGATTTGTAAACATTTCCTGAGGAGATTTATCTTCAAGAACAATGCCACCTTCCATAAATATTACTCTATCTGCAACTTCTCTTGCAAAACCCATTTCATGAGTAACAACTGCCATCGTCATACCATCTTTTGCAAGGTCTTTCATTACATTAAGTACATCGCCTACAAGTTCTGGGTCAAGAGCTGATGTAGGTTCATCAAAAAGCATCATTTCCGGTTCCATAGTAAGTGCTCGTGCAATAGCAACTCTCTGCTGCTGACCACCTGATAAAGTATCTGGATAAACATTAGCCTTATTAGCTAAGCCTACCTTATCCAAAAGAACCATTGCTTTTTCTTTCATTTCATTTTTATCTTTCTTTAAAATATGTACTGGAGAATACATAACATTTTCAAGAACAGTCATAAAAGGAAATAAATTAAATCTCTGGAAACACATACCAACATGTTTTCTATAATCTACAATATTAAACTTTGGAGCAAGAATGTTTTTACCTTTGAATAAAATTTCTCCTCCTGTAGGCTGTTCCAATAAATTAAGACATCTCAAAAATGTACTTTTACCTGAACCAGATGGTCCAATAAGAACAAGAACCTCTCCCTCTTCAATTTTCATATTTACATCTTTTAAAACCTTTAAGTCTCCAAAATTCTTTTTAAGACCTTTAATTTCTAGCAAAGCCATAGCTTACGCCTCCTTTTTACTTTCTTAAAAGAAAACGGGACTATGCTGTTACACATAGCCCCATTACTAATCAATTTTACTTATTTAAGCCGTTATCTTTCTGGTCATTTGTAATAGCGTGAAGCTTAGGGTCAAGACCATACTTTTCGTAAATCTGATCAAGAACACCTTCATCTCTCATTTCTGCTACGACCTTATTAATATCCTTCATAAAATCTTCGTTACCAAACTTTACAGAAGGAGCAATTCTACCAATTTCAGCTTCTGTATCTTTATAGTTACTGCAAAGTTTAAGTCCCTTGAGTGTTTCAGGCTGGAACTTCATAAGATTTTCAACTACTGGAGAATCAGTAAGGAAAGCATCAATCTTGCCATTCTGTAAAGCTACAATAGATTCTGTCTGGTCGCCAGTTGCTCTTGCTTCCTTAATCTTACCGTCTGCTGCCCAACCTTCAACAGTTGTCTGCCAAATTGTACCTGGAGTATAACCAACTACAGTTTTTGATGGGTCGAAATCATCCTGACCGTTTATTGTGCCATTTTCAGGAGCAAGTAATGCACCACCCTGAGTATACCAAATATCACCATAATAAATCTGCTGTGCTCTATCTTCTCTTACATACATACCATCGGCAATAATATCAATATTATCAGAGTTAAGATTAAGAATAAGTTCTGAGAAAGGAATAAGGCTCATTTCAACCTTTGGAATACCTAATCTCTTTGCTGCTTCCTTAATAATATCTGCATCAGGACCAACAAATTCACCTGTGTTCTGGTCTAAGTAAGCATATAAATCGCCAGAAGAACCAACTTTAAGTACACCCTTGTCAATAATTTTCTGTGTTGCTTCGCTTACATCTCCTGTTGCCCCAGATGCTGATGTCTCGCTACCTGTTGACTCAGTTGTTGCTTCACTGCTACTTGATTGACTAGCTCCACCACAACCTGTCATCAACATACTCATTACTAAAGTAATAGCCAAAACAAATTTCTTCATAATAATCCGCTCCTTTTGTTATAATCTTTTCTTCATTTAGATAATAAAAAAGAGGAAGTCGTGTTTTTATAAACATCGACTTCCTCGTCTAATTTATTCAAATCCTTTTTATTTCTAAATGACTTCTTTTTTGAAGTTGAGTACATTATAAAACATTTAATTTTAAATTGCAACACCAAAATTTTTATAATTCTTGTGCAAATGCACATAGGATAAAATTTTATTGTGATTTAATACAAACATTACATTTCTATTTTATTAAAATTGCATTTTTAAGTTTGTGTTCCTGCACAAACATTTATTTATAATTATTAAATATGCTATATACAAACAATTAAATTTAGATTTTTTTTAGTACATAATTATAAAATTATAAAATCAATTGAATTTCATTAAGTATAATTTTGCAATTTAACATCATAAAAATTGCATTTCCGCATATATTTCTACTTCTTACATAAAAGAATTAATGCTCCTTACAACTCCACTCTGTCACTTCAATTTTTATTACAGCAACTCTTTTTAATACTTCTTCATTAAATTTCCAAGTATTATTATTACTGTAGTGCAACATAACACATTCTAAACCATTTATTTTTTCCTCAGGGTCATCAACTAAAGATATTTTTCCCTTACCCATTACACTTTGGTACAAATATGAATAACTACAAGCCACATCAGCCTCAACAAGCTGATGTTTTGTATCCATTTCAAAACTTGCAGTATTTTGTTGTTTTATTAAATCTATTTTTTTACCCTCAGACGCTCCATGGAAATATAAAGTTAATTTTCCTGATTTCTCTTCATATCCAAAGTTTAATGGCAAAATATATACACTATCTTTGTCTTTTAAGCCTATTCTGCAACAATCACAGCTTTGCATTATTTCAAGCATTTTGTCATAACTTGTAATCTCTCTATCTTTTCTTCTCATAATAAAAACTTCCTTTCATTTATAAATTTATGTTTGTACTAATTTTTAATATAAAATTATATTTTGTCAATAGTTTTCCAGCACAAAAAAAGACTGATAACCATAAAAGCATCAGTCTTTAAACAATATATCATATTTGGTAATCGTCGCCATCAGACAATCTATAGGCAGATGGTGGCAATTTATATTTATTTTTAAACAAACGAGAGAAATAGCCTATATCTTTGTAGTCCAATCTTTCAGCTATATCTGTTATTTTCATATTAGTTTCTTTTAAAAGCCATACCGCTCTTTTTAGCTTGACAGTTGTAAGATAATCCACGAACCTTATACCAGTCTGAGCCGGAAAAACTGTACTAAGATAAGAACTATTTATGTAAAGCTCAGTTGCAATATCTTTTTGTTTTAGATTATTTTCCGGATTATTTAATATATATTGTATAACCTCATAAATTTTAGAGTTATTACAATTAGGAAATAATTCGCAATATTCATCAAAAAGATTGCATATAATATCTTTATAGCGTTTTTTATAGGAATTTTGATTTCTTTCATTTATACCATCAAAGCTATAAAAATCCTCTTGTACTATATACAAATCAAGCCAATCATTGTGATTAAACACATCATCTATAACAGCCTTACATATACTTCTAACCTTTTTATCGGCTTTCAAAATATCTTCTCCAGTATTATAAACTTCTTCTATCATATTTGAAATATAGTCATAAATACCAGTATCTCGTCTTTCGAAGTAATTCATTACCTCTTCTGCATAATAGATGCCAGTTGCTTCTCCACCAAAGGTTTCGTTCTTTATTCTATTAAACATAGAAAAGAACAATGTTTCATCAAAAGGTTTAACAAAATAATCATATGCACCCAAAATTATACCTTGACGAGCATAATTAAAATCTTCAAATTCACTACATAATACTATATGAGAACATATCCCCTCTTTTTTTACATTTCGTAAAAGTTGTAATCCGTCCATACCCATTATTCTAATTTCTGTAATAACAAGGTCATAACGGTTTTCTCTTATTTTTCTATAAGCAGACACACCGTCGCTTACTACATCTGTAATTTCAAATTCAGAGGAATCTCCCCATATACTTAATTTTTTAATTTCCTCAAGGAGGTCATAATTGTCAAAAACCAACAATGTCTTATACAATACTCTTCCTCCTTTCAATTAATTAAGCATCTCTTAAATACAATAATCAAATATGTTATTGCTAATTTTTTCTTCTTCAATAAGGTCGACAATTGTAACACTATCCATGTATTTATTTACTGTTGTACATAAACCTTTTAAGAATCCATTAATTGGTTCTGGTTCTTCTATACTTTCTGGTGTAACTACACCTTCCATAGCTCTTACAATACTACCTACTGTATATTGTTCTGGTGCTTTAGAAAGTCTATATCCACCCTTTGCACCTCTCTGACTCTTTACAAAACCAGACTTACACAATACACTAACAACCTGTTCAAGATATTTAACAGAAAGATTTTCCCTTTCTGCAACTTTTTTAATTGTTATAACTTCACTTTCTTCCCATTTTACAATAGAAAGCATTAATATAATTGCATAAATTGTTTTTTTAGACAGTCTCATCATTTTACCACCTTTCTGCCAATTTTGCAACTACTGTTCCTGCATTTGCACCATCTGATGCAGCAGTAATCATCTGTCTTAATTGCTTTGTTCTACAGTCCCCAACTGCAAAAACTCCACCAACATTAGTAGCCAAATCACTATCTGTTTTTATATATCCATATTCATCAAGTTCCAACACATCTTTAAAAATAGAGGTTGACGGACTAAATCCTACAGCCACAAATACACCTTTCACAGATAATTCCCCTTTATCTGTAATAAGTTTCTCTACGCTATTTTCCCCGTCTACTTTAACTGGTATTGTATTATACAATACTTCAATATTTTCTTTTTTATTTAATCTCTCTACAAGTGTGCTATCAGCTCTCAACTTGCCTTTTCTATAAATTAAATAAACTTTTTTACAAATATTAGATAGATAAATTGCTTCACTTACTGCTGTATTAGCCCCACCTATTACAGCAACTTCCATATCAGCAAAAAAAGCACCGTCACATACTGCACAATATGATACACCAGCACCAGTAAAGTCTTCTTCCCCTTGAAAACCTGCTCTCTTGTGCTTTGCACCTGTTGCTACAATTACAAATTTTCCCTCGTAACTGTTTTCAAAGCCAATAGCTTTCTTTACTTTTCCTTTAAAATCCACAGACTCAATTTCGTCATATATTATTTCAACACCGACATTTTCAGCCTGTTGTGCAGTCTTTTCAGCAAGCTCATATCCACTGCCTACAAAACCAGGGTAATTTTCAACTAGGTCTGCCATTACTGCTTGACCTCCACATTGTTCCCCCTCTATTACAGCAGTGGAAAGGCCTGCTCTTGCAGTATAAATGGCAGCCGTAAGACCCGCTAAGCCTCCACCAATGATTAGACAATCATACATAATAGGCTGCCTCCTTAAATTAATAATTATAGTTTTTATTTACATAATCAAGTGCGTCTTTGAAATCTTGTTTCAAATCTTCAATATCCTCGATACCAACACTTACTCTTATAAGGTCATCATAAACGCCTGCTTTAATCTGTTCTTCTTCATTACTATGTGCGTAAATTGTAGAAGATGGATGTATAACAAGAGTTTTAGTATCTCCAATATTTGTTATATTTATGGCATATTTTAACTGATTAATAAAAGCAAAGGCTCTTTCCTTTGTAAATAATCTTAAAGTTAAAATACCACCACCCTTACCATTAAACTGGCTATTTGCAATATCGTAATAATGGCTTGATTTTAACATTGGATAGACCACTTCTCTCACACCGTCTAAACCTTCAAGACTTTCTGCCAATGCAAATGCATTACTACAATGTCTTTCCATTCTCAAACTTAAAGTTTCAAGTCCAAGAGAGTTATAGTAAGAATTCATAGGACTGACACAACAGCCTAAATTTCTAAATGTATCGTTCTTCAATTTTGCAGAAAAAGCAAACTTACCAAACTTAACATAATCTTTCATAATAGGGTATTTTTCAACTGTCCATTTGAAGTTACCACTATCAGTAATAACACCACTTATAGAGTTGCTATTTCCGTTAATGTACTTTGACGCAGAATTAATAATTATATCAGCACCTAAGTCTATACCCTTTACTAAGTATGTTGTAGCTGTTGTATTATCCAAAATAAAAGGTAAACCAAAGCTATGAACTATTTCTGATGCTTTCTTTACATCAGTTACATCAAGTTTTGGATTGCCAATAGTTTCAGCAAAAACAGCCTTTGTATTTTCATTAACATATTTCTTCATCTCATCTTCTGTTATTTCATCTATAAGATGAATTTTTATGCCAAGATTTTCAAAATCCTTGAACAAATCAAGTGTTCCACCGAAAATAGAATTTTTAGATATAATTTCATCCCCACTAGAAAGTATATTTAAAAATGTAGCTGAAATAGCCGCCATACCAGAAGATACTGCAACTGATGCAATACCACCCTCAAGATATGTTATTCTATTTTCAAAAGAAGCTGTTGTTGGATTACTTATTCTTGTATAAGCAAATCCAGCAGCCTTATTATGGAAAATCTTTTCTATCTGTTCTGCTGTTTCTTGTCCAAAAGCACTTGATTGATACACAGGCACAAGTGTTGCACCTGTGCCTGCATCTCCTTTAAAATTTCCATGTAATAAGGATGTATCATACTTCAATTTAATATCACTCCTTATAAAACGCCATCACATTCTACCTGTTCATAATCAATAAGTTCATGAATAGTAGGATTATCGCCACAAATCGGACAATCTTTTACATGTTCTGGTAACTTAATCTTTCTGAATTCCATTTTAAGTGCATCGTATGTAAGTAAATAGCCTGTAAGTAATTCTCCTACACCGATAATGTACTTAATAGCTTCCATAGCCTGTAAACTACCGATTACACCACCCATAGCACCAATTACACCTGCCTGCTTGCAAGTAGGTACTGCATCCTTTGGAGGTGGATTTTTGAATACACATCTGTAGCAAGGACCTTCCCCAGGTACATAAGTCATAAGCTGACCCTGAAATCTTATAATGCCAGCATGAGAAAATGGCTTTTTAGCCATTACACAGGCATCATTAATTAAGAATTTTGCTGGGAAGTTATCTGTACCATCAATAATGAAATCATAATCCTTGATAAGGTCCATAATATTATCTGCACTTACAAAAGTACGATATGTATTAATCTTAATATCTGGATTCATAGCTTCCATTGTTTCCTTTGCAGAAAGGACTTTAGCCTTACCCACATCTTTAGTTGCATGTATAATCTGACGCTGTAAATTTGATAAATCTACTTCATCAGCATCAGCAATACCGATTGTACCTACACCTGCTGCTGCAAGGTACATAGCTGCTGGAGCACCAAGACCACCAGCACCAATAATAAGGACTTTGCTATCTAATAATTTCTTCTGTCCCTTTACGCCAACTTCTTTAAGAATGATATGGCGAGAATATCTTTCTATTTGTTCATTAGTAAAAGCCATTATCTGCATCCGCCTCCCATGAAATAAAGAAATTCTACTACATCGCCGTCTTTTAATACAATATTTTCAAAATCTCTAGCACTATGAAGGTCATCATTTACTGCTGCTGTTGCATATTCTGGAGTTTCTACATTTTCAAGTACAACTAATTCTGCAACTGTTAAACCTTCCTTATATTCCTTTGTCTGTCCACTTACTGTTAATTTCATCTTATTATTCCTCACCTTTCTCAACGATTAAATCAAATGTTCCATCGTCATTTTTATTTAATTTTAATACCTTATGTCCTTCTTCCTTCATAGAACGAGGTACATTCTGAACTGGTTCTCCATCATTCATATGAACTGAAAGAACCTGTCCAACCTCTAATTCTTCTATAGCAACCTTTGCCTTAACAAAAGTTACAGGGCAAACAACATCAGTAATATCAACATATCCATCAATCTTTATATCAGCCATTATATGCCTCCTCAATTACTTTTCTAAACTTATCTTCGCCAATTCTTTCAATAGTAAATCTAAATCTTTCTCCAGCGTTTGCGTGTTCCTTAAAGAAACTAACTGCTGCATCAATTACTCTGAACAATGTTTCCTTGTCATAGATAATTGGAATAATTTCTTCGCCTTTATGTATTCTGTTACCAAAAAGTCCGCCAAAAGATACTATATAACCTGAATGATTCACCCAAGAATCGACTGGACAGGCTTTTGTACAACGGCCACAGTAATTACATTTACTATCATCAATTACAAGTTTATCATCTTCAAACTTGATTGCCTTTGTACGGCAAATATTTTCACAGACACCACATTTAATGCATTTATCTTCAACCCAATCAGGTTTGATACCACCCTTAATACCTATATCATTTTCTTCGGCTTTAAGGCAGTTATTCTGACAACCTGTAAGACCAAACTTAAACTTGTGTGGTAATTCCATAGCAAAAAATCTATCACTAATTTCATTTGCAAGAGAGTATGTATCAATACAACCACTAGGACAGATTGCATTACCTTGACATGCTGTAACTGTTCTTACTCTAGCTCCACATACACCAGGTTCACAGTTACCCTCTGCAAGAGCAGCTTTAACTTCATCAATATCATCAAGTTTTATAAAAGGAATTTCAACGCCCTGTCTTGATGTAAGATGAACATATCCATCGCCATATTTCTCAGAAACCTCTGCAATTGTTGCAAGCTGTTTTGCATCTAAGTGACCACCAACAGATTTTAATCTTAAAGAAAAACAGTTCTTTTGTTTCTGACGCATAAAACCACCTTTTTTTAAGGTGCTATAATCTACTGCCATAAAAGTTCCTCCTATATATACTTAATTTCTTCTTCTGTACTTACATTATCTACGATTCTAAATGACTTCAAAACAGGATTTTCAATATCCATAAGAGAAATAATCATATAACTAGCTTCTTTATCATAAGCAAGTCTTTTATCTTCCTCTGATGGTCTTGAAGGACTTTCTGGATGTGAATGGAAATTTCCTAAAGGCACAAGTCCTTTTGCTCTCATATCCTTTACTGCATCAAGCTGGTCCTTTGGATTCATTGTAAAATGTTCATTTGAATGGTCGATATTCTCAAGAACATAAATTTCTTTTACTTCTCTTTCATTGCCATTTTTTATTCCACCAATAAGACCACATATTTCTTCCGGTCTGCCCTTTTTTGCTGTATCTAAAATCACATCATAAAAACTTTTTGGTAAAATTATCATTATACAATCTCCTTTATTATTGCTTCAAGGTCAGCTTTTTTAGCAACGCCTTTTATTCTATTTACTTCTTCCCCGTCTTTAAAAAATACTATTGTAGGAGAAGACATTACATTATATTTACGAGCTGTATCTGCTCCAAATTTAATGTTTAATTTGCTTACTTTAATATCTGTATGTTCTTCTTCTAGTTCTGCAAGAATTGGAGACATTCTCTTGCAAGGAATACAGCTATCAGAATAAAACTCTAATAAAACAGGTATGTTTGAATTTAAAACTTCACTTTCAAAATTATCGTTTGTTATGCTCTGCAACATAATCACCTCTATTCATACTTTATCAATAGGATTTATATGGAAATGTTATCACACAAAATTTGACTTGTCAATATGAAATTTTTTGGTTTTATATGATTTTTTTCATTTCATGTAAAAATTACTGTAAATAAAACAATTTTCTCAATACAATTAATATACATATAATCAAAAACTTTTAATATCCAAATCACTTATTAAACAGCTATATATTATTTGTATAATATAAGATAATCATAGAAAAACAGAACATTTCATATATTTCCTCTAATTCATATATATATTATATGAATTAGTATAATCGTATTGGCAAAATTCGTCAATAGGCATATATATGAATTTTTTCTAAAAATTTTCACATATGTTCCTATTGTTTTTTGACTATTCGTATTTTTATATAGTAAATCTTTTTAAACTATCTCAGCTATTTGCTTTTTTTCTTTACTTCAGATTTCCTAACAAACTCAATTAATATGCTAGTTTGGAAACCTAAACTATTTGCTTAAAATAAACCTTTATGATACCACCTAAGTGGCGTCTTATAAACAAACTTTAGCTATTGGATTTGTGCTTTAATGTATTGTTTCCTAATTGTTGATACCAAAATTATACCAATTCTAAACTGTCCTTATTTTAGAGCTTCATTATAGTGCTCAATCTTGCTATATCAGGCTTAATATTTTCTTCTGTAAGATGTTGGTAATACTGTGTCATTACTGTGGATGAATGTCCTAACCAAGATTGTGCCGCCTTTGCTGAGATTTCTCCTTCATAACATCTTGTCGCAAATGTATGTCGTAAACTGTGGGGAGTAATCATCGGAAAATCAGGGTGTAATTCACGACACTTAGCAACTAATCTTCTAAACTGTTCATTCCAAGTGCGTACTCTCGCATATTCGTTTATAGCTTTCTTGTTTTTTATTTTTTTTAATTTTAAACTTAAAAGAGGAAATAAAATATCTTTACTTTTCAAGATTATCCCATTTTGTTTAAACATTTTTAGTTGTTCTGTATAGGCTAATAAGGATAGTTCTGTTAAAGGCACTTTTCTATTTCCTGCTTTAGATTTTGTTGCTCCAGCTACAACCACTTTTTTGCCATTGTTTAAAACTTCTTTAACAGTCTTATTTACATTTACATAGTTGTTCTCTATGTCTATATCCTCTACTTTCAAAGCAAGCAATTCTCCTATTCTAAGCCCTGAACCTAACAAAAATAAATAGGCGTATTTACATAAATAATTACTCTTTAATAGAAACTCAATAAGCTCCTTCTGTTCATTATTTGTTAATACTTTATCTCTTTCACCTTTACTTTTTTTTATCCTTGTGTTAGCACAAACAACATTCTGAGTAGGGTTTTTAATTATATATTCTTCAGCTACTGCAAATCGAAATAGAGGTTTTAGAGCTACAAGTGCTATTTTAGGGTTATATCCATCTTTATCTTCTAAATCAGAACAATATTTCCTAATGGTTTGCTTATTTATTTTCTTTATTGGTAAATCTCCCAACAAATTTCTGACATATTTATTATATACTTCCACCTTATTTATCAATGTACTCTTTGCTAGTTTTTGTTTACTTACATCCATATAAATTTCAAATAAATTATTTAAAGTTATTTGAGTGTTTGTTTCTGTATCTTGCCACATTTGAACTTTGTATTTCTCTACTGTCAAAATTTCTTTTGCTTCTTTTAACTTATTTGCATATTTTGTATGCCTTTTTCCGTAATTATCAGTCCATCTAATTATATATCTACCATCTTTTCCTTGACATAAACCTGTTCCTAGTTCTTTTCCTTTTAAATCTTTACCCATTAAACAAACTTCCTTTCTTCTGTAGATTTACTTGTTTATTACTTATTAAAGGAAGTTGTTAATCACTATCGACCCCATTGTAACTTGAGTTTTCTGGTTTTTCAAGTAAAAATTTCATTTTATAACTTACTACCTCCCTGAACTTAAATCTATATACTTATCTAATAAAGTTTTGTTTGCAAATATTCTCCCGTCCTTTCTAAACACGAACGAACAAGTTGGTTCTGCTAACCATTCTCTTGCTTTTGTCTCGCCAATACCTAAGTATTTTGCCATTTCCTTTACACTTAAAAGTTTCTTTTCCAATTTAATTTACATCTCCTTTCGTCCTATAATATTTATACGCCCCCCCTCTTTCACTATTGTATTTAGTATATATTCGGTAAAATTGATATAAAAAAAGACCTTAATTAATTAAATTATATGTTAAGTAGGTTGTTTACGCTGACTACTTACTCTTAATCTAATAATTAGGTCTTCTCTATTCACATATATTTTTTATTCTATTTTACTACTTGTTTTCTTTTTGTACATTTGTTTGGTTTTGGGTTTGACTTTGTTGTATTTCTTTTAAGTTATTTAATATACTTGTCCCTATTTGTTCTGCATTAGGACATATACATACTATATAGCAAGAACCTACCTTTTCCGTATAAACATTCTTCTGCTCTATTTTATGTTGTCCTGTCATACCACCTATGTAACCAGAGCGTATTAGTTTTATACTCTTTTCTACATTCTCTATATATTCGTTCTTTGGTTTTAAAACTTCCACTATATAAACATCATTTAAAGTGTTTTTGTATGAACAAGCATAGGCTTCTAACTCATTCGGGATTACATATGATTCCCATAACTTATCTGTATTATTTATATCTGTTATGATTATTGGATTTGTAGTGTTTTCCTCTGCTGTCCTTGCTTGCTTAATTGCCCAACCATAGACTATGTTTTGCTCATAGTCTTTAACTTGCTTTTCTGTGTTTATTAATGCTAAGTTATGTTCTATTGCTTTTTCTTGTGTGTTTTTATAGGTTTCGAAAGTTTCTACAGATACTTGTTGTTCCTCGATTTTATTACAACCTACTAAATTTACTACACATAAACACGCCACCAATAAACTGATTAACTTCTCTAATTTTCGTTTCTTTTTTATATCTACCACTTCCTTTTTAACAAATGCTATATCACCAGTAGTATCTCGGTATTGAAAACTTACAAAAAGAGATAACCCCACTACTTTCTTATTTTTGTTTTGTATAGTGGGGTTTTACTTTTAATCTTTACTTAATCAACATCGACTTATTTATCTGTTTGTCTTTATATTTTAATTTAATTGACACTTGTTGCAGTTGTTACTTCTGTTTTATTTTCTTTTTCTGTACCTGTCTTTGTATTATTATTATTTTTTTTAGTTTCTGTTTCAGTTTGTGACATTGATTCTACATTTGTTTCTACATAGTCTTTTAAATCAGACTTTTCATTAATTACTGTTGTGTCTATTTCGTTTACAGCTAATTCTACTGAAATTGTAGTTACAATGCTATCTGATGTGTCCTTATTTTCTTTAGTTGTGTCTGTGTTGGTATTCGTAGTGCTTTCTACTTTACTTTCTTCTGCATTACCCTTAGAATTTGTGTTATCCTCTGTTGTTGTTGTTGTTGTTTCAGTACCCTTATTATTAGTTGTACTTGTATCCATAGTGCTTTCTACCTTATATGATTGCTTAGTGGCTACACCATTTTCATCAATGGCTACCTCATATGTAATATCTCCTAAAGAAAGTCCATTGCCCATATAGCTATCACTAAACTGTACTTTTGTGCTATCAAGTACAAACTTATAGCCATTCTCTGTTTTTTCTACATTCTTTACAGCATCTTCTGTTAAGGTAAAGGGAATTACTGTACCCAATGTTTCAGAACTAAATTGTGTGTATTCTTCTTTGTTCTTTACTTTATTACCAGACATAGAAGCATAACTATAACCATCTGAATAATATAGATTAGCTGTAACTGCTACCTCTGAACCACTCTTTAATTCTAAGTCTACATTTGCTGTTGGCTTATTGTCCTTTGAATCATACTGATAAACTACTTTGGATGATGAAGTACCTGTATCCTCTGTGTTACTCGAAATATCCTGTGTTGCTGTTAAAGTGTAATTCTTTAACTCATTTGCTTTCTTGATTGCATCATTTGTGTTAGATACAGCTTCTTTTGTTGCTTCATCTACCTCTGTAGAGTTATCTGCTGTTGCTGTCACACTTTCACTACCATTACTACTATTACCATTACTACTATTACCACAACCTACAGTACCTAACACAAGCATAGCTGTGATACCTAACATAATTAATTTTTTCATAATTTCTTTTTTTACCTCTTTCTTTCTTTCTTTCTTTTTACTTTAGTTTTTCCTAAGTTTACTTTACATACTTGCTTACTTGTTTTTATGAGTTGTGAACTACCTCATACATCTCTATATAATATAATATAATATACAAACAAAAGAATAGGAATATCTTTTTATGCGTATTTAACTAAATCCATCAGATAACTTAAAATACACTCCTTACCTTGCTTAGTTACTATTTCTTCAGACTGTAACCTGTCTGTTAAACGCTCAGCTTCAGCTAAATGTCCATTAAATGTATCATATCCAACAAATGTCTGTGAGTTCCATTCGCTACAAGTATCTTTTATTTCATAAGGGTGCTTTCCCTCATTATGAAGTTCTATTACTGTAGACAGATAATCTTGAACTACTCTATTTGTTTCGGTTTCTAACTCACTTGCAGGTTCGCTCGTATCCATAGGAACATCTGTAACTATTCCTATACCCCATAAGTGTTTAATGTCCCCTACATCTGTTGACTTCATACTTGCTATTAAACTACTAAAATACTCTGTTGCATTATCTGTTAATTCTTTTAATGTAGATACTTGAGCTTTTTGTTCTGTCTGTACAACAGGTAACTGAGGAGACTCTATATAAACTGTCTGTGCTGCTTGTACCCAATTTACTTTACAATACATATTATCTCCGATTGAACGAATAGGAATGTAAGTAATTCCGTCTACTGTACAACTATCTTCTATTATACTATTTAATTCTACTTCAGATTTCCCATTACTTAGTGTCCCTGAGATAGTGCTTTTACTTAAATCAATTAATACATTCGTACTGTTATTTTTTGATGTTATCTGCATTTGCTTTTTTACAGTATTGTATTTAACGGTATATCCCATTGCTTCAAACACAGGCTTAACAGGTACATATACTCTTTTCTCTTTTAGCACACACCCTGTTATATTAATTGCTTTTCCATTTACTGCACAATATATATCTTTGTGTACAGCAACATTTATCTCACTATTAAACTCAGCTCCTACTCCTATGTCACTAATATCATCACTATTATTTTCCTGTTGTGTAGCTAGTGCATTTGTTGTTTGATTTCCAGCTATTACTGTTGTTGTTGTTGTTGTTGGAGCTGTTAAAATGAGTGTTACACAAGTAAACATTAAGGTAACTAAGTTTATATAGGGGTTTTTATATTTCAATTTATTCAGTTCCTCCTCCCTAACTAACTAACTAACTAGCTAGCTATTTACTTAGCTTGCTTGCTGACCTGTTCCTGGTTTAGTTCTTCCTATAGTTTCTGCTTTGTCCTTTTCTTTTAACTCCTTACGCTTCATACCCTTTGCTTTAACGCCTTCTCTAATTATATTTCCTAGCTTAACAACTACCTTGAAACGCTTCTTTTCGCCTTCTGCTAATTCGGATTCGGGTCTTATATGTAATTCGCCTCTGGCATATAAATGCACTAACTTGTGACATACAGTACATAAAGTGATTAAATTGTCTATTTCATCTTTACCACCTAAATAAACTTCCTGTATGTGGTGTTCGTCTAATACATCAACAAATTCTTGTCCTTCAGCACCACAAGCCTGACAACAGTTTTTATCTCTGGCTAAAGCAGCCTTTCTTAATTCAGGAGATAAGATTTCTCTATGCTTATAGTCTTGCTTATGTGGTTCATATCCTTCAATTTCTTTGCCTTCTTCCACTAAAGTGTCTAAACTTTCTTCTGTATTGTCCTTTTTAATGTCATCTGCTTTTAATGTAAGTTGTTCTGCTACTTCTTCGTCTGATAAACTGTCCTCTGCTTTACCTAATTGTCCTTGGTCTTCTAAACTTAAAGCTTCATTTGCATAAGCTCTCTCTGCTTGTTGCTTTTCTTTCTCACTCTTACTAATTTTTTTGCGTTCGCTTTCTACTTTTTTATAAGCTCTTGCAATACTTAATTTATCATTTAGTAAATCTTCGATTATTGCCTCATTACCACTACTTAGGACATCTTTTAACTTCGAATAGTCTCCTGTATCTAATTGCAATAAATATTCAATTTGATTTGCGTTATATATGTTTCTGTCTTTTTCTAAGTATTCCTGTATAAAGGTAACAACCTCTCTCATTGTGTATGACTTATGCTGATTATAAATAGCTTCCAATAAAGGAATATCTTGTAGTTGTGCCTTACAATTAATTACACAAGGTATGTTTGTTATTCCTGTTTTTAAACAAGCATAATATCTTACTAAACCGTCTACAATCGCATAACTGCCGTCTTGTAAAGGCACTACTGTTACAGGCTGTAGTAATCCTGTTTTTCGTAATGACGGTTCTAGGCTGGAGGCTGTTATATCACTTGTCCTTAATCTTCTATCAGGGACTTTTAATAATTCCTTGCTAATATATTCTAACTTGAATTTCTTCTCTGCATCTTTTTCTGCGGTTTCATTTAGCTCAAATACACTACACTTAGAGTTTTCCTCTAAACTCTCAACTTTATTTACATTTACATTTTCACTTTCTTCTTCTATTTTTTCATTTTCTTCATTGGCTTCTGTGACCTCTTTTTCTAAGTATAAGTCCTCTTTCTGTTTTTGTCCTTCTTCTTCTTCTTTTTCTTTTTCTTGGCTTTCTTCTTCTTTTAATTCTAAATCTTCCTCGTTAAACTCTAAATCGTCTAAATCTAAGTCTAACCCTAAACTAATATCTTTCAAATAAATAAACACCATTACTGAAACTTATAAAAATATACTTTTGAACTCCATAAAAAACTATTGTATTCTATACTTTAATCTGTGAACTACCCACGAGCTAAAGCTAAATCTAAAGCTAATAGGATTTCTAACTAAACCTTACAGTTCGTTTCTTTCTTTTATAATGTTACTTGTTTACAGTAATATTCTCCTTTCTTTCTTATTTTTTTTCTTATATCCCTTAGATATAGAACGCTGTAACCTGCGTTTTTTTCTTTCTTTTTAATAATTGTTAATACTACTACTTCTACTACTACTTCTTCTTCTATTCCTATATATATATATATCTTTTTAATGCCCTCTAACTAATTTTTTTTAAAGATTTGATAATTTTAACACTATGTCTTTAAACATACTGGATTCTATCTTTAAGTTAAAATCTAAATCTGTTTCATTTCTTGCTTTATTTGTTTTATTTGCTTTCTCTTTAGCTTGTCCATCTATACAGCGTACACATAGTCCGTCATATGTCTTTTTTACTTCTGTTCCACATTTTTTACACTTCATTCTGTTTTTCACCTCTACTTTTTTAATTGAATTAAATTGAATTGAATTAAATTATATTATATTATATTTGAGAGGGATTGCGTTCTTCTTTTTCGCCATACAATAATATATATATAATTACTTTCCTTTGCTAAATCACTTAATTTGTAATGCAGAATTATACTACCTTGCTTTCCACTTGGAAACGAATAAACTAACAATAAATCATCATTGCTCATATCTTTTCTTATGGTTTCTTCAAAGTTCTTTTTCCTCTCTAATTTTATCTCTTTAATGCCATTATTTATTACAGATTTCGGTATTTTCGAATTTAGCTTTTGCTGTTGTTGTTTTTGCAATAGAGTATTTATATCTAACACAGGTTCTTGCGTTCCAATAAACTCTATATTGTATGCAAATTTTCTCGCTACTGGTTTATTTACTAAGTTTTCTTTTATTTCATCCAATGTAGCATATCCTATACCCAAAGCATCTACTTCATCTTGGGATAATTGTAATTCTATAAGCTCTGGGTATATGGAATAAATCTTTTGAGTCACTGCTTCCTTTGCTTTTTCTGTTTTATTTGGAACTTTTGTGGGTGCTAATAATAACTTTTTCCATTTCATATTGGATATTTCTATGTATTCTATTTTTCGCTCTTGCAATATATCTTCATTCTCAATCAAAATCTCTTTTACGGTGCTAAATAACATATACAAGTTTTTTATTGCTGTCCTATTGTCCATACAAGGTTCTTCATAAACTATTCTACTTACCTTTTTAGTATTTAATATTATGCTCGCTAAATATTTCTTTAACTCTAATTTGTATCGTACAGCTGACTCTTTTGTCTTCTCTCTCTTACATTTAACTAAATCAAATATCTTATGTGTGTCTGTTAGTATAGCTATACCTGTACAATCAGTTGAACCGTCTATTGCTAAAGTTAGATTTTTGTAGCTACTTAGCTCTACTTCTTTTGCATTTTCATTTCGTGAATATGTCCTAATAGCTTTCATTGTTACTGTTACCACCCTTTGTTCCTATTATATATATACCCATAAGTACCCATAAGTACCCATATATACCCATTAGTACCCATTAGTACCCATTAGTACCCATATATACCCATTAGTACCCATATGTACCTTATTATTAATTATTATTATACTATTTCAGCTTTTCCATTCTGTTAAGTGCAAGATTACTCTTACCCCCTTTTTATAAGGGAGTATTTCACATATTTCTACTTTACTTATTTGTATATCTTGCTCTAAGAATTTTGTTTTCTGTAAATCTACTAAATCCCATAAACTTACTGTGTAGGCAGGATAGTACATTACTACAGACTCTCCTGTTTCTGTAACACAAGGTAATATTACTTGTGACGCTTGCGATAATGAATATATTACCAGTTCTACTGTATTTATCCCTCTGTCTAATGTATCCTTGCAAACCTTTACTAGATTTGTCTTTTCCTCATCTTTATTTTTATTCTTTTGCTCTGTAACCGAAAAATTATAGTCTTCTCCAAATTCTTTACTTACTTCTTTTGATATATCCTCTAATATCTTCTGCTCTAAAGAAGTATCTAAATCAAACACGAAACCATTACTTACAGCACAAACTCTAAATATCTGATTGTCGGAATACCCATAACTCTGTATTTCTTCTTTTAATTCTGTACAAGCTTTGATAGCTGAGGTTTCTTCTTTAAAAAAGATTGCATAGTTTACACCATATAAACCTTTGCTACCTATGTACTGCATAAAAAAACCTTTTAATTTATTGTATATTTCAACTGGAAATTCTTCTGCCATATTCTGTTCTTCACTTCCTTTTATTTGTTTTCTCTATTTATTTATTTATTTATTTATATCCTTTTAGTTTAATAATCCATTACATCTGGTACATATGTAAAGTAGCTACTTCCTAAGTGTGCTTTGCAATAAAAGCTATCGAAATTTCCTTGGTGTCGTGATGCTACACTCTGTATTTGTATTCTTCCTGTTTTTAAACTTTCTTTTGTGCTGAATAACCCCCAAGTCTCATCTGGCGTTCTGATTACTTCTGCACTTTCGCCACCTGATGTGATACTTAACTCGGTATCTGTTTTCTTTCTAACTTCATCTATTGCAGATTGCTTAATCTGACTCGTTACTATACAAGCAACCTTTACTGGTAAACCTGTTCCAATAAATGTACCTAAATTAATAAATGCTTCCTTTATACGCTCTACAGAGGACTTTCCTGTTAAAGATAAAAAGTTAATTGGACTGTCTATTACAAGCACATCAAACGGATTGATTTCTTTATAATGTGCTAATATCTTTTCTCTAAAGTCTTCTACATAGGCTGTTCCCTCGATAAACGATAACTTACCTCTCTTTGGGTCTGTTGCTAATAGGGTAGTAGCACTCACTACAGCTTCTTTTTCAGCTTGTGTTAATGTACTTGGGTTGCTGATACTGTCTGAATTTACTACTATAACACCCTCGTTCTTATTGCTGTTATCTAAATTTTGAGAGTTCAAAAACGCATTTAAAGCATATTGCTTAAATATAATATGTGCTTCTTGCTTGTGTTCCCAATCTTTACTAGAACCTTCTACAGCCCAAACAGCTACATTTAACCCGTTCTCTAAAGCTTCTGCTACTAAGTGATTAGATAAACTTGTCTTACCACCCTTTGGTGCACCTAATATGTTGTACATTCTTCCTCGTCTTATCCACTTTATACTATTGTCAATAGGCTCAATTCCTGTCTTAAATAGCCTTGTTTCATCTTGACTACTATTCAAATTTTTAAGTGTTTCTTCTAACCAAGCTGTATCTGTAGCATAATCTTTTCTAGGGTTATCTTCCCTTAAACTCTCTATAATTGCTTGTTTTTCTCTATAATATACTTGTGAATCAGCCAATCCCTTATAACTCTTAGTCCTACCTTTTACTTTCTCTTTAATTCCATCTGTTAGTATTAAAGTCATTTTTTGTGCTGTTTCCAGCTGTAATTGGTTAGTGTACCAATCTATATAAACTTTTATTGCTGCATCATAAGCATCTTCATCTACATACATATTACTTAATCTGTCAAATGCCCTTAATACTTTTTCTTTATACGCAACAAATTTTTCTTCATCTGTTGTCGGTCTTCCCTGTATACTTACCCAAGGTGACCAATCTATATATTTACTCGCTAGAATTATATCCACATTGTTTTCTAATACTAGCTCTAGGTTAGAGCGTGTAAATGCTTTTATTCCTCGCTCTTTTACAAGATTCCAAAAAATAGCGTACTCCTCAAAAAACACACAAAACTTAAATCTACCAATAAATCTATTGAGTGCTACCTTATAAACATCTCTCTTTTTATACATCAGCTCTTTATTGCTAGTATCTATTCCACCTACTAATACGCCTGCAAAGATTGTGTCTAATGTTTCTTTTATTCCTGTGTCTATCTGCATATCTGTTTACCTTATGTCCTCTTTCTTTTTGTCTTAGTCTTAGTCTTAGTTTTTTGCTAATTTATTTCTTTATTTCTTTTCTTTTCAGCTACTCTTACTACTTATTACTCTCTTATTCTAGGTATTTCACTTAATGTAATTCCATTTCCTCTAAAATAGGAGCTTCGTCTTCCTCCTGCACTAAATACCAAATTATCTACATATCCTTCAGCCACTAACTTTCGTACACCTTGTAATGTAAAATCGGCTGTCTTCCCATTATTTCTATTCTTGAGCCTAAATCCTTGTAGCCTTCCGTGTTCAATAAACTTACCTATTGCTAAATAATGATTTCTTGGTGCTGCGTTTTGTTGTGCTACTGGTATGTACCTTGCGTTTATACTTAGATTAGATAGTTTTTCCTGTGCTTCTTTAGGTTCATCCAATATATTAAAAAGTTGGAAAAATTTCTTCTTTCCTATAACAACTCTATGTCCTTTATTTTCTATTAAATACTTTGCTCCTAAATATGGTACTGTAATTATTTTATCTGCAATTTCTATTAAACACCTTGGTAAAGGCATAACTAAGTATTTAATTGGTTTACCTTTCACCCTATAAACCTTACCACCCCTTAACTTTGCTAAATGTATTTTCTTTCCATTTAATTTTGTATAATCACTTATCAATGTATCTCTGCTTATTGTTATATACTCTCCCCCTAATAAAGGCTTTATATCACAATTCCCACCGTCTTTACTTCTTCCCACCTTAACTAAATAAACACTATCCTTTAACTGTGCATTTAACATATATCCTGTTGGTATACTCTCTATCCTCAATTTTCGCATTTTTGTGTATCACCACCCCTCTTGCTCTTTTGTTTATTTAATAATATATTCTATATGTAGAATGATGTGTTAGTCTGTCTAAAGTACAATCTTCGCCTGAATAGGACATAATATCTTCCCAAAACAGATTTCTTAATTCTATATCACATAAGTATGTCTCTAATGAATTTTCTGTTGTAACTAGTGTTGGTAATCCTCTATTTCCTCTTTCTCCCAGTAACTTTAACAGTACACTACTTTCTGCTTTCTTGCTCTCTAATGTAGTTAATTTTACTGCTACAAAGTCGGCTGTATACCAGTCTTGTATTGTATATATACCTATCACAGGCTCTTTGCTTGCTGATATTCTCCCTGCATTATATATATAAGATTCGTAGTCTCGTAACAGCCTTGCTAGTTCACTTAACGATACATAAGGCACTACTTTTTTATTATTTGCTATTAATCTCTTATAAACTGTATATACCATTGTTGTTTTCCCAAATCCGTTCGGTGCACCCAGTAAATAAGAGTGTAGTATCTTACCTTTACTTGCTTCGGCTAATAACTTATTCACTATACCTAAATAGTCACCTTCGCTTGATAGTCTAAAACCAGAATATCTTTGCATTTGTTGTACTACCCTTTTATAGTAGCTAATGTCAAACTCATCTGATAATCTTGTATAGGGTATTACTGTGCTAAGTTGCTGTATGTAATCTCTATTTGGCTTTTTATTTAAGTCATATGAGGAGGTAGCAGTATTAGTAGTATTGTGGTTATTGTTATTGTTATTGTTATTGTTTTGACAACTGCATCGTACATATAAACCGTTGCTTTGTAGTAGTTTCCCTGTACCTTTACACTTCTCACATACTCCTCTTTCTTTAGCACTATCAATATCAATATCAATATCACTATCACTTACTGACCTTTGCGTTGTTTCTATTGTTGTATTTTTATTTTCATTTTCTTTTTCCATATTCATTCTATTTCTTCCCTTTTTCCCTATCTATTTTTATGGACTTTAACTTGAAATTTTTACCTTTAAACTTACTTACTTGCTTATTTACTTAACAAATAAATAAATAACAACTATCTACCTAACTTACTTAACCCTGTAACCTTAGCTCCTTTAGTTTACACTCACTTTTCCTCGGTTGAATGTCATCGAATTTAATAAACTATCTACTAAATCTGATTTTGTATTATCTTTCTTTCCTGCATAGTAAAAACAATATACACAGGCATTTGTCCCTTTCCCAAATACCCCACATTTGAGGATTGAGGGCTTATCATTACTTGTTGTAACTACTTCTGCTGATAAACCTGCATAATGGTCATCTACATATATCCTATCGACTTTGCTTCCTGAACTTTGTAAAGCCTCTAAAAAAGGGTTCATTAACTCGTCTTCAAAGTATGCACTATCTACTTCCTCGTCTATAGATGAGATTTTAATTACCCCATAAACTCCTTGTGGGTGACTGAAATATGTTTTTGAACCATCTATCTTCATTGTCCAACTATTTGAAGGTACTACAGAAATGCTATCTGTTAGGTTTAATGAGCCTGAATTAGGAGCTTGGTATGAACCTGTGTATTCAAGTACCCCGTCTGTTTGCACTAGACTATCTACATCCTTTACTTCCCCTGTCTGGCTCTCTGTATCGTATGAACTTATTGAGGTACTATCATCGTTCATTCCATTTGCTTTATCTAACTGTGCTTGTAAATCAGATACCTGTTCCTCTAAGGCTTTTTTATCTGAAGCATCTTGCTCTATTTGAGCCTGTAACTCCTCTACATTTACTTTATCTCCACAACCTGTTAAACCTACTACTCCACTTGCTAATATTAATGACAGCATTACTGCTGATTTCATTGTTCGCTTCCTTATCATCATATAGATATTACCTCTCCCTTACTTTTATCTTTTTCTAACGCTTCTGCTAGGTAATTTGTTGCTGTCTTTTCTGTATTTGTAAGCTCTTGAGCCCATTCACTCCTTAATACAGATTTATTAAATAACTTTTCTTCTACAGTTCCTTTATACACTAACGCAATAAACTTCTTTACTCTATCGTCTGTGTGTCTATCTATTCTTCCTTTTATTTGCTCTACATTTGCTGGATTCCCTAATACGGTGTAATAAATACAAATATCTCCTCCAGCCAAATCTAAACTTCTCTTTATATTACTGATTAATACTCGTATCTCCCCTCTATTAAACTTCTCTATTATCTGTTGTCTTTCTTCGGATATTGTCTCTCCATTCAATACCTTTACATTTATCCCTACTTCGCTTAATTCTCTATACAACTCATATTGTGCATCCTTATTAAAACAATAAATATATATACTTTCTTCTTTGTATTCTGTTTCAACCATTGTTAGTAAAAAATCTAGTTTTGGGACGGTTTCTCTCTTTGTTGGTATACCTATTTCCTCCAATAAACTAGGACAGTTCAATACTATATTCGCATTATTTCCTCTATTTATTGCTAATAACTGGTCTACTGTTGGCTCTATTGTATATACTTTATACTCTGCTCTATCGGCTTTTTTTAGCCCTCTTGCTAAGTAAAATAGCTCTATACTCTTACTAAATTCTTCCGTATTCTTATACCCTATTATTTCTCTTGTAAACTTCTGTATTCGTATTCCTTTTTGTGTTATCCAATAACTCTTATTTCCCACTCTACAATATTTTTCTTCAATTCTCCACCATCTAGGTAAGAGTTTCTCATACATTAAATCTAGCTGTGTATATATATCTTTTAATCCAGTTTCTATTGGTGTCGCATTTAATATATGTACTCTATCTGCTTGCCTACTGTATTCTCTTGTATAGCTCGCAATATTTGTCTTTACATTCTTTATTGCTGAACTTTCATCAAATACAAATGTATTGTAGAAGCTACTTTTTCCGTTCGCTTCTGTGTATTGTGCTAACCAGTTCGCTAATAAATCATTGGTTACTTGGCTATGCTGTATTATCACACACTTTACTTTATCCCAATCGGTGCTATTCAATTTCTTCTCTAATTTCTTTCCTGTTAATCCTGCTAAGTCTATTGTACATAACCCTGTAAACCTTATGATTTTCTTTGCTATCTGTTGTCCTGCTGTATTATCCGTTACTATTAATGCTCTTGTTAATTCTTTTTTTCTTTCCAATAGGTTTATTAGACCACTTAACTGTACTGTCTTTCCTGTCCCTGTACCATCTCCTAATAAACTATGCTTGGAAAAGTACATAAATCCAACACCTACTGTCTGTACATCAGTTAATTCTCCCCTTGGCTTTTCTTCTTCTTCTTCTTCTTCTTCTTCTCCCTCTATTTCTATTGCTTGTCCCTCATTATATGCCTTGTCCACTAATTCGGGTGGGTAATCATAAATTATATTTTTGAGCCCTGGAATAACTTCTAATTTCCTTACTTGTTCTATTATCTTTATTTGCTTTTCAGTTAAGTTCCCTATGTATTTACCATCTCTCATTGGTGCATTTCTTACACTCATCTAATCACTATGTCTCTCCCTTCATCGCATCTTCTTTTTCTTTTTTCTCTCTTTTAAATATTATTTATATAAACTTAAGTAGTATATGTCCCCCTTATTTACTTGCTCGCTTGCTATTACAAATAAAGTCGAGAACTACTTTCTGTCTCCCTCATAAACTCCTCTTATTAGCTAACTGGTTAAACTTAGTTGTCCTCGACTTTTCTTCTTCTTTTTTTGATTGAATTGACTTACTCTAGCCTATCTATCTATCTATCTATATTTATTGTATTTTATGTTCTTAGGCATATACTTTATTTGCTTTTACTTATTTACTTGCTTACTTACTTGCTTACTTACTATTCTGCTCTTATGTTCTTTCCTACTGGTTCTCTTGCTGTAGAGGAATTAGAATTATTAGTCGCTGTAGTTGTCTGTTCTACTGCTTTTTTCTCTGTTGCTAAATTGTTTGTCTTTACACTATTGTCTGGACTCTCAACACTAAAGCTCTCTTTATTTGCTATCTTTTCTTCGATTGCCTGTAGTTCTGCTCCATTAACATCCTTACTTTCTAATACTCGCATTTCGTCTACTACATAGTTTCCATTGTAGTTTGATACAAGATAATAATTCTTTAAGTATAAACCTCTATCTTTTCCCTCGTACTTTATAAGTTCTTGTGTAACAAACTCTGCTTGGTTCTCGGTTCCTCCCATCCATTCTGTTACAAATCCACTCATCTTTGTTTCTGTATTTTTACCGTATCTCTCAGTCCAACTTACAGCTGATGTTGTTAGGTATTTTCTTCTCGCTGTTGACAGTAATTTTGTGTCTTTGTTATATATATCATTCGGACTGATTTCTTTTCCCTCTACTGTCTTCCATCTCTCTTTTCCACTAGCTCCTCCACCTGTACAAGCTGTGTAGTATGTGTCTAATAACTGCTCTATCTGTTTCTTTGTTGTTGTCCCTATCTTTCCTGCTAAGTTTAATGAAGCTAATTGAAGTGTAATTGTATCGTCTATACTTACACTTGGTTCTCTTAGTGTCTCTACACTCGTATAAACATAATCTGTCATCTTAAAGTCTAAGTCTTGCTGTGTCATAACAAAATACCCATCTAGCCTGTATTTGCCATAATCTGCACTACCCTTAGCTCCTATCTCTTTTACTGTGTGGAACTTCACTAGGTAACTATTTCTTGCTTCATCTCTACCTACTACTTCATCTAGGGTGCTTCTATGCTTTCCAATAAACGCATTATTACTTAAATATCCACATAATACTGCATTTCCTACATCTAAGACTACTTCTCCATTCATTAACCCTCTTAAATCACTATTGGCTACCAATCTATCTGTTCTTTCTAGTAACTTTGTTGCATTTGTCTCAACAAACTCTGGTATTATTACCTCTTTATCCTCTTTCGGTGCTTCATTTAATTTCCAATTCATTACATATGCGTTTACAAACTCTACTTTGCTATTATCTGTAATAGACTGCTTAAACACATATCGCATATATAAACTACCTGTCATCTTAGACCTATCATATCCATACTGGTACATTGTCTTATCTCCTTGTAAAGATATTCCGTTCCCTGAGAGTGTCCCTCTTTTTGGTGCTGGGTTATATACCATTGTTAATTCTGGCATACATATTGTTGTCCCAACTGATGTACCTAAGCTCTTACTTGCTAATATGATACTTGGTGTACTTGGGCGTGTGTTCTTTATACCTGTATCTTTCTTCTCATCATTATTAATTACAATTTCCTTAGATTTATCTGCCCTCTTATACTTTGTGGCTTCTAACTCCTCAACCTGCTTTGCTATGTATGCACTATTTAAGTATTTGGCTACAAAAGTAGGGTTAAAGGTTACATTCCCATAACCATCGTCCTGAAAAGCTCCATTTATACCTAAATACTTTGTGTTCTCTTTTACACTACCTAAACTCTGTGGGGTTACTGTATAATTTACATCAACAAAATAATAACCCTTTAATGTACCTATCTGAGCTATGCTCTTATATGTAAGTACCTTATCGTCTATTACACCTTTCATTGTGTTATATTGCTCTGCTGTTATGTGGGAATTAGCCATATAAACTGCACTCCCATATTCAGTCTGTATTGTCTGCATAGCTGATGTTAGTTCTGCTTTCTTTTTACTATCTACTTGCTGTAATTCATATCCGTATTCTAACTTCTCAGCTACATTCTCTATTTGTCTACGATATTTAATGCTTTCTTTCTCTTGGTTTGCAAGCTCTACTGTCGTTGCATAATCCTCGTTTTCTAATTCTTTTATATTTACAGATTTCTTGCATCCTGTCATATTGAATAGCATTAAGCTCGCTAACATCCCTGTTAATACCCTCTTTTTCAATTAAGTTTTCTCCTTTCTTATGCTTGTTCTTATACTTGTCTTTGTTTTCTTCTTCTTCTTCTTCTTCTTCTTTACTTATTTAAACCACAATATTGTTAGTTGTCGCTAATAAACTTTATCTTATATACCTAAATCTGTTGCTAACATATATCCTGTGCCTACATAGTACAACTCGCCGTCTTCTACTAGGTGTTCTATCTGTTCTTGTGTTAGTAAATTCTTCAACTCTATTGTTGGTATAATATCTATCCCTAAGTTTGTTAGGTACTCTTTAACCAGTTCTAAGGGAGGTTGTTTGGTACTGTTTATTTCTGCTTGAATGTCTGTATCTATATCTTTATCCTTAATCTTATTGTTAGTATCTAGCACCTCATAACCAGATTGCTTGCGTGTATCTCCCACTACAACTGTCTTTTCTTTTTCTTCTTCCTCTTTCGCTTTTGGTTTGAACTCAGTACTGTTTTTCAATTCTTCTTCAGTTGTCCTTACAGCATTGTCCTGTCCCAAATCTGTAGCAGTCGCATAATCAAAGTCTAAATCAAAGTCTAAATCTAAACCTAACCCTAACTCGGAACTTGAATATATGTCCTTTACTTTAGTTTCATTTTCTTCATTAACAACTTCCAATAAACCAACTTTCCTTATATCATTATCAGTATTTATATTATTGTCATTAGAAATCGTTAAATCATTTAGGTCTCTATATTTTTTTACTTCCTCATTATATAACTTTCGTATGCCCCCCTCTTTAGAGTCTTTTAAAGTTTCTCGACTGTCTATCAATTTGCTTTTGTTATTCTGTAGCTCTATTTCTTGCTTTTGCTTGTTTTCTTCTTCTGCTTCTACTTCCGACACCTTCTCATTTAGCATAGAAATTTCGTTTTCTAACTGTCCCTGTTTGCTTTCAAGTTCGTTTAATTTTTCTTTTAAACTCGACACTCTTTCCTCTAATTTTGTATTTTTTAATATTGTTTCCTTTATTTTTTCTTGTGTAATATCTATTCTTTGCTGTGTAGACTGTTTTTGTATGTTATACATAGCTAGTTGTTTTTCGAGCTTGTCTTCTAATTTTGCTAATTCTTTTAATTTATCTACTATTTGCTGTGCTTCGGTGTCTACTTTAGATTGCAATTCGGTTAATATTTCGTCTTCTTTTATATTATTATTATTATTTGCTTTATCCACTACTGCTCATCGTCTCCTTCTGTAATACCTAACATTTGTCGTATATGCTGTTCATCTCTGTTATTACATAATTTTAAACAATCTGAATAAACACCCTTTATTCCTAACTTATAGTACATTTTGGCACAAGCTAAAATAATGTCCTTATTCTCCTCGTCAGATGTTGTCACACTTAATCCACGCATAAACATTATTCCTTGCATAGACTGTAATTTTAAAGCTGCTTCACCTGCTTGTGTTAGAGGTGTGTTCCAACTGCTAGATTTATCTGCATCCATAACTTCTTTTACAGTATCTACAGAAGCCCTAAACACACATCTATGTTGGAATAAGAATCTTACAGTCTTATCTAAGTCTCCTACAGGTCTGTGTGCTATAACAATTAAGCGTATTCCTAAACTAGGAAATTGAGTTAAAATTACTTTTAATTTTCCGTTAAATTCTTTTGCACCTGAGTCTCCTAGAGACTTAGTAACTGTACTAAATTCGTCTATAAATATATACAACAAAGGCAGTTTTACACCTTTTTTCTTTAAATCCCAAATATTTTCACAACCATTTTCCTTAATTAATCTACGCCTTTTCTCAGCTTCATTATCTATTATTTCATCCAATAAATTTAATATATTATGGTGGTTATGCACACCTATGACTTGTGGAAAACAGCCTATAGTTGCAAATAAGTTTGTGTCCTTTGGGTCTATAACAAGTATTTGTATATCTTCTGGTGTATTGAATAACATAAGTGATAATAATATGTTTAGTACACCCCAAGACTTTCCTGAACGAGACAACCCAGCTAATAACATGGACTCATTCGCTTTTGCATCTATTGCTATTGGTAACCCTATTTCAGTTGTGCCTAGCACAATAGGAAAGGCATTTTTCTTGTTTTTAAAAAACTGTACAACATCAGGTAAACTAAATATATCTCCATATGTAACCAGAGCTTTTTCACCTTTTGTGACTATGATTTTGTATTCGTCACCTTCTATGGTTACCTTTGCTTGAGGGACAGCCACCCCATCGTCTTTACCATCACACCTGATTAATCCATTGTCCTCGTCTTTTGGCGTGAAATATCTTATTATTTCAGCTTCAATCACACTTGGTTTGTTAAGACTTTTTATCCTCGGAAATCTAAATATATATGCAAATAAACTTTCTTTTGCTTCTGTAATACCGTTTACTATATCTGCTACATCTTTTTTTGCTGCACTTGCGATAGCTCTTTTTGCACATAAATCTAAACAAGCAAAATCACGAGAACTTGGGTCTATTTCGTGCGTATCCTTAAATCCAGGGGTGTTTGGTTGGAATAGAGGCATAAATATATCACATAATGTCTCTCTAGTTATTTCTCCTGTATTATTATTATTATTATTAGGTAATTTGCTATTTATACTATCTATAATTTTATCGTAATCTATATGTTCAGGCTCTACTACTTCTTCTATATCATAGTCATAGTTTTTGTCGCTTTCATTTTCGTTTACTTCGTCAATATAGTAGTTGTCTAATGCTGTATCTAATTGTTTACTATAATCGCTATAATCTTCATTATATGTATCTTCAATATACTCGTCTTCTTGTGTATCTGGTATTTCTATAGGTTCATCATCAAACTCTTTAGACGGTTCGCTTGTTGTCCCTTTGCTAATAAATGCAGATATTCCTAAGCCAATAAACCCTATACTTAAAATAAGTAACCCAGAACATAGAAAATTAAAGGGCTTACCAAAGAAATTAGCTGAACCTAAAGCAATCTGTATAAACCATAGTATAAAACTGGATAAACCTAGAGCTACAGAAGTATAAATCAAGTTTGTACTATACTCGGCAAAATCGTCTCCTGTTCTTGTTTCTATACTAAACAGTATTTCTTTTAATTCTCTTAGTGCATTAAGTAAATTATTGTATAATTCCTCAGATATAATTGAACTTTGGTCAACCTTCTTACTTTCGCCTTTTTCTTTCGATGGAGGTGTGTAAAAATCATTATCATCAAACTCCATTCCATCGGGTAAACCAAAATCAGCCCCTGCTGTATCAAAACCCTCCAAACCACCTAAAGAATTATCTCCAATTCCCATCCCATCGTCTGTAGATAAAGGGTCACTAAGGGGGCTATCCATATTAAAATCATCTAACCCTAAATTCGTATTGTCCTCCATATTACTAGCAAGCATATCGTCACTTACCATATCTCCAATTTTAATCCCCATTTTTTCACCTACCTATTTTTTATTAACCTAAGTTACTTTTACATCACATTACATTACCGTTCTTATACACAGTATTACTAATATAATTCCATATATTAGGTTATGTTTTTGTCTTATATTTGGTTCTTCTATACTTTTAAATGTATTCTCATAAACTATTAGTGCTATAACTAGCATTATAAGTAATACCATAATTAACTCCACCTACCTAATCATTTATTTAACATCTATCATTTAATATACAACCAATGCCCTATTAAATTAAAAAAGCTAGGAAAACATATCCCTAGCTATAATAAAAGAAGTATTTCTTTAAGTATAAATACTATTAAATAAACTATTCTTTTTCTACTTTTGTGTTAAAAATTCCAGATTTTATAACACTTTGAGGTACTATTGCTTTTACGATAGCTCTCTCTCCATTTTCTTTGATTACACAAAAAGCAAATCGCCATTTATTTTGTTGAAAACCTACTCCTTCTGCCATTCCGATTGAAGCTGTACCTATATTGTCTAAGCTATTTCGTAAGTCTTGTTTTGAAAATTTATCACAAAATAGTTCTCGTGTTTGTGCTTCAGGTATTCTCCCTATAGCATAATTTTGTATATTACTCTGTAAAGAACTCATTGTCTGTTCGTTACTTAATAATTGCCCTAAATCATTGGTGATAATTAAGTTTACATCTCCTCTTTTACGCCCACCTGTAATTGCATTTACTATAATTTCCTTAGAACCTTCAATTTCTCCCCATCTTTGGAACTCCTCCCATACCTTAACATTAAACTTATGTTTAACATACTTTGCGTGGTTAGATATTTGAATAGATATATTGGCTACAGATAACTGCTTTAATGCCAATATTGTTGGGTCTAGCGTACTTGCTACTGCACCTTTAGCACCAAAAGAAAATAATATAAACTTTGCATCATACAATTCACTAACTTTTAAAGGTTTTGCAAATGTCCCGTATTTAGACTCTCCAATTTCAAAATAAATCGAAGCAGAGTTTACTATTGTTGTTGCAGCAGTATGTAAAGGACTTCCTGACGAATAATCTACAAATTCCCTTTCTTCTACTATATCTTTTAACTCCAAATAAACATCTTGTATTGTTAAGTCAGCAGACCTTTTCCAAGTATTCATATCTTCATCAACAGCACCTACACTATCGTATACTCGTCTTATTGCTGTAGATAAAACTTTTTCCTCGTCTCGTGTAAATTGACCTTTTGTTCCGTGGACTATTATTCTAAACATAGCCATTGTTGCCTGTGTAGCAGAATTTTTTAAATCTATATCTATGTCCTTATCCCCTGTTAAATCCCCTATAGGCAAAGGGTCAAAGTATGAAGAACCTTTATTTCCTATACTTATTATTTTAACATCCTCTGGGTTGGAAGATGCTAAGTAATACGCAAATGCTGTGTATTCATCTCCCTCATAGTCAAGTACAGTAATTATAAAATCGTCTGCCATTAAATACATTAACATATTTTTTACAAAAAAAGATTTTCCTCCACCTGTCGCTGCTGAGATTAACCAGTTTTCGGCTGCACTAGGGTCTTCCTTAAATTTATGTAATACGATTGAATATGAAAAAATATCTAGTCCTAATGGAATACCTTGTTTTCCTACTCTACCTTGCTTGTATGAATTAAAATGTGCCAATAAATCATCTGTCAATAATTTTTTAGGTACTCTATTTTTTAGCTCTTTAATCTCTCTTAATGAGAATATGTTAAGTTGCTGTACCCAATCCATTAAGTTTACTCTTAACTCTTTATATTGTATTCCTACTCGTTCACAATAATTTTTAAAATTTTTAAGTGTTATACTCATATTCGCTAATGATTCATCTTCTCTACCACAGCGTATGGTAACTAAAAATGTGGACTGCATTGTTGTCCTCTTTTGGTCTAAATCTGCCTCATTCAAATATTTTGTAGACCATTTAAGTCTTGCACTAGCTAAATTTTTATCTCTGTTATTTCTATATGTAAATACATTTTTACTTGTACTGTCTACTTCTTGTGTGTATTCATTCCATATTCTCATTCGACTTCGCATTTCAGCAGAGTCCCACTTTATTCTGTGTGGAATATTATAAACTGTAAAGTCCATTTTAACTCCCTTTTCAAGGGTTGCTAATCGTAATACATAATATAACTTTTGTGTTAAATAGTCTGGAAAATTAACAATCAAGAAATACTTAGTAAGTGTGGATTCAGTAGCTATATTACTATATCCGATAGATAGTTTGCTGTTATCTAATACTACATCTGGTTCTATAATACTATTCCCAGCTACTAGATTAGCTACCATCATATCATACATATCTAGCTTTTCTTTAAATGTCTTTTTTTCTTTATTTCCTTTTAAACTTGGAAAAAGTGTCGATAGTATTCCCAAATAAACATCTACCTCCTTTATTTATTTACTTACCTAAGTTGTCCTATGTGTGCCCTTTCTGTTATTATGTTAAACAAAGTTCCTTGCTCTTTTCCCTCATTCTCCATTTGTATATAAGAGAATAATTTTTTTGAGTCTGTTTGTGCTTTATATTCTACTATTGGAGATATACATAAAGACTCTGGACTAAGCTCTGGATTTGTTAAAATATTTTTTAGTTGTATAGCACATTTATCCTTTAATCTTTGATATTCAGTTGTACTATTTAATACCCATAACTTAGTTATATTATTACCTACAACTAAGTCATCTAATAATTTTAATCTATCATATACTAATACTACATCTACTTTCTCGTTTCGTAGTATATCCTCCATAATACTTTGGTTTGCTTCTACTATTACCATTTTCTTTAGTTTATTTACTATGTTTTCTCTGTTACTTAGGTATTCTGTAGATGTAATTACTTGCATTGGCTTATAAACATCCACAAAAGAAGTTGCATTGTCATATATCATTAACTTTACATTTAACTTCAAAACCTTCACCAGATAGTTATAATACTGGGTTAAAAATGAATTTATATACCTTATAGGAGAAACTTCTTTAAAATATATAATATTTTTCACTTTGCAATCAAAAAGTGTAGTATTAACAGGTGTGTATGCTCTAATTACAGGTGCTGATGAATTTAATTTTCGCTCTAACTCTGCAACTTTCTTCTTAGCTTGCTCTGAAATTTTGGTACATTCTAAGCTACTTTCCTTATACTGTTCTACTTCTGCTTCACAAGTTTTAATCTTTTTATTTGCTGAATCAAGCTGTTCTTTTAACTTTAATTTAGAGGTTTCATTTTCTTTTAGTTTTTTACCTACTTCATCAACCCTACATTGTTCTATTATCGCTTTCATATATGTGGTTAATTGGATGTAACCCTCAAATAAACCTCTATTTTTTTCAATTTCCTTTAAAGCTGATTCATATTCATTTTTCGCTAGTTTATTTGTTATGCTTAATAAAATAGGCTGAAATTCATCATATGCTACTATATCTGCACCTAAGAACATTTCTACTTCCTGCGTATCTGGTTCTCGTTCTAATAGCACATCTATATAGTCTGAATTAATAAATCCTGTATCTTTGTAAATGCTGTATTGTCCAAACATACACATAAGCATACTTAACAACTTGTAAATGCTATTACCATCTTCCTTATAAATTAATATAAGTTTATTACTATTACGAAGTAATTCTTTTACATATGTATAGTATTGTACTTTTTCATCTTCACAACTTTTATCTATATAAACTACTACTGTTTCGTTTTCTAATCCATTTTTCCCTAATTCTACATTCTTATACCCTTTTAAATTTATATTAATACTGTATTTCATTTTTCTTATTCATCGCCCTTCCTTAAAAGTATCTTATGTAGTAATGTTGTATACTCATTCCATCCCTCTGCTGAATTTGTAATCTGACCTGAACTATACCAACCATTGTCACAATGTTCTGCATAAGCTAATTCTCCACAAGTATCCATTTCTTCTAAAGCATAATCAGGTAAAATTCCTAGTAACTTTACAATTTGATTATCTATTGTCTTTAAGTAGTCCTTTGAATTATTTACTACCTTTCCTAGTATATTCTTAGGCTTATCATAATGCACCTTGTTAAAACAAATTTGGGCTCTGTTAAATATTACATTTTCAATTTCCCTGTTTTCACCGATATTAGTCATTTTTAGCATTAAATCTGTAGCTGAATAACTACTATATTCTGTTGTTAATACTATATAATCAGATGTCATTACTAAATCACTTGCGTATGTACCTACAATATCGAATGGTACATCATATATAATCACAGAATAGTCGCTTCTAACAAGACTAGAAAATCTAAGTAAATGTTCTTTAGGTGCTAAGCTATTATAATCGTCTGTATTTGATGCTAACCCCAATGTCAATAAATGTAAACCTGCACTTAATACAGAAACATATCTACCTAATTCTCTGTGTGATGTATTTAATGCCTGTTTTAAGGCATAATTATCTGAGCCTATCGTATGTACTGCTTCATACGCTCGTTTTGAAATGCACGCCTGAGTTCTGTTGTGTATATCTAAGTCTACTAATAACACATTATATCCTAAGCGAGCTACTACATCTGCTAAATTACTTGCTATTGTCGATTTACCACTACCTTTTGTCCCTGTAACTACTAAACTTACAGCTCTACCTCTATATGACTCTAATAATTCCTTTAATAGACCTTCTACAGTTGCTACATTCTTCTTGCGACCAAATAAATTACTAAATAATCCTTTTCTTTTCTTCTTTACAGGCTCTATCTGTATTTCCTCTTGTTTTTGTTCTTCGAACATAGGTACTATTTCTTTATATGCACTATTTCCTGTAGTATTTGTTCCAACATCTATTAGTGTTAAGCTTTCTTCTGGTAGTGTTGTTTCATTATTATTATTATTATTATTATCTTCTTCTTCTCTATCCTCTACAGTATCTTGTATTGAGAACATATCTACCATATCTAGTTCTTCGGCTGTATTCTCAGCTACTTCACTTCCTACAGTACCTTCATCTTCTACCTCTATTTTTTCTTTTTCTTGTTCTTCTACTTCTACTTCCCCTACTTCTAAAAGTTCATTTGTTGTTTCTGTTTCTACACCTGTTTTTATTTCTTCTTCTGTTGTTTCTGTAATATCTGTAGTAATATTATTGTCTTCTTCAATACCTGAATAAACACCTTTGTAATCAAGGCTATTATTAGTAGAGTATATTTTATCTCCACTATCTTCTTCTTGATTATTTTCATTTCCATCCCCTAAAATTGTATATCCATTTGCATATTCTTCTGTATTCTCCTTTACTTCTTCTTCTTCTTCTTCTTCTGCTGCTACTACTCCTTCGTCAGTTATACTTTTATTAGCTGTATTATTATCCTCATTGTCTATTGTATACCCATTAGCGTAGTTATCTTCCTTTTGTACTTCTTGTGTTTCAATTTCAGTCTCGATTTTTTCATCTATATTATTTCTTTCACTTGGTTCTTCTTTTTCTACAGCTACATCTGCTAATACTTCTTCGGCATTTTCTTCTTGTCCTGTTACTACTAAGCCTTCTTCTTCTTTTTTGTTTTCTACAGCTTCTTTTTCTTGATTTTCTACTGTAATTTCAAAGGTATCTGTATCTTCTAACTCTTTTGTAGTAGCATTGTTATCAGTAATTGGTTCTTGAAAAGGCTCTAATTCTGTATGTTGTTCTGGGTTTTCAATTTTCATTTTAGCCTCAGCCTCAATTCCTGTCTTACACTCAGCTTCTGTATCTAAACCTAATACTGTATTTATATCTACACCAACCTCTTGGCTCTCTTGTGTAAGGGTGATTTCTCCTACTTCTTCTACTCCTTGCAAAGTATCTTTTAACCCTACTTGTGTAAATTCTTCTTTTTGTTTAGCTCGCTTTATCGCTGGTTTTTCAGCCTTATAAACTAATTCCTCTGGCATATCTGCTATATCAGATGTAATAACCTCTGTAAAGAAAGAGGCTGTATATTTAGCTTCTTTGTCCCTTAATAGGACACTACTTCTGTGTGCTAATCCCAATATTTCTTCACTTATTACTTGTGCAGATGGCTTATCTGTTGTGACAAATACATATGTAGTTGTTTCACTATTTCGAGGTACTATATTAGTTATAAAATCAATTATTACCCTTCGCATTTCATTTGCAGGTAGTGTACCACTACCCTTTGTCCAACTAGGTTCTAAGATTACATATCTATCAAAAACCTTTCCCTCATTTAATAACTGTTGTATATCATTAATAAACAAAGCTCCTTGTATTTCTACATTCCCTGTTTTAAATCTTCGTCTTGTTACTGATACAACATTTCCTGTCTTATTTCCACCACAAATTAATACTTGCATTTCTTCATCTGTCCCTTCTCATAAACTATATTTCCTACTATTTCTTTATTTTCTATTACTTCCTTACCTTTGCGGATAAACTAAAAATCTATTAATTCATCTGTTTCATCTTCAATATCCTCAACAGCCTTTGGCTCTTTTAATTTAGTATCTTGCTTGCTGTTATTACTTTTATTGATGTTTTTGTTTACTTCTTTTTCTTCTTCTCTATAATATTCTTCTGTATGCCCCTCAACACTCACACCTAATAGTGTATCTAAGTCTAATCCACTCATACTAGCTTCAGAAGATAATTCTTTGGTTTTGTTTGTCATTGTTTCTAAGCTATCTGCTACTACACTACTTTTTCTTAAATGTCCTTGTAAAACATCTTTTACACTCCAAGAGTCTTTTTCTATAGTTCCATCCTCTAATAAATCTTTTAAACGGTTTAATCTTGCGTTACCTTGTGCATCTACAGTAATTTGCTTGTTATCGTTACCACTATAGTTAATTGCCTTAATTGTAAACGCATCTGTTAAACTTGTATTATTAGTATTTGCGTATACTCTTAACATAGCCTTAGAATAGTCAAAAAACTTAATACCCATTTGTTCTCTCTGTAACTCTACCAGTTCTTTTTTATGCAAAATACTATAACTTGCATAAGCATTAGGACTTAAACTCTCACAGCACTCACAAACATCTGAGATAAGAACATCTGTTCTATTGCTATTATATGTATAGACCAAATAATAGTCTGTTTCAAATAGAGCTGACCTAGTTACTCGTTTCATATATGCTGTTGACTCCTCTACCAACTTGTTTAAACTTGCATTATGCTTAGATTTTTTCTGCAATTCATCTAATTCAGATAAACGAGGGTCTTTACTTGCTGGCTCCATTATATTTAAGTGTATATAGCTTAAATTCCTTAAATTAAGTTCTTTATAAAAATTGGAAACAGAGTCGTAGTAATTCTCCTTCGCTTCTGCACTCTTACCTACGGTTGTCCCTCTCTCTAGTTTTAACATTACGGCATTTTTTAAATCGCTATATATACATATTGCTCCATCTTCTGTATCTCTAATACCTACTATGTCCCAAAATAAATCAGCTGTAGTAATTTCATACTTTTGCATCTTTTTATACATTTTATAATAATAACTTTCCTCTAATACCACATACCTTAGTACAATAGTATTTATATAAATTACTAGCAAAGTTATAAGTAGTTTAAATACCCAACCAGACTGAATATCTTGCATCCATAAAAACACACTAAAATCAGCAAAGGCTGTTAAAAATATTGCTATTAACTTTCCTGAATTAAAGAAATTCATTTCATTCATATATCCATCTATGTTATTAGGTACAAGCATATCCCCAGATTGATTTTTATATATTCGGCTCGAACTTGCCATTTTATCACCATCCTATTGTTTTATATTGTATTGTATTGTATGTAATGGACTCAACTAAAAATATGGGGAGATTTATTTTGTTCTCTCCCCATTGTGCTTCTTTGTTAATTAATTAATTAATTAATTAATTAATGTTAAACTAATAAACTGACTAATAAATGAATTGATTGATTGATTGATTGATTGGCTGTCTGATTAGTAAAAATCATCTTCACCTTTTATAGGTTCTCTCTCATTTAGCCCATAATCTTTACTTGGTTCATTATTAATTGTACTATCTAAGAAGTCATCTATACCAAATTCATTCTCTTTTCTGTTCTTGTATTTTTTACTATCATTTGCCTCTTTGTTCTCTCTATTATCTTTAGTTCTGTTTTTCTCTTTCTCTTTGTTCTCTAAATTCTTCTTTCCTTGTTCTACGGCTTCTCTAAAGTCTATACCTGTCTTTCCTTCACTCACTATATTATCTGAATCACCATTAAAGTTTGAATAATTACTTTCTTCTCTATCAATGTCATTATATATAGTCTCGTCTGTTTCATCATTGTCGTCTAGCTTAACTTTTCCTGTTACTTTCCCATTTGCTGATGTATTTCCGTTATTATCTAAGTTGTCTTTATTATTTCCTGCTGTAGTATTTGTATCTCCTTTATTAATAGTGTTTCCACCAAATAAACCTGTTACTTTTCCAAATGCGTTCTTTATCCCATCTGTTAGTTCTCCTAATTTAGATATATATACACCATAACCCATATCATTTCTATATCTAAATACGGTAATTCCTAGCCTAGCAACCATTACACAATATACTATATCTGCCAATAAGATTAGGAATGTAATCATTGTTGGTGAACCACTTGCTGTGTTTACTTTTCCAATAGTTAGTGCTTCATCTGGTGTTGTTGTAGCTATCAGTAACTTAAACATCATAAAGTAGATTATGTTTATTCCGATAAACACTATATTACTTAATATATAGCCTAAACTTACTCTTACTTTTGTATTTACAGGTGCTATTATATGTTTTAATGACATCGCAATAGCTAAAAGCATTAAGAAGGCTATGTAACCATTCCTAAAGAGTGGCATTATAAATTCGCTACCATATGCTGATAACAATACTGTTAAATGTGTTAAAACACTACCTGTTTGGAATAAGGCTTTTACAGGGCTTGTCTGTAAGTAAGCTGTGTTTCCTGTCGTATTCAATAATACCAATCTTAGTACATTATCATAGCTTATATTACTTAAATCTAATGCTTGTGGATATAGTGTTTTGCTACCATTAAACCCTCTACCTGTGTCAAAAGCCTTGTTAAACTCTAAGGTTGCTGATAAAGCCATTTGTCTATACATAATCTCTGGTGACATTCCTGAAGCATTAGCATAATTAAGTAATAATGTCCATCTTCTCTCTAAGGCTGAATTGAATTTCAAGATTTTTAACTCTGGTAGTGTTAAATCATTTTCTTTTAAACCTTGTAAATTCATTTGAGCTTCACTAAATACCATAGGTCTATCTGTTGGATAGTTGCGTGGGTTCATTGGTGTACCTGTTAGTGTTATAGCAACTCTTTTACCATCTATTCTCTTATAAGCAACTCTTTCTCTGTTTAAATCGTTATCTTCTAAGAGTTTTATTGCCCAGTTGCTCCTCCAGAACCAACTCTTATCATTGTCTTTGTATAAGGCAAAGTTACTCATTTTTTCGCCGTCTTGGAATAAGGCACTATATTTATTACTACTATTGTTGTTCTTACCTGTCTTAGATGTTTTCTTTACTTCATCTGTAGTATCAGATAAATCAGATAAACTATATACTGCTTTGCCGTTCTCATCTATATCTGTCCCTCTGGCTACTACATACATATCGTACATATATGGAATTACATTAGTGAATAGTTCTTCTGTATCAGCAAAATCCCTTATATACCCTGTCTTTCCTGTGTGCATAAATGATACTCTACAAGTCTTTGTCCTTTTTTCCAACTCTTTTTCTGAATAGGCTTCTTTTTCGTCTGTAGTCATTTCATTTAATAGCTTATACTCACTACCGTCTCCATTTGTACTCACATCCACTTTCTTAACTATCTTTCCTTGTAAATTAGCTACTATACTAGCCACAGAACTACTTGTAACTTCCTGTGTCTTTGTACTATCATTTGTTTGGTCTGTGTAGGCTTCTATCTTATCTGTTTCAAACAACTGTCCGTCACACATATCTCGTACTAACATATAAAAATACAAACTTGGGTTCTCAGTTGTTTCTAGGTAGCCAAAACATTGGTCAGCTCCGACTGAGCTTTGGTAATCAGACGCAAGTTGCTCCATTTTTACTTCGGCTTCTCTTAAACCTGTTACATCTAAATTCTCTGGTGTACACCCTGTACCTAAATCATTTAAGGTATTAAAATCTACTAAATAGTATCCTGTATGTGTCTTATATTCATCGTCTAGTGTTCGAGTTAAGGATAGTGTATAATTGTCTTTGTCATTTTCATTCTTCCACAAGCTACCCATATCATCTATTTTCTTATATTTAGAATATTGTGATATTTTATAGTTTGTATCGGTTATTATATCTGCTCCTCTATCTGTAGTGTCTTTCTTAGTTACACTTGTTGCATTTAAAGTCTTTGAATCATTCATTGACTCTGGTCGGTAGTACCAATAAACATTTTGCTGATTATTGTATAAGTCTAGTAAAGAAGTGTAAACATAGTCTGCTGTTCCTTTATCTCCTGAGCTTTGTCTCATTAGCACAGGGATTAACCACCTAGCTGCTAATGTGTTCTGCATCTTACTTACTGTCTCATCGCTACTCTCTACTACTTTCCTTGATATATCATTCTTTATTTGTATAGAACTGTCTAAATAAACTATAGATAAATCTCTTACTATACTTGCTAAGGTTTGGTCAGATAGTACCTGTGAATCAGTATCTGCACTTGCTTTTATTGCTTCTTGTTCTTGTTGCAAGTTACTTATATCCTCTGCTATTGCCCAATAGTCACTATGCTTTGCAAACACTCCTTGTACTATCTTATTACAAATATATGGGTTTATTTCACTTATTGCTGGTGTAAGAATAAGTATATTTATCATTGTTGCTATGCTTATTAAATACCATACCTTACCTCGCTTAGAGATTATCCCTATTACTATAACTATAAGTATACTACAGCCTAGCAATAATACTGCTATATTTGTATAGTTTACTGCCAATAAAGAAGTAATCCAATTTTCTGTCAATGTTGGTACATTTAAAAATCCTGATGTTTTGGCTCTTATATTAGCTACACTTCCCAACTGTATATCACTAGAGTTACTCTCTGTAAGTTTTAAATACTGGTTGTACATTGTACCTGTTATTGCATTGTCAAATAAACTTGTCTTGTACTCTTTACTGTCTGCACTATTTGGATTTAACAACAAGTATGCGTAATTGAGTACAGATTTTTGCTTTTCTTCAGAAGTCTGAAATGTGTTCTCAAATAAATCCTCGCCTGTTGTACTTAATATATCATCTGTCTTTGAAAACAACTGGCTATTAAACTTATTTCCTGTTGTGCCTGTAATACCATACCAGTCATAATATGTCATATAAATATATGGTGTTAAAGCTCCAAAATCATCGTGAGAAGCTGTACCATTTAAGTTATTGCATAATTTTATTAATATATCACTTCTTGGATATACCTTTACTATTCTGGTTACTGCCTTTTCCCTTTTATCTGCTGAAAAGCTACTGGAAGCACCACTATTTAAAACTGTTCCACTTACTGATTTTATTGTACAATCACTTAAAGCTGCATCTAAACTTATATTATTTTTTGATAAAGTTTCTGTTGCTTTAGTTGTATCTACTGCGTTATTTGAAAATAATGAATTTCTAAATAAAGCTGAGGCTGTTGAACCTGTTGTAGAACCACAGAATAATACATTTGCTACATCTTTTGGTGTCTTAGCATTTCTTAAATTGTTTACAATTATACTAGAACTAGGTAAATCTGTTACATTTGGATTGTTCTTAACAGATGTTCCGTCTAAATACCTAAACATCTCATTTATTGTAACCCTTAACGGATAATTTGCATCCGAAGCTGGTATGTTCGCTGCTACATAAACTGGGTTTCCAAAGATAGATTGTTTCCCACTTGTCATCTGCACTGTTGTAAGCCTTTTTCTATCTTTATTTACTGTTATACTATTAGATATTGTGTTAAGTGTAATTGCTGTATTATTCGCCAAATACTTATGTCGTGCTGTTTTAAACAAACTTTCAAAGAAACCTGCTTTAGTTACGCTCTGTCCTATTGGCAAGGTTATAAATCCACAGTTAAGTGAAGCATCTCCTGTTATCTTGCTATTAAGTATATTTACTATACCTATTCCCCAATCATTTATTGCGTTGGATTTACTCTTTAATCCGTTTTTTGAGAGGTAATCTCCTATATATGTATTGGTATCTAAAGCATACATATGTTGTCCATCTCTTAGGTTATACTCTCCATTTGTGGATTTTACCATACCTATATCAAACGAATAATTCCCTTGATTTGTTGCCTTTTCTATTGCGTTTCCTATATCATCAGTTATCCCTATATTTGAGTCTTTTAACCTCTTTATTACACCTGCTGTTCCTGTTAAACTGTTTTTTGTAGAAGTTTGTGAGAAGTCCATATATCTTAATATATTATTTGTTGTTGCTTGACTATATGAACTATTTATTGTGGCTGTTGTAATTAAATTATAGCTTGGGGTGTCGGTTAAATACTGATTGCAAGATGCTGGTAATATGATTTTCTTGCTTGTCCCATTTTTTACACATATATTACCGAAAGCATCAAACTCTAAATTCCCGTTATTGTCCATTATATCTTTTAAATAGCTATAATCCATCTCATAGGAATTTAATGCTGATATATAGCTCGCTAATTGTTGCATATCCCACGCATCTAATGAATTAAATATTGTAATTGGTTGATTGTTTTCTCCCATTACATAAAATTCATAGCCAACATACCCTGTACCATATACATAGTTAAGACCTGTTAAACCTAGTACATTCTGTAAGTTACGACATATTACAGTAGACATTACATATTTATCCTTATCTATGATTAATTTAACAGACTCATTATCTGCTGGTAACATCATCATATCCATAAAATGTGCTTCTGCCTTAGTATAATCACCTGAGTAACTCTTGTCTCCCTCATCTGTATGTACTATAATTTTTGTTTTCCTATATATCTGCTTTCCATTAGCTTTTTGCCTATTGATTGCATAGTTTAACATACTATCTAAGGCTTTTTTTGCTGTTTCTTCATTCGATGTTCCTGTCCCAAATACTAACGCATCATATGCTTTCCCCTTAGAACCACTCTTTGCTGTCTTGGAAAAGGCTGTTTCGTAATTATCATACCCAAATTTGGTGCAGTAATTACTTAAAAAAACCCCAAAACATATCATCTCATAGGGATTCCAGTCATCTGCCTCAAATGTCGAACTTAACAATGGCGAACCTAACGCTTTATTTGTCCCTAGCTCTGAACTGTACATTGTATTCGTTGTTGTTGCTGTTGCTGTTGCATAGACTAATTGTGGCATTGATAGTGTTATTAGTAACATTAGTGCCAATAAACTGGATGCTATTATTTTGAGTTTCTTATCATAATTTCTTATACTCACCTTTCACCTCTCCCTTTATTTTTTTTCTTTCTCTTTCTTTCCTTTCTTTCTTTCTTAACTTCCTTGCACATAACATTTTCTCCCCTTGTCCTGTTGTGCTTTCTTTTTTTTCTTTCTTGTTTTTATATTATACTATTAATGCCCTGTGAACTATTTAGTTGGTTTCATTAACGGATTTTATCTATCCTGTTATCGCTCTCTCTAACATTTCAGATAGATTTCCTAGTAACTGTAATACTAAATCTATTAATTCGATTGGGTCTGAGAATATCAGCAGGCTACCTAATGCAATTACTAATATACTTCGCATAAACACACTTGAATAAGTTAAATACTGTACTTTACTATTTTTATCTGTCACTAAATTCTTATCTGTTACAGCTTGCCATTTTCCACAAGTCATTATACTAAGTAAACCAGGGGTATTGAATTGTGTGTCTATTAACCACGCAACTTGTAATAATAAAGAATATCCGAATAGCACAAATCCTAACAATTTATATATTGTCCTCCATAACTTTATTGTATTCTTTATATCTTCCTCATCGTACATATTCTTTATTCCCTGTATTGTGTCTAAATCTAGCATTATATAGCCTTTTCCTGTTACATCGAAATTATACTGCTCACTCATTGTCCCTAATAGCTTATCTTTATCTATGTTGTAACTATATCCGTTTGTGTTTAACCAACCATTCCACCATTCTAGTGAACCGTAATTTCCTCCGTCTCCGTCTACAGTTATCCACGAACTATACATATTGCTCCTAAACATATCTAAGTCTAATAGCATACCATACATTATTGGCTTCATTGTCGCTCCTTCAACAGCCTTTCCTTCTGTTGTAGATTTGTTATTTTGTACAAGCTCGTGTAAATTTGCTATATCTGCACTACCTACTATCGTACTTGGAAACCTTACTGTAACACCATTGTTACCTGTTAAATCGTTTGTATACTCCGTTTCTAAGTCTCCTATTGCATCAAATAAACCTACTGTAGAGGAGGATGATGATGAGGCTGTTGCTGTTGTTGTAGTTTCTGTACTCGTTTCTCCAAACTTTAGTTTTAATTTCTTTCCCTCTGAAATTGCATTTATACTACATACATCTGTAATGCTTATAGGAACACTTACATTACTCGAACCCGATGTGACATCCTCTGTTTGCTCTTTACTTATTATTACATCACCTGTACTACTATTACTATTACTATTGCTATTGTTCGTTTGATTGCTCCCACCATTTGTTTCTTGCTGGGCTGTTGTTGTTGTTGTTGTTGTTGCTACTGTTGTATCTTCTGCTCTAATAGATTTTGGCTCTATATTTAGTATTATTGTCCCGATAAATACACATAGCAACATTAGTTCAAATAAACTATTCGCTCTTATACTATTATTTTTATTAGTCTTGTTTTTACTTAACACATTTAATCACTTCCCTTTACTGCTTCTTTCCCTATCTTTTCTTTTGAGCTTACTGTATTACTACTGCTTGTTTCTTTAACGCATTATACCTTTCTTTGAATGTGTTTAAGTCATACTCAACTTTCGAACCTTTTAATGGGTCACATACTGATACTTTGCTGTTTTTTGTGTTATATCCAACTAATAACATACAATGTTCTGGTGAGTACCATTGTATTTGCTTTCCATTTACAGTCCAGCTAACTGTGTAACTCCCTTGCTTACAATCTTGTGTTCCCCATACTATAACTGGTTTTCCTTTATCTATATAACTAAATAAACTTTCTAATTCACTTCCACTTATATCTGTTGCTTTTAAACTCGAACCTTTTGCACTTAAATAACTATTAGCTGTCTTAGTTATTACTGGTGAATAACATCCATACGATTTATTATCCCTTGGATTCCCTACAAACGCTTGACTGGGGTCTGTACTGCCTACCTCTCCCTTGGGTAAGTAATTGTCTGCTATGTCATACATATCTGCTTGTATACCATTGTAATTTAATGCCATTGTTAAGGAGACTGTTTCACAGCCTGTACCTAATTTACCTACTTGGGATAAGGCTGCAACGGTTAGGGAACTTCCGTCTTTAGTCCCGCTTGTTTCTGTGCTTTGTGTACCTGTGCTGTTAGAATTACTATCTGAACTACTACTACTACTACTACTGCTACTAACACTTCCTCCATTTGTACTTCCTACTGTAGAGGTCTTTCCTGTCGTCTTTGTTGCTGTACTTCCTTGTATAATATTGTCCTTTCCGATAAACCTACCTATTTCACCAGTTGATGTACTATCTACCTTTCCATTAAAGCAAGATAAACGGAACATTCTTCCTACTGCTACAATATTCTCCCCAGTAACTACATTCGGCATATATGTATACTCTAAGTAATCTCTTAATACTATAGAACCAAACTTGGCTATATTCGTTTTACATTCTGCTTCTTTGCCTGTTGGAATAACACCGTAGTTACATATGTAGTTACTATAATATCCCTTAGCCTCTGCTACAGCTTCTTCTTGTGTTTTTGATTTAGTGTCTATTTGCTCTGCTTTTATACTGGCATTTGATTGTACTCCATATCTTTGTACATTATCTACTACAAAAGAAGACTCTCCTTGCGTACTTGTCACATGATACCTGTCTACACCTGTTGTCATTATTTTTGAACCGTCTCTAAAGTATGTAGATTTTGTTGCTATATTGACCTGTAAATCGGACATCTTATATTCTGCTGTAAAGTTCTTTCCGTCTGTTGTCTTAAATCCAGATACATAAAATACTGGATACTGCATTAAGTAACACTTATTCCCTGACATTACATATATATTATCAGGGACTCCATCTTTACCTACTAACTTGTCTACTGCATCTGGATTGAACTCATTTAGTCTTACTTGTATTGCATTTGTTACTGTCTTCCCATCATCGTTTTTCTCTATCTTAGTTAATAAGAAGTCCTTCCCTAATTCATTTACTCTTATTTCGTCTTTATCTGTTTTTGTCCCATAAACCTTAGGGGCTTTTGTGCTTGGACTTTTTGTTGTCTGTACAAGGTGATTTTCTTTTTTAGTAGTGTCTAATAAACGCCTTGAACTGTTCACAAAATATGTATTCGCAGCCCTATCATCTATTGTCATTCCTCCATCGCTTGTTTTTAATTGTAAGCTATTTGCAATCACATTTAAGTCCTTAAAGGTTGCTCCTGAACCATCACCGTTATATGTCTTTAATACATATATCTCCCTTTGCATTATCTTCTCTATCTCTGCTGTACCTGAATTATCTGAATTTACTAATAAATAGCCATTTGTTACCTTACTATCCATATCTTTTCCTACATTAGTTATATTGTTTGTTAAGTCCTTTACTCCGTTACAATATACTATGTACTTGTCTAAGTTCTTCTTTATATTCTTTACAGCTTCTTTAACCTCACTTGCGTTGTCTGCACTTATATCTTTAACAGAGGCTACATCCAACCCGAAACCAGAACTGTTCTTTGCTATCGCATCTGCCATTTTATTATATGTATTATCATCTATTATCCCTGCTTTATGTATTTTCTCTAATTCATTTGTGTTTAATACTAATCTCTTTGTTACCTCTGAACTATACCCTGGCAACAATTCATCTATATTAGAGCAACCTGTCAACCCCAATAAACTTATAAACATTAAACAGGTCATTAAAATTATTTTATATTTCATTATAAAAAATATATACCTCCCTTCCACCTTTTTCTACTCCCTATTTATTTACATTTGTATGTCCCCCTCAGCAGTCTTTTTTTTCTAATTTGTTTACTACTACTACCACTACTATTACTATTTTGTTGTTGTTGTTATTGTTGTTGTATTATGCTATATATTGCTTTTCCTAATCCTGCCTTATTGTTTATATCACATACGCCATCAGCTAATCGTTTTACTTCTATTGGAGCGTTTCCCATCGCTATACCTAAACCTACTTTCTGTAACATTGGTACATCAATGTTTCCATCGCCAAAAGCTACTATTTCGTGTGGTGCTATATTATATGATTTTGCATATTGTAATAAAGTATCTCCTTTATTTGTCCCTTGCTCTACTATATCAATACAGTATTGCCCATCTCCATATTGTGCTGAATAAACTGTAAAGTGTTCATTTAATATACTCTCTAATACTTGTGTTTCACCTTTACTTTTAGGGTTTACCACTAGGGAAAGTACCTTTGTCCCTGCAAACCTTGGAATTATTTGCAGACCATTGTCCCATAATTTATCTTCTATGACCTTTCTTTGTAACTGCTCGTAATATTTATAATTTGCGTATTTCGTTACAGCATTTGAACCACATACTGGTAAACCTAAAGTATCTAACCACATTAATTTTTGCTGTGGTATAAACTTTGTTGCTCCACAATTACTTATTATATGTGTATCTTCTCCTCTTAAATCTAACTGTGTTACTATAGGGACTGTATTCAACCTACTTCGTCCTGTAACAAATACTACCTTAAATCCTTTACGGATTGCTTGCTGTATTACAGCTTTGTTTAATTTGGGGATTTCTTTATTGTCGTCTAATAATGTACCGTCTAGGTCTATTGCTATCATTCTGTATTTCATAGATTCCCTCCTCTATTGTGTGTCTGCTCTTTAATGCTATGTAAAGCATAAAAATAGGGGGTTTTAGCCCCCCCTACTAAGTATCTATACTTCAATATAATATAATTTGTTTTACTCTACTTTTATTTATGTTATTGATTTACTATACATTATCTTGTTATTATTGTTGTTGTTGTCGTTTCTGTTATTGGCATCGTTGGGTTGGCTACCTTCCATTGGACTGCTCCGATAAACTGTTGTACAGCATACGATACTATATGTACTACGACAGTAAAATTGCCATACAAGATAAACAATGTTACCCCAAAACAAGCTAGAAATACAGCCCTCTTTTTTAAATAAATCCATATTGCTACTTGTCCTGTTGTAAGGCTTATTTTTCTACTTTCCCTCGCTACTTTCGATACTAAAGTGTTAAATACTTTACTGTTTTTCGTATCGGCATAATAGCTGAATGTTGGATTAAATAAATACAATATATCTAGTGCTACGATTAGCCCTAATGTTAAAAATATTGCTGTTAGTACAAAGCCTAGTACGATACTTACAAACCCTTCGATTGCATATACTCCCTGATGTAAAAGCTCGTAATCTATTGAAGTATCTGCTGTAGAAGTATATGCTCTTATTCCCTCGATTGTCTCTGTTACAACTGACATTACGCTTATACTTTCTCCTTACTTCTTATTTATTTACATTTACAAACATAATTTATTTCCCTGTTCGATTATCCTAACATTTTAAGTGCATTGAAAATACCACTTGCAAATTTAAGAGCTAAACTTACTATTACAGTTATATTCCCTGTGAATAGGATATAAAGTGCTAAACCTAAACCTATGTATGCAATCATTCTCTTAGGTAAGTATATTCCCCATACACTTCTTCCGTTGGCATCTGTACTAGCTTTCTTTACAGCGAATTTTGCTTCATCAGAAATAAACCTACTGATTGACATACCTTCGGATTTACTTGATGTTTCTGCCTTCTCCCTAAATACCGGCCACGCTAAATAAATTATATCCATTGCTGAGAAGAACGCTACCATTATGCACGCTATAATTAATGCAATACCTACAACTACACTTATCATACCCTCTAACCCTGAAACAGCTTGTCCTGCTGTCGCTAAGTCGGGTCTTGTATTAAAGTTATTTGTCAATGTGTCTAGGTCATCATTGATGTCAGATAAACCTCCATCTGCATTTACATTACTTGCATAACTATTAGCTTTATTGACTAATGTATCGTATTCACTCTTTGTTATGTAGTAGGTTGTATTCCCTACTGTTAGTTTTCCGTATTTTGTGGAGCTAGAGTAATTCTTACCATCTTCGTCTGTCCTCAATTTGGTTAAATACTGCTTACCTGACGATGTTGCTAAATACTCTCCTAATTGCTCACTTGTAACATCTTTGCTACTCCCTGTCTGCCCTGGTGCTGTTATTGTTGCACTTGAAGCTTTCTCATTCGCTGCATATGTTGTTATTGCTGTTGTTGGCAATACCATTGTCGCTAGGGTCATAGCCAACCCTATAATTTTCATTACCCTCATATTGCGTTTCCCCCTTTAAATATTAATTAACTAACTAACTAACTAATTAATTAGCTAACAAACAGAAAAGGAAAGATTACACAACCTATACCTACTAATATATTAAATTTTTTGGTTAGATTGTATACAAACCCCTCCCATTCGTGTCCTGTGTTAAATCTGAAATTAAATATCTGCTTAGGTACAAATGCTATTTTTTTATCCCTAAAACACCATACTCTTACACCTGCTGATGTCAGCATATCTGAAAATAAATGACTTACCCAACCCACTCCAAAGCCTATCATTAGTAAACTTAGAATTGTAGAATTTACTTTGTCTAATAAACCTATTTGTTGTAATTTATTAGGTAAGAATATTGCTAGTGCCATATAAACTATTGCTATATCCCAACTATGTGTCTGCCAACTCCTATGCTTTCCACCAGTTAAATGTATTACCGTATTGATTATCCTATTGATGGTGGTCTTCTCTTTTACTGACTCCCAATGGTGGTCTACATCTGGAAATAAAGCCCCACTTTTTGCTGCATAGAGCATTACTATCCAACATATAAAATAATTTACTTCTCTATTTCCAAAGTACCACATTAGTAGGTTTACAAGACTTATCCACCAAACAGCAAATGCACGATGTGTTATCGCTGTTATATGTACCCACCACCTATTGCTTACATTAAGCTATCTATAGAAAAGATTTGTATTGAATTACGAACTTCTTCATCACTTAATGTTGTTTTACCATTATCTTCTCTTTTTTCAGCCTCTTGCTTATATCTATCCTGTGAACCTGTTTGCAGTCTCAATGATGGTTTTGAATATACCTTTAAACTTTCCTCGGCTGATATACTTGGTCTAAAGGTTGCTATCCCTGGTAAGGTTGCTTTTTCTCCTTTACCTAATGTCTCAATTAAACTCTCCCTACTAGCATCTAACACCCTTCGTACTATTGGAGAACTTAACCCTGTCCTTCCTGCTATATCATCTATCCTTGTCTTTACATCCATTCCTTCTTACCTTCTCTTTAATTTATTTCTTTATCTTTTCTTTAATATTTACTTGTACTAGAAACTTACTAGCTTTCTACCAATCTTAAATACTGTTGCATTTTCTGTTTGCACTATGCTGTAATCTTCCATATCTGGCGAGTACATTACCCTAGTAAACATTGTGAGTTCTGTCTTGGGTACCTCTATTGTTACCGAATCAATTTCCCTATCGTTTTCTAGGATTAAATCTATGACATCTAAGGCGTTCCTTAATTGTGTCCTATATATACTCTCTTGTTGCATCCTATGGATTTCTCTAGCTCTCTTGTTTCTAGCTTCTTTTTCTACCCTATTTTTACCTTTTAGGGTAGCTCTCACTCTTTTTAGAAACATATCTCCTTCTTCTTTTTCTCCTTATCCGTTCAGTATTTATATTCCTAATACTTAATTGCTTAATTGCTTAATTGCTTAATTGTTTACCTACTTAATTTATTTGTTTGTTTGTTAGTTGCATCTTTTATAGACCTAATAATGTCTCTCCTAGTGATGTGATTATTCCTGTACCTATTTCACCTACAACTAAACCTAATTGTGTTAATACTCCTGTCATTGTCAGTATGATTAAGGCTGGTACTAATATGCTTAGTGTTATGATTTCTTTTCCACAAACACCCCATACAGAACCATTTCCTTTACTGACGGCTGCAATTACACTACTAGATACAAAGCGTGACCCTGTTCCTTTTCTTGATGAACCTCTGCGTGAACGAGAACCTCCACCATAGCCACCATAACCACCATAACCACCGTAGCCACCTATATCTTCGCCCATTCCATAACCACCTGCGTTACTACTACTACTGCCACTACCACTAGAACTGTCTTCACCAGATAGTAACTTCCTCATAAATGGAAAAGCAACATAAACAACATCACAAGCACATCTAAAAGGTATAAGTGCTATGGCTATAAACAACATAAACTGGACTACAGAACCTACTAACTGCTTAATCGGTGTTGCTGCTCTTATTGCTCTCTCATCTATTTCGTCCATCTTCGTGAATGGGGCTAATGTGTTGACTAGACTTTTTGTATCGTTGTCAATCTTACTGTTAATTGTCCCGCTGCTTCCAGAACTATAATTTTCGGTTGCCTTCCCTCTGCTGTTTACTCCATTTGTTATCTCTGTGGCTGTGTTTGCGTTCTCACTTAACATATCTGCTAGGTTATCTGCATAAACTACTGTTGGGGCTAAACTTAATGCAACTAAACAAGCTAGAAAAAGTCTTTTCATTTCTCATAACCTCCTTTCTTCTAAAATTTTATTTACATAGGTATTCTTATATATGCCCCCCTCATCTCTCTTTTCACGAATATGTGAACTCTGTGAATTATCTATTTCCGTTCCCTACCTTTTCTCTTTGTTGTATTAATACTTTATGTTTATTTTGTTATTAAACTATTTTGATTTTGTTGTATTTAATTTGTTAGTTTTCATATACAAAATAAACAGGCTTTAATTGACTTTTTTTACTTGTTTAATTTCTTTTTTGAACTGCATCTACTTCTTTGTCTATGTTTCTGCTCTTTTGTTTGTATTAAACTAAACTAAAATAAAATAAAGTAGAATAAAGTAGAATAAAATAAAATAAAATAAAATAAAATAAATTCAAACCAAACTTATAAACTTTTACTTTCTTAATATTTTGGTTTTTACATACATATTTTATTTAATCTTTTATATTTATATGATTTTTAGTGCCATTTTTAAGTGAAAAATATAATTTGGTATAATTCTACATAAAAAAATAAAAGTTGAAATTTGGGGCAAAATAAAACGATTTATGAAAAAGGCTCTCTGAAACGTAATATAAGAGTAAATGATGAGTTGGAACTTGAAGTTAAGAAAACAAAAGGAAAAGGAGTAAAAGACCGTCAGTTAAAATGGACAGTAGAAGATTCTTCTGTTCTTGTGGGATAAAATAAACTTATTATATTATATTATATGATTATGTGTATTTGTGTGATTTGGTTAAGGTTTTTAACTAACCCATAAAGCTGTTACTTGATAAAATAATATATATATATATAAATAAAAAAAACCCACTATATTAAATTATAGTGAGCCAAAAAATTCGGATATGATTTCTTCGTCTGATAGTTTTTCTTTTTCCTGTTCTTTTTCTGTTTCTGTCTGTATTTGTGATATTGATAGTGTTGTACTTACATTATTTGTTTTCTGTATTTCTATTGGACTGTCTATTGTCGCTAGACCTACTCCCTCTGAAATTTTCTTCTCTATATCTACTCTCTTTACTTCTCCTGTATGTAACTTGGTACTTTCTATATATTTGTTTTCACCTCGTTTGGTTTCTGCTATCCCTTTCTGATTTGTGTTTTCAAGAGTTCTGTATAAACCTACTCGCCCTATCTTTTGTGCTAAGTTAATTAGTGCTAGTTCTGTGTTTAAACTTGTTATTCTATATTGTGTATCTTCCAATATTTTCAGTAAGTACAGTATTTGGTTGGAATTGTATTCCTTAAATAACTTACTAAAATCCATTAACTGTACTTCTGATATTTCTATGTTATAACCAAACTTTAATTTAACACTCGCTAAGGTATAGTTTATTATTGCATCTAAAAATTCTTCTGGACGAATATTCTTTTCTTTTATCTGATTGATTACTTCTATTACTTCCTCTAACCCTTTTAAACTCGCATTGAAAAAGCTAGTTATTAACTTTATATCTGTACCTGTACTATTATTCAATACTGTTTGGGTGTCTATAGTCTGTCCTGTTGTCGTTGACTTTGCTAAAAATTCTAGTTTTCCTATGCACTCTCGTACTATCCTATCATTTTGCTCTATTATTAACTTTAAAGCTTCTTCTGTTATGTTTACACCCTCGTTTTCTGCTATATATTTTAAGCGTTTAAACAAGGCTATTTTATCTGCACGAGTTACTCTAATTTTTAACATACATCTGGATAGCACAGTCTGTAATATCATCTCTGGGTTTGTTGTACACAATATAAACACTAAATGCTGTGGTGGTTGCTCCATTACTTTTAGTAATCTATTCTGCACAGTTTTGCTTGCCATATGAAATTCATCTAGGATTATTACTTTATACCTTAATGGTCGCATTGGAGGTAGCATTGCTTCTTCTATTATTCCATCTATATTCTTTACATTTCCCTCTGATGCTACATCGACTTCAGATATTCCAGTAAACTCCTCTCTGGCATCTGAATTTACTATATGCTCATTTAGTGCCTTGCACATTTCACACTCATTACAAGCTCCTTCTTTCCTATCTAAGCATAGGTATTCTTTCGCCATTAACCACGCTAATGAGGTTTTTCCACATCCTCTATCTCCCTCCAAGAGGATTACTTGGGGTAAGGGTGTTGATTTGAAACGGGTTTTTACACTCTCCTTTATCTCTGCCCCTAAGTAATCGTCTAAATTGGTTGGTCTATACTTCCTTGTCCAGCTTATATATTCTTCCATATTTCTTTTACTTCTCTTTCTTATTTGCTTACTTGTTTTCTTTGTTTGTTTTCTTTCTTTCTTTCTTATTTGCTTGCTTGCTTATAAACTTAGTTTGTCTTTCTCTAAATTATTATTTTTTATTTATTACTTTTGTTCTTATACCCTTAACCGTTTATGTATTCTGCTAATACCTTATTAGCTAGTGCCTTTACATCTGTAATTCCCTCTGCTTCCTGCTTTGGATTTTCTTGTAATTCTTCTGTTTCCTCTAATTTTTGTAATCTTGCTTCGTGGTATTTCTGACTCTTTTGTGAACCACTTACCTTTTCCTCTAAGTAGTTTCTTGACAATGCTTCTAACCCACCAAATACTTCAATGTACTCAGGCTTTACTCTGCTTCGTTTAAACCCTTTTTCTGTTATTTCGTCATATATTTCTATTTTACACTCTGGTGAATGTACTCCTCTATAACTCCCCGCACCAAATACAAAATACATCCCATTTAATATCGTGTTAATCGGTGCTACTTCGTAGTTCTTAACCTGCATCCTACCATTTGCAAATCTTAGGTTAAAATCTGGTAATAATGCCATTAACGCAAGAAACTTTCTGCTAATTTGTACTGTGTCATTTGGCTGAAGTGTCTTATATTGCATATTTGCTACACTATGTATACCTGTATTGTCCTCATAAAATTCTTCTGTGCAATACAGTACAGGTACTTTCCCTACATTCTTGATTAAGTACCCTACAACTGCACTACAAGGGCATACGGTTCTTTTACCATTAACTACTACGCTATATAAACCATCTTTGATTAAGCCTTTTTCTCTATATCCTAGTGTACCTACAATTTCAATACTGTCACTAAATTTCCCCACTGCACCACTTAGTAATGCTGTTGCTATATTCCCTACTCCTGCCTCCTCTAAAATTCGTTCGTAAAAAGACGCTTTCTGTGTTTTTCCTTTGGCATTTTTAGATGCTTTTGTTGGTACTAATCTGTTTCCACTTATTACACTATCTAACATTTCTTTGTTTATTTCCATTGTAGTTTTTCCCCTTTTTTTATTATTTTATTATTTTATTTAGTTATTTGTTTTTCTTCTTCTTCTTCTTCTTCTTTATTCTTTCTTTTATTTGTAGAAGTTGCTTTTTTATCTATTTATTTTACCATATTATGTAAACCTATGATATAGGGTGTCACTATCTTGTATTAAATTAGCTCTATATCGCATATTACAGGTGTACTTCCTTGTATTCCTTGCTTATATTTTACCGATATTGTCTTTCCAACAGATACGGTGTTTAACTTATTATTTGGTATCTGAACCTCAAATAAACCTGTTGTGCCATCTAATTTACCTTGTGCTACCCCTTTTATCTGTACACTTTCTCCAATTATCTTTGCATAGTAACTAATACTGGTTATCTTTAACTTTCCATATTTCTCTGTCTTACAATTTATTAAACTATCTAGCTTTGTCCATCCACTATCTGTACCTGTACCTGTACCTGTACTTGCATACGCACCAGCAGAAGAATTGTCATCTAATAAACTTGTGTAACTACTACTCCTAGATGAGTTCCCACTCTGAGTACCTGTACCTGTACCTGTATCTGTGTCTTGGTTTGTATCAGATGTAGCTCCAGTACCCACATTAGATGTTATTGAGTTTGTTGTTGTACTTTTAGCACTATCCTTATCTCTATTTTTCATTTTTCTTGACAACGGAACTAGAACCACTAAACATACTATCAATACAACTACACCTATGATTACGGATAGTTTTGCTGTCTTCTTAATAGCCTCATCCTCGGTTTCTTCTTCTTCTTCTTCTCCATATCCCTCTGTTTCTACTTCATTATTGTTACCTTTTGCTTTCGATTGAGGTGGAGATTGGTCTTCTATATATCTTTCTTTTGTATTTATTACTGGCTCTATATCTACATCATCATCGTCTTCTTCAAAGTCGTCTAAGCCTTTTTTAGTGCTTTTACCTTTTTCTTCTTCATTCTCCTCCTCAGAAACATCTACCCCAAAGTCCAAATCATCTATATCTAAACCTAATCTTGGCATAGCTCCCTCACTCCCTCAAAGGTTATTTCTTTACTCTTTCTATCTATTGTATAGTACATATTCGCACCATCTTCCTCAATAAACCATACCTTGTCATCTGTATATCCTAGTATCGTGCCTTGATTACTTACCATCTTGGCTTTTGTATACTCATTAAAAGTAGTCATATAAACATACTTACCTAACTTTGTACTCAACTCAAAATATAATGTAGCACCTAACACTACTCCCCAATATCCTATATCGTTTATATTTCCTTGCTCGTGTGCAATTTCCATATATTTGCTAAAAAAAGAAATTAAACCCTCTTGTGGGTTGCTATGCAAAACTAATTTTCCTGTAAAGTTACTCTCCATATCTACTTTCCTTAACTGTATATATGGTGCATAGTGCATTTCTGTCTCGTCTTCTTGCTCTATCTTTTTAGTTGCACTATTGTAGTAATACTCTTTTTTACCTGTTAGTGTCATATCTGTTGTATATGGAACTACTCTATACTCTAATTGCTTTGCTGGATAAATTATTGTATTTGGTATTTTATCTACTGTTGGTTCTTCTACCTCCAATAAACTACCTAAAACTTCTTTTAACTCCTTCTTGTTATGACATACACTATTTATCTCTTTACAATGTGTTCTATAAAAGCCTGATATATCTTTTCCTGCCTTTAATTTATCATAGAGCCACTTATACTCTTTGTAATATTTTACTTTATTGCAACAGATTAACTCATCACTTTCTTCTATTTCCTTTAATTTTACTTTGGTTTCACCTTGTTCTATTCGCCAAGTGCTATTTATAAAATGTAAATATGTATCATTATCTGTCACTCTTTCTTTATTTTCTTTTGAACCTAAACCTAAGCATAAGCCTAATTCCGAACCTGAACTTGCACCTGCACCTGCACCTAATAAGTCTAAATCAACCTCTAATTTAATTTTTAATCCATTGTCCACATTACACTCTAACTTCTTTTCTTTTCCTAACTTTTTCTTCATTAACTGGGCTATTAATATGTATTTAATTGGTTCTTCTAATAAATACATTGGATATGGTAGTGACTTATAAACTTCTGTATATATATCTATATACTCCTTCGCTTTTTCTAACTCCCTTGCTGTTGCTAGATTACTTCCCGTAAGTCTTTTACTACTACCCTGTGTACCCTCTATAAACATATCCTCATCAAATGTAATTATTTTTCCTTTTAGCTTCTTTTTCATTATTTATTTCTTACCTTCCTTCCCTTTGGTTTGATTTGATTTCTTTTCCTATCTCCCTTTCTTGCCTTTTTCTTGTCTTATCCTTTTTTATTCTATTTCTATTTATTACTTATTATTTATTTATTTAAACAGCCTTCTTACTTTATTTAATTTACTGAATAAACTATTGGCTCTTTCCTTATCAGCTTGAAAAGGTTTTATGGCTCTGTTCCTCTTTTTCTCAACTTCAGTTTGGTTCAAACTACTATTATAGCTTCCTTCTGACAATGGTTCTTCTGTTTCTTCTTCTTCTTCTTCCCTTAGATAGTTATAACTATAAATACCACTATTTTCACTATCACTATAACTATCACTATAACTATCACTAACATCAGCACTAAGGCTATCTTGTAGTATTTTCCCTACCTCAGAACTATTGCTCTCTACACTATCTATATAGTCTAAACCTTTTAAATCGGCATATTGTCCTAGTAATTTATGACATTCTCTGTATTCTTCTTCACTTAATGTATCGAGAAGTGTATCAAATAAACTTTGTCTCTCGTCTTTTATTTGCTCTCTGATTTCTTCTATCATACTTGTATTCTTTACTTACTTTGTACTTTGTTTGCTTTATGCAAGTTTTAGCTTTGTTTTATTTAACTTAACTTATCTTATCTTAACTTATCTTAACTTATCCTTGATTATTCTCTCCATTTAACTGTTCTTTTAAGACACTCAACTCTAACACCCTTTTCTGTGTGCTTTCTTTAGCTCGTTCTACTCCTGTTAAACTAGATATTAGTATTCCGAGTAACAAGAATTTTGGCATATCGTCTACTCGTGTACTTTCTTCACAAGCACTTACATCATATTGTTTAAAGTATATGGTTAATCTTCTTAAATCTTGTAAAGTTGCTCTCATTTTGTCATAGCTATTGTAGACTTTTACCTTATGTATAAGCCTCTGTAGTAATTTGGGCGTTGTACAAAAGTCTTCTTTTGCCATTTTAACCATCTCTGTATCTATATAATTATCTTCCCAGTCTTGTAACTGTTGTTTCCTCATTTCAAGGACATTTTCTATATCAAGATATTTTTCATTTCCCTCCAATATATCCATTAAACTTCTCTCAGAGTCACTTAACTCTGCATATGGATACTTTCGAACAAAATAAACTTCTCCGTCTTCTATATCTTGTACACTCTTATAGATACCCTTATCAAGTAAAGAATTAAATGTAGGCAATATCAATTCGTGCTTATTCTCATATAAACCATACAAAAAGGCTATTACATTAGCTCTATCTACACTTACTAATACTCTTTTACCTGCCTTCAAACCCTTTTGAGTTAATACCCTCTTGTCTCGTTCAGTCATATGTAGGATTGTTTTCATTCCTCTTGGATTTGGCTCTTTTGTAATTACTACCAATACCCCTAATCCTATAACCATTATCACTATAGCTATAGATGATACACCCCTACCACTCTTGTATATCTGCGTATCTGTGTGGGATTTGTCATCCCAATAATGACTATCTATCTTCTTATAACCACTATTAACAACCTTTATTGCTTCACTTGTTGTTGTTGTTTCACTTTGGTATTGTTGTTGCTGTTGTTGTTGTTGTTCGTTTTCCTGTGCTTGTACATTGTATCCACTACATAAACATATTTGAGTTATTACACACGCCACTCCAATATACCTACTTATTCGTTTACTTAACAACTCTATTCGTCACCTACTTCCACTTTTGATTATTTATCCCTTTAGGCTGCTTATTTATTTATTTATTTATTTGTTTGCTTACTTACTTACTTGCTTTCCTACTTGCTTGCTTAAATATTTGTTTAACTTTCTGTATGTGTCTACTCTACTGTTTTATCTTTACCTAATTTTTTTCTCTCTCTACTTGATTTATACTTCATATGTTATCTTATATATGCCCCCTATGACACCTTGAATGTCCTAACACATTTACATCGTTTTCTCCTTTATATTGGCTATAGAGAACATATATCTATAGATAAACTATTATTTTATTTAAAGTAATAATCTCAAATAAACAACCTATCTAAAATAAATGTAGGCTTCTTTAACTTTATAACTAAGTGCTATTGTCATCAATAAACAAATTAATTATTAAATAAAAGTAAACACAAAACTCATATTAATTTTCTTTCCGTAATATATTCTAACCCTTAAGTATTATATGCCCCCCTCTTTTAATCTTTGAATGTCCTAGATTATATGTAATTTTTTTAATAGAAAAAGAAAAGAAAAGAAAAGAGAGGAAATTATATTCCTCCCTAATCTCTCACTTATAAACTTTAAACTTTTTGACTATTTTGTTATTCTGTTTTCATACTGCCCAAATAGTATGTAGTGTTCATAATATGACCTTATGTCATCCCCATATCCATTTGCTAAATCAGGGTTGTTAGCCTTATATTTCTGAACATCAAAGTTAGCAGAAGTTTTTCTTCCTTCTTTAATTCCCCAGTTTACAAAATGGAAGTATAAAGAACCATACTCACCATAAGTATTTATATATGGTTTGTTTCCATACTCACCCTCAGTCCAAGGTTTAGCAACCAATATATCTGGATTGTTTTTCCTATAATAAGTAGCATCATAAACTGGACTACAAGACTCTCCCAAGTTGACACCTGAGTTCTTTGTATAGTTTCCGTCTTTGTCTAAAGTTCCTTTCCAATAGTCATATAGAGCTTCAATATCTCCATTTGCATAATAGTTCTTTGCTTTTGAATCCTTTGTATGCTCTGCATAATACTTAGCACAGAATATTGTATCTTTATCTTTATCCATTTTATCAAATAAAGAAGTGTTTAAACTAATAATCTTATCAGTTGTATTCTTAGGCACTTTAGCTGATAATCCATTAGGTTTTGCATATTTTACATAATAATTAAGTACAAACTTAATATCTTTTGTATACTTCCTTAACTCTGGATTGTTATTTAAAAACGCATTGTAATTAAATTCAGCTGTACCTGAGTAGCCACCTAATAAACCAACTGTCTTGTAGTGTTCAAAGGCTTTTCTATTCTTTTCTGTTGTTGATAAAGAATTGAAGTTAGGATAGTATTTAGCTAATTCAGTTGAATATTGCTTAACATAGTATTTCGCATCAAACACATAAGAACCAATACTTCCTTCGCCTATTCCCCATAATACCCAGTGATTATACAAACTTACTGGGTTATCTCCAAATGAATAAAGTAAATCTCCTCTGTTCTGCTTATATAAATCATAGTTAAACATCCAACCCTCTATGCTATTAGGTATTTCACTTACTTCATTGTCCATATAATACTTGTTTGCACCTGTAGGATATTCTGTGTATTTATCTGCTACAGTATTTCTATACAATCGGATAGTTTTTACAGAGCTATTCTTTGCTACATCTGAACCTATACTTATAACTCTATTATCTAATTCTATAAAGTCTATCTTTGTGCAGTTCTCAAATACTCTGCTTCCTAGTGACAATGTATTATAATCTGTACCAGTTTCTGCCCTAAAGAACTCTATCTTTGAACAATTAGCAAATGCTCTATCGCCTACATTACTTACAGTAGCAGGAAGTATAACATACTTTATAGCTGTTCCATTAAACGCATCTGCCCCTATATCACCTAGTGTGTTAGAGAACTCAACTGTAGCTATGTTCTTTCCACCATTAGTAGAACTGAATGAGTTTGCTCCTATACCTGTAATACCATCTTTAATTATTACCTTCTTAACATTAAGCATTGTGTTTTTACCAACTATACTACCTACATCTCCAGTTTTACCTGTACCACTTAATGTAAGAGTTTTTGTGCTGTTGTCATACCTTGCTTTTATGTTTTCAGGCTTGTCTAAACCTACATTCCACACATAGGTATCTAAATACACTTTCGTTGGATTTGTTGGGTATTTATAATTATCAGCTACAGAATTATGATACAAATAAACTGTTTTTAAGTTTGTACCACTAAATACATTATCTGCTATTTCTGTTACTGTATAAGGTATTGTAATTGTTTCAAGGTTTTCACAGTCTTTAAACGCACCATTTTTTATTGCTGTACAATTATTACTTAAAGTTACTGTTTTTAATGATGTACAACCAGAGAACATACTTCTTGTCACAATACTGCTTCGTATATCTGCTCCTACCAATGAAGTACAATCTTCAAAAATATAATCGCCTATTGTAGTAACTGTTGATGGAACAGATACCCTAACCAAAGAAGTACACCCAGCAAAGGCATTACTTCCTAATTCTTCTAACCCATCTGGCAATGTGATGTATTGTAAATTCTCACACCACTGGAAAGCATCATTCTGAATAGTTTTTACGCTTGAAGGAATATTAATAGTAGTCACACCAGAGCCCTCAAAAGCTCCGTCACAAATAGTTGTTATTGTGTCAGGTAAAGTAACTTTTCCTATATTCGGACAACTAGCAAACATATATTCACCAACAGTAGTTACACCAGATTTTATGACTACTTCTTTAATATCAGCATTTCCCTCGCCCCAAGGAGCATCTAGGTTTTGCATAGCACCTTTGCCTGTAATAGTTAAAACCCCAGTAGTCTTATCTAGTTTTGCTATAACACTATCTGAGCCGTCTATGCCACAGTTCCACACTAACTCACTATCTAAGTAATGTTTACCTGTTTTCCAAGCATATTTATATCTATCAGCTACAGAATTTCGATACAAATAAACATCTTTTAACCCTGAATCTTTGAATATTTCTTCGCCCATTGTTGTTACACTCTTTAGAAGTGTAATTTCTTTTAAACTGTTACAACATTCAAAAGCATAATCTTCAATTCTTTCACAGTTTGGAATTGAAACTTTGTATAAATTCATACAGTTATAGAACATTAATTCGCCAATTTCTGTACCCTTTATTTCGACTTCTTTTAAACTGTTACATTCACTAAATACACTTGTTCCAACTTGCTTTAAAGTTGTAGGTAATGTAGCTCTTTCAACTATAGAATTTTCAAATACACTATCATCTAGTGTTGTAAGCCCTTCTGGCAATTCTATTGTAGCTACATTTATGTTTGCAAAACTACCTTGTCCTAAATGCTTTAAGTTTGTTGAGAATTTGATTGAATTTGCCATTGTATCAGCAAAACTATAATTTCCTACTTCTGTTACAGTATTTGCTATAACTACAGAACCTAATCCATCGCCACCTCTATAGGCACCATCACAATCTGTAAAGGCATAGTTTCCTATATATGTAACACCATTCTCAATTACAACAGAAGATATATAACTACTTAATTTACCCCAAGGGGTTAATCTTGCAGCTTTATAATCAGCCATTCTTCCTGTACCTTTAATTGTAAGAACCCCTGTGTTATTATCTAATTCTGCTGTTACATTATCTCCTTGTTCTCCACAATTCCAATGTGGATTGTCTAGGTAATGCTTTGTGACACCAGTTGGATAACCTGTATAATTGTCTGCCACAGAGTTAAAGTACAAATAAACATCTGCTAAATCGGTATTTGAAAATGCTCCCTCTTGTATTTCGGTTACACTCTTTGGTATAGTAATCTTTTTTAGGCTAGAACAATCACCAAATGCTTCGGTTTTGATTGTTTTACAATTTTCTGTGAGTTCTACTTCAGTTAAATCGTTACAACCTAAAAACATTTCCTTTCCTACAACAGTTCCATTAATAATTACTTTTTGTAATCCTGTACCCTTAAACACATCTACACCCATACCTGTTAGAGAAGATGGTAATTCTATTTCTTTTAAACTACTAATACCTTCAAAGGCACTTTCGCCTAAAAATTCGAGTGTATTCGGTAACTTGACATTAGCTACATTATCACAGTTGTAGAAAAAGTATTTACCTATACTAGTTATTCCATCTGATACCTCAACACCAGTAATTAAATCTCTATAACTTGCCCAAGGTACATTATTCCTACTACTCCAACTATAATTTGTTGTCTTTCCTTTCCCTGTTAAAGTAAGCACACCTGTATTTATATCTAATTCAGCTACAATATTATTTCCTTGTTCTCCACAATTCCAATGTGGGTTATCTAGGTAATGCTTAGTAGCATATCTTTCGTGGTCACTATCATAGAAATCCATTTTATCTGCTACAGAACTAAAATAAATATTTACATCTGTTACGCTACTACCACAAAGTAAGTCTGCACCTATATACTCTAAGGATTTTGGAAGTGTAATAGCCTTTAACTTGTCACAACTAATAAACATTTCATCGTCTAAATAAGTTAAAGTATCAGGCAATTCAACGGTTTCTAGGTTTAAACAGTTTTCAAATATACCATTTTCCATTCTTACAACTCCATTTGGAATTGTTATTTCTGTAATAAGTGTATCTGCGAACGCTCCCGCTCTTATTATCTTTAGATTAGCAGGTAATTTTATGCTTTTAATTCGTGTTCCTGATAATGAATACTTTCCAATTTCTTCTATACTATTGGCTAATTCTACACTTGTTACATTATCTAATCCCCAAAAAGAATAATTACCTATGTATGTTACTCCATCTTCCACAATAATTGAAGTTATCTTATCTCCACAAGTATAATACCAAGGTGATTCAGTATTCTTATAATCAGTCATTCTTCCTGTACCAGAAATCTTTAGCTCTCCTGTAGTTTCATTAAATTCTGCTACTACATTATCTCCTTGCTCTCCACAGTTCCATTTTAAGTTATCTAAGTAAACTTTCTCTGTATTAGTAGGATAACTATACTTGTCAGCTACTGAATTATGGTATACATAAACTCTTGCTAAATTACTATCAAAAGCATTTGACTTTATTACAACGAGTTCTTTAGGTATTGTAAGTTCTTTTAACTTAGGACAACCTGTAAATGCAAACCTATGTATTTCCTCACAATCTGTGGATATTGTGACTTTTTCTAGGTTTTTACAGCCAGTAAACATACCATATCCAATACTACTGCTATTAATCGTAACTTCTCTTAGACTAGAATTACTGAATACATTATCCTCTATATATGCTGTAGCTGGTATAGTAATCTTATCCAATCCTTTACAACCTTCAAAGGCACGATTACAAATTTCACTTAAATTATCAGGTAACTCAATACTTAAAATTGTTGCTGTAGCAAATGCTCTTACACCGATACTTTCCAATGTACTAGGTAAACTAACTAGCTTTAGATTTATTTCTGTACTAGCAAACGCATTTTCGCCTATAGAACTAACTCCCTCATCTACAATTACGCTCTTTATTTGCTTGTTATACTTAGCCCAAGGAGCTTCACTTTCATCGTTATAGTCATACATAGAACCTTCGCCACTTATTCTTAATACCTGCGTATCTAGGTTTAAAGTTGCTGTTAAGTTATTTCCACATTCCCAAGTAAACTCTCTTTTGTTTGTTTGGCTGTCTAAATAGACCTTAGTAGTTCCGTTAGGATAGTATGTATACCTATCAGCAGTAGAGTTTTTGTATATTCTTACAAGCAAATACTCATCCTCACATGCATCAAAGGCATAAGGTTCTATATTAGCTGTTTTAGTATAAATAGTAATTTCGCTTATATTAGGAGAACAACCAAATGCTCCATTTCCAATATATTCTACAGTCTCAGGTATACTAATAGCAACCAATTCATTATCTGTAAAAGCTTCTGTCTTTATAGTTTTTAGCCCTACAGGTAGCTCTAAATAGTGGTAGCCTGGGTGACCAGTCCATTGCTTATTTTTAAATAAACTATAACAAGCTTCGAAAGAGGATTGTCCTATAGTTTCTAGGGTGTTTCCCCAATCAATATTTACTAGATTAGTTGCATCGTCAAAAGCATAATCTCCAATAGACTTTACACCGTCTTTAACAAAAACTTCTTTAATTTCTGAAATATAATCTCTCCAAACAACACCAGAAGGAGATGTAAAGTCTTCCATTTCTCCTGTGCCTGAAATAGTCATAACACCTGTTTGTCTATTAAGAGTTGCTTTAACAGACTCTTTATCTTCTTTACCACAATAAAATACTAAACTCTGTGTGCTGTCATCAACTTCACTATCAGGGTCTAAATAAACTAGGGTTACGGGTTTATCACTTGCTTTCTGGAATAGTTCTAAGTTATCTGCACCTGTACCTTTATAAACATATACTGTAGTTAAGTTGGATAGGCGACCTAATGCGTTTGCTGTAACCTCTTGTATCTCTTTGCCAAACACAAGACTCTTTATACCTCCCCCTATAGGACAGTTTAAAGCACTAGTAGTAGTTAATTTTTGTATATTTTTTGGAAGCCTTAACTCATTAAGTCCCATAGTATTATAGAAAGCGTACATACCTATTTCTGTAATATTATCAGATAACTTAATTGTCTTTAACCTAGTACACCCTGAAAAAGCGTAATCTTTAACACAAGTAACGGAATCAGCTATTGTTACAGTTTCTAACTTAGTCATATTACTAAACGCACTTGCACCTATGCTTTTAACACCGTTTTCAACTCGAACACTCTTGATAGAATCAGGGAATATCCTCCAAAGTGTATTGTCATCTACTACTGAAACCATATCGCCTGTACCACTTATAACCAATTCGCCTGTGTCAGGATTGAGTTTTGCAATTACATCATTCTCGTGACCTTCTGCACCACATTCCCAAGTTAGGTCAAACAGCGTAAAGGTTGAGTTTGTAGGGAATACCCCTTTTTTATATTGCTGATATGCGTGTGAAGTTGCATATCCATAAATATCAAGAGAATTACAACCCTCAAATACTGTATTGTCTAGTGTGCTGGCATTATGTATTGATGTATTAATTGTTGTCTGATAGAATACCACTTTATTCAATGATGTACAATTTTCAAATACACCAGTCCCAAACTTATCCATTTGTGTAGGAAATGTGATACTGGATAAACTAGTACAACCTCTAAAAGCATAGTCTTCTATTTTTTCCAAACTACACTCAATTCCTGTTTTGTCATTTGATGTCCCTTCGAAAAACTCGTCTGTTGTATCATATAAACTCACATCACTTAGGTTTATACAACTGTCAAATGCGTTCTTCTCTATTCTAATTACATCGCCAATCGCCAACTTAGTTAGGTTTTTCGCTCCTGTAAATGCGTTAGAACCTATATTATCCAAGCTGACAACCTTTACTTCCTTAATCTCGTCTAAGTAATCATACCAAGGTGTTTCTGTTACATCTGTGTATGAGTTCATTTTATAGTTTGAACTATTTTCTGTTTCAGGATGTTGTAAAGTTAGTATACCTGTTTTTCTGTCTAATGTTGCTACTACAGATTTAGGGTCTTTTGCTGTTCCACAGTCCCACGACATACTCTCATCTAAGTATTTAATAACTGCATCACTAGGATATAGCTTTGGATTGTCAGCTACAGTTCCTTTGTATACATATATTTTCGAAGCTGTTGCTATAGCGTGAAAAGCTATTACATCTATTTCCTCTATTCCTTTATTGAAATAAACCTCTTTTAAGCCAGTTGCTCCCATAAAGGCTCCAATTCCCACAGACTTTAACTTGCTAGGTAAATGTATTGTTGTTAGTTGATGTGTACCAAAAAATGCTGTTGCTTCTATTTTCTCTAAGGTTTCTGGAAATTCAATAGATGTAATTGCTGTGTTAGCAAAACTAGCTTCACCTATACTTGTTATTGTATTTGGTAATTTAATTTCTGTAATACCAGTTTCTTTAAAATTATTTGCACCTATTCTTGTGATACCATCTGAAATTACTACATTCTTTATTAATTTACCTAATCCACCCCATAGCTTATATTTACCACTAATGTCTCTAATAGCCCCTTTACCTACAATAGCTAGTGTACCTGTTTCTAAATCAAATTTAGCTTTTACTTCGCTTTCGTGTCCTTCTGTACCACATCCCCATTCAAAAGAATCTAAGAAATGGAATTTAGAACCCTTTGGATAATAATAACCATCGTAATAATCTGCGTAATCACCTTCTCCTAAATCTGCTTTGTAGAACATATAATAGTTTGAAGTTGAGTACCCATAAATATCTAAAGGATTACAGTTTGTAAACGCATCTGTACCTATCTTACCACCTTTTTCTGTTTCAAAGGTAATTTTACTTAATGCAGTACAATCTTTAAATGCTTTATCTTCTAATATTATTCTTGCACCTTTTAATGTAACTTCCCTTAAACTAGAACAGCCTGAGAATGTTTCCTCTGCTACATTAATTACTTGACTAGGTAATGTTACTTCTCTTAGGCTTGTACAATTCTTAAACGCACTATTCCCTACTGTAGTTACTGTTTCGGCTAAATTTATAGAAGATAATGCACTCCCTATAAACGCATTTGTTCCTACAGATGTTACACCGTCTTCTACACTTACAGCATTAATCTCGGATAAGTAGTCATACCAAGGGGTATCTACTACACTTGCAAAGTCTCTCATTTGTCCGTTTCCTGTAATTACTAGAGTGCCATTAGCCTGTAAAGTTGCAATTACTGAAGTTTCGTTACCCTCTACACCACAATTCCAGTTTAATGTATCCATATACACCTTTGTATATTTAGCTGAAGGTGTTTTTACATAAGTATCTGCATAAGAATTATGATATACTTTAATCTTTAGTGCATCTTTATTTCCTTTACTACCAAATAAACTATCTACTTCTGTATCTATAGAAACTAAATTTTTACCTAAAGTTACTTGTACTGAGTTACCTCGATAAATAGGTAAATAACTAAGCATATTCTTAGCATTTGTTATTTTCTGATTTATACCATTAAACTCTACTTCTACAAGTTTTGATTTAAGCAAATAATTGTCTGCTGTTGTATTTAACAAGTCTGTACCGTCTACATTTTCTGCTCCAATAACAGCCTTAGTCAATTCTCTACAGCCTTTAAATGCAGAGTTCCCTAAAGTCTTTACAGATGTAGGTATTATAATTGATGTAATATCTGTGTTTTCAAAGGCACTTGCTCCTATGTTCTGTACAGAATTGGGAATATTAATTGTAGCTAAATTAGAACAGTCTTTAAAAGCATTAGCACCTAAAACAGTTAAATTTGCAGATAAACTTAATTTTTCTAATCGAGAACAACCTGCAAATGCACTATTACCAATCTCTGTAATAGAATCTGGCATATTGAGTGTTTCAATAAATACACAATTCTCAAATGCTGAATTTCCTACCTTATCTAGTGTATTTGGAAGTTCTAAATTAAAGAGTTCTTTACAATCCTTAAAACTTGCTGTGCCTATAGAAGTTAATCCATATGGTAACTCTACAGTACCTAAATTTGCACAACCATTAAATGTATTGCTACCTACATTTGTTACTCCCTCATTAATTGTTACCTTTCGGATAAGATTTAGTGAGTCAAACCAAGGTGTCTCCTTTACAGTAGTGTAATCACGCATAGCACCGTTACCTGTAATATTAAGTTCGCCAGTTTCTCTATTTAAAGTAGCAATTACAGAACTTTCATTACCTTCTGCACCACATTCCCAACTATCTTCATCTAAATAAATCTTATTTGCTTTTGGGAACCTTACATAACTATCGGCAACAGAACCTCTGTACAAATAAACTTTACCTGTCTTAACTGTATCAAAAGCATTGTCGGAAATACTTAATGTATTGATAACTGCATTTTCTTGACTGTCCTTCGCAGGTGTTAAAAATGTAAGTGTATCAAATGTAATTCCACTGAAGGCTTTATCTCCGATTACTGATACTGAACTAGGTATTGTTACACCTGTTAGAGAAGTTGCTGTAAACGCTCTTTCTCCAATCACCTTTAGAGTATTAGGTAAAGTTACTGTAGTTAAATTTACACAATCTTCAAATGTCCTAGAGCCTATTTCTGTAACTCCCTCTGGAATTGTAATTGTTGTTAATTCTGTATTCTGGAACACCCTTGTACCTAATTTTGTTAATGTACTAGGTAAATCTACATTTTCTACACCTGAATCCATAAAGGCTTTATCATTTAATTCAGATAATCCATTAGGAAGACTTACATTCTTTAAGTTTATTGTTCCTCCAAAAGCCATTTCGCCAATACTTGTTAGGCTATTAGGTAATTCTACAGAACTTAGACTTTCAGTATCGTAGAAAGCTCTATTACCTAATCTTGTCACACCTTCATTTACTATGGCTTTTTTAATTTGACTTGAATATGCTTTCCAAGGACAGCTATTAGTTGTGAAATCTGCCATAGCTCCACTACCACTAATTACTAATGTCCCTGTTTCTGAGTCAAAACTAGCTGTCACATCTGTTTCGTGTCCTTTTGTTCCTACATTCCATACATTACCCTTTTCATCTAAGTAGACTTTTGTTATATTTTCAGGGTATTCGCCGTATGTATCTGCTACAGAATTATGATACAAATAAACTGTTTCTAGTGGGGTACCATTCTGAAACATTAATGTACCCATATACATTACACCCTTAGGAATTGTTACACTCTTTAAACTTGTACAACCACCAAAGGCATTGTCTCCAATTCTCTGTACATTCTGTGGTAAAATAACCTTTGGTAATAATGTACAACTATAAAATGCACTTGACCCTACTGTTACTAGATTTGGAGCTAAGTTTACTTCTGTTAAACCTGTACACATAGCAAATGCGTTTGTCCCTAATTCAGTTAAATTTATAGCTGAACTCATATCTACACTAGCTAACTTAAAATCCTGTAAAAAAGCATTATCCCCTACTTTTGTAATTGATTCTGGTATGTTAATATCAGTTAAGTTTGAACAGCCACTAAATGCAAAAGAACCAATATTTGTAACTGTATCAGCTATTCTAACTAATTTAATTTGGGCTCTTGAACCATACCAAGGAACTGAAGCTCTACTTGTGTAGTCTTTCATACTTCCTGTGCCTTTGATTGTTAAAACGCCTGTTGTTGTGTTTAATTCAGCTGTTACATTGTCCTCAGATGTTGCTCCACACTTCCAAGACTTTACATCTCCTGTATATTGCTTTGTTGCTGGTGTATAGTCATACTCATCGGCTGTACTATTTCTCACTAAATAAACTAAACTAAATTCCTTATCATTTTCAAAAATACCTTTTCCCATAGTACTTAGAGAAGATGGTAAAGTTACTTCTTTTAAATTTGCACAGTTTGAAAATGCTCCTGCTCCGATACTTACTACACCCTCTGGGACTTCTAGTGTTGTCATTAAATTTCCTTCAAATGCGTTTGCTCCTATTTTTAACAAACTTGTAGGAAGTGTTATAGCTTGTAACTTAGTTCCCTTAAATGCACTATCTCCAATCTCTTTAACTTTTACTAATGAAATTGAAGTTAATCCTGTCCCTTCAAATGCTCCTGTGTCGATAGTTGTAATTGTATTAGGTAGGCTAATCCCTGTTAAATTAGTACATCCCTTAAACATATTTTTAGATAACTGTGCTACACCGTCTGGAATATTTACTGTGCTTAATGAAGTACAATCTTGAAATGCACCTGTCCCAAACTTCTGTACAGTATCTGGAATTGTAACACTTGTTAAGTTGATTGCATTATGGAAAGCTAAATTTCCTACAGAAGTAATTCCATCTGAAATAACTACACTCTTTATTTCGTCTGATAAACTGTCCCAAGGAGCTGAATTTTCAGAGTAATCATACATAGCTCCTGTTCCTGTAAGTGTAAGCACACCTGTACTTCTGTCTAAAGAGGCTGTGATGTCATCACCACATATCCAAGCACTATACTCTTTCTTAATTGTCGGTGGGTATTCATATTTATCTGCTACAGAACCACTTGTAACCCTTACAGTCTTTAAATTCTTGCAGTTTTCAAATATATCGTCTCCCATTTCTGTTACACTTGCTGGAATTGTAATTTCCTCTAACTTACTGTCTCGGAAAGCATAATCTCCAATAGAAGTCACTCCATCAGGGATTGTAATTGTTTTAGCATTTAAACCTCTAAAGAAATTAGCTTTTATCTCCTTTAGTGTGCTAGGTAGATTTACTTTTATTGGTTGTGTTGTCTGGAAATAACCACCTTTATCTAATACTTCCCAACCTTCGCCAATGTTTAGTTCTTCAAGCGAAGGTAGAGTTTCAAGTCCACTACCTATTGTATTATTGTACTTCATATAGTTCCAGTTATCTTTATAAAACCAACCATTTCGCTTAAAGGTGTCTGTACCCCAACTACTCCAACGCTGTACCCCTGCCGGTATTGTGAGCGATTTTAATGCAGTACACCCTAATACTGAATTTACAAAAAGGCTACCATCCTCTGGTACTGTAATCTTTTCTAGTGCTGTACAGTTTTGAAATGCCCTACTACCGAACTTAACAGAACTAGGTAACTCAACTTCTTTAAGGCTTTTACTGTTTGCAAAAGTCTCACTATATAATGCTACAATACCGTCATTCACAACTACCTTTTCTATTTTATTCAAAATAAGTGATTGATACGCATATTCGCCATAAGTAGCATAAAGAGAACCTTTAACAGCACATTGCCCTGGTACAGTAGCTGTAAATGTAACTGTTTTGGTTGCTGAATCATAATGTCCTATTGTTTCTTTTGTACAGATAGAATTATCATAACTACCAGCATCAAAGTCTGCGTCCTCACCTATAAAATAAACCTTAGCAGGTGTTCCTGTATAGCTTGTGTTCTGTTTTGCTCCTGATTGATGTGTTGTGTGTATATACTTTAAATTAGGACAATCTGCAAAGGCGTCTGAGGCTACTTCCTGTACATTATCTAATAGATAAATCTGTCTAAGTCCAGTATTTGCAAAAGCCCTCTCGCCTATACTTGCTGGCTGTCTGTAATCTGATGTTGTGTAATCAGGATTTCCATAATAAAAAACATTTAACCCTAGTACCTTTGTTAAATTAGGACAGTTTTCACACATAGATTTTGGGATTGCAGGTACTTTATTCTGTGTTTTATCCTTTCTAAGGCTAGTAAACAAAACAACTCTTAATTTTGCACAGTCTTTAAACACGCCCTCGCCATATGTACCTTGAAAGTTTTGTAAATCAAACCTAGTTATCCCTGTGTTAGAAAAAGCATAACTACCAATACTCTCTACATTACGAGAATTAAGACTAACATCATTTAAACCTGTACAGTTCTGGAAAGCACTATCCCCAACCACAGTTACTGTTGACGGAATGGTTACATTTGTTAGGTTAGTATTCCCTTTAAACGCACCCTCACCGATTGCTGTTACGGTTGTTCCTTGTACTGTACTTGGAATATTAGCTTGTGTAATTCCTTCATCTGCCTTTACTACAGTACCTGTACTATCTATATATATATTACCACCTGTACAAGCATATGTTACAAGTGTATTAGGAGCTATTGCTTGTAAATCTATTGCTCCAGCTGTCGCTACTACATCATCTACTGTCTTTTCTCCTTTTTCAGTTGGTGTAGTTGTAGCTGTATTTGTTTCTGTCCCTACTTCTGTTCCTGTTTCTGTAGTACCCTCAGTCTCAGTTTCTGTTTTTGTTTCAGCTTCTGATTTTTCTTTTTCTTCTTCATTTTCTCCACTTACTGTGGTTTCAATAGAGGTGCTCTCGGTTGTCCCTTCTTCTTCTTCTTCTTCTACTCCTTTATCTACTTCCTCAGTCTCATTTTCTTTGTTCTGCTCTGCTGTTTTCTCAGAAGTTGTTACTTCAGCAGTCTCTGATACTTCTACTTCTTCATCTTCTTTTTCTAAATCTTCTGTTGTGTTTTCAGTAGTTTCCATTGAAGTTTCTTCTGTTTCTGTTTCTACTTCTAATTCAGTTGAAGTTTCTTCTTCTTCTTCTGCTTCAGCTTCAGTTTCAATTTCTTCTTCTTCCACTACTTCATCTGTGTTGTTATCGCTATTAGCTATCTCGTCTTGCTCTCCTACAGAGTCTGCATTGGATGACTCTACAGCACTATTATTCTGAGTATCTGCCTGTACTACCGTTACATTAGGCGTAACAGCCATTGATGCAGCTAATAAACAAACAAAATGCTTTTTCATATTTTCTATTTCCTCCCTTTAATATTACTATTACTTACTACCAAATCTAAATCTTCTTTAATTTTATTTTAGCTATATTACATTAAATTTAATTTCCTTTCCTTTCCTTATAGTATAGTGTTACATTGTGGCATCTCGTCTCTTAACTAACAACTCACTAGTTCTTTTCGTAAATATAAATATAAATAAGCTAATTTGAGCTATTAGACAGTTGTTTACAGACATACCACAACTTCTTAACTTATTTCTTCTACCTAGTATATACTTTATATGTCCCCCTTGCGTTTATGTTAAATAAATCAAACTTGTTTTATTTGCTATTCTTTGATATTTACTGGGGTTTTAAGTATATTAAACTACTATTTGATTTTGAATATTTTAACTAAATACTTACCTTTGTTGATTGCTTGCTTGCTTACTTACTCGTATTTACTTCTTATTGGACTAGATACGGTATTTAATTTAATCTTAATATCCTAGTTATCTATATATCTATATCAATTTTTATGACTAATAAAAATTTAACAATAAAAATAACCCTACATACCTAATTCCAATCTAAGTAAAATTGTCAACTATCTTACTTACTTACTTACTTGCTTACTTACTAAATTAATTTAGTTGTATGTAGGGTATTTATTTACTTATTTACTTACTTGCTTGCTTGTTTCTATTGTTTATTGGCTATGCTATAAACCTCTAGCTTTAGTATACATAAGGTAATTTTCTTAGCCAGTTAGTATAACTAGACAACACATCTCCATAAGCTACAGAGCCTGTACTATATTCTTTACATTTTTCAGGTACGGTATAACCATCACTAGCTTTCAATTTAATACTGTACCTTTCATCTGTATAATAGTTCATATAAAAATAACTAAATTCAGATGCTACAGCTAATGAAATGGGATATAGTTCTTCTGTAACACAATCTTGTAGCCTTAGTTGTATAGTTAAGTTACCCCTTGTTGATTTTAGTAGATTATTCAGTTCCTTGCTGTCTACATAAAATCCTTTACCTGCTCGACTAAATTCTTTAGAGATTTGCGTTAAAACCCTTATACTCGTAGGACTATGCAAATAAACTGTATATGTATATGTTTCGGTAGTGTCGTATTCAGATGCCTTTTCACTTATGCTGGTTAAAATAAACAGAGGCTTTGTTTTATAGATTTTTGCACGCTTTCTGTTCTTTTTCCATTTTGAAAGTTCTTTTTCCTTATCTCTTTCTTCCTGTAATCTAAGTACCTCTAACTTCTTCTTTTCTAACAAATATTGCTGTTTTTTCTTTTCTTCTTCTTTCTGTAATTCTTGTTTTTCCTTTAACTTCTTCTTTTCTTCTTTAGTTAAAGGTATTCCTTTTGATATTGTTGTTGCACTTCTCTTAGTTTCATCTACTGAATAAACTGTATGCTTTACTCTAATTTTTCCTTCTTTTGTCATTTCTTGGACTACATTCCTTGTTCTGTCTAAATGTAACCCATAAACTGTATTCCCCATATTTTGTAATTGTCGTAAGGTATATAAACTACAACAGCATTTTCCTCCTGTTTGCATATCGTATATTACATATAAATCATTTGATTTTTTCTCTATAACACTAAATTGCATTTAATCATCTCCTTTATTTTTTTAGCAATTTTAGCACGCTGGTAAACTATAAATACATATTATTTATTTGAAGTATTTAATTTTTCTCTACTCTCCAGTTTCATTATTATTCTATGGAATGTCCTACTTGATTTTTTTACTAGATAGACTTAATTTGGTACTTCTCATCTCTAAAAGTAAATTATTAATGTTTTTTATAACTACAGTTTTTATTTTTTTGCTTTTGCTTAACTATTAAATATAAAAATAAAAAAAGGAGAGTAATAACTCTCCCCCTTAAAAATATATTGGAATAACCATATTATCTTTGAACAATACTCTACTACTTAATATTAATATTAATATGTTATACCTAGTTATGTGCCTATTTATATTATAAGATTTACACAAGTAAGAAACTGTCTATAAACTCACTTGTATAGTTATTTATTTATTTTTTTATTTATATATATATATATAGCTATTTTACTGTTTACATAACTATATTTTGCTGTATTGTTGTATTTTTTCCGTTACTGAAAACTTATAAAAAGTTGTAAGCTTTTATGTTCCATTTCTACTTCAACGAGTATGCTTTTGAGGGTTGCTTGCAACCCTCTACTTACAAATTCTCGTACTCTCCATAGGCGTAAATTCCTGACTAACAAATCAGTACATATCTATCTATCTGTCTATCTATCTATTTATTTATCTTTATCAACTTAAACTGAAAGTATTATTTTTCTACATATTTTTATAGCTTTTTTATAGCTTTTTATAAGCTTTTTTCAACTGTTTTATTCCTCTTTTTTGATATAACCTTTAATGTTAATATACCATTAATGATAATATGATTGCTCCGATTGTCCTTACAAAAACTAGAGCTTTTTTATGTTATCTTGGTTGATTGAGTAAGTTACTTGCCTATTTTTTCTTGCTTCATCTTGCTTCTTACTTCTTCCAAGATATTCCTTGCATTTCGTTTTTGCTCATCTTTACCTAATTCTAAGTCTTTAGCTACACTACTGTTCTCTACAGATATTCGGCTACCTTCTGCTTTCTCACGCACTTTCTTCGCACCGTCTCTAACTTTTTCAAGCATACGGTCTGTCTCATTTGTTGTAGCTAAATCATCAAGACTCTTGCTTAATTCAATCATCTGTGCATCAGACTCTAACTGGTAAACTGTACGCTTCTTTTCCTCTTTTAGCTGTCTTAAAGAAAGTTCTGCAGCTTCTTTAATTTGTGTCTGTGATGCTACCATTTCGTCCAACTGCTTTATTACTTCTGTTGCTGTTTCAATTTGTGTGTCTACTGTACTTCTTTTATCAGCATATTCCATAGCCTTTTCTTCATCGTTATCAGCTAAACATTGTTCTATATTTTGTGTATATTTCATTTGTTGCTTCTTTAACTGAATTAGTTCCTGTTTCTTTAACTCTCTTTTACCTGTTACTTCGCTTAATGACGCAACAGCTTTATTGTATAAGGCTTCTTTCTCTTGAATTGCTGCATTAAAGTAATCTTTTGCACCCTCTGGTGTAGTTGCATCTTTACCCATTATTTCCTCTGTTCGCCCTTTAAACTTTGCAGTCAACTGCTCCACAAAAGGCTTGTTAAAAATATTTACAACTAAAAAAATAATAAGAATAGGTACTCCTATACCTAATAATAAAGAACCTAACATAGTTTTATTCACCTTGTCCTTTTCTTTTTTCTTTTCCTTTTCCTGTTTCTTTCTCTTGTTTGTGTTTGTTTTTATTGTGTTAATATTAATTTACTCTACTTCCATTTAACTTAAATTACCAAATCTTTCCTTTAACTCTGAAATAGAGCCATCTGTTGTACCATTACCTACGGCATTGAATTTCCATACACCATTGTGCTTATAGATTTCTCCGACAATTAATGCTGTCTTTCCGTTATATGCACCATTACTTAAATTATATCTACAGAACTCCTTACCTGTAAGATTATCTACTACACGAACAAATGCGTTTTCAATCATACCAAAATCTTGCTTTCTTGCCCTTGCTGAGTAAATATTTACTACTAACATTAACTTTGTGACTTCTTCTGGTAAACGAGCTAAATCAATATAAATCTGTTCGTCATCTCCATCTCCATCTCCTGTAAGATTGTCGCCCTTGTGCTGGATTGCTCCATCGTAGCCCTTTAAATGACCAAAATAAATTACAGGTTCTCTATTCATTAAACCTCTTTCGTTACCTACTAATACGGAAGCATCACAGTCAATGTTTTCGTGAGAGGAAAATAAACCAAATCCTGTTCTTTTTACAGGGTCCCACCCTAAACCTACCATTAATTCTGTTAGTCCTGTTCCGTTCTCCTTTACGAGATTAATCTTCTGTCCCTTTGTTAAATTTATTGACATATTCTTTGTACCTTTCCTTTCTTTGTTCCTTTTAATAATTATACTCTAATTTTTCTCTGGTTCTTTTTATACTTTTTTCTACTTCAGCGAGTATGCTTTTGAGGGTTGCAAGCAACCCTCTACTTACAAGTTCTCCTTATATACTCTCCACAGGCTTAAATTCCTAATTAATTACCTAATCAGTATATAATATAATATAATATACCTATATCTGTTCAGTATTAACTTAAAGCTGTTGTTTTTTATTGTTGAGCAACTAACCCAAACTGCTTCATAAATTCGGCTAAACCACCCTTGAAACCTGCACCTACGGCATTAAACTTCCATTCACCGTTGTGCTTATAAAGTTCTCCTGCATTTACGCCAGTTTCTGTTGAGAAGTCTTCTGATAAATCAAACCTAAATACTTCTTCATTTGTTTCTTCATTTACAGCTCTAATATACGCATTTTCAACCATACCAAAGTTCTGTAATCTCTTTTCTGCTTCATAGATTGTAACTACAAATGTAATTCTATCAATATTAGAAGGCATTTTTGTAAGGTCGACCTTGATTACCTCGTCATCGCCTTCACCTTCACCAGTTAGATTGTCACCCATATGAATAATTGCACCACTTGGATGTTTTAAGTTACCATAAAAGACAAAATCGGTGTCATTATTACATTTTCCTTGATAGGTAGCAAAAGCAGAACCATCTAAATCAAATGCACTATTACTGTCATACTTATTAACATCCCAACCTAAACAAAATCTAATCTTCTTTAAATTAGGTACTAACTTTGTTAAGTTAATCTTGTTGCCTTTTACTAAATTAATTGCCATATTCTTCTATTCCCTCTCTTTTTCTTTCTTTTTTTAGTTTTTATTGTGTTGTAGTTCTTTTTTTCTATTCTTTTAAAAAAGACTAATTAGCTGATAAACCAAACTGTTTCATAAATTCAGCTAAGCCACCTCTAAAGCCTGAACCAACTGCATTAAACTTCCATTCGCCGTTGTGCTTATAAAGTTCTCCTGCATTTACTCCTGTTTCTGTTGAAAAATCTTCGGATAAGTCAAATCTAAACACTTCTTCATTTGTTTCTTCATTTACAGCTCTAATATATGCGTGTTCAACCATACCAAAGTTCTGTAATCTCTTTTCTGCTTCAAAAATTGTTACTACAAATGTAATTTTATCAATACTTTCTGGTAATTTGTTTAAATTTACTGTGATTGATTCATCGTCTCCATCGCCTTCACCTGTTCTATTATCTCCTGCATATTCAACTGCACCACTTGGATGTGTTGTATTACCATAAAAAATAAAATCTTTTTCTTCGCTCTTTCCGTTTGAAGATAAGAAGGCAGAACCATCTAAATCAAATTCGCTATTACTATCATACTTGTTAATATCCCAACCTAAACAAAATCTAATTTTTTTTAAACTAGGTACTAACTTTGTTAGATTAATCTTATTTCCTTTTTCTAGGTTAATTGACATACTTTCTTCTATTACCTCTCTTTTTCGTCTGTTTGTTTGTCTGTTTGTTTGTCTTTTCTTGCTTTCTTTTTTTACTTTTTTGACATTACTGCTTTTCTTAGCATATCTACAGGTATCATTGTAAAACTTAAAAGTATTACTATTAACCAACCTGATAAACCAAATGGAACGCAACTAAACATTTCGCCTAACCACTTAAACGGTGCTAACGGTATCAATCCTGCATTTACAATGATTGCTTGCACTATTACTATAATGAGTAATACTTTCATAAAATCTGGATTTTCTTTTAATCCTCTAAATATAGCAAACTTATCATCTCTAACATTAAAACCATTAAATAAAGCACTCCATATAAACAATACGAAGTAGGCTGTTAGCTTCTGCTCATTTGAAGTAAATAATTTATCAAAAAGTGGTAGCTTTAAAAATACAAAACTTAATACTGTAAGCCATACACCCATTGTTACTATCTGTCCCAACATAGCTTTACTTACAATACTTTCGTCTCGTCTTCTTGGGGTTTCTTTCATATAGCTTTCTAATGCTGGCTCATTCCCTAACATCATTGCTCCTAAACCATCCATTACTAGGTTTACAAACAACAAATGCGTTACTTTAAGTGGTTCATCTACTCCAAAGAATGGTGCTATCGCACTTACTACAACGGCTGCTACATTAATTACTAACTGGAACTTACAGAATTTTAATATATTGTGATATATTGTCCTTCCATACCAAATTGCATCCTTTATAGACTTGAAGTTATCGTCTAATACTACTATCTTTCCTGCTTCTTTGGCTGCTTCTGTTCCACTTCCCATTGCAAAACCTACATCTGCTCTTTTTAAAGCTGGTGCATCATTTACACCATCTCCTGTCATACCTACTACTAAATTCATTTCTTGGCATATTCTTACCATTCTTGATTTATCTGTCGGTAAGGCTCTTGCAATTACCCTAATATTTGGTAGTACAGCCTTTATATCATCATCACTCATTGTCTTTAAGTTTTGTGATGTGAGAGCTAAATCTCCTTCGCTGGCTAATAAACCTGCATCCTTAGCTATTGCTACAGCTGTTTCAAGTCTATCGCCTGTTATCATTACAACCTGTATTCCAGCTTCCTGTACTTCCTTAATTGCTTCCCTTGCTTCGGGTCTTACATCATCTCTGATTGCAACAAAACCTATTAATACAACATCATCATTGATTGTATTCTCTGTCATTGGACTATTAGAATATCCTATTGCTATTACTCTCATAGCCTTAGACGCAAGTTCATTTATCTTTGCATTTATACTTTCAAGGTTTATTTCTACCTCATTATTTATACTATTAATGCCCCTCTTAGCTTTTTCTAATAAACGCTCTGGTGCACCCTTATAAAATGTTTTTCCTAGTCCCTCTAGGTATACTTGACTAAATTTATTTGCTGAATTAAATCCTTGACTTTCTGTAACTGCATATTTTTCATTTGCATTTAATTCGTTAAATTTAGCTTCTCCTATATACTTTAATAAGGCTTGGTCTGTAGCATTTCCTCCAATTACTTCCCCTTCAGTAAACATTGAAGCTGTATTCTTTGAAATTCCAATACCTAATAATTCCTTTACTTCTTCACTTTCACTTTCACTTTCACTTGGATTTTCTCCTGTTGCTGTAAAGAAATCTACTACTTCTAACTGTCCTTTTGTAATTGTCCCTGTCTTATCACTAAATAAAATATTTAATGACCCTGCTGTCTCAATACCTTCTGCCTTTCTAACCAATACATTGTGGTCTAGCATTTTACTTGTATTCTGCATTAATACTAACGAAATCATTAGAGGTAATCCTTCGGGTACTGCACATACAATAATTACTACTGCTAAAGATACTGCCTTTACTATACTCTCTAATACAGTTGGAAATCCTTGCTGTAAATATGCTGATAAACTTCCTGCACTAATTACATATGAAATTAAGTACAATACTGAAATTACACCTGCTCCTATGTAACCAAAGGTAGAGATTTGCTTTGCTAACTTTGCTAACTTTACCTTTAACGGTGAGTCGGGTTCGTCTTCTTGCATTTCCTCAGCCATCTTACCCATCATTGTTTTTAAGCCGACTTTTCTAACATCTAAAACCCCTGTACCGTCAAAAACAACAGCACCTCTGAAAAGGGAATATTTATCTACAAATGTATCACCAGTAATGTCATCTGCCATCTTAGTAGAAATATCAGTAGCAAATTTTTTACATTCCTCAGCTTCACCATTCAAAGCTGAATTATCAACTCTTAAATCACCTTCAACTAATATACCATCGGCAGGAATTTTATCTCCTGATTGTAGTAAGACTTTATCTCCTACTACTACATCGTCTACATCAATTACTTTTACTTCATTGTCCCTATAAACTTTACAGGTGTCCTTTTTGGTACTGTTTTTCAGTTCTCTGTACTTTGTGTCACTTGCTACACCTGTCTTTGCCGATACTGTAGCTACTATTAATACTGCTACTATCGTACCTAACGGCTCATAAATTTCGGCATACCCAAAGAAAAACATTATTAACATTAGAACTGCTATTCCCAATAATACCTTTATCATTGGGTCACTAAATGTTTCTTTGAACTCGTCCCAAAAGGTTGTCGGCTCAGAATCTGGAATTGCATTTGTCCCGTACTGTTCCCTAGAAGTTTTTACTTCTTCTTCTGTTAAACCCTTCATTTCTTTTTCTCTTTTCTCCTTTCTAGCTAATGAACTAACTAACTAACTAACCAAATACCTACATACACACTTACTTGTTTAATTATTTTTTTCTTAATTATTTGGTTAGTTTGCTTCTTGTCCATTTAATTCTTTTGCTATAGAATATACAGGCAGATACATATATGCTTTAATAAACATTGTCCAAACAAACAATATTCACATCATTGTATTTTTTCTGCTTTTCTCGATAGCTACCCCTTAAGTAATAAATGTCCCCCTTTTGTGTTATCTTTAGTTTAGTATAGTTACTACTACTACTACTTCTTCTTATCTTAAACTTTAGTCTACACATAAGGAGGATATTTTATCTCTATTTATCTATCTATTTCTGTTTTTCTCTATATTCTTATCTGTTTTTTTATCTTTTTATATTTTAGTTACCACTAAATTTTGCCTTTTCTCTGGTGGTAGGGTTGCTAGAACTTCTCTGAAACTGGCTTTTCTTTCTTCGGATAACCTTCCTTGATTATACTCTTTCTTATTTCTGTTAAACCAATCGCCAATGTTGTTGTCCTTGTACTTCTCTATCTTTCGTGGGTATCTCTCAAATTCCCTTATAAACTCTTTGGCTATTTCACACTTATTGTCCCACTTGAGCGTATTAATATCTCTAGTTACTTTCCCCTTGTTTAAATCTACCTTGATATAATTTGCTTTTACTAATAATTGCTTAAACTTTAATTTATGTGTTTCATCTGGCATTGTGTCTGTGTTATATCGATACAGTTGATTTGATACCCAAGAATCAAAACTAGGGTCATTAAGTGTATTTGCAATAGGGAAGCATTTATACTTAGTTACATACCTATCTAATATTTCATAATTTTCTTCCCAAGTTTTTATTACTTCCTTAGTTATCCTCTCTTTAGTAACTGAAATATTGTCTAATAAACTAAGCAACTGATACAACTGCTTTTTTCGTATTTGATTGAGTGTCTTGTTATTATAAGTGCTTATTTGTGTACTTAACCAATTTCCTATATTTACTTCTTTGAACTGTTCTGTTACCTTTGGTAACCTTTTGTATCTTGCTATAAAGTCACCCAATACCTTAAAATCTTTTTCCCATACCAAACTATAACTAGGTGGATTATTATATTTTAACTGTGTGGGTGTCAGACCTAAATCCTCTAATACTCGTTTTCTATGTGGATGTAGTTTTTCAGCTGTAATATATTCTCGTTGCTTTGAAAACCATTCACCCAAAGCCCTTCCTTTAAACCTAACATTTATATCTGGTATCTTCCCGTTACTTACTGCCATATATTCGTCTAACAAACTGACCATCCTTTCCCATCTAACTATTACACTATCAAATACACCTAATCCTTCTAATTTCATTTTGTTTTGCTCAGGTAACATTTTATTGTTATACAATCTTTTATTTTCGACCAACCACCTTCCTATATATAAGTTATCATATTTTGTATTTGCTCTAGGTAGTTTATTCATTACATTAGTGTATTCCTCTAATTTAGAAAAATATGTATTCCATCTGTTTTCTTCTGGATTTTTACTTTTATCACTTGTAATAGTATTTCCATCTAAAATCCTTAATAAAATTATCCTTGCTATAATATCAGGTTTTTCTCTTGCTTCTCTTATCTGTCTATTAAACCAAGTACCTATGTCTACACCTTTATATACCTCTCCTGTATGTGGTCTATTTCCATATAACCTTACATATTCTTCTAATAGGTTTAGATTTTCATAATCTGCTTTCTGTTCTTTGGTCAAAAAAGTATCTAATTCTTTTATCTTCTCAAACCTTTCTGGTGCTAGATTATCCTCTTTGACTAATTCGTGTTGGTTTGTAAGCCATCTTCCTATAGATACATTGGCATATTTAGTGTTTTTACTTGGTAGAACACCGTATTGTTTAATATAATCCTGTACTAGCTTGTAATTTCTTTCCCACTTAAGTTCTTGCTGATTAAGAAACCCTTCTATGGCTCTTATCTTTTCTGCCCTTGGTTTAGATAAATCGCTATACTTTTGTACTTGCCACCACTTACCTATATCTAACCCTGCATATTCTGTTGAATTTTTAGGTAAAGTTTGATATTCAGTAATATACTTCTTTAATACATTATATTTAATGTTCCAATTATCTACCCCAATTATACCTAGTTTAGCTAATTTTTGCTTCTGTTCCTCAGTTATTGTACATTGTGTATTCCTATTTCTCTGTGTCTGTATCCATTCATAAACATTTAATCCATAATAATACGCATCTTTGCTAGGTAACTCACCCTTATTCTCTGATAAATATTTTTGTACCAATAAACACTTGTCATCCCAACTTAAAAGTTTTTCCTTTTCCTCTTTTTTGGCTTCAACTACCCCTATTTGTTTAGTTCTAGTATTCTGTTTTAGCTCAATTTCTTGTTGCTGTCTATTGTAGCTATTATCATTTCCTTTTGGGTTAATAGTAGTAGTATTATTATTATTATTATTAGTAGTAGTGGTATTAGTAGTAGTATTAGTAGTAATATTTTCGTTGTCGTTGTTTTCCTCTACTACACTCTCATTTTCTATAAAAGTATCTATTAATGCAGGTGCTCCTAATTCCAATAAACGATTGTTTATTTTTTTTAATTTCTCTGACCTAGCATAGTTTAGTCTCCAATGATTATATGCGTACTGTTGTCTATATAACCAATTTGTTATACTTAGTCCTCTGTATACCCATTTACTACCATCCTTTCTTTCGGCTATCGTTAGCGTACTTTTATTTCCTATATTTAAAAACTGTATAATTACTACTTGGTAATAACATTCCCATTTTATTTCATTAAATGTATTACTAGAACCTTCTAATAATTTATTTATGTATACATTAATCCATTTTTTATTCTCCAATACACAATCCACAAACCAAACACCTAATTGAACTCCCTTATAAACTTCTGTATAGTTTGGAAACTTCTTATTTAATTTTATATACTCCTGTAATAAACTGTAATTCTTCTTTTCATTTCCTAATAATTTATCCATTAAAGAATAACCCCTCCTTTCTATATATCTGTCTGTCTATCTATCTATCCATCCATCTATCTATCTAACTACCTAACTACCTACCTATATTACTTTTTTCTTATGTTCTATTCTTTTCTTTATTCTGTATTATTTTTGCATAGGAGCTTATAAACTTAACTGCTTTTATTTATTTATTTAATCAATCAAGTCTTATTTTCTCTGTTACTAAGTCAATTAAATTCTTTCTTCTTACATTATCTAACCTCTTAGGTTTATCTACATTATTCGTACTAGTAAGGCTTGTATCTACTTGTGAGCTTGTTTTTTTTGTTGTTGTTACTCTTACTGTATTATTCTTTTGCATATCTTTGAGTATATACTCTCTCTGCTCATCTACCCAACTTCCTATATCTAAACCTTTATATGTAATTCCCTTTATTGGTAATTGCTTATATAAATACATAAATTCTAGGGTTGTATTGTAATTTTTGTACCAAATATATACTTCCTCTAACTGCTTTGTTAAACCCATTTCGCTTAGACTAGTCAATATATCTGAGTTTGTCTTACTCTCTGTATAAACCTCTTTTAAAAGCTCTATATCCATATCATTTTTTATAGTAGAATAGTTATTTTTATTTTCTTTGGATTCCTTTTTGGCTTCATTTTCTTCAACTTTCACCTTAGTATCATTAGTGTCTTTGTCCTGTTCATAATCATCTAATAAACTTTCTAACACACTTGAATAGTTATCTTTAGTTACTAGCTCTATTTCTCCTTCTTCCACTTCTTCTTCTGATACTCCTGTTCCTATTCCTATTCCTATTCCTATTCCTATTCCTTTTAAGACTTCTGTAACCCTTTCTTCTAACTGACTTCTGCTGTTACCCTCTGTTTCATATAATTTCTTTTGATTTACTAGCCACAAACCTATATCTTTTCCGTCTTTGGCTATGTACTCGCCTATCTCAGGTACTCTTTTTTCTTTCTCTACATAAACTTTCAAATCGTTTAAATGTCTTTCCCACACTCCTGTTAGGGTATCTATTACGGTTTTGTTAAATATATCTAAGGCTTCTAATTCCTTTTTATTTAACAGCTTAGCGTTCTTCATCATTTTATGTGCACATACCCAGTTACCTACATATCTACACTTGTACATAGAACTTTTATTAGGTATAACCTCATATTTTTGTATATATTCCTCTATTAAACTATATACTTCTTCACAGTCGTGCTTATTTTTGTATGGTAGCACATCATCTAATACACCTAGTTCTACTAAGTTTCTCCTTCTATACTTTAACAACTTTCCTTCTTTGTATTTAGAAATTTGTGTCCTTAACCAAGTACCTATTTGCTCTCCCTTATAGCTTACACTTGTTGTCGGAAATAGCTTGTTTTCAACATAATACTGCTTTACTAACTTGTATTTATACATCCATCGTTCATCTACCCACGATAACATTACTGGCATTTTGAGTTTTGTTAATTCCTTACCTATCTCTATAGGATTACTTAGGACTTTCTCTACATACCAATTACCTAATGGAAGTTCATTATATATTACATAGCCACCTGGAACAGCTTTATTTTCCTTAATATATGCTTTCAATAATTCATTGTATTTTCTATCTGTCATTTTAGTTACTTTCCTTTCTCTTTCTCTTTCTCTTTTTCTCTCTTGAACTACTCTTTTAAACTTCTTTTATACCTCTCATAATCAATCTTATAGTGTTTGTTTTATATCTCTACTCGCTTGACCCTTTTAAACTCACTTTCTATTTCTTTATTCGTATTAACTTCATTTTTATTATCTTTTTCTATGTCTGTTTCTATATCTGCTTCTATGTCTGCTTTTATGTCCATATCTGTATCTAGCTTTCTTTCTATGTAATCTTCTTGTCCTGTTGATATATGCTTTGCATACTTTTCTATTGTCTTTAAATAATTGCTATTGTCTAAACCAAGAAATTCTTCTGCTTTTTCTCCTGATAGTATAAAAGGTTGTTTATTACTACACTCTTTGTCTTGTGTGTCGTTAGACAAGTTATTTATTATATTGATGTTACTTAAAATATTAGTGTTTTTAGCAAGTTCACTTAACTCTGCTATCCTACTCTCAACTCTTTCTTTTCCATTTTTAAAGTGTTCCTCGTCTTTTTCTATGCAAATAAACTTTCTATTTGTATTTAGTGCTGCGATTGCTGTTGTCATACTTCCTGCACAAGGGTCTAACACTAAAGCATTTTCATTTGAATATGTCTTTATTATTTCCTCTAACAATGCTACTGGTTTCTGTGTTGGGTGTAGCTTGCTCTTTTGAGTGTCCTTAGAAAACTTCCAAACTGAACGAGGGTATCTCTCTGTACTTGAATATGAGGTTGCTATTGATGCACCATAGTTTGTTGATACCTTACTATTCCTTTTACTGTTTGCACTACTTACTTTCCTCTCGTGTCCTTCTGTCTTCTGAGGATTGTATGTCGCTCTTTTATCGTAAAATACACACATATCTTCGTGGGCTCTTAATGGCATTTTCTTCGCATTTAAGTACCCTGTAACTTGGGTCTTTTCCCAAATTAAATTGTATTTCCACCATTTTGGATTGCTGTACATTACTTCTGCTGTAAACATCCCTTGTGCAAACATTACTACTACACCGTGTTCCTTTAACACCCTCTTGAACTCTACCCATAAACTATCTAATGATATTAGTATATCCCAACTGTTTTTAGTCTGTGCATAAGGTAAATCTGCACATATTAAATCAACGGAATTGTCCTCTACATCTTTCAGTAAATCTAAACAATCCCCTTTATATAAACCTTCACTTAACTTTATTCTATTTGTCATCCTCATTTGTTACTTCTATACCTACCTCTTTCTCTTTTTTTAGTTTTCTCTATCAAATATAACCCTGTATATGAACCTAGACCTCCACCTTGTGATGTTATTGCACAAGCTATACCCTCTGAGCTATATACTCGATACCCTTGCTTATAGTTTCTGGACTTTCCCCCTTTTTCTATCCACTTGTTTCCAATACCACCTATAAACTCTAACTCATTACTTATCTTAGATAACACCACCTTTTTATAACCATATAAATAAACATATACTCAATTAATAAACAAACATTGCATAGAATAATATCATCTATATATTCTCACTTTTGTTTTCACTACTTAAGTGTTAAATGTCCCCCCTTTTCATATGTTTATGTTTTATCTATTTCTTTTTCTTTTTTATAACCTTTCATATAAACTACTTTATTATTAGATTTTTTTAGTTTAAGATATTTTAGTCTTCATTTTCTTCATTTTTCTTTTTCTTTGTGTCTAAATTTCTTGTTGCATTAAAAAAAGCAGACATTTAGCTGTCTGCTTAATTTCTTCTTGCCTATGTGTACTTTATATACTACATTATACTTATTATTTTATTTTTATTTCATTGAATGAATAAATTAGATTAAGTTTAGTTTAAGCTAGTTTCTCTTTTCTTTCTGTTTCTGCTTCTGCTTCTGCTTCTGCTTCTCTTAATCTAAAATCTTCTGTATAATACTTTATTGGTTTATGTAACTTTTTAGCTTCATTTATTTCGCATAACATTCCATTACTATAATTACTTCCGAATACCCAAAGCTCGTCACATCTTTGCAATAGTACAGTATTCATATCTATTGCTATTTCTCGCTCGTTTTCCTCGGATACAAACTGAGGAAATAATAAGTGGGGTGCTAGAGGTACTGCTTTCTGTTCTACCACATATCTACTGTATTTCTGAGCTTTCTTTACATTTTCTTCAATATTACCTCTGTAAGGTGAACATACATAAATTAACTTCAATTCTCTTATCTTTTCTCCTTTAATCTTTTAATTTTCCGTAGTATAACCCATTATATTCTTATATATATAACTTACTGTCTCTAAAGGTATTTGTGGTATATCCAGCAAATAAACTTTATTTAGTCTTGGATTAAATATACCTAAGTGTGTAATTTTAGTATAAAACTCTGATTCTATGCTGTGTATTCCTAACAAGTAGTACATATACAACTGTAAAGTATGGTTTGGCGTTGGTTCGCCCTTTAATACCTTAAATTCCCAAATGGTGTCTTTTGTTGCATAGTCACCTTCCCCTGAGGTAACTAATGGGGTATAACCACCATCAAAAGTCATTCCTTGCTTGACTACTGTACCATATTTTTCCCAAAATAATAACGACCTTTTTACCATTAGTCGTATGTTTTGTATGGTAGTTCTATCTGCTGATACTTCCTCTGGCGAGATACGAAGCCTTCCTGTTCTATATAAATCATCATAAACTACTACTTTACAAGCTGAATCTATTGATTTGTCATCTAGTCCTGTTATATCCTCCAACAAGCCTTTTACTATATCTGTTTCTCCTAATATCCACGAACCTCTTAAAGTCGTTTCAAAGGCTATTTCCTTACTGCATTTACCTAACATATACCTTGTTAAGTAGTCTACAGCTGTACCTACTATGTATGGAGCTACATTTTCTTCGCCATTTATTAGTGAATTTAACGAAACTTCATCGTTGTCCCTATCCCCTAACTTCTCTATTCTGAATAGTTTTGGACTAATTAAACCTCCTCGAGGCTGTCTTATACTTTTTATTCTTTGTGTTACTGTTGCCAATTATACACATATCCTCCATCTTGCTTTATTAATTTTTCTGCACTGTTTTTATGTTCTATCTTTCTTTTTTTCTCGATTTCGGATAGGAACTTTGACATCCCATCTCTTGTCTCTAATAGCCAGATAGTTTCTAACTATTACTCTTACTAAGCGTTTTTCATTTAAACTATATCCGAACTGATTATGTACTTTGGGGTGATTTGACACCTTATTTTTTTTGAAAAGTGGTGTATATTTAATTAGGTGTCAAAGCAACCGATGGGAGTCGAACCCACCACCTCAGCTTGGGAAGCTGATGTTTTTCCGATAAACTACAGTTGCATTATATCTTCTCTAGTTTTAGTAGAATAGTAGCTTAGTATCTAATTTACATTCCTCATTCAATTCCACAGGGGCATTTTGTGTTATTGTTTGATTATTTTTTTTGTTATCTGTTCATAGGTACTAAGCCACCACCACCACTAATACTAACAAGGAGAAGTTATTCTCACCTAATCTATTTTTTTAGACTTTTGGTGAGCCTTATGTGCTTTCCCTATAACTTAGCTTAGCTTAATTTATCTTACAATAAACTTAGTATAATAGTTATTAAGCCGAAAGCTGTTATAGGGTTTTGCCTAATTATACATACATATATATATTTAAATATATAGGAGGAAGGTTTTATAAAAACCTTTTAACTTTAAAAATTTTATGTATATGTATATATTTACACTACCTTATGCTGTGAACATAGGATAGTGTTAGTGTGGCTGGTGGGATTTGAACCCACACACCTTTTTGGTAACGGATTTTAAGTCCGTCTCGTCTACCTTTTCCGACACAGCCACCTATTCAGTTTTTAGCTAAAGGTTCTATTAAACCCTTTTAATTGCAAATACTACTACCTGTTTATTTATACACTACATTATATTTTTAGTGTAAGATAGTGTCAATGTGGCTGATGGGATTCGAACCCACACACCTTTGGCAACGGATTCTAAGTCCGTCTCGTCTACCGTTTCCGACACAGCCACCTATTCAGTTTTTAAGAGAGTTGCATTTCTTTACACCACATACCAAAGGTTTACACCTGTGTTATTCCACATTCCTATAAACCCCTTGTCTCTCTCTTTTTAGTGTCTTAGGTTTACACCTGTGTTATTTCACATTCCTATAAACCCTCAAAGGTTCTTTAGAATACACCTTTAACTTATATTCACAAGTGCTTTATGACTTTTTTAGTTTCAAAGGACAAAACCCTTGCCCTCTACTCGCTTTACTTCCTTGTCTTAGAGTAATTCCAATAGTAAGAAGTTCCACAAGATACTTTTTCTTTTCTTTTAAATTTAAAGACACCCCTTAAGTATCGTATGCCCCTCTCCAATATCTTTTTTTCTGCACTACTTTTGCTTTTTGAGTTAAGTTTTTCTTTTTTTTCTGCCAGTTAGCTACTTTCTTACTTGCTTGCTTTCTTCCTTGCTTTTTTACTTATTTACATACATACCTATCTATCAACCCACCCACCTTTCTTCATACTCTAATTCTCCTGTGCTAAATAAACTTTCTACATAATTCTCTACTTCATCTAATTTCCAATTATCATAGAATGTTATATTGAATGGAGCATTTGTCCCTTTTTTATATAACTGGCACTCATATTCATACAAAGATTTTTCACCTTTTCCAGCACCCCACCAATCCTCATACAATTTTATTGTTATATAGTATTTCTTACCTATTCCATCCGAAAATAGCTTTTGATATATACACACTACATTTGTTCCATATATATCAGGACTATTAAATCTTTTATATCCTTTTGACTTAAAAAACCTTCTGCTGTATTTCTATTGTTTTCCATTACTTAATATTTTTTTCACATCCTCTTTTGAAACTCATTGGACTAAATCCCTGTGATTCTTGGGTACTTTCTACTGTTGTTATTACTATTACTATTACTACCACCACATATATGGTAGAATTACACCCCAAATTTCGCAGATATTCTTACATTCTTCAGAGTCTATATCTTTTCCCTTTAGCATATCTTTTAATACCTTTTCTGTCATATCTATGAGAATGTTAATCGCTCTCAATAAACTGCAACTAATTACTTCTTTCTCTTTATTATCTTTATTTGCACTTGGTACTCTTATCTCTATACCGTTTTCCCAACCTAAGTCTACTACCTTTCCTGCTAAGTCCTTGTACATCTTTAAATGACTATATAACCATTGGAAAAATAACATATCTAAATTGTAAGTCTCTATATCACAAAAGCCGTATTCCTTTATTTGTTTTCTACGCTTTTTTGTTAATTGTACTGATGTTACCCTACAACTACTAGTATCAAAACCTAATTTCTCTAAGTATTTGTTATGCTTTAGTTCTACTTTAATTTTCTTGTTTTTTTTCATATATAGTAAACCACCACCCACCTTACCATTTTTTTATTTTATAATATAGTTTATTAACTTATCTCTACATAGTCTTCTTCTATAGGGTCTTTATATCTACTCGGTACTTCATATCCCCATTCTTTAGCTAATAAATATTCAGCTTCTTCTGCTCTATTTTTCAGCTTATCTACTACCTTCTGTAGTCGCTTTGCTTTGTTTGTTAGATTTCGCATATAAACTATATCTGTAGAGTTATAACTATTCATTAGTTTCCAGTATAGAGACCTAACCATACTCTCCTGTAGCATTTGTTTCTGTTCTTGCTTTATTTCTATGTAATTACTTTCACTTACCTCTTTTAATTCTTTCCCTACTAATATTCCTACTGCGTTAGGTATTTGTTCCATTAGGTATTCTTTTCCTAATTCTGTGTATAAATCATCACTTATTACTAGATAATTGTAGTTCCCATACCACGATTTCTTTGCTTTGGATTTCAAGTCTGATAAACTTATCTTTATTTCATAGCACCTCATTACACCATAACTATCCATTGTCATAAAATCTACAATTTCATTTCCTAACCCCATATGCTTAAACCCTATAGTGATTTCTTCACATCCATACCTGTATCTCTCTTTGGTGTCATCTTTTAAGGCTTGCTCTAGTTCTATAGTTTCCTTTCTTTTTGCCATTCTGCTTACTTGTTTGTTTAATTCCTTTTTTTATTTCCCTTATATATATATTTTTTTTACTTACTCATTTAAACTAATTCATTTCCACAATCTAACTTGCTAAAAGGATATTCCTTGTCCCTAAATTCTTTAGCTCTTTTAATAGCCTCTGTTAAATTGAGTGTATTACAGTTGTATACAACTACTTCCCTCAAATTAGAGTATTCTCTCCTATAAACAATGTAACCACCATATACAACATCTAACTTTAAATATAATCTATTTGTATTTGTTGTGTTTGTCATTCTTTTTTTCCCTTTCTTTTCTTTCATTACTTCTGTGTTACTGCAAACTTGTGAACTACCATCATATGAACTAAAGTTCATCCATTCATTCATTCATTGGTTTCCCAAAATAAACAATTTACTATCAGAAGTCTTCTACAAAACCATCTTCTTCTTCTTCTTTTTTACCTTTTCTACACTTCTAATACAGCCTTTTCTACAGTTTTCTTTATTATTACAAGCACAGCTATCATTACAATCACATTCTGACTTTTCGCTATCTGATAAACTATTATCTACTCCTGTATCATAACAATAATCACTATCAGCTTCTTCTTCGCCTTCATCTACTGTGTCTACATCTGTGTCTGCATCTGTATTTGCCCCTGTGCCTGTATGTAACTCATCTGCTACTTCTTTAAAGAATTTAACTGTCTTATAACCTACATATCCTGCTGTTACTGCTGTTACTAAACTTAAACCTACTTTAATTGCTTTCTTCATTATTATTACTATTTCTACTCCTATCTTCTTCTTATTTTTTTACTTTTCTTCGTTTGTTTTCTTTGTTTGTTTTCTATCTTTCTATTCATCCTATTACTTACAATACAAGTTTCTTACTTAACCATAAGCCTAAAACTATTAAACTTATCCAAGGAATACTTAGGACACTTATTATCATTCCAATGTCCATCAATATCCAACAGCCTATAAACCCATATCCACTCAACTGTAGTGCTAGAATTACTAATAAACTTCTTACTACTGCATTTGAATACATTTCTTGATTAGTCCACTTCCTTGAATTTAATTCCGTGGTAATGGAAGTATTCTTCAATTCCTGTATGTAGTCTTGCATATGGATTTATTGATACTGCCTTTTTACCTTCTTGTACAGTTTTAATTAGGTGTGGTACTGTGATTTCGTGTAATGTCGTAAAGCTATATAAACCTTTACCTGTCACTTTATTACCTAAGTGTCCCACTACTCCACTAAGACAGCTATATACTAGCTTCCATTTTTTGTTGTAATAGAGCTTACTTATTTCTAATATCTCATTTCCATTTCCATTTTCACTTTCATTTTCATTAACTAATATTGCTACTGGATATTCTACACTAGAGCTAATAAATGCCCTGAAGTCATATCCATCTTCTTTTAATTCCCTTTTTAGTCTCCTCATTTGAGAGTATAAAATGTTGTAATCATTAATCATTTATTAATCTGCCTTTCTAAATATAAAAAATAAAACAAGAACAATTCAATTTTTTTCTGTTGCTCTAACCCTTAAGTCTTAAATGTCCCCCACTACCTCATTTAGTTTTTCTTTCTTTATTCTAATATTTATTGTTTTTAGTTTTCTTTACTAAACACATACCTACCTATTTGTCTAACTAACTATCTTATCTTCTTATCTCATAACACCATCATACTTTTCATTCCGTAAGTATCTCTATTGTCTTTCTTCTTACATATAAACTCCTGATAATGTAATCAATAATATTTATTAAAGGTATTAATGTTGCACTTAACCCCAATACATATACACAGAGTATATCTAACGGCACTCTAACCAATAAACCACCTATTAGAGAGGAATACCTCAACGGTTTTGTAACTCCTTTGGCTTTTAGTGTGTTATAATATACTCTAAAGAATGTCCCTGGTATGTTCTGTAAGAAAAAAGCTACTATTATAATCCAGATTTCATTCCAATTAAATGCTCGTCCAAATAAATACCATATTCCATATATTGTCACTATAAACAACAAAGATTGAAATGTACTAGCTATAACTGCATACCACTTTAATTGTCTATTTAAACTTTTCTCTTTACTGTTATATATTGAATTTATTTGTTCTTTTGCTCCTGATAACCATTCACATACATATACACACCAACCCTCGCATACTCCTGTATGTACTTTTTCATAGATTAAAACTATTGTTTCAGCAACTACAAACATAGCATACATCTGTGTATTCAATATACTTGAAGCTATTTTTGTTTGTGCTAAGTAGGTTGTTTGCTGTATTATTTGGTCTGTTACCGTGTCTGCTACTCTGCGTTTCAATTCGATTGCTATTTCTTTCCTAAATTTACCTAACCTTAAACCTGCATACTTTACTAAACTAACATAATTTAATATTATGTATATCCATACAGCTATTGTTGTGACTATTAAGACACCTTTTCCTCCACAATGTAATTTAAGTGCTACTACATTTCCGATTATCAATAACACACAATATGTTAAATACAAGATTAACAGGTGTTTGTTTCTTCTTGTTGCATTTAAAAAATTATTCAACACATCGCATATACTATCTGCAGGTAACTTAAAACATCTTATTAATAATAAACTTCCTAGTAGATTTTGTACTTCTATGTCCTGTGTAAATACTTTCGCTATAGTATTATGGAAAATTAAAAGAAATAGTGCCACTAATAAACTTATTGCTAGATTGCATACAATAGATGTCGTTACTATATCGCCTACTTCATTTCTTTCTTTTGTGTCTTTATCCTTTATGTTTGCTATTAATACACCTGCATTTGAACCTACTAAAATCTGTACTAAACTCCATACGGTTGTCAAACTTGTATAAATCCCAAAAGCAGCTATTATGGTAATTCCCATTGTGTTTATAACTGTTTTGTTTATCATTTCACCTAATACTAGACTTAACCCTGTGATACAATATGGTAAGCTCATTAGTAGTATTTTTATTCCGTCTTTTATGTATCTGTTCATTCGTTATTTTTTTATAACTTTTTCTCCTCCATCAAACTTTTTCTAATGCTGTAAGTAACTTCCTATGTAAATAAACACTTCTAACCGTATAATCAACAATATTTGCTATGGGTATTAAATATAAAGGCAAATGTAATATATATCCTATGATAAACTGTATTGGTATTCTTATAAACACCCCACCTATCCAAGCAGAATATCTTATTGGTTTTGTTATTCCTTTTGATATAAGTGTTTCGTAATATGTCATTGTTATTGTACTAGGGAAATTCTGTAGCAAAAGCATTATTATATAAATTTTGCAATCTTTCCATTCTACTGCTTGTCCAAATACCCACCAGAGTAAATAAGCTGTGCTTATGTATATTAAGTATTGAAATATTATCGCTATTACATTGTAATATCTTATTTGTGTAATCATATCTTTTGCTCTATCGTAGATGCTATTTTCCCATTCCTTTAATCCTGACAACCATTCACTTATATATACTGCCCAAGCTGTGTATAAGCCTGCCTGTAGCTCGTTATATAAATCTACTAATGTCAATGCAACAACATAGATTGCATACCCTTTCGTACTACTTACCCTAGATACTATTAATGTCTGCACAAAATATGTTACCCTTTGTGCTATCTTGTCTGTCAAAGTGTCTAATGTTCTTCGAATTAATTCTTTTGCGTGGTAATAGCTAAATGAACCAAGACTAAACTTAGTAAACATCAAGCAAATATATGTGTATATACAATATAGATATGTTGTTACTATTGTTGCAATAAATACATATTCTGCACTATATCCTAAATTTATTATGTATAGGTCACTAAGTATTAAAGAAGCATAATAAATGACTCCTAAAACTATTGCTAATTTATTCTTCCTAGTTGCACTCATATATCCATCAAACACATAATTTATTGTTTGTGCAGGTAGGTTTATCCCTCGTAATAACAAAAGTTTGCTTAACAAATTTACTACTTGTGTGTCTTTAGCAAATAAACTGGCTATATTCTTATGGAAAAATACAAGTATTAATACTTCTACTATATCTACTAAAAAGCTTAGCAATATTGCTGTAGTTACTATTTTCCCTTGATTGTTTATGGTATTTGCTTCACTATAATTGCTGGATATTAATATTGTTGCATTTCCTGAAATCTGTTTTTGAATTATAGTGAACAATATAGATATACTACTAAATAAACCAAAGGCTACTACTATAATCGTCCCTAAAGAGTTTACCATAGACCAATCTACAAGCTCTCCTAACATCCCTGTAACACCTACAATGCAATATGGTAAGCTCATTAGTAGTATTTTTATTCCGTCTTTTATGTATCTGTTCATTTAACTTATAACTTGCTTACTCAATTAACCCTTAAATCTTATTGTAAGTATAGCTTTTCTCATACCATCTATTGTTGAACCTGATAAACTTACTTCATACCCGTTGTCCTCTAAGATTTCCTTTATTGCATTACCTATTCCTAATATATCTACCTCTACATTAACTGTTGCAATCCCTTTCTCTGCATATATCTGTAATTCTTTCTCTATATAGGCTAGTGCTGTGTTTATTCGTTTATTATTATCTAGGTTGTGTTGGCTTGTCTTATTCTGTAAGCTCTTTTCATAAAGTTCTTTTGCTGGTACCATATTTCCCTCTCAATCTCTATTTTTATTTTATTTTATTTTATTTGTTATTACTATTCTTCTTTTTTCTTTTTCTAATCCTAGGTGTCATTAAACTTGTTTCACTATTTTAAATTTAGTTGGTGTGCCTATAAACGCTCTAGGACTGATTTCTGTTAATTTTGGTAATATTATTGTTTGTAGCTTATTGCAATATGAAAAAGCTCCATCGTTTATATAGGAAACATTCTCTGATAATCTTACAACTTCAAGGTTTTCACATCCCTTAAATGTATTAATTCCTAATTCCCCAATAAAATTATCTAAAAGGGCACTCTTTAAGTTTGTACAACCAACATATAAACTATTTCCTAGCCTTGTCCTACCATATACCTTAGTAGATACCATCTTTGTACAACCTTCAAAAGCAAAATTGTCGATTAAAAGTACATTTTTTGGTACATTTATGTGTATTAAATTCTTACAATTCTTAAAGGCTTCAAAAGATATATACTTCAAACCTTCAGGCAAATCTACAGTTTCTACACTCGAATTTTCAAAACCCTTATGATTTATTGCTGTCGTAAAATCTAGTATATTTACTTTCTTTAAACTCTTATCCACACAGGAACATACAACTTCTCCCTTAACTTCTGTATATAACAATCCGTCTATTTCTAAACCACCACTGCCAACATCTTTATCACTTGATGTTTTTTGCAGATAGGCTTTTACACTATTCTCTACACTTGTCCTTATAAGTCTATTATCTCTAGTGAGCTTTAAGCCTAATACTACCGTTTTATTTGTAGCTATTTCTTCTTTTAATTCTTTCCCTGTTTTTGATATAAGTGTCTCGCCTTTGTATAGCAAATAATGTACTATTTTCTTATTTTTGCTATCACGCTTTTCTGCACGATATTTATATACGGTTACATTATTGTGTCTTTTCATCTTAAACAACTCCCCCTATTTTATTTATTTGTCTGTCTGTTTGTTCGTTTCTTCTTTCACTCCCTCCTTCTACTTTACTTCGTTCCTGTGTGTCTTCTTTTTTTGATTTTATTTGAGTTTTACCTGCTCATATTTACTCTTTTTAATGCCCCCCTTTGGTTTCTCTGAGTGACTTCGACTAATAAACTGCTAAAAATAAAAAGAAACCCAACAAGGCTTTATTATCTTATAATAAGGAATTTATACTGCTTTAATTAATTAATTTAGTTTGCGTTTTATATTTCCTTATTGTTTGGTTTAAAACCTTATTGGGTTTATCTAGTTCTTTTTTAGCTCGATTTAGATAACTTTCTTTTTGTTTCTTCATTTAGGTTATGCAATTTAAAGTATTTTCCGTGACTCCCAAAGTCATAGATTAATGTATTGTCTCTTACCCATTGTCTTCCAATGTAACTTTTAAATTGTATTTTCTTTAAATACTTATCCATTAAACTATAGGCTTCTTCTAATGTGTTTGGATACCCTAAAACAGCAATTCTACGGTCTATTTCTCCTTTTCTCTTTCTAGTGTTATTGTACTCATTCCAGTCTATTGTTAGCACCATAGAATGGTTTTCTTTTTCTTCTTCTTGTTTTCGCATAATCTTTTTTCTTCTTCTTCTTTCTAGTTAGCCCTGTGAACTGTCCCTTTAGCTTTAACTGTTGGGATTTCGTGACTATATTCATCCTTTCAGTCCTATTAATTTAATTTAAACACTTTTTATATAATTCTGTTAAGGCACTATCTACTTTACTTGCCCAACTACTTGGATTGCTTGGGCAATACATATTCCCAATCTGATAGGCTGTGTACTTACCATTCTTAAAATATTTTGTGTTAATTATTCTTGCAAACTCTTGTACACTTACACCTATATTGTCATACCTTGCATACCCAGAGCCATTTGTTAGTCCAAATGCGTTGTTTTTACTCTTTCCTGTACCTGCGTTTCCCATACCTGTTTCTACTTTTGCTACAGCACATATAAACAAAGCATTTACATCATATTTCTTCTCGGCATCTAAAATTGTTTGCTCATAGCCTGATAGTCTTGTTCCTTTTGTTACCTTCCTTAATTGCTCTACACTAGCATTTGAATATGAATTTATTCCCTTTACTAATGTTCCTGCACTTACTGTAGTAATCGTTGATACAAGCACCGTTAGTGCCATTACTAATACTAACATTAAAAGACTAATACTCTTACTACTACTACACTTTCTTCTTCTTGTATTTCTATTTCTTTTTGTCGCCATTTAAAGCCTCTCTTTCTTTCTTTCTTCCTTTTCTACTCTGTTGTCTTTCTAGTTTACTTTATTCTACTTAATTAAATAGTTACTTACTTTCTTTCGGTTTATCTATTTGTTTAATTGGGTTTGACTGGCTAACAAAAAATGTTTAAATTAAATTACATACCTTAAGTGTTGAATGTCCCCCTTATTTTATAGTTTTTCTATTAAATTTCCCTAAGAAAACTAGACTTTATTTTCTCTACATAAATAAGAGGGACTTCTTTTCTTTTATCATATTCTGTATAAACTACACTATATTAAATAAATGGATTTGAGTGATATTTACCTAAATTTATCTTTATGTGTATTTCCTACAATTTTACTTACACTTAGTAGGTTTGCTACACTACTAAATCCCACTTGTATATAACACAATGACTCACTCTCTCTATCTAGTATATCTTTAATGTATGGTTTCCCATTCTTTAGCCCTAATACTGCTCTGTTTTGATATGCTTTACTACAGCTATGCCCTCTAGCATCCTCTGTTTCTTTTGCATCCTTAAACTCTATAATATCATTCTCAAATGCAAGACCATTATACCTATCATATAAACCTAAGCTTTCATCTATTTCATTCGGTAACACTATATATGAGGCTCTTTTTGTTGCTATTCGATATGTACCTGTTATTTGGTCTCTAAATAAACTACCTTTTACAACTCTCCTACTTTCAAGTGTTACCCCTCTGTATAGTTTCTTAACCTCTACTCCTACTGCTGATGAATCTTTATTCAACTTTCACTCACCCCTTTCTTGTTTGTTTGCTTTCTTTGTTTACTTCCTTTGTTTTTTCTTGTTTTAGTCCTTTATTTAATTGCTCTAGCCTTTCCTTTAAGTCTTTTTGCTGTTCCGACACTTGACTTATTAATCTTTCTATCTTAGCTCGTCTACCTACTGCTGAAAATCCTCTCATAACTACTCCCTCTGTTTTATACCTGTCCGTTACTGAAAACTTATAAAAAGTTATAATTATTAATTGCTTTACAAAATAAATTAACTAATAAACTATCTTTCGACTTATTTATTTGCTTATTCATTTAATTATTAATTACTTTTCTAACTCAGAAATTAATTCTTTAAATGTCGCATAATTTGTATCAAAATCTTTTGATGAGTATAAGTCCTTTCTTTGGAATTTTGTATGTTTTTCCAACCCCTCAAAAGCTCTCTTGTCGTGCTTTATTCTTGAAATGGCTTTTCTTAGCCCATCTCTCTTATACATTCTGGTAAACCTTAACCAAGGCGTTGCTACGATATGTACTACATAAACTGGTCTTTTTATTCTCCCTAGTTCAACTGCTTCTTCTATATCCTTTAATCCCTTTAAATCTATAATGTAAAAATCTGAATTATTTACTTGTTCTGCTGTCGCTCCATACTGATGACCCTTAAACTTTGTATATGCAACTAACTCGTCTGGGTGTATACTGTCAAACTCCTCTTTGGTTACAAATGTATGTGTATTCTCATTTGGACTGCGTTTTTCTCTATCTGTCAAGGACAGGAGCTTTGTACTTCCTGTTTCCTTACAGTAGGTGTCTACCAATGTATCTTTACCTGACCCTGATTCTCCTATAACTAAATATAAACCTTTCATAATATCTATGTGACCTTTCTTCTTTCTTTTCTTTTAATCTTTTATTATTTATTTATTTACTTACTACTTATTAGCAATTTATTGTATATCTTAATTGCACAAGTATATAACTGCTCCCTATGTCCTTCTACTACCATATCAACTAATTTTCGTATTGGGTATAAATTAGACTCCATTAAACTTTCTGACATTCTTCTTTCTGAGTACGCTTTCATTAATTCACCTATAAACCATATAGGGTATCCCTGTTTCTTTCCATACTCCATAAGGTTTTTTGTTGAAATATTAAATTTTGGCATACCTAATTCTTGTTTACTACTCACACAGAAACCTACAAGATTAGGTATTGAACTACACATATCTAGTGCTAGTACAAGATTACTTCCGAATATATCACCAGTAGCAATATCTACATATATTCCATATAAACTGGACTCCCCACCTACCCATAAACTCCTGCACATTTCAAATACTTCCATTAATGCTGTGGCTTTTCTCTTTTTTAAAATTTCTCTTGCTTTCTTCAAGTCTTCTTCATTTTTATACATCTTTAATATCATTTATCTTCTTTATCCACTTCCTTATTTATTTAATTTATAATTTATATTTCTTACTCTTACTCTTACTGTTACTTTTATTTTTTTTAGTTTTATTTGATTTCTATTACTGAAATTCCATTGTCCTTAGCTTCTAAGTTTAGTTCTCCTACCCTACTTATAAACATTACCTTTCTAGTATTAGTATTAGTATTAGAATTTTCCATTGTTTCTGTTTTTGCTCCTACTTCTGCTGTTTCTATTCCATCAAATATACTAATTCCTTTAGCTATCTCCCTAAATAAACTATCTGGAAACTCTCTATTGATTTCTAGCTCCTTTCCTTTGGTTACTGTCCCTTTATATACTATAAACTCTATGTCCTTACCTTCTACGCTTCTACTTTTTAAGAGTTCTTTTAAACCTATCATATCTGTTTCTTCATCTGCATAAACTAAATATCTATATCTGTATCTCTCTAACATCACTCTACTTTTATCTCTCTCTCTTTCTTTATATTCTTAATATTCTTATTTGTCTTTTTATACTTTTTTAATTAAGCTCTTTGAGTTCACTTATTTCTAAAATCGTGTATTTTATTTGTTTTTGGCTTAATTTTAAAGATTTTATTTAAACCAAGCAAATATACTATGGTTATATAAAATATAAAATTTGAGGTAAAAACGACACTAAATATATAGTATTTTTAAATTTACCCTCTTAACTTTTTTGTTTCTTTTGTTGTTTTTGTTTATTATTTCTTAATATTATTGTCCCAAGATAAACTCTACAGCTTTTTGTGCTTGTCCTCCAGCGGCTACAACTAAGTTTGTATCTTCCTCTAACCTACTTAACCAAGATTTAATATATGCAGCTGAATTTTTCTTTGTTTTATTAAACATACCACATTCCTTACATAACATAGCACTCCCTATCTCAGCTACCAATTCCTCTCTACTGTATTTCTTATCGCCAAACTTATACCCATATTCTCGGTTTAATCTAGTTTTGTGACCTGTACTATGTACTAATTCGTGGAATACAGTTGAATAATATTCTTCGGTGCTCTTAAACTGCTCCTTTAGTGGTAAAATTACCTTGTCAGAATTTAAACTATAGGCTGATTTCATTTGAAATTCTCTTGTTACAACTATACCCTCTCGGTTTATATAATTACCTATAATTCTTTCTGCTTTTCTGTCATCATTAACCACATTAGGTAATTCAATTTCTTTAAGTTTACTCTCTACTCCATCTGCCTGTGATATATGAAATACTGTATGGTATTTTAAGATAGGGATAGGTTGAGTTACTATATCATCCTCTGGTGTGTTTGCTGTTGCTGGTTTCCCTGTTTGTTTATCTATTTTGCGTAACCACATAGACCAAAATACTATTGTGCTACCTTTACACCCTCTCCTTACTTGTCCTCCTACACTTTGCCATTGCTTATATGTAGCATATTCTCCTGAATAAGGTAGTAACATTTGATTTAGTAAAGAATATCTATGTCCTGATACATAATTTGAACAGCTTTCTATTCCTACCCAAGGTCTTTCCCAAGGGATAATTCCTTGCTTTAATTGCTTAATTATAGCCTGTGTTACTAGCTCATAAACATTTACTTTCTGCTTTTTTGTAGTCTTTTCTTTCTTGCTTCTCTCCATTGGCTTTTCATCTCCCTATTTATTCTATATATTTGACTTTTTTTGGTGGGGTTCTCTATATAACATAACTTAATTGTGTATTATATGTATTCACATTCGTTTCCAATGTCCTTACAAACCTATAAACTAGCTAACTAGCTAACTAGCCTATCAATTATAACTGTCTAAGTTTCTTTACAGACCTTATTATGTTCTGCTGTTTTATCTGATATATGCTATAGTTTACCTCTGCCTGTTTATGTCTTTCTGCTTGAACCTTTTCGTTATTCTCCTTTTCTGCTATATATTTATTGCATTTTGAGTGACATCCTAAAAATCTCTCACTACATTCAAAACAACACCTTATATTAATAATAGATTCAATCCTTTCCTCTAACAATTTTGCTTAATTTTCTTGGGGTTTCTCTAATAGCTCTCTTTTCCTCTATAGAAGAACTAACTGTGAATGTCAAAAAACCTTAAACCTCATTACATAACAAATTATTGAATTAAAACACATAACACAATTAATAAATTAAATAAATGTGAATAAAACTCTAATTTTCTTGGGGTTTCTACACTCCTTAAGTTATAAATGTCCCCCCTTTTTGTTACATATATTATTCTGGATATGCCCTTTTCAGATATTTTTGATAACAGTTTAAATTAAAGGAACTTTAGCTTAATTCTAAAGTTTTAAAGTAACTAAAAAAAGCCCAGATAAACTGGACTTTTGGAATAATATTGTAGTGGTTTGATTTGTTTTAATCTATTTTGTTTTATTCACTCCCTATTCTTCCTTATGTATTTAACAATTCCCTTGATATAATCGTGCCATTTTCAGATACTTTATATACATAATTAAGCTCTCTTGTTTCACCTTCTGCATTTGTAACTGTATAGGTTACCTCTAAGGTATTGTCATCATATAAAGCATAGTTTTGTACATTATATGTTATTCCTGTATTGGCTACATTATAATTACTATCTCTATACTGCATTAAGTCTAGGTTCTGCTCTGTTCCATATATAGACAATGTAACATTACCTTTCTGTATATCAGTAGTTAAACTATGCAAATAAACTCCCCTTGTACTGTTTACTGTTTCTATTCTAGGGTCTAAGTTCATATTTTTATACTTATCATATTTCCCGTTATCATATTCGGTGGCTAAGTCATCTGTTGGATTATAAAAATCTGTGTCCGTTGGGTTTGTATATTGTCCTTTTGCTACTATATTAGATAATATGCTCTCCTTTTGTGACTCCTCTGCCTTGTTTATTAATTCCTCTACAGGTACAAAAGTGTCCTCGTTTTTTAAATTTATTTCATTTTGAATTGACATCTTAATTGTATTATCCAATAAACTAGCATAATTGTTACCTATATTTCCTTGTACTATTCCTTGCTCTAATATTGCTAGTTTATTTACTAAAGCCTGTGCATCTATCTGCTGGTGCTGTGCTTTATACTTTTCTAAAACACTACTACCTATAAAATATACCGATACTCCTAATATCCCACCAACTAACAGTAATAGTACGGTATATATAAGTGATTTTTTAACTCCCATTTCTTTAATCCATCCCATCTATAGTATATTGTTTATAATCTCCGACACCCTTAATTAAATTTATAGCTACAATAGAGTTATCTACTTTATTTTGGTAGGAGATTTTGTACCCGTTTTTTGTCCCTACTGTACCTACATAAACTAAATCATACGCTTGTTTATTCTGTAACTTGCTAGGTGTCTTTGAATATTGGCTTGCGTCTATGTAATACCCATAACCTCTATATGACACATATATCTTATTGTTTCTGTCTATATCAACATCTCTTACATTTACATAAGCTACACCATTGTCGTAAAATATTTCTTTACTGTCTCCATTAGTATTATTGCTGTTGTTGTTGTTGTTATTGTTGTTTTCGGTTTCTTTTTCTGCTTCTTCCTCTTTCTTGCCTTGATTTGATAAACTGCCTATGACATTCCCGTTTATATCATACTCGTATTCTACATCAGGTGGTGTTCCTTGTGGTGCGTCTGTTCTATCAGAAATAAAAGCCTTTTCTTCTTTTTCAACTGCTGAGGTTATATTAATAGTTGAATTACTTAATCTTGTCATTTCTTGTACTTCATTTTGTAACTGCTTTAAAATAGAACCAGATAAACTACTTGTCATATCATTACCCTCAAACAAGGTTTGTTCTATTGCTATCCCTATCCTTGAAGCCTTACTTTCCTCTGTATCAACCGTTACACTTGACTCTGTGTTTTCCGTTTCTTCTGAATTATTACCGTTACTCTCTAGTGCTTTTCCTTCTTGCTCTCCTTTTTCTGCGTCCTCTCCATTTTCATCTGATACTTCTACTGCATATTTCTCGTTGTCTGTATCTATATTTGCTTCTTTACTTTCACTATTGACTTTATCTAAGCTGTTTCCATTTTCTCCGTCTTCGGATTCCTCTGTACTACTAATACTATGGTTGCCATTTGTTTGCTGAGTAGAGGCTGACTTTTGATTGTCAACCCCTTTTCCTACTCCTGTACCATTATTTCCATTGATATAAGAAGAAGCTAATAATATACCTACAGTCATACCTATTGCTATAATAACTCCACCCATTATTATTTTCCCTCTCTTTGTCTGCATAAACCCTGTAATCGTCTTTTTTATCTTCATTGTTTTGCTATCACTTCCCATTTATTAATACATTTAATAACTAATAACTATTTCACTACACTTTTTAGCATTTTTATTTTCTTGTTACAACAAAGAATGATGTCCTATCTGAATACATTAGTCCCTGTAGTGCTTCTCGTGTATATGTTTTTGAATCATTTATAATACCTACACCTTGATAAACCTTATACTTTCCGTCATTTGTCTTTGCTGTAATGACAAAATAGTGTGAACTAGGGGTACTTGTCCTAAATCCTTGTGGTATTCCTTGTGCTAATGCTTCATCTGCACTTTTCCAAGCACTATCAGTTACATTACTCTTAGTGTATGCGTTTACTTTGTATCCTATTAAACCCATTAAATCATTTATTCCATAGGTGTCTGCCTTGTATTCACCATTGCTATTTAATACTCCGTAATGATACAGTATCCCTAACATTTCTGGTGGATTGACCAGTTTCCCTGTTAATTTACTCGTAATACTAGCCCACATATAAACTGCACAGCCTGATGTGTATAGAGTATTCCCACTACCTCCTGTTAATGATATGTTATTCGTCCAACTTTCGGTATACCCACCTTGTGCGAAGTATGGTACTCCATATGTAGGGTCTAAGTCTTTTTTATAACCTGATTTAAAGTAAGCATTTGCTGTTCCTGCGTATTTTTCTATGAAACTTACATCTAAATTCTTCCCACCGTGTACTGCTGTCTCAGATAATATTTGCTTTGTTGTCTTTCCACCCCACACACCTTGAAATTGTCCTGCTGTTTCTGTGTATTTAGATGTCCCTATCTTTCCACCTGTTGTATCAGAACTTCCTGTGTCACTTGCTGTTATTGAAACAGAACCAGTTACTTCTTCAAATAATTCGTATTCTTTTGTGCTATCATACGCAGCATCTAAACCACAACTACAATATACTCCGTTGTGCATCTCACAATTAGGGTTTCCTGTGTGATACATTATGTACTTTACACCTGTCTGTATTTTTTGCCCTGTTGGAGCTACTGTTGTGTTTGCTTCGCCTAATAAATCTGTCCTCGGATATATAATTTCAACACCTTGTCCTGTATCAGATGCTTTTATCTTCTCAAATGTTGTTCCTACACTAAATGGTTCGTTCGCTCCATTTTTCCATATATTCGCTGAGTCTATTATGTGATACTTTCCTTCATTGTCCTTGTCTGTTATTGTTATATAGTGATTTCCACTTCCCCAACCCCAAGAACTGTTTACTGTCGCATAAATTATATATGCTCCTTGATTTAAAGCTGCATCAATTTTACTCTGCTCGAAACTGCCTATTCTTTCTGCTTTAAATCCTGCATCTGTAGCTAGGTTTACTATCCCTGTACCTGTGATTACTCCACTAAATATATTACTTGAACTCTTTCCTGCGTGCCTGTCACCATATGTATGTCCTGCAACTATTATTTCAGCTGGATTTACTACCTTCCCACTTAATGATGTTAATGTCATAGCTAAACTACATATACCACAACCTGCTCCACCTATAGTATTGCTCCCATTGTATTTATCTGTTGAATATGTAGATACTGAACCTTTCTTACTTTTTGCCTGTGCATATAAAGCATTTCCTTGTTTATTATACTGATAGGCTTTAGAGCCACTATATTGCTTTGCTGACATATCTACTTCATTTGGTGGCTTTCCTACATCATTTACCAATGAATACCAATACTCGTTTTTATGCTTTTCTGCATCTGTTAGAAGATTACTAAATAAACCACTATCTTTTCCTGCTGTACCTTGATACCCGTCTTTAACTACACCTGTGCTTGTTGTGTTGGTATCTATTTCTTTACTGCTTTCTGCCGTACTCCCTGTACTGTTTGTTATTGCTTCTGTAGTTGTTTCTGTCCCTTTTGAAATAGAACCTGTGTTTCCTTTAAGTTGATTTGCTATTTGTCTTATCTCATCTGCCGATTTTGCTGGATTTCCAAATGCGTCTTTTGTTCTTACGCCTACATCCTTAGAATAACTATACGCATTTCCGTGTTCTTCCCTGAGGTCAACAAATAGCTCACCCAATATCTGTTGAGACTGGAATACAACAGCTGTTGCTAAAGGGACTAATCCCGATAATACTTGCTTTGCTGATAATATGTTCTCTTGTGTAGGTTCTGCTGCATAAAAACGCTTAGGATATGTAGAATACTGGTTACGCGCTTTTATAACTGAAGCTAATGTGTTTCCCCAAGACTTATATCCAACCTTTGTTCTGTTTAAGGCAACTGCTCCAACCAATAAACTATCGAACTTATTCGTTCCACCCTCTGCTGCTATTAACCTAGCCAGTATTGTTACATCATTCATTTTGTCTATATTTGTGGCTGTTGGGTCATACTCTCCTACATTTCCATAGGAAACTGATTTATCTACACCTGTACTATAACTATCTGTAATTTCTCCTTGTACTCCTACCTTTCGTATTGCCCACGCACAGGTGGATTTCTTTTCCTCAACCTCTTTTTTATCCAATAAAAAGGTACTTAATGCTGATACAGCACCTAAATAAACCCAAGTGGTTAGAAAAGTCTGTACTACTAAAACTACTACCAACAATATCGCTATTATTGATATTATCCATTTTATGTAGGAACTTTCTTTTAATTTCTTTAATACTTTCTCTTTGAGTATCTTTAATATTATGTGTCCCACAAATAAACATCACCTCATCTTAAAATAATAAATTATTGTTATTACTCTATTTGTATTTCCTACTTACTGTTCTTTTACTTGATAATCGTATATTTTACCCTCTGAATTATAGAAAAACAGAAATGTTAGTGTGCTATCCCCTATTTCACTAGATACCCTTACCTTTACTTTGGCTACTTTATTGTTATAACTATTGTCCTCTGCTTTTGACTCCTTATTTTCTAGTATGGTTATTACTCTGCTTTTATCTACTTCATTCAATTCTTTGTTCCTTAATTGAAACAGCCTTTCAGCTATTTGCTCTGTTATTAATTTGTTTGTATAATGCTTCTTCGCTTTCTCAAACTCAGCTACATTCGCTGGACTGTATATTTCCCTTAGCATACTGTTTATATCCTGCTTTTTTGTATGGGTATTGTAACTACAGCCTGTTAAACTTATTGTCCCAAATATAGTACATATACTAGCTATGACGACTACTACACCTGACTTTAAATTTAAACTTTTTTTAATCTTATACTTATGTTTATATCCCATTTTTAAGTTCCTCTGCTAATCCTTCATATACCATCTTCATATACTCTCGTAAGTATTTATTGATTTCATATATAACTTCAATGTATTCTCTGGAATTTATTTCTCTATGTAATCTGTACATACAGCCTGCTAATTCAAAATCAACTGCTAAAATTCCGTCTATATTACTTAGCCTTGTTATTGCATTTAAACGCTCTTTTCCTCCATCTTTTATTACTTTTGCTACTTTACTTTCCTTACTTATATACATATTCATTTGTTACACTTCCTATTTTATTTACCTGTTGTACTGTTTTTTTACTGGTTACATATTGTATGCTACATATGTCCTAACCTCTGTTTGTGTAATCAACCTTATAAACTTATTAAAAAAAGACCTCACCCTATTTTTTTATAAAGATGAAGCCTTTTCTTTTTATATTGTATTATAAATTCATTTAAACTTATTCTGCTTTAGTTATTTACCTAATTAATTAATTAATTAAGCTACTGTGTTTTTTCCCTAGTTTGCCAAAATATACTTATATAATTCCTCTACATACTTCGCTTGCTTTTGTGACACTTTCCCTGTGTTTGCTACAGTTCTTGATACCTTCAAATGAAAACCATAGCTCCCTTCTTCTGGAATTATATCTGAATTATGAGTACAATATCGTGCCATTCTTACTATTTCTTCTGCATTTGGTACGCTTTGACTCTGTGTGTTGCTATCATTTATTGTTGTTGTTGTTGTTGTTGTTTTCGATGCTGTTTCTTTCATTGTTTGTTTACCATCGTCTACTATGTTCATCTTCTTGATTGCCAATACCTTTTTTAAATTTGAGGGTAATTCATAAGTTAAATCCATTCTGGAACTTAAATAGTCACATAAATGTACTAAATGCTCCATTTCCGTAACGGGCTTTGGTAACACTACTTCACTATAATTTGACTTATTCCATTGTCCTGAGTGTCTTTCACATAATCTAGCTAATACTTCTTTATATTCCTGTGGTATTTCGTGCTTTACATTTGTCTTTCGTACCCACGCTCCTGCTATTAAAGGATGTTCATGTACTGTATATAACTTATTCGTCTTCTCTACTTCTTCTACCTTTCCACACTTAAACGCATCGTGAAATAATGGAACACACCTTAATATATCTCTATCATATTCAGAGTATTTCTTTCTATACCTCTCTAGGTTCATTATATGATTTAAAATACTACTAAACATATATACATGATATAACTGACCACATACACTACATTGCTGTCTATTGTGATATTTACCTGTAGTACTGGCTGGAATTGTAAATATATAATCTGGAATTGTCCCAACCATATCCTTAAAATATTCTTTTACTTCCCTCGTCTCAAAAGCATCTAACATTGTGCTTAATATCTCTAGCCTATCTTTTGTGCTTATTTTCTGCATTTATTCTTTCCTTTCTTTTCTTTCCTTTTTTCTTTGGCTCTAATTTCTCGCTTGCATATAAAATACATAGTAAACTTATACTACTTAAACTTATTATTAATCCTAACATTAGCCCTGGTGTATGGTACTCTAGGTGTACGATATGCTTTCCTGTTGTAATTGGTACTCCTATCATACCATTCATTACAGCTACAGGTTTCTTTCGTACTCCGTCTATATATACCCACCAACCATTATCTGGTATAGATGTCATTAGAATACCGTCTTCTTTGCTTTCAATATCTCCATCTAGCTTCGTCTCTGACATTAATATATGTTCTAGCTGGGATTTATTTAGTTTTTCTATTATTTCTTGATAAACTCTTTTATCTAATCCAGCTACTTGCACCCTTACTGTGCCTTTTTGTATGTACTTTGGGTTTCCCATTTCTACAGATGTTTTTCCTAAACTTAATCTTATCTGTAGCGTAGTATTCGGCTCTAAATCTGATATGTAACAATATCCACCATCTAATACATAAGACTTATAAACCTTCTCTCCTGTATTTACATATAAGGTACTCCCTCTGCCCCTTACTAATATTGCTATATTCCCTGTTTGTGGTACTTTACATTCATATTCAATATAAGGCTCTCTGTTTATCTTGTTCGGATTTGGTACAGTTAGACTATATAAACCTGTAGTATCTATAGGCTTTTCTGATAAGTGAACATTAATTCCTTTTTGGGGGTTTAATACCTCTATATTTCTATATACCTGTTCATTTACTAGCTTACTACTTAAATCATTATATACACTAAAGGTATTGTAATTATTAGTTTTCCAATCTCTAATAATAGCTGGTGCTACATACCCTAAACTTAATGTGTTTGGATTCACATAAACTCCATTTGCTACACTTTCTTGACTGTCTCCTACTATATTTTCAGCATTTCTAAATACTTTATTAAGTATTGCTTGCTGTGTTGAACAGTTTTCTAAGTCAAAATAAAACCTTACACCTAATAAATCATCACCTATAGGGATTGGATTTCTGGTTTGTACCATACTTATCCCAGCTGTATAACCTAAACCCCATAAACCTCTTAATACATTATATGGTGCAAAAGATGAAAAGTTGGATATACTTTTTGTTCCATCTATAGAACCTTGATTTGGTCTATTGTTGCTTTGACTATTCATATAACTTACTCTATATGCCCCTTTTGTATAATCGGTTGCATATTCTTTAAATTGCTTTTGTATTTTGTACGGAAATTGAATATATACGGAACATAAAAGCTCAATACACACCAAACCGAGTAAACCTACTCTTATTTTTTTACTTTTGTCCTTATAAAATAATAATACTGCATAAACTAGCACAGCGACTATATCTATACAGAAGATTGCATTATTTGTCATTCGAGGTAAGTTTAATACAGTAGATATTATGTATTCCGATACAAAACTATATAATATAAGTACACCCACCATTAAACCCATCCATTTTCTACACCACTTAGAAACAGGTGTTAAATACATTTCTCTTGCTAGTACAATGGATACAAATGCAAGCATATATGAAAATCGTGAAGGTAAACAATTTGGATATTTTAAACCGTGTATTAAAAAGTCTAAAGGGCTAAAATAACACGCTAATAACATAATCCCCATTAAAACCATATAGCACACAGATTTCCTGTCTTTCTTCTTAATAGCCAATGCAAATAAACTTAAAAGAGTAATTAACATACCTGTGTAGAGATTTGGGGGACCATCTATTACAGTTAGCTGACTTGGAAAGAGCATAGAATTTACTACTTGTGTGGCTCTAACATATATAGATATTCCACCAAAAGGACTTTGTGATGCTGCTGTTTCTTTTAAAGCTAATGCACTAGGTACAAGTAATATTCCACTTATTCCTACAGCTAATAAAGAACTCAGAATAAACGCACATATTCTATGCTTTGCTAATCTTAACGGTATTCTATTACCATACAACTCCACAACAAAAAATATGGGTACAAATAAACATAGGATAAATCCCATATAAAAATTACTCCATACCATTACTGCTAAGAAAAGTATGTACCATCGTTTTATCCCTTGTGTTGCCAGTTTTTCTATTGAAATAACCAATAACGGGAATAACATTACTATATCTAACCACATTATATTCCAATAGAAACCTAAACAGAAACCAGATAAACCATACAATAACCCAAATATTAAGGCACTAATACTGTTGTGCTTCCTATGTAAATAAAAAGTCATTGTCCCACTAGCTAAAGAAAGTTTAATCCAAATTAAAAATGTCATTAATAATGCAACTTTATCCCTTGGAACTAACCATAAACTTAAAAGGGTTGGACTGCTTGTGTAATATGCAAATGTAGGTAACCAATTACTACCTAAGCCATTGTGCCAACTATAGAATATACTACCTTTATTATGTAATATATCCCATAATTCTGTTGTGAATTGTACATACTGTAAATTACTATCACAACATAAAAGTGTATTCTTTACTGGAACTCCCTTAATTAGACAAGTAACTAATAAAATTAAAAAGGTGATTACTACAGCTAACCCTGTATAATACATTCGTGTTTTTGATTTCTTACATATTTGCATTTGCAATCGACATTCCCCCTTCTATAGATGTGCTTATAAACTCTTTAAACCTTTCGGCTGAATTTCGAGTAAAAAATGTTGCATAGGGAATAATTTTTTCGCTTCCTTGTGCTAAAAACTGAGTTAAATACTCACTTTTCGTTGCCCTCTTTGTCCTTACAGTCTTATTTGACATAGCCCTCTGAGTTGCTTTTTCGTTTCCATATTCATAGTCTGATTCCTCTGTTAAACTTAATTCTTTTCGATATTCTATACAACCTAATGCTTTAGTCTCTACATAATTTACTAATTCTGCTTCTGCTATCCCACTTTCTTCTGATAGTTTGGTTAGATTTCCTGCATCTTCAAATGATGTACTTATATTTATATTTGTATCTTTATCAGTTGCTGTTATCAATACTACTTTATATATACCTTTTTTAGATATAATTTTATAATTCTGTGCTTTTGTCCTACCTAATTTAAATTTAAGTTTCATCATTAGTCTTTTAAATAAAGTTGGTTTTTTAATCAACATACCTTGTTACCACTACCTCCACCATCTGTATTCTTGTAGACTCCTGTTATCTTACTATCATAGGGTTCATATAAAGTCCCTTTAAACTCTATGGTTATATAAACATTATCTTTTCTTCTTATTGTTAAAGTGTTTTGCGTTAGTGTATACTTATCTAAACAAAAATGTTCTAAATCCAAGTCTGCACTTCGTATTATTCGTTCAACCAATATATTTATTCCCCACTTTCAAACATTAGACCAATAGCTGTATGCTCAATAGCCCTTACATCTGTTACAGTTACATTTACATAGGTAGTTTTATACTCTATTCCAAACTTTTTAAACTCTGTTGATTCTAATTGCTTGAACATTATTGTCCAACATAGTGCCTTCTGTAATTCACTTAAGTTCTTTGTTTCTACTTTATTCATTCCTTGCATAAAGTAATATAATAATTTCTTAGGTAAATTTTGAACATACTGTACATATGTATTCATTTCACCTGTTAAAGCATATTCTTCCCCAACCTTCTCCCAAAATTCTGTGGTAAAAATTTCTTGCAAATTATGTAACTCTTTCTGTGTCAACACAGGATAACTACGAGAATTATTTAAGGCGTACTTAATCTTTCTTCCTTTTAGTTCTTTTGCTGGTACTAACCCTTCCTCTGTAGCAAATAAACAATCTCCTGAACATACTACACTTCCTAGTTCTGTTTTAACTTCTACCCATTCTTTCGCAGTAGCTTCAGAAACTTTAATCGGCTTATAGCCTTTAGGTTTAAGTACAAATTCGTTATTTGTACATTCATTTGCTCGCTTAAATCCAGCCCTTGTCTGGATTATTGTATTTCCATCTATAGTTCCTCTAAAATCAAACATATTATTTTTTCCTCTCTCTCTCTTTTTTTCTTTCTTTCCCAATTTTATTGCTTAACTTTTTTTCTTATTTCTCTTGTTGTATGTATGTATGTATGTATGTATATCTATCCCAAAGCAAAACAACATAACAAATAAACAACATATTTATTAAAAATTTACTTATATTTCTTCTTCTTCTTCTTTAATTTTTATTTACACTACTTAAGTTGTGTATGTCCCCCTCTCTCTCTATTAATTTTAATTATCTATTTTTGGAAATTGGGTATAATAAAAGCCCCACAGATACTATGTCCGTAGGGCTTAAAATAAAAATAAAGGGTGCTTTTCGTAGATTTCCTAGGGTATAATATAGTCTATTACTTCTACTTTTTTTATTTCCCATATTCCAATCAAATTATCTTTATTATACACTGTTGTTAGTGTTCCACATAAACCATCTGTCCTATACGAGTATTCTATAAGATTACATCTATGCTCTTTTACTTTTCCTGTATCATACTCTTTTCTTATGCTCTTTGCATAATTGTTCCTCTCTGTCTTTATTTTTAGAATTATCTGAAGTATATCTTGGTTGTTAATACTTATTCTTTTGATTTCATTTATTGTCCTTGTGTTTTTCTTTATATTTATATTTATATTTAATGAGCTTATGAGGCTGTTTGTGTAAAATTTTTATCTGATACCTCCCTCATTGCTACCTGTAAACCATCTTCTACTACTTGCTCTTGTCCTTGCATTGTTTTCGCTTTCGTTGCATTGAGTATTTTCTCATCTGTGCAAATAAACTCTGGGTCATACTGTGCTTTGTATAAATGCTCCATTATTAACTCTATACAGTTTGTTACTATGGAGTTTCCTGCCTGCATATATAATTTGCTATCTGATACCCCATTTTTTTGAGCTTTTTCTATATCACTATCCTCAAACCCCATTAATCTCCAACATTCCTTTGGTGTTAGCTTTCTTATTCTTAAACAGGCTCTTTTCGATATTTCTGTTAATTCGTGGCTTACGGTTTCTGTTTCTGTTTCTCTTTCTTTTTCTTGCTCTAGCCCTAACTTTAGCTCTTGTATTATCTTATTCCCTTCGCCCTTATTTGTTGTTAGTGTAGGTGCTAGTCCTTCCTCTGAAAATACATTTCCATTCATACCTTTTCCAGATGGATTTAGATTTCCTATACACTCTAATACTGCTGTTCCCTCTGATTGTCTGTTTCCTAATCCAGTATGCTCGTTTGCTACTAGACAATTTGATATTTCTCTTACTTTTGCGTCTACATTAGACTTGTCTATCCCACACAATATTTTTGGTTCGTGTCCTCCACCACTACAGCTATTTAATGCTGGGCTACAACCTACAGATGAATATATTCTTCCTCGTTGTGGATTATCCCAATTCCCTGTACCTACAATATTTCCTAATTGTTCTACCTCTACTGTATTAGATGCTTTTGATGAGTTATTTATAGAATTGGTTTCCATTACTTTTGTGGGGTCTTTATACATTGTTGACATTAATGTTGGACTTAGTTTTTCGCTGTTATACACTCTATTCCTTGTTGAACAACCTAAATCATTTTTCTTATGACAAGTACCCAATACTTCTTTAGTCAAATCTAATTTTGGATTGTTCTGAATAAACCTTTGTACTTTCTCGTCTGATACATAATACTTGTTGTCTACCTCGTCCTCCAACAAATCCTTTAATTTTATTTCTAAATCAAATGGTTCTGGAAATGTAAATTTTCCTTTGTCTAGTTCTTTTAATATACTTACTGCAAACACTCTTTCTCTGTTTTGTGGTACTCCACAATTTTTTGCGTTTAGCACCTTATAATATGTATTATAGCCTAAAGTATCTAGTCGTTCTAACCACCCTTCAAATTCCTTTATAAACTTCTTAGATACTAAGTTCTTAACATTTTCTAATAGCAAGTATTTAGGAAGTTTGCCTTCTTCCTTTGCCTTTACTAATAAACGCTCTACTTCATATAACAGACCTGATTGAGTTGATTTTATATTATTCCCTCCACAGTTAGGACAAATATATCTTTTATCTACAGATATACTTAGTGGGTTATATATGTATTTACAGTCCTTACAAGTCCATACTGACCCTTGCTGTCTTCCTGCCACAGAAAAATTGGTACAAGGAAAAGAGTATGTCAACATATCAACTTCAGGTAAACTTACTAGCTTAGATACATCACCTACATTTTTGGATTTCTCCATAGCAAGGTAATATCTTTTTAATCTGTTTCCTTTTAAGCTTGATATTGGATTCGTGCCTTTTTCTGTAATTCCTATGTTCCTCTCTAGTAATTTCTCTCGCATTTCTGCATCTGTTAAACTTACTTCCTCAGACAAATCTAATCCGTTGTGTATAGAAGCATAAGATACCATAGCCTCTTTCTCTATATCGGCTGTTCCTAATACCTCGCAATCAAATAATCCTGTGTTCTTTATCCCTCTGGCTTGTGCCCCTATACCACTAAAAAGCTCGAATACGGTTAATTTTGGCATTTCTTTTCTTGTGTCTCCTTTAATACTAAATTTATTTCTTTCTTTCTTTTGTGTTTCTTTTCTGAAAAAAATCCACATAGTATATAGGAACAATGTCCTCAACACATTTTTCTGCTTTTCGTTTTCTAGTGTTAGATTAGATTAGATTAAATTAAATTAACTTAATTTAGTTGAATTTATAGTCATTTTATCTTATTTAATCTTTTACTTTTTATTTTTTTGTATATAAAAAAAGACTACCTGCTTGTGATTTTCTCTTTCACTTTTACAGGTAGCCTTTAAATCTATATTCTATACTATACTTTTTTTATTTTCTGTACAATCTAACTTAAATGTCCTTTATTTTAGCAACTAAAGTAAAAATAAGACAGGATAAACTAAACTAAACTAAACTAAACTCTATAGCATTTACACTTATAGTTTATATCATTTTATAGCTAAATACTTACTCTTTTTATTTTTCACATATAAACAACAACAACAACAACAACAACAACAACAACCTACTTCATTTCTATGTAAAATACAAAAAACTGCCCTTGTCGAGCAGTTTCTCATTTCTTTTTTCTATATTCATTTACTACTTACTATTTACTATATTCGAAAACTTTATTTGTGCTTTGCATTTCTCTAAGCATCTCTATTTTTCATACATACCTATCTATCCCCTGTCCTTACTATTTCCACAATCCAAATTTATCCTGAAATTTTCTTACTTCTAAATATCTTCTGACTACAAGTTCGCTAATGTATTTTAATTTTTTACTTTCTCCTTTTGTTATATAGATGCTAAAAGGCAATACTACGATTTCCCCTTTGTATGCAAATACTAGATAGCACTTGTCATCTATAACTCTCCACCTAACATTTATTTTTCCTAAGTTCTTAAAATAAGACTTCTTTCGCTCTATCTCTCTTTTTTTAAATCCTACAATAGTAGACTCACTTTTTGTTGTTACTACCAATAAACTTTCTTCTAGCAGATTTTCTATACTACAACCTAATGCTAAACTTAACTTATATAAGGTAGTTCCATCTGCTTGGCACATACTCTCTGGAAAATCTATAAATTCCTGTAATTTAGTTTTTTCTATTCCTGTTTTACTTGATAATTCATCTACAGTTATACAACTTGTTTTTTTAATATACTTTTTTATTCCCATTTAATTATTACATCCTAAATTAAACATCATCTATGTCCACACTATTCTACTTTGTTTTGTTTTGTTTTGTCTTGTTTTATTTTATTTCCCTTTTGTGAAAGTATACCACAATGCTTCTTTTTTGTCTACAAACAACTGCTAATTATCTGTATTTAACTTTCCTTGATAAATAAATATATATATATACTTGTGATTATTCCTGTGCCTATTATATTTTACTCATCATTAGTCTAATCTATCCTACATTTCTTGTTTACATTTATACATTAGATGGTTTTTGTATTACAACAAATCTGTCCTCTCCTATTACTAAACCTAATGAAGAACCATTATCCCATTTAATATGGATTGTTCCAATATCATCAACATACCTTACTGTTCCTAATGTTCCAGTTGGTGGGGCTTGAATGTCATCCATATGTACTAACTTTATTCTTGTCCCTATAGGGTATCTTTTTCGTAGTATTTCTATCTGTTTTGTTTCTGATAAACTATTACTTTTACTAATATGATACATACTATTTTCTCACTCTCCACATTCTACTTTAATACATTAATACCAAGATAAACACATAGCTTCGTCTACTAGTTTCTTTCCTGCTATCTTTATAGCTTGTGTCTTTGTTACTATTTGCTTTACTCTAAATTCAGAACCTGTCCTTTCTGAATACCACTTTCTCGCATCTTCTTTAGTTCGAAAACAAAACACAAAATCAACCCAACCATTTCCTGTACGCTTGCTCTCTACACCATAAACCATTCTTGTTGCCATTGACACATAACACTCCCTCTTATTAATTTAATTAGTTTTAATCTTTCTTACTTATTTACTTAGAATAACAAATAACAACCATAATAAAAATACTAATTACTTTTGCTTGCTATCTAATACTTAAGTGTTATATGTCCCCCCACTTTTTATTGTTTATCTTCATCACAATTCTTTAATTGATTGATTGATTTAATTAAAATAAAGGACTATCTCCCCCCTTTATTTGTTTTATTTGGGTTTAGACAGTCCTTATATTGATAGTGATAGTGATAGTGTTATTACTTTATCTATATTTATTATTTATTCAATTACTCCATTAATTCTTCTACTACAGCACCAAAATCCATACAATGCCAACCTAAATAACCTTCTGCTAAAGTTGTTAGTGGAGCTTTTTTATATATTGCATTTCCACCTAGTTTTGGATATAACTGACTCCAATAACGATACAAATACCCTGCCCACTCCATAAACTCTGTTGGATATATTTCTCCTTTAGGTGGTTCACCTGTTTCATAGATTAGAGTTTCCATTACATACATATGTCCTAGCCACATCTCAATCGCTCTATCACTATACAAATAATCGCCATATTCACTTAACATTAACTTTTCGGCAAATTTAATAGAATCATATTTTCTATTATTAGCTTCCACAAATAAACTAGCTGACATCTTACACCAAGCATAACTAATTTCATTTCTCATAGTTTTCACCCCAGTTTTCCAACAACCAAACAAAACGATGTCCTCGCATTGTTGCATTATCTTTATATTGACTTTGCTCTACAAAATCTTTTACACTTAACATATGCTGTGTGTGTTGCATTGTTGCTTTTCTTCTCATCTCAATAGTTAATTTTTGTTCTGATATTACTTTTATCCTATCACAAGCCCTTTGTGTTTTTAATACTACTTGTTTTCCGAGATTTACATACTTCAAACACTCTAACATACCTATATCTGTTCTTGAACCATTGAAAAAATCTTCTAATACCATTGACATTCGGTCATCTGCTATTGTCCCTATTATAACATCAGATTTATTTAAGATTGTTTCAAACTTTACTACAAGATTTTTTAGCTGTGGGTATTTACTTAAATCCACTCTTTTTCTATTATAACATACAAATAAAGCCCAAATTAAATCGTCTTTTAAGTTTACTACCTTTAAACCATTTATATCTAATTCTACTTTATATAAAACAGGTGTCTTATTTCTACTCGGAGCTATTAAACCTATAGGTTGTTCTTTATGTGTTCCTAGATAAAACCCCTTACCAAAATCACAGACATCTCGTCCTTTATCATAGCGTATTTTTCCTATAATTCCATTCTTTGAACCGTGATATAGTATCAATGGTTTTTTATTTGAATCCATACCTATTCACCATCCTTTGTCTTATTGTATTATACTACACTTTCTTTCTAGTTTACAACCTATTTATTTATAATAAGCGTTAAACTTAACTAGACGAATAAATTATTGCTTATATCAATTTATCTTAGTTATTTAATCTTTCTTCCGTTACTTGTTGATTGGTATATTTGCTTAAAATTAATCTCTCTTGCTAAATCCCCAACTACTACTGATTTATTAATTTCATACCTAAGTTGTTCAATGTATTTCTTATTTGGAAGTTCTGGTAAACTCGTGTTTTCCTTTGCATATTGTAGTCTCTTTTCTAATTGGTTTATCATCTCTGTATACTCTACAGTTGGTCTTCCTGTATTTGGGTCTATATACTTGCCTTTCCTGATTGCTAATAACTCTTTATTCTCTGGACGATAAATGTTTAATTGTCCTTTCTCCAAAATATCAAATACTGTATAATACAATCTTACTATGTGCATCATTTCTTTCCCTAATTTGGTGTTTTCATTGCTATTCTTATAAACTCTATTTATAATCTGCCTAATAAACCCACCATATGTAACTGCACATTGTTTACTTAAAAAGGCTGTTTTATTTGCAACCAGTAGCTGTCCTGTTTCACTTAAATAAATATAGTTTTTTGTACCCAATAATTCTAATACACTCGGATTACTCTTTACTAATAATCCCATATACTTCTGGATTGAATAAATTACTGTATCTGTATTTTCGTCTACAACTTGACCAAAATCTTCTCCTAGTAATATTTCTCTTGATGTATTTAACGCAATACCTCGTACATCTATATCTGAACCGTCTATATTTGTTCCATAGGCTCTACTTCCACCTAATGTCATTAAGATTATTTTACTGCTTAAATCATCTTTGTTTAAAAAATCATATTTTTTCTTTTCTAATTCCTCGTAAATGTTCAATTTTGTCCCTCTCCTCTATTTTTCTGACTACCCTACAAGGGCTACCCACAGCTACTACATTTGTGGGAATATCTTTTGTTACTACACTTCCTGCTCCTATTACACTATTTTTACCTATCGTTACATTTGCTAATATTGTTACATTTGCACCTATCCATACATTTTCTTTAACTTTGATAGAACCTGATGTCTGTATATCTTTTTCTCCTGACCTTTCTTTCGGGTGTATTGAATGTCCTGCACAAGCAAAAACCACATTTGGTGCTACCTTAACATTATCTCCTAAGTATACTGGTGAACTACTTAACATAGTACAACCATAGTTTATAAATACATTATTTCCTAGATGTATATTGAAACCATAATCGCATTGAAATGGTGAGTTTATTGTACATCCCTCACCACAACTACCTAATAAACGAGATAAGTAGTCTCTCTTTTTTGCTTTATTCATTGGTGGTATATTATTGTATTCCCAACAGGCATTTACATAATAGTTATATTCTTCTATTGGTCGGTCTCCTCGTTTTGAAACATAACAACAATCTTCCCTCATAATTTTTCTTACTTCTTGTTTCTTTGTACCCATATATATATATTTTTTTTCTTCTCCAATCCTTTCACTTTTTATCCTAGTCTAATTTTAGCCTAATTTTCTTTTCGTCTAAACTGACTGGACTATAATTCCAATAAATTGTCCATACATTTATACCCTTTACAAATATAATACCTAAGCTCCTTTGAGTTTCTATTTCTCTTTCTAACTAAGCTGTAACCTAGTTAATCAATTTACTATTATAAAATAGTTGTTTATTATTAATATTCATTACTTAAGTAAACAATGTCCCCTACCATTTCTTCCTAGTCAGTAATTAAACATATAAGAATTTTACTTTTTATTAGTTAGTACAACTAATCAGATAAACAGAACCATATGGAACTCCAATACCCATCTAAATACTTATAATCAACAAAACACATTAATAAAAATATTCCTAGGTAAATTAAGGCTCTCTTTATATATGTAAAACTGTAATCAAAGTACCTTATTCCTTGATTCCAAAACATTAAAACATTATAAAGTATATTTCCTACTAACAACACATACACTATCCCTAATATACGCAATATAAATATTAACAATCTTTATTCGTCTCCTCCTCCTATTATTAATCCGATTACAATTAAAACTACTTGTACAATTATAGTTGTCTTACGACTTCCAAAAGCTTCTTTTCCAGCTTCCTTTAGCCACCATCCTGTAAAGTCTATAATGGCTATAACTAAAAATACTGCTAAATAATAATTTGGTATTAAATAATTATTAATAACTTCACTTATAAAAGCACCCATTTTTTCTTTTAACCTCCTTTCTTCATATCTACCTTATTCCTTGTTTTTTATATAAACTTTACCTGTTTATATTTCTATTTATATATCTTCTTAATGTCTATTTCTTTTGTTCGTTGTTGTTATTGTTTCAAAAAATAAGGACACCTTCTCTTATAAATGTCAGGTATCCTTTTAAACTATGCTTATTCTATATTAATTAAAATTTTTTTGTTAATAACCTTTTCTTTTTACCGTACCAGAAATCTAAAATTGAAATGTGTCAAAACAGGGTATACTTGATAAACCAACACCCAATATACCCAACGCCTAAAGTTCTAATTTATTCATAAAGTTGCACTCTTATACTATTAGGTATATTTATTTTTCCCAAGGCTCTCTTAAATCCAAATTCACTATTTAATTCATCACTTTCATTTCCTACCAAATTCTAATTTTTCCATACAATCCATTTCTTGTCTATATAAGTCACAAATTAATGTATTCTTCTTAGCAATTTCTTTTTTTTTGTTTCCTAGCTTTCTTATCAAAATATACATAAGAAGTAAACAATACCACATATACAAGTAAAGTAAATTCACACATAAAACATCCATTTACTTATCCTTATCATTATTTAACTCAGAAGGTCATCTAACTGTATAGTATACTCAAAACATAGTCTTCATTATGTACTATTATCATAACTATAACACTATCTAGTTTCTTTGCATATTTTATTTTGCATATTTAACTCTACATATTTATTTTTAGTAAAGTTTTAATTAGTTTTTATATAGAAAACACTTTTTTATATCTTTCTAGCTGACTTTCCAATAAACTAACTGTGTTACTATCTTCTTTTGTTATGTCAAGTGTTTTTTGTATAGTCTTTAGCTCTTTGTAAAAACCTTTATAATTTATTTTGAACATTGGTTTTCCAATTCCAATACCTATTCCACTTCCCATTCCCATTCCCAACTCTTTATACTGCAAAGTTACCTTGTCTGTAGAGTTCAAACATAAAGGATTGTCCACTAATATAGGTGCTATTTGTGCTTTATTTGTTATTTGATTGAACATTATTCCTATACTTGACAAGTCTCTTTCTGCTAGAGTTAAGGTGTCTAACTGCATAAGGGTGTGTAAGTATGTTCTTAATTTTGGTATTTTTATGTTCGTATTTGCATACATTCCACAGATTAAATCTATTCTTTCTTGTGGTGTCTTTGGGGCTAATAAACTGATTAAATCTTGTTCTTTCCCTCCATACATTTCTACAAGAGATATGAATTTATTTTCTTTTTGGATATACTCTTTATATTTACACGCATCCGTTCCATATATTTTACTTAATTTATAGCTAATGTAGGTGTCCTTATGTAGTGTAGTATATTCCAATAACCTAGATACCAAGTATTCTTTGTTTACTAATTCTTTTGACCCACCTATCCTATAACAATACCCAGACTGCCTATATATCTTTACTCTCTTTCTCATTCTATTTTATTTTATCCTTTATTTTGTTTTTGTTTTGTTTTGTTTTGTTTTTTCTAGTGAACTTGAAATAACTTAATCTGAATAAATAAACATTTAGCTAGCTATCTATCTATCCTTCCCTTAATGTCAACAATAATAACAAACTATCTAACAAAAAAGGAGCCTGCCTTAACACAGACTCCTATACAAGGGGGCTTACATATGCTATTATACTGCTTTTTCCCTCTAATTGTCAATATTTGTAAAGCATTTTGTTAGTTGTGTGTGTGTATATATATATATTTTTTTTCTCTCTTATCATTTTTGGCATAAACCACTAATTAGTCTTTTACGATTTCTAAGTAGCACCCCTGCACCCTTGTATATTCTTCACTACTTGTGTCATATAAACTATCCAACGGAATAACTATACTTCCACATTCGGCTAATACATTAAGTACCTTCTCTGTGTCTATCTGTTTATTAATCCCATAAAATCTAACTGGTGTCGTTACCTCACTATTTATTTCTTCTACCCTATATGTTATTGTCCTACTCCTTCTTTTTCTCCATTTACCATATTCCATATATGCTGTATCTCTTAATGTAGTGTCACTTAAATACTCTAAAGTCCATTTTAAGTCCCTTTCACTTTTATCGTTTTCATACCAACCATCTAAAGCCTGCATATATTTCTGCTTGATAATATCTCTCAATTCTGTAACTGTCTTATCTAACTGATATTCCTCTGTGTTTATCCTACATCTATACATTTCTTATTTCTCTCTTTCTTTAACTTATTTCCTTATTGTTATTTTTTGCTCTCTTTTTCTAATTTTTCTAGGCTATCTTCCATATATGTCTTTGGAATTGTTACTCCTGTGTAATTTGATACTAATTTCATTGTTGTAGTTACATTTGGGTCATATACAGTAAGTATATCATCTATCTTTGGATATGTATTTGCTTCTGACATACCTACACTATTTAAGTTGCTTTCTAGCTTTCCTTTATATTCCCAAACATACTCCAATGTTATTTTTCTTGGAGCTTCTTTATTCTGCTCCTTAATGCTCAACTCAATTAACCTTGCAAATTCAGGGTTATTATCTGAATTATTCCTCAAATAAAATACCATATTAGTATCTAAATTATACTCATATTTATCTGTGTACTTATCTGCCCCTACAGACTTTAATAAGGAAGCTATATCACTAGGTTCCGTAACTATACTATAACCAGCTTTGTCATCATATACTGTCTTGAATTTAGTGTCTTTTGTTACCATATCAAATAGTGTGTCTTTCTTTTCACCACTTCCATATGATTTATCAGGTAAATTCTTTTCTACTGCTTCTGTATACTCTACAGGTGCTTTGTACCTAATATCTATACTATCTTTCTCTAACTCAGATGTTCTTGCTTTGCTATATACTTCATTATTTGCATATGTGTTGATTGCGTATAATTGCTGTGTATCTCCACCATCTACTGCATCATCATCATCATCATCATCAAAGTCTGTTATTGTTAGAGTATTCTTTAATACCTTTTTTGAGTTATCTTTTTCTATAATCTCTCGATAAACTCTACCACTCTTACTTGTTCCATTTACATAAGTTACCTGTACAGCCTTATCTAACACAGGCTTATTCTCATTATTCTTAGTCATTTCACTTAATATTGTGGCTAATGCAACCCTACTGTCTACAAATGTTCCTACTGTTTGTACTGGTCTATTTCTGTTTGGATTGTTCCTAGACTTCCCTCTAATATTAATTTTTGCATATATCTTTTGTCTTGTCCCATCAGAATTATAATTTACTTCCGTTGCTGTAGCACCAAATACTGGCATAGCCATAATAAAGGTTAGTGCTATTAAACTTAGTATTCTTACTTCTCTTTTTTTCTTTCCTATTGTTCCTTTCTTCATTCAGTCTTTCAACCCCTTTTTTTATCTTTTCCCTTAAAACACTTACTGCTTATTTTTACTTTACTGTATTTTAATTTAACTATTATAGAAATACTCATATCCTTTGTACTTCCACCTATTACTTACACCTAGTTTATTTAATGCTTCTTTAGGTGTTAGCGTTTTCTTATTTTTCCCTCTAAATAAACTGTTTTTATCCTCCATACCTGCTTTTGCTAGTATCTGTGATACCTCTTTCTCTTTCTTTTCTTCTATTTCCTTTATCTTATCTAAACCAAAATATTTCCGTATTATTCTCTCTTTTTCTTGTTGGTTTCCTTTAGTTTTAGTTGTTTTAAATAGAATGTCCCTTAATTCTGTGTTACTAAATAAACTTAATAAGTCTTTTCGTGTATGTAATTCTATCCATTTTAGTAAGTCTGCTTGAAGTTCCTTTGAATGTTGTGGTAATTTCTCTATAAACACACTTATCTCTAAATTCTCTTGATTTTCCTTATATTCCTTTGATGTCTTATAGTTCATCCAAGCAATTCTTTTTACTTCTTCCTCTTTTGTTTTGCTTACATTTTTGGGTATACTTTGACCTAGTTTTCTTAAATTCCTTTCACACTTTATTCTTGCTTTGTATTCAGCTAAACTTAGTGTATATCCTTCTTCTGTTACTTTATAAACAGCACTCTTTATAAGTCTTGCTTTTGTTTTATACATTAGTATCCACTCATAATAGGACACCAAACGGCCTCTATCTGCTAATTTGTCTATATCTATTTTTGCTTTCTGTTTTAACTCTTTCGTAAATATATATCCCTCAGCTTCTAACTGTGCTATCCTTCTTAATAAACTGGCTTGCTTTCGCTTTAAAAACTTGTTATTCAAGTAATAATAATAATCATAATATTGAATATCCCTTTTATCTTGTGCTGTGTTTGCTGATGTTGTTACTGTTGTTATTTTTTCCTTTGTCTTATTCTCCATTCAATTCCTTTTCTTTTTTTATTTAGTCACTTTTAATCTATATTTATTCTCAAACCACCATTATTCCTACCATTTCCTCTGCTTGATGATGCTGATGTTGTACCTACTACAGCTTGCCTAAATTCACTTAGGTTCATTGTCTGAATAATTACTTTGCCCGGACCTGTTAAAGTTGTAATAAATAAGCCCTCTCCTCCAAATAACATATTTCCTAGTCCCTTTACCATCTCTACATTGTATTTTACGCTTTCTTGGAAGGCTAATACATTTCCTGTATTAACTATTAGCTTTTCGTTTGGCTTTAATTGTCTTACTACAGCATCCCCATCAATTTCTAAGAAACAAGTTCCTCTACCTGTTAAAGATTGTAGTATAATTCCCTCTCCTCCAAATAAACCTGCTGCTATCCTTCTTGTGAATGTTGCCCCTAATTGTACTCCTTGTTCTGCTGCTAAAAATGAACCTTTCTGTGCATAATATGTACCTTGCTCAACATCTAATGCTACTATACTCCCTGGTACTGCTGTGGCAAATGCTATTGTTGCATTATCTTCCTGTGCTGTATATGTGTTCATAAAGAATGACTCTCCTGAAATCATTCTTGCTACACCATTAAACAATCCACCTTGAGTGTTTGTCTGCATTTGCATTGTGTCTGACATCCACGCCATTCCACCTTTTTGACAGTATACGGACTCTCCTCTGTTTAGCTTTAATTCTACAGCTGGTACTGTTGTCCCAATAATTTTATATTCCATAGTTCTTCACTCCCACCTTTCTTTTTCTATTTCTATTTCTATTGCTATTGCTGTTCCTGTTTCTTTCCGTTACTATTACTATTACTATTACTACTTTTTCCCACTTCTCAATGTAAGTTAGTTTTTGAAGATATAGTTTAGATATTGTTTGAGTTGTATTTGTTTGTACTTATAACTACTTCATTCCTTCCTTCCTTGCTTGCTTTCTTTCTTATACACATAACCACTCTATATTTTATTTTGTTATTCACAATTAAACTTTATCCGTTACTGAAAACTTATAAAAAGTTATAATTATCTTATCTTTTATGTTTCATTCCTACTTCTATGAGTATGCTTTTGAGGGTTGCTTGCAACCCTCTACTTACAAGTTCTTGTACTCTCCATAGGCGTAAATTCCTGACTAACGAATCAGTACATACCTATCTATCTATCTATTTATCTTTATCAACTTAAACTGAAAGTATTATTTTTCTACTTATTTTTTATAGTTTTTTATAAGATTTTTTCAACTGTTTTATTCCCTCATTAATTACTTTTGAATGTCCTCTTATTAAAACACCATAAATATTTTTTTTGAATATCTACTAAACTACTAAACTAATAAACTTTACACATAGGTTTAGCTCTCTACTGTCTTTGTTGTCTTTGTTTCACTTAGATATAGCTAACATAATTTTTACTACTTCTGCTATCCCAAATACTAAAAATAACAATAAATATCTTTGGCTAATTACTTTAGTGTTTAATATATTCCCTTTTTTCGTTATATTTTTCTTTTCATCTTTTCCTAATTCTTTGCACTCAACTTCTTCTTCTTCTTCCTCCTTCCCCTCATCATCCTCCTCAGTATCTTCTCCATCGGCATAGTCAAGTTGAACTTCAATAATATCCATATTGACTAATCTAAGATATATATTATACAACCACATACTAAGTAGACTGGTTTGGACTACAATATTATCCACAAACATTAGTATTTCTTTTAATTCTATATTTGCCCATAAACTCTCTAGTTCTGATAACATCTAAATAAACTCCTCTCCACATATAGATAATTAGTTAATAAAATTTATTTTTTATCTTGTTTTAATACTTAAGTTCCAAATGTCCCCCTTATTTGTATTAGTAATTATTTATTTAATTGGTTAATTAATCACTTACTTACTTTCTTTATCTTCCTGTATAAACTTAGAGAAATTAAAAAGTGCCTCGTATTTAACTAAGGCACTTCATTTATTTATATCTGTATCTGTATCTGTGTATGTATTTGTATTTACTTACTTATTCTTTCCTTTTCATTTTTCCTTTTCTTTCCTTTGGTATATTAGCTCTCCATCAAATATTGTTATAGCTTCTATGTGATTACAAGTCACTCTATTCTTCCCATTTTTACTTAAATAAACTAATAAACTTGCTCCTTTGGAAGGTATTGTAAAGTCATAAGGTAGTATATAATCTTCTGAGACTAATCTATTTAGCAAGTCCTTAATGTATATGCGTTCTTCACCTGTTCTTTCTTCTACTTTGAACTGTACCCATACTGCTTCTGCTTTACCTTTTAATAGCTCTTTCCTTAAAAGACTACTTAACTCAATTTTCCCTTTGGGTACTATGCTATGTTTTAATATCATTTTTTCCACTATTTGCTCCCTCACTTTTACTAGTGTTAATGTACTCATATCGTCTTTGATTGTGCTTCTTATATATTCTTCCTTAGTTATTCCTTTTATTAATGCTCTAATGACAGTATTTTCTCTTATTGTCCCTAATAAACTCTCTATATTGGGTTTCTGTGTTCCTAACAGCAATCTGTCTTTTGCTATTTTATACAAATATTTTTCATTTATTTTTATATTTAAGAGACTAGTATCTATTTCATCATATGTTTTTTTCAACTGTGTTTTTAAAGTATTATTCCACTCTAATACTATCTCATCTAAACTCTCTATAATAGTTTTACTCGGTTTCTTTACTGGTGTTTTTTCTTTTACTCCTAAGTTGAATTTATTGTAGTCGATTAAATCCCTAATAAACTCTGTCTTAGTGTTTAGTATTATCCTTGATGGCTTCTCTGGTATCTGTTGCACTATTGCGACTAATTTGACTCTATCTGATTTATTTGTTCTTCTCTTTACAATTATTTCTTCCTTTTCTTTCTTTATCACATAGATTACTCTTACTCCTTTTGCTATTTCTATACCTATCCCTTTAGGTGGTATACTTGTGCTATCTAATACAGTATATTTAAAAGGCGTATTGCGTATATTTATATCAAATTCTACATCTTTTAACAGGCTATCTATAAATTGTCGTTCCGTTTTTATCTCCGTTTTCTTCATCATTACCTAGTTTTCACTTCCTTTTTTTGTTCCTATTTTTGTTTTCGTTGCATTTCTAGGTATTCTTCTATTTCTTCTTTGAACTCATCTTCTTCTGCTTCCATATATGCTCCTTTTGTTGGCAATACTTTGCTAGTTTCATAGTTCCAGTCTACTGGCTCATTTATTAGACAGTTTAATCTATTTCCAACTTGTACTACGGTATATTTATTTGGATTTTTATTTTTTCTCTGTGCTAAACATTCTCTAATAGTGATTTTATCTTCTAACATATCTATTATAGTTTGTGTCTCTACAGGTGATATTAACCACTTTCTTAATTTAGCACTTTCCACACTAAATAAACATATATAATGATTGTTTTGCTTATCTATGCAAGTATACAGTATAGGGTGAGTTTCGGAAACAAATATATTCTCATACCACAAGCTACCTATTTGAGGTAATTTAAAGGCTACCTTTCTTTTGCTTTCCTGTAATTTTTCCATTTTTTCTTCCTCTCCTCAAAGTAGTTACTTTTATTCTGTCCTAGTTGCTTTATGTATGTATGTATGTATGTATAACTTCAATATACTCCATTTTCCTCACTTACTTGCTTACTTCTTTACTCATATTTTAGCCTAAGGATTAACTAAATAAACTCTATGGAATTGCAATTATTTACTATTGTTTATTTCTTGCATTTTTGAGTTTTCTCTTATTCATTCATATAAATTCCTTTGCTAAACTTACTTGGACTATTTTTCCTGTACTTAACACTACATTTTCTGGACTGTGTAAGAAGTCTGTCACAAACTTTTCCATATTTAAGTATTTCTCATTCTGTGGTGTTAATATTCCTAACTCTTTTGCTGCTTCTGTATAATTAACATATACTGCCTCTATATTAACAACATCTATTGTCCCTAATTTACTTAAAAATTCCTTACATTCGGCTTCACTTAGTTTTGGAAATTGAGTCTTTAACTTAGTTATCATCTCGTATTGTGCTAAAATTACCTTTGCTAAATAATCATCACACAATCTTTCCCAGTTAAACTTACATTTCTTCTCTGTACCTACACGCTTTTCTAATTGTTCTTTTTTCTTACCTACTAGGGTTTCCTGTCGTTCCTTAGACATCTTAGGAGGTACTACCCAGTCTTTTCTACGGTCAATATGCTCATCAAAATCTAAATAGAAACTCATAATAATAGTTACATTCCTTTCTTATTTTTTACCTAAACTAAATCGTACAGTAATATATTTTATATCTATCTCTCTTTAATCTTATACTACTGGATTCTATCCTCTACCTTACTATTAAACTGTACTAATAAATAAATAAATAAATAAATAGCTAAAAGACCTAAATACACAACAACCATTCATATATAAAATTAACAGTTGAATTTTTGGCTTTATATTTTTCAGTTCTTTACACCTTAAGTAAAGTATGCCCCCCTCTTTTATTGTAAATAGAATTTTAAACCAATGTATGTATGTATGTATATATTTAATCTCTGCTTGTCCAGTAAGCTATTTAGAATAAGAATAAAAGTCAAAATAAACAACACCAACTACTTATTTTTTATCACTCTTGTTAGAAAGTCTATCTGATAAACTATACTATTTGTGTGTGAGTGAATTTGTTCGATAACAGAAAAAAGACCCTCACTATATCATATTCTGCAAAGGTCTTTCTTGTTTATTTCTTCTTATATTTATTTATTATATTTATTGTTTAGTTTTATACAGTTGCGTTTTATTTTCTTTTGTTTTGTCTGCAATCACTACCTCAGCATAATCTTTGGAATAGCTTTTACTGTGTATCCTTTCTTACCTACTAACTCTAACCCGTTCTTCCCAGCCCTAAGAGTGTAACCTTGTATTGGTACTACACTTAGAATAGAATCCAACTGCTGTGTTGTCACCAAAGTCTTAACATCTTTTTTAGTTCTACCAAACTTTAGCTCATACAACCTAGCACCATTAAACTCTCGCTCTAAAATGCGTACAATCTCTATATGTACATCTGTTTCTACTGTGGAATTACTCCCTACAAATAAAATTGCTTTAATATCCTCTCCTTGTAATTCTTTTCTTTGCTCACTTGTCAATTTGAAAGGTAGTCCTTGATATGTATTACTGCCTTTCCTTTCAATTCCTATAAAAGTTTTTGTCTGTGCATTGAATATCAACTTAGCACCATCTTTTGTATTTACCATTATGTATTATCAATCCTCTTATAAACTTAACCTTTCAATTCTATATTCTTGTGATTTCTATATAACACCCATTTAATCTCTTATATAAGTTTTGGCGTATGTCATAGAAGTTTTTTAATGGTATTCTGACTACACCATTTTCTTTTAATTTTCCTATTTCCTTATCTATATCTACATACCCTTGTGCCATTCCTGGTGCTTGTACTGAACTAACTCTTTCCATATCACACAGAATATCATAATATTTAATTTTATTACACCTTTTCTTTATCCACGCTTCATACTTTGGGTCTATACACCCTAAGGTTGAGTTCCATACATCTGTAGTATAAGTACACCCAGCAAAATAACTTAATCTCCATTTTACTTCCTTTAAACTACTTTCAGTTGTTCTCCAACCATTAATAGCTCTCATAAAATCATTTATTGTTCCCTTTTCCCAAGTTTTCTTTGAACACGCTACACTTCTATAACCTTGTGTATTTAGCACTACTCTATACCTTGCCACTATTATTCTCACCGTCCCCTAATCTCGTTTTCTATACATTTATTTATCTATCTATCTATTTGTATTTCTTCACTACTTTGTTTAATTCTTCTTTTAACTTTTTCTTGGTCATATTTTCTAATACCCTTAATACTTCACTATATGTCCCCTCTGCTAGTATTCTTAATTCCACCATTTCTGGATTTTCTTTAGCTGAATTTATGTATTTTAACACCCTTTCTCTTGCTCTGTTAGCTTCTTCTCTACCTAATAAACTAAATTCTTTTATATCTTTAAATATTCTTTTAGCTTGTTCACTCAATAAACTATATACTATAACTTCATCTACACCACTTCTAATATATTCTAACCCTAGTTTATTACATCTATCGACTATTCTTGCTAACTTCTCTTTATTTGCTTTTTCTATTTCCTTACGCTGTCTATCTAATTCTCTCTGTTGTCTCTGCTTGAATTTTCTTTCAGCTATCCTACTTTTAAATAAAGAATAGCTTTGTAGAAGATATTTATATGCCTTTTCCTCTATCTCTGCACTCATAGGGTGTTCTTCTGCAACCCACCATAAAAAATCATCTATATTGTTCCTAAATGTTGTATCTAGTATTGCATTATTACCTAAGTACATATCTAATAAGACTTGTTTATTTGCATTATCTACTATCCTAAGTGTTATGTAGCAAGGTTCTTTAGGCTTATTCATTACTACCCATTCATATGTAGATACTTTTCCATACACAGATAAACCATATGCACTATACAACTTCTGTTCCTTTAAACCTGTAAATTTTAAAATTCCCATTTATTCTATCTCCTCCTTCTTCTAATTTTTTTATATCTAACTGTTTTGATTACTTACTTACTTACTTACTTTCTACCCTTGTTTAACGGCTCTTTTTTCTTTCTTCTTTCTTTCCACATTTCTCTCTCTTATAATAACCTACCTATGTCCTTACACATAAAAATATCCCTGTACTCCATACTATTACTTTATAAGCTGTGTTGTTATGTGTACAAGGATATTTTGCTCTATTGCTAAATATTAAATTTTCTCTGTTTTGTTTCTTTATTTTTTCATTAAATTAAAGCTGATTTTCTACATAAATAAATACATACATTCTTTTTTCTTTTTTCTTTTCAAAAATCATACTCGCTTCTATATTCCCATTGATATATCTGTAAATCTGGTGCATATTCTGAATTTTCCAATAAACTTAATAAGTTATCTACATTTGTTTCACTTGTCCCTAGTAATCTTTGCAACATATCTACTACTTCTGTTGTTTTACATTCTTCTACGCTTTCTACACCCAACATACCTAAGTATTCGTTTTCTTCGTTTGATACTACAACTACATACTTGCCAATTAGTGTTTCATCATTTGTTACAAATAAACTGGTACTATATTCACTTGCTCTATACACCAAAGCTGCATTTGGCAAATCTCTTGATATGAGCTTGACCCACATACCTAATCTAGGAACACCTTCAGTTTCTGTTCTTAATGCAATAATATCCATATCAGCTAAATCTTCACTTATACTCTCTATCTGCTGATTTTTATTTGCTGAACTAAAAAATCTTTCTAAGCTCAATAAACTACCTCTACACTCCAAGTCTGTTTCTTTTCCTGTATCTATAGTACCTATTCCCGAATTTAGGACAACATTTCTTAAATCTTGTTTCCCGTTTCTATAGCTATTTTGTGTTTCCTCATTAGTAGTTGATGCTATCCATTTATGTATATTTGATTCTAATTTATCTACATTCTTTGAACCAACCTCTAAACTTCTTATCTCTATGTATGTTTCACACATATTTTATTCTACACTCTCTCTTTCTTATTCGTACTTTCTTTTTAACACTTTACTAAATGCTTTACTGTTTCTAGGTTGTTTTCACAATCCCAAGTCGCTTCTGATGAAGTTCTTCCATAGCCAAATACCCTAAAGAAGTATATATAGTTTGGATAATTCTCTATGTCCTTATCTTCTATATCACAATATGCTATGTATTTATATTGAGTGTTCGGTAACACCATATCCGTTTCGTCACTTTCTTTCGTATAAATATAACCTGCATCTAATCTTGAAGGAAGCGTCTCAAATACTGGCTTCACATTTATAAAATTGTATACTACTCCATCACTAGAATTATATCTTTTGAAATCTCTTGTCTGTACTACAACAGGTTTCCCATTAAACAATAATACAAAGTAAAAAGCAATTTCAGCATCATATCCCAATACCTTTAATCCTATATCGTTTAAGTCTTTTTTCTTATTCATTTATTATCTCCTAACTCCCTTTCATAAGTAATTGATTAAACAATCAACTTTTCATATTCTTATTCATACTTAATCTTTATACTCAATCAAAAACTTATAGCACATAAACTGGTTGATTAAGTTTAAGTACACAACAACTTCTTTTATTTAATTCCTTTCAATACCTTAAGTTTTTAATGCCCCCCCTCATTTAACCATACTTAACTTTAAATTCCCTTAATATGCTATTTCTATTGTTTTCGGTATCTATATCTATCTCTATCTCTTTTATTTTTGTTTATTTTTTAGTCTTTGTTTTTAGTCCCTAGCTTTAGACCTTTATATTAGAAATTAAATTAAATAAAATAAAATTCCCCTATGTCTCTCACAAATACAGATGCACTAAACTAACTAACTAACTAACTTAGTGTCCTTTTTGTCCTGAAACCTAGGGGCTTTATCTTCAATTTATTCTATTTTACTCTGCCTTACTCTTTCTCTCTCTCTCTCTATCTCTTATTCTTATTCTTATTCTTAGTCTTATTTTTTTATTTTATTTTATTTTTATTTATATTCAGTAAATTGGTTTACATAATTTATATCCTTATTATTTATTGCTTTTTTGCTTAAATTTAGCTCTTTTTATTTTTTGTGTAAAATTATACCAACAAAGATGAAAAATAGAAATTTGGGGCAAAATATAAAGAAATTTTAGCTATCTAAGTAAACTTAGTAACTCGTTTTCTGTTATAATTTTTATCCCAAGCTCTTTCGCTTTCATATTTTTACTGGAATTAGAGTTTATATCGTTATTTACTAAGTAAGTTGTCTTTGAAGATACACTTCCAGATACCTTTGCACCTAAATCTTCTAATTTCTCTTTAAGCTCATCTCTATTTGTGAAATGATTTAAACTACCTGTAATTACAAAGGTCTTTCCTTCTAATATATTCGTATTCATATTAATATTCTGTTTAGCTTTAATTCCTTGACTTTCTTTATTGGCTTGTCGTTGCTGTTGCTCTAAAGTTGGATTTTCAAACTTTAATTGATACATTAACCTTGCTAACATTTCTCTGTTTGCACAAATATAGTTCTTTACTGCGTTTGCTCTTGCTTCACCAAAATCGGTAACCTTAGTTAAATCGGCTGTAAGTACATTGTGTTTAAATTCTTCTACATCATTGTGGAAATACTTTGCTATACTCCTACTCATTTGCTCGCTGACTAAAGGTATGCTTAAAGCACTAATAAACTTATCTAATCTTGCGTGTCTACTCTTTTCAATGGAACTAAGTAAATTCTCTACTGACTGCTTTCCAAACCCTTGTAAACCTATTAAACTTTCTTTATGTTTATATAGCTTGTATATGTCTGCATATTCCTTTATATACCCTTTTGCTATTAGCTTACTCAATGTCCCTTTTGATAACGCATCTATATCCATTCCTTTTCTTGATACAAAGGCTGTTAGTTTACCTAGTATTTGCCCTCCACAATTTGAACTTGTACACATTAGCACATCTGCGTTTTCTGTCCTTTCTATACTTAAAGGAGAACCACATATAGGACACTTTGTTGGTATCGGTATTGGACTGCCTTTTGTTACACATTGTCTTATCTGTGGAATTATCATATTTGCTTTGAATACTTCTATCTCACTACCTATTCCTACCCCTAAGCCTTTCATTATACTTAAATTGTGCATACTTGCTCTCTGTACTGTAGTCCCGTCTATATCTATTGGCTCAAATACTGCTGTAGGACAAAGGCTTCCTGTCTTTCCTAATGTCCAGTCTACTTTTATCAGCTTTGTGGTATGTACTTTATCCTCAAATTTATATGCCATTGAGTGTTTAACATATTTTCGGGTCGAACCTAAACTATTCCCATATACTACATCATTAAATGTCGCCACTAAACCGTCTATTGGATAGCTTAAAACCTCGGCTGAATTAACTAATTTTGTGACATTTGCTTCACTTATTCCCTCTAAACTAGGTACTACTACAAATCCTAATTTCTTTAAAAATTCTAAACCACTTACATAAGTCGTATAAACTGTAGGCTGAATTAACCTCCAAGCTACAAACCTTAATTTGCGTTCTTTCATCTTACTTATATCACCTGCATCAAGAGTTCCAGCAGCTAAATTTCGTGTAGTTAGGTTCTCTTTACTGTTATAATCGTTATACCTTATTAAACCTTCTCCAAATACAACTAATTTTTCTTTATAGGGTATCTGTAACGGTAACCCGATTAAACCTGTGGCATACTTCAAAATATTCTTTCCTTCATACCCATCTCCTCGTGTCTCTAACCTTGTTAATATTCCGTTTTGATATGTAGCTGATATTGTTAGTCCGTCTAGTTTTAAACTTAATACAGGTTCTTTATTTATTGCTTTAGATAGCTCTGTTAAACTATGACTCTTTGCTAAACTTTTCATCTCGTATTCGTGCTTGATTCTATTTCTAACTGCCCCTGTGATAACACTACTACCTACTACTTGTGTTGGAGAGTCTTCTGTTGTCCCTTTGATTTTTTCGTATTTTTCTAGTAATTCTAATAAATGGTCATACTCGGCATCTGTTAAACTTGAATTTCCCTTAGTATAATATTCTGCCGAAGCTCTCCTTAATCGTTCCCTCAAATCGTTTATTTTATTGTCTAAATTTATATTCTTATTCTTATCCTTATCCTTATCCTTATCCATAATTTTTTTACCTTTATTTTATTTTCTTTTCCTTTCCTTCCGTCTTCTATTTTTTATGTTATCCTCGCTTTAATTCAACTAAGTATTGTATTGTGCATTATGCCTCGTTATATATCACTATCTCATCTGCTCTTAACATTCCTTTACTTGAATGTGCGTGTAAACTATTCGCTCCTGCACAGTAACTCTGCAATGTTTGCTCTGTTATCCTAGTGTATTTATTGTTCCAAGAATATACATTAAATGGCTTACCATATGCTACATTTATTACTGCCATATATGCTGTGTCTGAAACACCACTTGCCCATCTTGAACCACTTAGAGATGTATACCCTAGAGATTTTGAAGCATCGGGTGCAAAATATAAACCATACCCAAACATTTTTCCTGTGAGTATCGCATTAGTTGGTCTTAGCTTTAAACCTGTCTGTAAAATTGACCACCAGTTTTCTGTTCTTGAACCGTGCCATAACAATAATTTCTTCTTGACACTCTTTTCTTCTATATAGTTATTGAATAAGCCTTGTGTTTCCTTATTTACCACTTTCCAAGCCCTGTTAAACAAATAGCTTGTCTTCCCTAAATGTTTCTTTATCCTATCTGTCTCGGTTGGTGTACACGGTCTTATCTTTAAACCTACTGCATCTAATATTGTTTCTTTTGAATTTGAAGCTGTTACCTTTGGTACTATTACTTGTCCTCGCATTGTATCTAGTAGTCTTTGTTCCCTTTGTATGATTTTCTTTCTATCTGTAGGTAATTGGGCTAAACTGCCTTGTACATCTACTATTGCCCTAGGTAGTGTCTGGTATAGTTTCACTAAGCCTTCATTAAAGTCTGTTAAACTTACTATACAAGATAAATGGTTCAATAGAGTCTGTGCTTGCTGTACCATTTGTGGTGTTACTACATCAGATGATATTGTGTAATTACTTTTAATAACTTGCCTTGATGTCCTTAACAATTTATCTATCAGTTCAGCTACACTTGCTTCTTTTATAGGTGCATAGTTACTTGTTGAACCTGTATTTGTGGCGTGTAATGTAGTTACATCTTTATATCCCTTTGCAATCTTCTCTCTGTATTTTTTCGCCCATTCTGATGCTGAATACTCCCTCTTTTGTGGTCTTGCTCCTACCCTACCATATTCAGCTATCCAACTTCCACTAGCTGTAGGTATCATTTTATAGTATTTGTTGTGGTTACCATCAGGGCTTATCATCAATAAATAAGTTTCTCTAAACATCATCTTAAAAACATCTCCTTTATATATTCCTTTTTTTGTTACCTCCTTTATTTTCTAATCTATGTCCTTTACCCTAATAAACTTTATTAGTGTGTTTATAACTAAAAAAGACTATCTTTTCCCTTGTTTTTCTAGGTTTAGATAGTCTCTTATTATTATTGTTGTTGTTTATTTACTTTTTATTAGCTTTAATTTACTATTTTTTATTTATTTACTTGACAACTAGCTCATCACACAAATATATACTTAAATTTACTAATATGACTATTGACAGTTGCTTGCATATAAACTTTACTACAAAATTCCTTATCCCTTTAGCTGTTATTCCTCTAATTTCTTTTGTCTCTATATAGCTAGTTACAAAGTTTATAAGTATTCCTGACAGCATTATTATAGCTATAACACTTAAACTATCCGTATACAAAATGGTTCTGTCAGGCAATGTAGCTAAATATAAAAGTATTGGTAGTAGCAGTATCTCGGTTATTATCAAAGCTACTCTGCTCTTGTTTACATTTAATTTTTTTTCTTTCTGATTTTTCATTATTATTATTATCTTACCTTACCTTATACTATACTATAATATAATATACTATGTGAATTAGACTTACTCTTTTATATTACCTATACATAGGTAACACTACAACCTAATTACAGATAAAGTCATAGTAAGCTAGGTTCACTATAAATACAATAAGTCCTAATGCACACCCTATTAATGGATATAATAACACTTGTGTTACACCTGTGATTTCAGGCTTATTGGTTCTCTCAAAATTATCATCTGCTAATAGTTCGTTATTCTGTATTTTAATCCACTTTATATCGCTTGAAATACTTTCATATAAACCACACACTAGACCTAATAATAACATTATTACTCCTACAGCAATACAACCTTTTTGTAACAACCCCAATATACCAAACTTAATAAACACACTTTCTACCAATAATTTTAACACTTTATAATATATCGGATATGCTACTAACATACATAATAGTAATTTTATGTATTTATGTACTAATACTTTATTTTGCTTACTTATAACAACCACCATTCCTTTTTGTTTTCTCTTATTTTTTTGTATTGAATTAAATTTCGAGCTTGCTTACACATCGGAAAATATATTTATAAATAGAAATTCCTCATTACATAAACACTAATTTCAGACACATACACACAGCACTTATCAACATCGCTATTATACTCCACTCTAATATTGCTACTAGAGGTGTTGCAACAAGTGTAATTCCTGACAATAGACTGCCTAACTTGCCCGATTTATAGTCAATCTCTTTTTCTAACTCTTTATTTGTTGTATCTTCTATATATGCTGTATATGCCCTATAATAGTATGTATCAATAATTATGTTGTACATAATTACAAATGCCACCTCTAAACATAAAAAAGCTACTCCATTTGGAGCTACCCAATTAGCTTCTAGCAATCTTTCTATATTGTTTAGTAAAAACTTTATTACTAAGAACATTTCAATACAAGTTATTGAGATTGTTACTAGGTACTTCATTAATATTTTTAGTATAAAATTCACCTGTTCTCTATTTATTTTTTCTATTCTATTATATTTATATTGTCTCATCATATTATCTTTACTTCACCTTAACTTTCATCGGTACATTTCAGTTGAAAATAAACTAACTAACCAAACAAACAAACAAACAAGAGAAATACTAATAAACCTTACACATCAGATTAAATATGTATAGTTGTCCTTATTTTGTTAGCTACTCCTTAAGTGTTATATGTCCCCCCCTTTTCCCTTGTCTATTTATTATTTTTATTTTAGGTAATAAAAAAGAGACTACATTTTAATTTTGTAGTCTCTAAATAAAACAACTATTAAACCCTTATTATTAAATAACTCATCTAAAACTTCTTCTTCTACTTTTTATTCAGCTTTTAAGTATACTTTTAGCTCTCTGCAACTGTAGTTCCCTGATATAAGACTCATTATTTTGCTTATTTCTAAGCTTAGTATAACACTTAATACCTAAATATGTAGGTTTTACATATATTTTCCCACCTATATGTTCAATCTCTAATAAACTTAGCTCATTTAACTTATCTATCATATAATCTGCATTATCTTTAGTTACTCCCAACCTTTTCGCTATATCATCTTCTGTTACTTCATTATAGGCTGTATTTACAATTCTCAATATATGTATATACTTGGATGATTCTTCATTTCCAAATAATTTTTCAACTTTTGAGTCCAAATCCACCATCTCATATTTTTCTGTGTTATTTTTATAATCTTTTTTGCTATTGCATTTATTCCTATCTTTTGCAATCTTCTAATATGACTAAATAACAATGGTTCATTTATTAATCCTATTAACTGCTTATAACTATAATACCTTTCCTTTACAGATTTGTCATTACAAGAATAATCATCATACGCAAATTTTGATGTTGGTTTATCTAAACATTCTTCCAGTATTTTTCTTTCATTTTTACAAACATCGTCCAACATTGAGTCTAGTCGTGGAAATAAACAACCACCATTGTCAAATAAAGGAGAAAAAATATATCCTTTTTCAGTTGCTAAATACCCCCAATTCCCTTTGTTCCTGTCATAGTTTCCTAATAAAGCATCACATACAAACATTTGCCAAAATCGGTCTATAGCATATTTCTTTAATTCTGGATTCATTTTCGTATGTTGCTTTATCATATATAAAACATCTAAGTAGGTATATTCTTTTCCTTGTATATTGGTATCTTCACTACTTTGTTTTGTTGATTTATACTTCACCAGCTTATTTTGTTCATCTGTAAAATCTTCTATTATTACTGCTGGTTTTTTACCATAATAACCTAACCAAACCTTTTGACAAGGTACACCTAAACTATGTATAAATCTTGAGGCTACATATTCACTATACACAATAGATTTATTTCCATATGTATATTTTACTATATAATTTTTTCCGTCTACTAAAATACCGAATTTAGGAGTTACCCCATCGTACAATTTATTACTTCTTTCTTCTGCTGACACTATATACCCATTTTTCAACTATACTCAAATCTACCAAACTACTTCTTGTAGAGATAGTGGTAATACCTCCCTTCTTTACCGTAAGTTATTTCCTTAACTTTTCTTTCCTTTTCTAATATCTTTATAGCATCTATAGCTACAAATACCTATTTATCTATTTACTTACTTTAACATTTTATTGGTCGCTTTTCAAGTATCAAAATAGCTTTTATTAATCCCAATAAACTTATTAATTGATATAATTCTTGCTTGCTTTCTATTCGCTATATTTATATTATAATGTATCCCTTAAATTTACAATGTCCCCTACATCTTTTCTAGTTCTTTAATTTTAATTATACCTTTGTTCTTATCCTTATTCTTATTCTTATTCTTACTCTATTCGTAAAGGTATTAGACTTTGTAATTTCCACTTTTCATTTGATGTAGTTTTTACTAATATCTCAATTATGTAGTCACCTAAACCTACTTCATTATCTAAAGTTATTTCAGTTATATAAAATGTTTCTCTAAATGTACTAAAGTTTACTTCTGCATTTATTGGAGAAATAATGTATCTTTGGTTGTCCTGTAAATCTACTTCTAACTTTGTTATGTTAGAGTATTTTCGCTTTTTTTCTTCTAAACTCACATTTGATATTCTTAGCAAAAGCTCTAATTTCCCTTTATTATTTATTAGGTTTTCTTCTTTGTATTCTTCTATGTTTGTCCCTAATAAAGTAAAATTCAGCACAATATAAAAATCTGATATATACAACTTTCTTTCTTCCTTATTCGCAACTATTGTATCAAAAGGAAACTCAAAAGCTTTATATCCCTTTTTAATTGTCAAACTCTTGTACAGATTACCTGTTATATTTACATTGTATAAACCCATTTATCTAACATACACACACCTTTCTACTTGATTTCCTTACTGTTTTATAAACTAGTAAAAGCCTCACTTATTATGGTGAGACTACTTTACTATTAAACTTATATATATATATATACTTACCTACTTACTTAGGTAGTTACTTCCTATTCTTTCTTCTTCTAAAAATTTTTAATTATCTGACACACCCTGCTTTTATATTGTAGTCGGGTTATTTTGTTATTCCTTTAATTTAAAAATTTAAAGGCTTGTGAATCTGTGGTTAGTGAACATATAAAACAAAGGTGTTATATTTTTGTTTATTTATGTTTCTTAGCTATGTTTTATTTTAATTAAGGTACTTTCAGGGTGTGTCATCAGCTGTTGTGTCTACCGTACCTTTTCATCTGATAAACCAACTATCTAACTCTATGAAATAAACAAATAAACTAAGGAAAAAATACAGTTAATTTCTAATCTAGCTATATTCTTTTATACCTTATTTATTTACTTGCTTGTTTAATTACTCACTTGCTTACTTACTTATTTATGTATTATTTCAATTTCTTAATTTCTTCTTTTTAATTTATTGTAAACAACTAAACAATTAAACAAACAACAGAACAGGCTATTTGAGTATTTAGTGTGAACTGCAACCAAGCTAAAGACCTAGTTGTTTTCTACTTATTTTATTTTTAAATTCCATATTTTGTTTTTATCTTTATATTGTATATAGCCTGCTCTGAGCTTATTTCTTTTCTTATCTTATACTTTCTTTATTTGTTCGTGTTTATTCCCTTTTTTTTCTTTTTCTTGTCCTTTTCCTTGTCCTTGTTCCAACTTTCTTTTTCTATACATAATCTGCATCTATTACTATCTTTTCCGATAGTCCTATATGTGTTGGTTTACAAGGCATTAATAGCATTTTTCCAATACTTGTGCTGATATGTAAAGGGGTGTCTTCATTGTCTAAATAAACAACTTCTGCAAGTTTTCCGTCATTTATAATACTAAATGCTTTATCTAACAATCCCATTTTATAGTATCTACCTTTAAACTTGAAAACATATTTATACTCTGTTCCTATCCCTATCTCAGATTTTTTGTATCTATACCCTTGCTTCTTTGCCTCTAATATCACCTTTTCTATATCCACTTTCTGCTTTATTTGCTTGCAATTTGAAATATTAAACAGATGCTCAAACTTTGGATATTGATTTCTTGGAACTGCATTTATTATTAACTCACCTAGACTTTCTGTTGTCAGTACAAGGCTTATCCCATCAAAAAACACATTATATTTTCTTCCCTGTACTAATGTATTTATACAAGGTCTATTTAAACATTTCTGGTATTTACCCCAATCTAAATTATCTCTATTTGGAAACCTATAATAGCGTTTCATTGCTGACTCTCTCTTTAGTGCTAATTTTCTTGCTTTCTTGCACTCCCTATTCACTTCTTCCACTACTAGCTTCTTTAACCCTTTTGTGTCTCCCTTTTCAATCTTTTTTCGTATTTCTTCTTTATTCATAAATACCTGTACACCACCTTTCCTTATAAACTATTTTATTTCTTCTTTTGCTCAATTATTTATTCAAAAAACTTTATTGTCCCTAAACTACTAATTATTTCATTAACTTAATAACTCTTACTATTTTTAGTCCTTCCACATTAATTCCTGTAAAGTTACAGAATAAAAATAGTCATTATACCTATTACTGCCTCTCCATACATATACTACACCATTTTTATAAAATAGCCCTCTATCCCTCAATAGAGTATACTCTACTTCATAGCTTGTTAAATGCTTATATCCACACATTTTTAGTGCATCTATACCATCTCTAGCATAATTGTTTACTTCTACCTTTATTCGCTTTCCTTTACGAAAATCTATATCCTTTAATTCAGCAAATTTTAAGTGTTCTAATTTTACTTTACCACTTAGTATATATCTTTTGTTTTCCATATCTTTTCCCCCTCCCTATCAAACTATTTTATCTTATCTGTGTTATTTTATTTAGTTTAATCTTGCTATTTTTCTCTTAAATTATTATTGTTCCTTTCTAATTACTATCTCCTAGTTTAAAAGCCTAACAAATCTTCCAATACTTTCATTCGTTCGTGTTTAAACCCAACAGCTACTAACGCTCGATTGATACCATTTGCATAGCCTAAATACCTATTTGCACTTGCTAATAAAATGGTTCTTTCTGCTGGATTTTCAGTTCTATCTGCTTCATTAACTGACACTCCAACGGCTAAAGCACATTGGGTTCTTATATACATTCACTTCCAAATATACTCGAAAGCATATAAGACTAATGAATTTCTATAAGACTTTCACTACCAACCATTCCTTTGAATGAATTAGCGATAGCATAAGGCTCGTGTCAAAACCTATTTATTTATATTTTTTATTCTCCTTTAATTTAAACTTAAATCGCTATACTGCTTAAATTCTTTTGTCCGGTTAATCTATCAACTTCCAAGTTATGAAGTCGATTAAAGTTTTCAAATCTTTCATTACATTTTTCTATATCAAAACTCTTTAAATCATCTGCTATATTCATTATTAGGAAAGCAGAATAAAGGTCTCTTTGAACTTTCATTCCATTAAAATCATTCCATCTTTGTGATAAAGATTTCTTTGTGTATGTTCCATCAAAATGATTAAACTGACTTGCTTTTGCATTGAATGTATCTATTTCTATAAGTTTTTCACCAAAGTATCCTAATTTCCTATTTATAATTGCTAATAGCATACTTGGTGCTTTATTTGCTAAAGACTTACCAAACCTTTTCTTTCGCTTAAACTTACCTTTATCATTTCTCTCGGTATTCTTTACACATTTTTGAAGTCCTGCAAAATTCATTTTTTCAACATACACTTTATTTCCAAGAGATATGATATAGTTTGCCAAACACTCATGTTGATATTTTCGTATATCTGCTTGCTTTCTATATAATTCTTTTAAGCTATTTTGATATTTAATGTAATGATTTGATTTATTCCATATAACCTTTTTGCTACCTTGTTTTTTAATTGTTCCATCTTCGTTATAATTATCTGGATTAGTAGAACATCTTGACCTATCCATTTTTCTAAGAAGTCTTTGTTTCTGATTTTCAATATTCTGAACTTTATCTGCAAGTTCTAATATTTTTACATCAGTTTGACTTGAAATAGCAATGGTACGAGTTCCTATATCCAATCCAACATCTCCATTGCCAATATAATGTTTTATTTCACCAGTTTTAGTATCTACTTTTACTGGTGGATTTCCTTTAAAGACTACTTGAACATAGAATTTATATTTGTTTCTCACATATTTTCTAACAATTCTGTTATAACAAATATCACATTGCATAGCCTGATATTCATAGTAATTATTATAATCAATCACAACTGGTATTTTTAAACCATTCCAAACAAGTGTATCATTTATCAAACGAATACCTGTCTTGTTTGATTTTCCTTCAAGAGAATTTAATTCTCCATATCGTTTAAAGCAAACCCTTTTACCATTTCCAAAGAAAAGTTTTTCATATGATTTCCATAGTGTCGTTGCTATTTTCTGTGCAGTAAAAGAATCAATATTATCTTTGAAATATTTTTGCATTTGTTTTACATCTTCATGAAATGAATATTCTGACATACCATATTGTTTACGAATATCATTTATTTGTTTCCAAATTTCTTTGTCAGATTTTTTATTTCCTGTCAATAATGACATAAGAGCACGATACTTTTTAGTTTTAATCATTTCCTTATAATGTTTATGAGTCACATTGACTAATGAATTATAAATCTGTCTTCCAATTTCAAAACATTTATTTAAAATATCTTCTTGATATATTTCTGTTTTCAAAGGAAATGTAACAATAAAGTTTGCCATAATATTCACCTCGCTTTCTAATGTATTATTCTCTGTTTAATATCGTTTTTTTTGGCTCTCTACATACCTTTTAATTGTTTCGCTACACACATTGCCAGCAGTCGAAACAAAATAACTTCTTGTCCATAAACTAGGCATTTTAGATAATTCAGCAAATTCCTCTCTAAGTATTTTGCTTGTATATCCTTTAATTTGCTGCATAATATCTGATGGACTTAATGTTGGTAAACAATTTAAGAACATATGAGTATGGTCTTTATCACATTCTATTGCAATAATTTCTATTTCTAGCTCCTTACATTTTATTTCGACCAGTTCTTTAAACCGTTTTTCAACATCTGGTATCAGAAAAACTTTTCTTCTGTATCTTGGACAAAATACAATATGATAATTTATCAAAGATACTGTTGTGTTTGTATGTCTATAATTATTTTCCATATACACATTATATTACATTATGTGTATGTTGTCAATATTTACATACACGGTGCTATCCATCCCACACCTAAATGAGTGGGCTTTTCGCACAAATTTAATGTAATCTTTTTGCATTTCTAATTGCTTCGCACATTAATTCTTCCAATTTATTATCCTCTAACTGATACATATTGTATTTCTACTCCTTTCAATCTACTCACTAATAAACATTCATTAGCAAAAATATATTTCTTTTAATTTTATATAGTCCTTGTGAACTACCACGAAGCTAAAGACTTCCATGCTTCATCGCTCCCTAATCAATATCTCTAATCTAACGAGACAAGTCTACTTAGGCTATCTCGACAGTTCCTGCCGTCCTTATTCTCTTTCTCATCCTTATTCTTTCTTCCACTAGGCTAAAGACCTAGTGGATTTATCCTTATATTATTTTTAAATATTATTATTTTTAAATTATACTTTCAATTCAATGGGCTTTATCATTCATATTCTTTCAAACATTAAAACCATCCCATCGTTGTATGTAAGATATAGCTTAAAATTTTCAATTAACCACTCGCTAAAGCCATTTTCGTGATAGTTTCTTACTATACCTAATCTTCTAATGTTTTGAAATAACTCATAGAGACAACCATCTACTCCATGTATGGATTCTGCAACCACAACTGGTGTACCTATAGTGTTACAAGCTAGTAATTGTACTCTGTTTATATTGGGATTCTGACTTTCATATTTTTTTATAACAACTGCTGATTTTGAATTGCAACCATAAAGTAAAGATAGATACCATTTTCTTGCGTTCTCTTTTCTTTCTTTTGCGTTTATTCTCATAACAATAATACCTCCTCTCTAAAATCCATATTGAACTCCTGTTCTTGTTTGAATTTAAACTATACTATTTTATTATTTTTTGTATCCCTAACAGGATTAACCTCTGCACTATGAAAGCAGAAATAATTATTCTTTATTATACTCATTAATTCATCAATAGAAAGTTCGTGTAAACTTCCATCTTTAGATTTTATTAATGGTTTATTCCCTAACTTAGTTGTTTCTAAATTAAAATCTTTACAAACCTTAAAAAATAAATCTTTGTCAAATTTTTTGGTATTAGATTTCATTTTAAGCTCCTCTTTATTGTATTATTCAATCAATAGTGTTCTTAGTTTCCATTTAAACTTTCATATTTATTATTCTTGCATTTCCTATCCTAGCTCAATTTAATTGTCATTCTATTACTTTCTTATAATCCCAATCAATATTTATCCCACAGCAAGGGCATTGTGGCGTTCCCTTCGGAAATGAAAAATTCTTGAATTGATTATCTTCGTCTAACACTTTATTTGGGTATTCCCTAGATAAACTTTCACATAACTGACAACTGTATTTAATTTTTTCAGATTCATTTTCTTTTTCATAATGACGCTCTATTGGTCTTAATTTAACTTTTTGTCTTTCTACACACTTTGCACCGTCTACTTTGAACATCACATCACTTCTCATTAATGACACACTAATCACTTCCATCCCTTTAGTTTTTGAATTTTCCGTCTCACTCTGTTTTCAAAATCTTTTTTAACAATTCAATTTTACTACATATATTTTCATATTCTCTTTTTTCGGTTTCTAATTCTTCCCTACTCATATATTTATAAATTGCAGGATATTTTTTAGGTGCTTGCTCCATTCTTTTCTTTTCATAAACAAGATAGTGATACTCTCTCATTGCATTTTTTCTTACATTTACCATTTTATTTTCCTCACTTTCTTACTAAACCACCGTTTTGTTGTTATACTTTAATAACTTTCCAAGTCCATTATTATTCTCCATCATTGCAAAACATCGGTTTATTTTTCTACTTAAATGTTAAATGTGACAATCAATAACTGTTACCATTGTGTCTCCATCTAATTTGTCAACAAATTCCTTAAACTCTCTTTCCCAATCACTATTTTCCTTTTCATCGGAAACCATTGCCCACCAACCCATTTTTCCTGTTTCGTGCCACTTTCCATTAGGTGTAATAAAAGCAAATGGTATGGTATCTTCCCAATCAACTTCACTTACATAGGCTCTGTTGACTTGTTTTCCGTCAAGGGTTCTAAGGTATTTATCCCATCTGCCTCCAATGCTGTACCAGTCCCATTTCGACTTTGGGTTATATGTAGATAATAAATCCCCATTTTTCTTAATCATATCTTCACTATAATATTTTTTCATATATTCATAACATTCTTCGTCAGTCCAATTCAATCTCTTTGGAAATTCGTTTTTGAGATATTCTATATGACCCTTGTTATGACAATTTTCCTCATATTCTTTTGGATTTTCTAAATATTTTGCATATAAACCATTCTTGTATTCATCTATTTCTTTTCGAACTTCTTTTATTGCTTGTTCCTTTGTATACTGTACATAGGCAGCATATACATTATTTTCGTCAAATGGAGCAAGTAACTGCTCAACTGTTTTTCCATTCTCTTTGTTAAATACTAATGTAATAAAATGTGACATAGCTTGTCATCCTCCTCTTTTCTCTCTTGGTATACTCGTTGTATTTTCTTCATTATTCTTAACTAACTAACTAACTAACTAATCAACTAACCTATAATAGCAACCACAACCACTCTGAATGGCTTCTTCTTCACCCATACAAACTCTTGATAAACTCTCTTTATAACTTGTTGTGCCATATTTTCCTGTAGCAAATACACAGTATATTCTTCCACCTATAATCTTCCAATATTGACTATCAACAGTGAATACATCGTGTTTTATAAAAGTTCCTTTATTTGTTCTTGTATATTGTTGTATTAACACCTTGTGAACTTCCTTTATCTAGCTGTCTCCTTTTAAACTCGCATTTTCTAGTAATAGTAGTAGTAATAGTAGTAGTAGTAGTAGTAGTTATCTATACTTCTTCTTTAACACTAGAACTTGTCCTCTTATGTTTCTTATTGAGTTGTCACCTGAAAACATATTATCGTTGGGATAAAAAAATTTATCTGTTTCAGTCACATCAAACATATACATATTTTCCATAATTGCTTTCTCAATTTCTTTTTGGCTATTTTTTAATACAAAGTTATAACGATATTCTATAGATGCTAACATATCGAAACCAGCATATAAATGACCATTTACGAAATAAATTGGATAACCCTTTGAATGATAACTACAAAAATCTACAAACCCACTAATATTAGGTATATTACTGTCTACTTTTGTTCTTTTAGATGTTTTGTTATTAATTTTTGCAGTATTAGTAACTACAGTAGATTTTCTAGTAGACCTCGTACTCTTACTACTATTTCTATTTCTATTTCTATTAGTATTACATTCATACATTTTCATTTCTTCTATGACTTCTGCCTTTGTCCCTCTTATGGAACCTCCCTCTGTGCTATGATTGTTAAGTACATTCCAAATTATCTTTTCTTCTTCTTCTGTTAAACTAAAACCTTCCCAATAGCTATAATCATTATTTTTATTCTTAATTAAAATACCTTTGATTTTATACATTTTATAATCAACTCCCGTATATCATAATCGACTAATACTTTCTTTAGTTTTTATTTCAGTTCGTTTTTTTCTTTTTTTATTTCTTCCTTACTCAAATAAACTTCTTTTTGCTTATGTTTAGCTTATTTTAGTTCATCTTGTATACTTTTATTCAATCTTTTAAACTAAGCTAAGTGAAACCTTATTATACTAAATTAGCGTTCTTTATTTTCACATTTATAGTAAATACCTACCCAAACATAATTAGGGGTTACAAGACTTCCAATATTTTCTTCCATCTGACTACTAGCTTTGTAACCTTTGCTCGCCATTAATTTTAAATGTTTTAATCTTTCTTCTTCTGAGTTATAGTAATATCTATACTCTGTTTCTATATACACACTTTCTTTCCTATATGTTTTTGTCTTTATTTCTTTTACTTTTCGCATACTTTTTCTTTTTCTCCTATAAGCCGTTACTGAAAACTTATAAAAAGTTATAATTATCTTATCTTATCTTTTCTTATCTTTTATGTATGTTTCATCCCTACTTCTATCCTCTATGAGTATACTTTTGAGGGTTGCTTGCAACCCTCTACTTACAAGTTCTTGTACTCTCCATAGGCGTAAATTCCTGACTAACGAATCAGTACATACCTATCTATCTATCTATTTATCTTTATCAACTTAAACTGAAAGTATTATTTTTCTACATATTTTTTATAGCTTTTTATAAGATTTTTTCAACTGTTTTATTCCTTCTTTTAAGACAAGACGGATTTACTACTTGTCCCCTTATTTATATCTCATATCTCATACGCCTCATCTATAACTACATAATCGCCACAACAATCACATAATACATAGGCTTCATTTGCGTAATCATCCTTAATAAAATTTCCTTTATCATCATAGTCACCATAAACAGCTTTATCTGAATCCTCATATGAACTTAGCTGCCTTGAATACTGGTCTCCTTCGTGGTATTCTATTGACATTAAACAATTTTCACATACTATCATAAACGCTACCTCCTCCCGTTTTAATTTCACTTATTTATAAAGTCTTAACTATGTTCCATAGTAACAATTCTTTTATTGTACACTCGGTTTCTTCTTCCCTACTTAAAACAGAACTACTCTCATAGACTTTGAGTTCTCTTACAAGCTGACGAATTTGCTTTATTTTTTCTTCTTGTGTATTATAATTATTTCTTCTGTTCATACCATACATAAATTACTCCCTTTTAACATTTATCACCCTTTAAACTTTCTTTTTTGTTATTTTCATATTTTTCCTTTATAAATTCTTTAATGTATCTAGCTATTTCGTTAAATTTCTCCAATTCTTGTAATTTTGTGGCAACCATTTCAGCAAGCTGTTCTTTAATATATGATTCATATACTTCATCAGGTGTTAAATTTTTATCTTCACTTTCAATAAAGGTAAACCAAAAACCATTAATCTGACAAGCGATGCAACTATCATTCGGATTTCTGATACTTTTTATTAATCCATCGCATAATCCCTTAAAAATTATTTTTTTAATTCCATATCATCTTTTTCATAAACACCAATACAAAGTTCTCTATCAAAATATCCAATATCTTGAAATTCTAAATATCCATCAATCATTTCCCAAGGGTAAGGATATTTTCTACCTACAAGTTCTTTTTCAGGAATTTCTTTCATAATTCTAATATCAAGCTTAAAATCATCATCTAAATCCTTTAAAATTTTTCGTAAATCTCCAACTGTTTTAATCATTATTTCACTCATCTTTCTTTAAAATTCTTATTTACTTTCTAAAAAGATAAAACTTTATCTTGTAATACTTTTAATACTTTATCCTGCAATTCTCTCGTTGTATCAACTGGGCTATCTATAATTGCTGAACATACTTTATTAACTTCTTCTTGTGTAAAATATATGTTGTCAGATTTATCTGATTTACACAATTCTGTATAAGACATCTCCAATGCTTTTCTTAAAGGTGTTTTATTTTCTGTTTTCTGTACTTTATCACAATTCTCTAAAAACTCTCTTAGAATTTCCTTTGCATCTTCTTTTTCCATATATGTATGTATATATTACCCTTTCTTGTCAACTTCCTAAAAAACAGTTAAAGTGCCTAAATAGTATTCTTTTTCTCGCTTATTTCATAATTGCTATACAATGTTTATATAATTCATCTATTGTAGTGAAGTTTTTAGACCTATTCTCAAAGAACTGAGCAGTTAAACTTTTATACTTTAATCTACTAGGAGCTTTAAATCCGTTTTCTTCTATTTCTTCCGTAAAATCAAATACTCTATCATACATTATCTTTTTTATCGTTTCTTCATTCTCATCTCGAAAGGTGATTATTAAATCTTTCATTTTTTCACTCCTCCAATTTCCCTTGCTTCGCTCTGTTTTATAGTATCATTTGTTCCACAGTTGCTACTACTCCACATAAAAAAGCATCGTCTTTTTCTGCTTCCTCCAAGGTATCTGGTAAATTAAAGCTCTTTGGGTCTCTAAACATTTTAAACGCTTTATGTTTTGCTTCATTTTCATCCATACACTGTACAAAATATGTCATTTTCCATTTATCACAATATGATATATTTATTACTAAGCCCATTTTTACTCCCTCCGTTACTGAAAACTTATAAAAAGTGTTTTAAACTTTTATGTTCCATTCCTACTTCAACGAATATGTTTTGGAGGGTTGCAAGCAACCCTCTACTCACAAGTTCTTGTACCATTCATAGGCGTAAATCCCTGACTAACGAATCAGTACATATCTGTCTGTATTAACTCAAACTGAAAGTGTTATGCTACAATTTTAATTTGCCCACTCTTGATTAATTCCACAAAATCTGTGGTGTAGTAATCAGAACTACTTGCAATGCTATCGTCTGCTTTAACTGGTACAAGAACAATCTTATAGTTATTCTTTACTTCTCTGTTAAATCTTTCTTCTACCTTACATAGGGTGTCTTTATATTCATTTCCGTTTAATAGAAACTTAAAGCCTAAACTTAACCCTACATTACAAACCGTATTGAAAGGTACTATAAACCTTGCTTTCTCAATTCCATCTGTTAAAATTGCTTGACACAAATCATTTGAAGTAATCCATTCACCCTTTTCAACTTTCTCCTTTAATTCTTTCATACTAATCTTAATCCAATTGTCCAAATAAACTTTATTGCAATTCCAAGTGAAGAACTTTCCCTTTTTATCTTCTCTGATTGTTCGTCTATATACTTTATCTGTTTTTGTGTCCTCAACCTCAACTGCATCGTGGAAATCATCGTTCCATACAAACACCTCTATTATTTCATCTCTACAGTTATATCTATATCTCATATTTTTTAATTCCTTTCTTCTCGTTAGCTTCTCTTGAACTACTAATTTCCTTGATAATCTCTCTCTTTTTTCGTTGTGTATGCTTCTTTTGCAACTAATTATTTTATTTTGCTCATTTTTAAACTCTCTGCAACGGAGAAATCAGAAGTTGCACCAGACTATTAATACCTAACTACCTACCTACTCTTTCTGCAATACTGCTCTCTCCCAAAAGGTAGTGCTTGTTCCATCAGTAAATACTAAAGAGATTGTCTGAGGCATATATGTATTTCTTACTTCTCTTACAACTTTACTTCTTTCTCTATCCTTTACCTTTATCCTATCTCCTACTCGTACTTCCCAAGCTATTATATCCATAATCTAAAAACCTCTCATTTCTTTTAAATAACATATCACTAACCAAAATCAACTTTTCTTCTTCTACTGCTTCTTTCACTACTTAAGTAATATATGCCCCCCCTCTAAATACTATTTCTTATTGCTAATTTCTTGTTTTTATATAACAAAAATACAGTTCCTTATTGTCCTAAACTTATTCTTATAAACTATTTATAGTAAACCAAACCAAACTTAACTTAACTTAACTCAATAAACTTAGTTAATAAATAAATAAATAAATAAAAAAGAAGTTCTGCTTACTTTGTCTTGTCCGTTTTGATTTGACATTTCAGCTAGAACTTCTCAATATTTATTTATCTATATACCTATATACCTATATAAATTATAATTCTCTCTCTGTCTATCTCTCTATTTCTCTCTATTTCTCTCTCTCTCTCTCTCTTTTTCTCTCCCTATATAAACTTAAACTTAAACTATATAATTAATTTCTTTAGTTTAAATCCATTACTGTCGCATTTGGTAAATAGAACTTCCTTGACTTATAAAGCCTATCAAAACCTATCTGGTTACCATTGCTATCTTTACCTAGCCTTACTTTTTGATGGTTTTCATTAATTATCATATTGAACAATACACCGTTATCGTTATTATCTGGAAGTTCTGTTGTTACTACTGAACCTTGTGATAAGTAACCTCCATTTGTTGTTACTACACCTTTTAATATAGGACTGGCATTTGTTTGGAAAAATACCTCTCTAAATACTGTGTATGTAGCGTTTGTACCGTTATTTCCAGTATGCTTTGGTGTCCAAGTAGGTTCTATTATACTTGTCCTTACTGGTGTGTCTGTTCCTGTTGGTATTGGTGAAGCAAATCCAGTTTCAATTACGGCTGAACTTACTACTACTCCTATACCATCACAAGCCTCTCCATACCAACCTGTTTGTTTAGTTATTGTTGGATAAGATGCTGTATGTGCTTGGTTTGGATAATTTTTATATATATCATCTGTATAATACTGCTTTCCTTGTAAAGTCATACACTTATTAATCCAAGATGCTCCTAACCTTACTGAGTTTGTGTCTACTGTACTTGCACCTGATGTTGAAAGTATCCTCTTTGCAAACAACATTTTCTTATAGTCCTCTAACTTCGTTGTTGTTTCGATTTCTCCACAATCGGCTACTCCATTTCCATACCACATTTCCCCATAAACATTACCTTTCTGTGTATGGTTAGAACCAAAAAAATCTCCTCTATTTCCTAAGTACGCCATATTGTTTCCATCTGCCATATTTCCTGCTGGCATATCATATGTGGTTGATTTTGGTTTGCTTCCTCCGTCACCTGTATCTCGTGCTAAGTCTAACATTTTATAGAAGTTTGTTACTATCTTTGTTCTCTTATTTACACTATAAACTATTGCGTGTCCTGCCTCTGTTCCTGTAGATACCTCTCCTGTACTTCTATCTATCCAGTTTGTAATATCTAAGCAACCGTGTTCGGTATCTATAGCACCTTCGTACACACTTAACTGTTCGATTGTTGGACTTGTATTCTGATTACTTCTTAACCAGCCAAACATTATCTTTTCGCCTGTACTCCATACTCTATAATATGTCTTTTCGCCTCTTAATAACTTTGTTGTATCTATACTAGCTGAATTACCTTTAATGTTGTCATTTACTTCTCCATTCTCACTATACCCAGAGTTTCCTGCATATCTATTACTATAGCTTGCTGATGGTTTAGTAGAATCCTGACCAGACTTTAGTCCATACTTTCCTCCACCAATTAGCTTAGTGATTGTACCATTATCATTAGCATATAAGTTGACATCTACATTGTTTAATGTAATCATCGCTGCTTGTAAAATACTCTCTGCTTGTGAGTTCTTTGCAGATAAACTATAGAAATTCTTTGCTGCATTTAACTCTTTTGTTCTATAACTACTATTATTTACATACCTATGCTCATCGTTTGTGCTTACTAACATTGCCCTTGTTGTCTCTGGTAAGTATGTCTGCCATACTCTTATTCCTATCTTTGTTCTGTTAGCCCCATCTACTGTACTAGATAAACTGCCTGTGTTCAACATATAAATAGCTCCCCCAGGAAGTACATTTCCTGTTCCCTTTGAGTTAATACTCCTCTTATGTGTTGACCATTGAGAGCTGTTAATCTTTAATAGGTTGCTTACTGGACTTGTTGATGTTACCCCTACGCCGTTGTTTATCCCTACATCTATGCAGTCATTTGTTAGCATTGTGCTTTGGTTCTTTGATGTTACATATACATCGTGTGTTGTTACGGCTGTCTCTCCGTCAGCACCTTCTTTTTCGGAAAATCCAGTATCTTGATTTGCTGTCTGATACCTCATCTTTACAAATGGGTAAAGGTTAATCCATAAGTTTGCCATTGTGCCATCTGGTTCCTTCCATTGGTTTTTATATGCGTTTGCATTTGCTCCATAGAATGTTAATTCGGATTTGTCTGAACCATACGCCATATCACTTACTTTAATGTTAAACTCATCTAAATCATTTAATTCTCCTGCTGTTGGTTCACTTTGTCCTACACCTACTGCATCTGTATATGTGTCTACCAATAACTTACCCTTAATCTTATTGATTTCGGCTCCGTCTTCTCTTTGATTTCCTATTGTCTCTATTTGTTCATATGAACTTCTATTCTCTATTCGATGCACTCCTGTTTCATTTGTATGTATATGTTTACCCCCAGCAGTTTCATATCCCCATCTTATGACATTTACAAAAGGCTCACTTGCTGTTGACGGTACTTTTGTTCCTTTCCAAGATAACTGGAAATATGTATCATACATCTTTTCTGATGTCCCTAATTTATCCTGTACTTTCTTGTCCCTTGGGGCAATACCTATATCTGTGCCTGAATAAAATCCATTTGCACTACCATTCTTTGTTCCTATAGGTCTATTCGCTATTTTGTAGTTTCCGTTAAACGCTTCTTTCTGTGTTTGTGCTATCTCTACTTGCTCTGAACTTATAGCTGCTGAAGATAATACTGGCTTATCCATTCCTCTCCATACCATTACATAGAAGTTATAATTATTATATCCGTGGTAAACATCTCTCCAGTAATTCGTATCTGTTACTCTATCTGAATGTATTGTATACTGAGTTCCTGTATAATCCTTTGAACTACTAAACCAGTCTTCTGTTCCTACTGTTGCTGGTGTGGAATTTCCTGAACTATTATACATCCCAAAACTTACTTGTGCTTTGTTTGGTAATATTCCAGCTTTTACTTCACCTGCTCTACCTAGTCCTGTAGCTACGCCTGTTTTTACTGTTACTTTTCTTTCTTTTGTAGTTACATTCTCTCCACTTCCTACACGCTCCATACAGGTTGTAACTAATCCATTTAACCCCCAATTTTCTCCTGCTAAGTCGCTATTATACTCAGGTCCAGCAACTTCCTTAGCATATCTTGTGTTACCCCCTGTTTCATCGCCTACATTTATGTTATACTTTGGGATTCCTTTATCTTCTCCTTCTTTTTCAAAAAATGTACCTTTTGCCTTGTTATCTAATGAACTCTTGACATCTGACCTTGTTGTTGGTATTCCTGTTGTGTTTACTCGCTTATACCCTTTATCTGAACCGTTATCACACATATTTATATACAATGTATACCAAGTTGTAAAGTCTGTATGATAGTAGTCCTTCTTTGTCCCAAAATCATCGTCTCCTGCTGTTGTGGCTAGTGTTATATTATAACTATTAAACTTAGTTAATAGGCTTGTTACTTTATCATCTGTTGATGTATTCTTCCCTTGACTTATTAAATAAATACCTGATACTAACTCTATTCCCTTTTTATTCTCTGTACCATCTTCATTGCTAAGTGTACTGTTTAACACACTCTGTAATACCTTACCTTCACTTGTTTGTGTGTCTATTGCAGTTGATACGGTAATTGAATCGTTCTTATACTCTCCACTATTAGCACTACCACTTAATTTCGCTACTACTTTATTTCCTGTTATTGTACAGCTTACTAGGCTTAAATACCCTATATCTATGTTTTTTGTCTCTAATTTTGCTTGTGCTAGACTCTTTAATTCTTTACTACCAACACTTCGTATACTATCCAGTAAACCACCTAATCCATCCCTAAACTCTAGTGTACCTACTGTAATCTTTTTAGTGTATGTTGTACTTCCTTTCTTTCCTTCGGTATTCTTTGCTGACTGTTCTCTTAAATACTGCTGTCTCTGGAAATACTGTCTTGCTAAGTCCTTATATGTTACTGCCCTTGTTATCATATCCTCTGGTAAATATGTAAAGGCTGATACACCTTCATTTAATTTTGCCTCGGAAGCTGGGTCTTCTACATACAAGATATATATTGCATACTTTGTTGGCTTCTTTCCATCAACTCTACTAGCTGATAAACTATCTCCTGTTGGGTATAAATCTGTTGTATATGCGAAATCTCCTCTGCTATATCTGGCATATAGTGTGTTTCCATCTGTAGTTGTTTTAGGTATCCCTTCTCCATACGCTCGCTGTACCCTGTAGTCTTTACCATTGTTATAACTCCAATACTTATATGCTTCATCTTTATTATATTCTACTTTCCCTACTACTCCAGAAGCTAAATACTGTGGGCAATATCCAAATGCGTATTTTGTGCTGCTATGCTTGTACTTGTCTTCACATAAACTTCCTGTAAACAAGTTATCTATATCTAGGATTGTGTTTGCAAATGAATTTTCATTTACTTTTCCTCCTGTTGTAAGCTGGAAGTCCCTTGTCTGACATTCTTCGCCTATTAATTGACTATCGTGTAATTTTCTGCTCTCGTACTTCTTATCTACCTGTTTGTACAACTCTACTTCTTTTGTATATGCTCTGTCTTTTAATACCTCTGCCCAACTTGTAGGTATCTTTAATTTGGTAATTCCATCTTCTGTCTCAAATAACTCTTTTCTATATTCTGGACTTGTTTCATCATATTCATAGTTATTTGCTACAGCTGATACTGGTATGTATGTTCCTCCATCTGGTGTGTTATCCTTTCCGTCACTTATTCCATCTATACTCTTTGTCTTTGTATTCCATACCTGTGGCTTTTCTATAATTGTTTCATTACCACTTGCACTTCTATACACCTCATAAACTGGTGGGTATTCCTCATATTTTACATAAATTGATGATGGTGTGAAGTTTGGTTTCGGTACTGTTAAACTCTCTCCTGTGTCTGTAAGTGACTTATTGTCTCCTGTTACATTTACACCTTTTCTCTTGATTGCTGGGTGCTGTACTGGGTCTCCATCTGAATGACTTACATCTTTTAATACTGTCTCTGTTACATAGTCTTCAAAACTCTTATTCTTTGTTTCTTCTGTCGCTGTAGGGTCATTCTTTCCGTTAGAATACTCTATACCTACTCCTTTTGCTACCTTATCTGTACCTTCACTTGGTGTTAATGTAGCATACCCATTCTTTGTTGCTATTGTCTTCTTAAATACATAGTTTCCTTTATCGTCTGTCTCTGGAGCTACTTTTGTGGTAGTGTTTGTTCCGTCTACCTTATTTATCATATTATACTGGTTTAAGTCGCCCTTTATCTTTACCTTTAATACAACTCCTAATCTATTTGTGGAAGGATTGTTTTTGTATGCTTCTACATCTTCTCTTGTAGCTACTATATCTAATCCGTTGTTTATTCCATTTACTAAACCTTCTACAAGGTGTGGTCGTCCTGCTTCTGTCGAACTTGTATCCTCTATTATATCTCTCCAAGGGTCTGATAAACCTGTGTGTGTCTTTATATACACATCTACATTGTTTGTAACTCCTCCATTACTATTACTATTACTATTACTATTATCTAGTATACTCGTATCGAAGATTGTCCTTCTTGTATATGTATTCTTATAAACAGCAAAGTCCTGTGTATTATTATTCTTTATTGCTTCATAATACTTGTCTAAGAAAGCCTTATAGCTTGTTTCGTCTTTTCCTGTGTTTCCGTCTGTATAATCACCGTTTACACTAGCTGGCTTTACTATTGCTTCCTCTACTTCTAGGGTAACATCCTTTCCTGTCTTATCTTTCATTGTATAATACCTATTTACATTTAAGAGTTTATCTACTCCCTCTACAGCAGTCCATATATCTGGTATTACGCTATGGTCAAAGTTTGAAGTCGCTATCTCTAATGGGACTATCTTACCGTCTACTTCTGTTGTCAATAAAGCATCTACAGGCATACCTTTTCCCCAAATAACATAGCTTTGTCCATATGAACCTTGTAAACCTAAGTTATACTTCGTTCCTTCTCCATCTGTATTTGTATTCTCTACTGTTCCTACACTACTCTGTGCTTTTACTAAACCTTTGTTCAATAAGTAGTTATTTACTGCTAATACTAGATTACCACTATTTGAACCTGCGTTTGCTGCTATTGCACTATTTAATACCCATACATTTGAAGTTAGATTATTTATGTAACCTAGGTACTTCTCTGTGTAGTTGGCTGCTTTTACATTATTTCCACTACTTCCTTCTGGATTTACCTGTGTTTCTACTGACTTTGGTACTACTATTACTGCTCCTGCACCATTTATTTTATTTAAGTTCTGTACTACACCATTAAACGCTTTATCAGTCTCTGTTCCTTTTATTCCTTTCTCAAACCCTCTTGCTAAACCTACTGCTATGTATGTGTTTATTCCAAATGTGTTGAGGTATGTTGACTGTATCTCTGCGTTCGCATTTGCTTTTTCCCCATAAACTGGATTGAAAGCCTTTCCCTTTATTATTGGCTGTACTATCTTCTTATCCTTACTTAATAAAGCATTTGGACTTGTGTTTGAGCTTCCTATATATCCCTGTGATTGTACTCCTATGTCTCCTGTGTAATTCCCTACACTTGTTGTATCATTATATAATACCCCTTTATTTTCTGTTCCTAGTCCTGCTTCCTCTAGTAAACTGGCTGAGTCTTTATCTGTACTTAATAGCCCTTTCTGATTTTTAAATAAGCTCTCTGTTACCATTCCGACCCAGTTCTTTGGCATTGTGACATATGTCCTAGCTACTAAACTATCTGTCTCTGTTTTGGCTACATGCTTAATTGTCATTGGATTTACTCCATAGGCTATTGGCACTCTTATAAACCTATCATCTGAAGTCTTGTTGTCTCCTTCCATTGCTTTATACAACAAATCTCCATTATGTACTGTTATCTGTCCTGTTGCTCCATCTAATCCTTTTGTCTTTGCTTCTGATAAACTGGCTGAGTTATTTACTGCATTGTTTGTATTCTCATCTAGCATTATTGAGCCATATTTATTATTCCATTTTAACTTATCTGGTGTAATTGAATATGTCCCTTTCCAACCTTCACTTTTTGCTAGTGTATTACTACTCTTTACATTCGCTGTTAATATAGCATAACTTAATATCTGCTTCCATCTATTTGTTATATTATCGGCTACAGCTTGACTATTCAAGTTTGCTGTTGTATCTAACCCATCCATTCCAAACCTATTTAATACATAGATGGCTAGTGCCATATCCTCTAGTTTGCTTTCTTCTCCTATTCCAAAGTTCTCTGTTACTATTGTTTTTACTGCATCTCTTAGTTCTGCTGACTTTGAATCGCTATACTCTGTATCTATCTTCTCTGCAACTTTTTCACCAAACTTAGTAAATGCTTTTCTTACACCTTCTTTTTCCTCTGGACTTGCATTACTTAGGTCTACTCCTAATGGAATTTTTATTGTACCGTTTAAAAGTAATTCCCTATTTAATGTTCCGTCATAAATTCTACCGTCTTTAAGTTCTTGACCTTGACTTGCTTGTGCTACTTCTAATGCAGCATTTACTATTTCTGTGATTGTGTTAGCTTCATTCTTCTTTCCTATGTATTCCATTGAAGCTGTATCTACATTCTCCCCATTCTCATCTAGGAAGATATGTGTGATTGAGCCTATGTTGGTGTTACTTAAACCTGATTTCATCATTTCTGAGGAGAAGATACCTAATCCTCCACCTACTCTTTTAGTAAGTATAGATTGTTTTGCAACTTTGGTTGTCCTAAAAGTATCATTAATTTCTGCTTCATTTGTTTTTCCTACTAAGTTAAAGAAGTCATTCTTTTCTAGGCAAGAAGCTCCACATACTGCCTTAAAGCCACTTGCAATAGAACCTGTACATTTATCTCCTGTTACACTATCTAAATACATCATATCTCTTGCTGTTGCAGCTAATTGAGCTGATTGACTTACTTTATTTGAAAAGCCGTCTAACTGTATATCTTTATCATAAAAACAATAATATGGAGCTACCATTAAACGGTACTCTCCTCTTTTTCCTTGATAAACACCTGCATCAAATATATTCTGTGCATCTGCTGGTACTGTATTCTCTGTCTTGGCTTTTCCGTCATTACTATATGTTTCTGTAAAGTATATTCTGTCTTGTTTACCTGTCAAAGCTAAGTAATTTACTAAAGTAACAAAGTTATCTTTTGCTATATATTCCTTGTTTTCTTTCTTAGCTTCTGTGTCTGGTAGCTTATACATTAAATAGTCCTTTATCTGTCCTTTATATGCACCTTTACTACCTACATTTATTGGTAAGTTAGCTGAAAAATCATATTTGCCATAATTAGAAGCTTGATTTTTCATTGTGTTAAATACATCTGTTGTTCCTACTACATTAATGTTTACTAAGCCATTTTTATAGTTTCTATCATATGCACCTTTTCTCGTTCCTAATCCATATTCCAACTCAGAATGTCTAAAACCATACTGTATTGCACTATCTTTTAAATTATCTCTTGTCAAATAAACAGGTTGTCCTATATAAACTACTTGCTCTCCACTTGTACTACTGTCCTCTCTGGATAACCTTGCTAAATCCCATTCTTTAATTATAGCTTGTCTTCTATCTTCATTATTCTCCTCATAGTATGTCTTATCTGACAAGGGATAAAACACTAACTGAAGTTTATAACCAGTTAAATTCTCATTGGAGACAGCGAAGTACAACTTCTTTCCTGCTGTGTTTCCATTGCCACTACTTGTGGTTGTCGCTGTAGTATCTGTATAAACACCTAACGAACTAGCTCCTGCTCCTACTGCAAATGTATTTACTGGTAAGGAGGTTACAATCATTACTATAGCTAAGATACTACTTAAAAATCTGTTAAACTTACTCATATCTTTCTTTTTTCACCTTTCCTTTTAAGTTATTTTTGTGTTTTTCTTTTCTTCTGCTTGTTTGCTCACTTTAATTTTCTGTTCTTCATTTTCTCTCACATCCTTATCCTCTGTATGTAAACCTGAATTAACTACCTACTGACTTACATTCTTTCTCCTTTCTTATTTCCTTTGAATTATTCCTCTTATATATATACTTTTATATGCCCTCTACACTCTCTTGCCCTAATTAAATATTTTTGCTGTATAAACTTATTTTGAGCAATAAAAAAGAGGCTACATCTACTGTAACCTCTAAAAACTCAATAATTATTATTAGTTTTCCTATTAAATGAAGTTGTTACAATTAACGGAACTCTGCAAATATATCGGCTGTTCCTGTTCCACCTTCTACATTTGTAACCCAATCACCATCTAATTCACTATATATCCATTCACACCATTCACCTAAACCAAACCTTCTTGTCTCTCCATCCTTGCCCTTTTCTGTTGGTTTAAAACTCTTTGCTAATCTAGCCCAATCTACATCTGTATGTCCTTCGCCTGTTGCTGGATTTATGATGTAATTACCTTCATTGTTTCCATAGAAATTCTCGTCATCTTTATCAATAAATCCTAATTCTACAGAATTTGAACCGTCAATTAATTCTTTTACTTCCCCATAAACACCTATGCTATGATTGTACCAAGTATTTTGGTTTGTTAAATATTTTAAATCTCTATTTGCATCTAATGCTACTGGCTGATTTGCACAAAGGACGCCACTCTTTTCATCTTTTGTTACTGTGATTGTCTTTCCGTCTAGTGTAATAAATGTATCGCCTGGAACTGCACTTCTTCTTGTCTTATCTGACTGCTTTAATGTTGTTGGTGTAACACCTGCATATGGGTCTACTTCAACATACTTTTCTACTGTGACCTTTGCTCTCTTTTCTGGATAAACAGCCTTATCTATCATAATCGCTGAGTCTTCTCTTGTTAAGTATTTATTTGGGTAGAACTTTGCTTCACTATCTCCCTGTAATACACCTGCTATGTATAAACATCTGATTGGAATTGCTGCACCACAACTACCTGCTGACTGTTTAAGACCGTTAGGTACATCGGTTTCTGTTAAGTCTTCCCAATCTCCAACGAGTTTATAAGAGTTCATCCAAATATCGTTGTTTTCTTTATACTCCTCATATAAATCCTGTCCCTTTAAATAGTGTAAACCGTCATAAATAAACTGGGCTGCATCTTGACGGGTAATTGGTGTGTTCCAATCGTTGTCTGGTTGGTCTTCAAAACCACCATAAAAGTGCAACATAGATGTTCCAATTATTAAGTCATATCCTTTTCCACCCCAGTAATTATCATATATTCCCTTTTTTTTCTCGTGGTCATAATAGCTGTCTCCATATTCTGTTATCTCATCTTTTGCTTTCTGTACACCCTCTGCTAATTTTGTACCGTCTGGGTCAAGAGAATTTACTACCATACTAAGGAACTCTAACTTAGTAATTGTCCCCTGAGGTCTAAATGTATTGTCTTCGGGATAACCTTTAATTCCTCCTGTGGCTAGTAAACTTTCTACTGAGCTTCTACTGTAATCTCTGATGGCACTATCGTCTGAAAACCTAGTTGATGCCTGAGTGTTATACAGAAAATGCTCCTGTACTGGAATTGTTGCTATATTCATAGAGCCTGCTGCTGCTAAAATTGCTAATGCCCTCAATGTGATTTTTGAAATTGGTACTCTAGTTTCATTCTTCATATTCTTTTCCCTCTCTTTTCCGTTTTATTTGTATTTGTATTTATGTTAATTCCTTTTCGTTTTGCTCGTTTGGGTTATCTTGTGTGAACTATAGTTACTGTTAAACTTTTAATATAGACAATCTCTTAAACATACTTATTTACCTATTTACCTATTTACCTATTTACTAGTATTAACCATTAGATTAAGTATTTAAGTATTCATTTATTCATTTAATTGTCATATTGTCTGTTGTC